>Ga0265338_10002358_pt1 | contig 28497 bp, 19 predicted proteins | sample 42126metaG_FD_193579 | JGI IMG/M metagenome (GOLD analysis project Ga0265338, IMG submission 193579) | Rhizosphere microbial communities from Carex aquatilis grown in University of Washington, Seatle, WA, United States - 4-21-26 metaG | ecosystem: Host-associated > Plants > Roots > Rhizosphere...
ACCAGCTGCGGAGCGCTGGCGACCATCAGCGGCGACGGCGGCGTCACGGGACCAACCGACGCGCGTCCTGGAACCGGGGGTGCGACGGGCGCGGACGCTGCCGCCGGCACCGGCGGGCGCGCCGGAGGTGCTGACGCCGGCTCGACGAGCGCGGGCGGCAGCACGGGCGCGGCCGGCGCCACCGGCGCGGCAGGCGCCACTGGAGGGGGCGGCGCCAAGGGCGCGGAGACCGGCGCCAGCGGCGGATGCTCGTGCGACAGCGCCGGCACTGGCGCGTTCGCTCGGGCCATCGATCTCGCGGCGGTGCTGCTGATCTCGATGACGCTCGTCTTGCGCCGGCGGTCGCGGCGTGGACGTTCCTGATCACGCGCGAAGACGCCGTGGCTCGGCGACGGCGATCGGCACCAGATCGGTCCTCGTCGTCGCGATCGTGGCTGCGCTCGGCAGCTTCGCGCCGCGCGCCGCGCGCGCCAACGGCGCCTTTCCCGATTCCCAGAGCATCCTGACGCCGGCGGCGCGGCCGAACGAGATCTCGCTCGTCACCAACTTCGGCCTCGTGGCGTCGCGCGACGGCGGCCACACCTGGCTGTGGTCGTGCGAGCAGGACGCGAACACCCTCGGCTACCTCTACCAGTACAACGCCGCTCCACAGAATCGCCTGCTCGCGGTCGCCAACGAGAAGCTGGTCTTCACCGACGACGCGACCTGCGGCTGGACCGCGGCGCAAGGCCTGGTCACGGGGCTCGGCGTCACCGACTTCTTCCCCGACCCGAGCGACCCGAACCGGGTGCTGGCGCTCGCGTTCGACTACAGCTCGTCGACGTACGCGGTGCTGCAGTCGACCGACGCGGGCAACACCTTCACTTCCAGGCTCTACACCAGCGACGCGAAAGCCACGATGAGCGGCATCGAGATCGCGCGAACGGATCCGAAGACGATCTACGTGACGTTGACGGCGCCAACGACCAACGCACCGACGCTCGGACATTCGAACGACGCAGGCGCGACCTGGAAGTTCACCGACCTGACGCCGGTGCTGGGCACCGGCACGCCGAGCATCATCGCGGTCGACCCGACCAATGCCGGGACCGTGCTGCTGCTGTTCAAGGGAACGTCGAAGCAGTCGCTGGCGCTGACCCGCGACGGCGGCCAGACGGTGACCCTCTCGATGACGACCGACGGCTACTTCACGTCGGCGACGCACACCGGGGCCGGCTCCATTCTCGTCGGCGGCGTCGACGTGTCGACCAACCCCGTGCTGTTCCGCTCGACGGACAACGGCGTGACCTTCCAGACCGTCGCGACGCAGGCGCCGCACGTCCGCGCGCTCTCGACGCGCGGCGGTCAGATCTACGCCGCCGCCGACAACTTCAGCGACGGCTACGCGCTGGGCGTGTCGGCCGACGACGGCATGACCTGGCAGTCGGTGCTGGCGTACGACCATGTCGCGGCGATCCTCGGCTGCCTCAAGCAGGCCTGCCAGACGACGTGCGCGACCGAAGTCTCCGTCGGCCTGTGGGACGTGAGCATCTGCGCTGCGGATCCGCCGCCGCTGTTCGACGGCGGCACGACCAGCGGCGCCGACGCCGCGCCCGGCGCCGGAGGGAGCAGCGGCGCCGCGGGGATGTCCGGCGGCGGGCCGCCCCCCTCATCGTCGTCGAGCTGCGCGATCGCCGGCGGCGACGCGGGCGGTTCAGCGGCCAGCCGGCGGCTCTGGACGGGTGGGGTCGCGGTGCTGCTCCTCTGGTTCAGTCGCGGACGCCGCCGCCGCTGAGCCGCGGCCACACCAGTCCATAGGCGGGCCGGCGGCGCGCGAGATAGACCGCGAGCGCGCCCAGAAAGACCGCCGCGCCCGCGACCAGCGACGCGACGAACACGCGCCCCGGCAAGGTCACGTATGCGCGCGACGCGCACAGCAAGAGCTCGAACGCCAGCGCCGCGCCCGTGATGGCCGCCCACCACGCCAGCCCACGTTGCCGCGCGGGCGCGAGCGCGCGCAGGCGCTCCCAGAGCAGCTCCTCCTGTCGCACGTAGGTGACGACGACCGGGATCAGCTCCAGCGTCAGGAACGCCGACGTCACCAGCCCGCCGACCATCGGCGCGGCGATGCGGCGCATGACGTCGGCGCCCGAGCTCGTGGACCACAGCAGCGGGACGAGGCCGATCAACATCGTGGACACCGTCATCAGCTTGGGCCGCACGCGCAGCACGGTCCCTTCCATGTGCGCCGCGATGATGTCGCCGAGATCGTGGATGCGCCCCTCGGCCTTGTACCGCTGGTAGGCGTGGTTGATGTAGACGATCATCACGATGCCGGTCTGCGCCGCCAGGCCGGTGAGCGCGATCATGCCGACCCAGACCGCCGTCGACATCCGGTAGTCGAGCAACCAGAGCAGCCAGATGCTGCCCACGAGCGCGAACGGAATCGACAGCAGCACGATCAGCACGTCGGCGGCGTTCTTGAAGTGGAGCAGCAGCAAGACGGCGATGATGAGCAGCGTCAGCGGTATGACCAGCTTCATGCGCGCGATCATCTCCTGCAGCTGCTCGTACTGCCCCGTCCACTTCAAGTACGACCCGGCGGGCAGCGCGAGCTCGCCGGCGGCGCGCGCGCGCGCCACGACGGCCTTGGCCTCGTCAACGTAGCCGCCGATGTCGCGCGCGCCCTCGTCGACGTCGACGTAGACGTAGCCGACCAGCAAGCCGGCCTCGTCGCGGATCATCGGCGGGCCGCCTGCGATGCGCACGTCCGTGATCTCGCCCAGCGGCACGAAGCCGCCGGCCGCGACCGGCACCAGGATGCGGCGGATCTGATCGGCGTCGCCGCGCGCGTCTTGCGGATAGCGCACGCTGATGGTGAACCGGTTGCGCCCCTCGACGGTGGTGCCGATGGGCAAGCCGCCGATCGCGCCTTCGATCACCGCCTCCACGTCGGCGACGCGCAACCCATAGCGAGCCAGCGCGGCCGCGCGCGGAACGATGTCCAGGTACAGCCCGCCCAGGTTGCGCTCGTAGAACACGCTGCGCGTGCCGCGGATCGGCGCGAGGACGTGCTCGAGCGCCACACCGACCCGCTCGATCTCCTTCAAGTCGGATCCGAAGACCTTCACGCCGACCGGCGTGCGCACCCCGGTCGACAGCATGTCGACGCGCGTCTTGATCGGCATGGTCCAGGCGTTGGTCCACCCGGGGAACTGCATGCGCTGATTCATCTCGGTGGTCAGCTCCTCGCGCGTGAGCGGCCCGTCGTCGGGCCAGATCCGCCGCAGCACGCGCGCGACCGGAGCGGGCGCGAAGGACGAGTACCATCGCCGGCGCGCCACCCGCCGCCACGCCTCGCGCGGGCGCAGCCGCACGGTCGTCTCGACCATGGTGATCGGCGCGGGATCGGTCGCAGACTCGGCGCGGCCCACTTTGCCGAAGACGGTGTCGACCTCGGGGAACGTGCGCAGGATCTGGTCCTGGCGCTGTAGCTGGCGCTTGGCTTCCTCGATCGAGATGTTGGGCAGCGTGATGGGCATGTAGAGCAGGTCGCCCTCGTCGAGCGGCGGCATGAACTCGTGCCCCAGCTTGCCGGCCAGCACGCCCGCCGACGCCAGCGCGCACAGCCCGATCGCCAGCGTCGACTTCGGCCGGCGCAGCGCCACGTAGACGAACGGCTCGTAGATGCGGATGATCAGGCGCGACAGCGGATGGCGGCTCTCCGGGCGGATCTTTCCGCGGATCAAGACGTCGCGCAGCGCGGGCGCGAAGGTGATCGACAGCAGCGCCGAGATCAGCATCACGAACGTCTTCGTGAACGCCAGCGGCCGGAACAGCCGCCCGGCCTGGCCGGTCAGCGTGAACACCGGCAGGAACGCCACCGCGATGATCAGCAGCGAGAAGAAGATGGCCGGCGTGACCTCCTTCGCCGCGGCGGCGAGCAGCGCGTGCCGTTCGGCGCCGGTCGCGTTCGGGGCGTGCTCGAGCTTCTTGTGCGCCGCCTCGATCATGACGATCTCGGCGTCGACCGTGGCGCCGATGGCGATGGCGATGCCGCCCAGGCTCATGATCGTCGACGGGATGTCGAGCAGCGCCATCGGAATGAACGCCAGCGCCACGCTGATTGGCAACGACAGAATCGGGAGCATCGAGCTGCGCAGGTGCAGCAAGAAGAGAATGATCACCAGGCTCACGGTAATCGCCTCTTCGATGAGCGCGTGCTTCAGCGTATCCATCGATCGTTCGATCAACCCCGACCGATCGTAGGCGATCTGCAGCTCGACCCCCTCGGGGAAGGACGGGCGCAGCTCGTCGATCTTCTTCTTCACACGATCGATCACCTCCAGCGCGTTCTCGTGGTAACGCATGACCACCACCGCGCCGACGGCCTCACCCTCGCCGTTCCATTCCAGCAGGCCGCGCCGGATGTCGGGGCCGAAGCGCACCTGGCCGAGATCGCGGACCAGCACCGGCGCCGCGCCGCTGGCCGCCGCGCGCACCGCGATGTCCTCGATGTCGCGGAGGCTGGTGACGTAGCCGCGGCCGCGCACGTAGTACTCCCGCCCCGACAGCTCGAGGATGCGCCCTCCGACGTCGTTGTTCGACGCGCGGATCGCGTCGCTGACGTCGCGGATGGACAGGCCGTAGGCGCGCAGGCGCGCGGGATCGACGGTGACCTGATACTGCTTCTGGTAGCCTCCGACGCTGGCGACCTCGGCGACACCCTGCACGCTGCCGAGCGCGTAGCGCAGCGTGAAGTCCTGGAACGTGCGCAGCTCGTCGAGGCCGTGCTTGCCGCTCTTGTCGACCAGAGCGTACTGGAAGACCCAGCCGATCCCTGTCGCGTCGGGGCCGAGCACCGGGTTGGTCCCCTCCGGCAGGCTGCCGCGCAGGCCACTCAGGTACTCGAGCACCCGGCTGCGCGCCCAGTAGATGTCGGTGCCCTCGCGGAACACGACGTAGACGAACGACATGCCGAACATCGAGTAACCGCGGACGTCGGCGACGTTGGGCGTGGCGATGAGCTTCGAGACGATCGGGTACGTGACCTGGTCTTCGATCAGCGTCGGACTGCGTCCCATCCACTCGGTGAACACCACGACCTGCGGCTCGGAGAGATCCGGGATCGCGTCCAGCTTGATGCTGCGGATCGAGACCACGGCCGCCACCAGCGCCACCGCGACGCCGGCCAGCACCACCGCGCGCCGGCGCGCGCTGAACTCGATGATGCGCTCGACCAGGCCCGAGGTCATCGCCCGCCCTCGATCGCGGCGCGCAGCCGGCTCTCGGAGTCGATGAGGAAGTTCGCGGTGGTCACCACGCCTTCGCCCTCGGTCACGCCGTCGAGGATCTCGACCCAGCCCTCGCCGCGCGCGCCCAGCTTCACGCGCCGCGGCTCGAAGCGGCCACCGCCCTTGGTCACGAACAGGTACTGCGCCTCGCCCGTGTCGACGACGGCATCGACCGGCACCGCCAGCGCGGGCGCGCCTGGCATGTCGAGGTGCATGGTCCCGAACATGCCGGGCCGCAGATCACCGGCGGGATTCGCGACCTCCGCGCGCACGCGCATCGTGCGGGTCTCCGCGCTCACCGACGGATACAGGAACTGTACGCGCCCCTGCACCGCGTGGCCCGGCAGCCCGGCGAGCTCGATGCGCGCGCTCTGGCCGACACGCACGCGCGCCATGTCGCGCTCGTAGACCTCGGCGATGAACCACACCGTCGACAGATCGGCGATCGCGAACAGCTCGCTGCCCGGCTGCACGTAGCCGCCGGCGACCGCGCCGCGCCGGAGGACCGTGCCGTTCGCCGGCGAGCGAATCGTCACCGCGCGCCGCGGCTGGCCGGTGCGTGCAATGTCGTCGATCTCTTGCGGCGCCACGCCCAGCAACTCGAGCCGCTTTCGTGCGTCGTCGGCCATGCCGGCGGTCAGGCTCTCGTGCGCGTGCATGGGAGCCTCGGCGCTCCCCGAGGGCGCGCCCGCGGTCCAGCGCCGCGCGGTCAGGAACTCCTGTTCGGCGCTGAGCACGTCAGGGCTGTAGATCGTCGCCAAGGGTTGACCCTTGGTCACCCGGCGCCCGGTCTCGGCGACGAACAGGTCCTGGATCCATCCCGCGAAGCGTGTGTTGATCGACGCCAGCCCGCGCTCGTTCTCGGTCACGACGCCCGACGCCGCCAGACCGCCGTCCAGGCGCCGGCGCACGACCGGCGCGAGCTTGATCCCCGCCAGCTGAACGCGCTCCGGCGAGAGCTCGACCGGCGCGAGCCCCGCCGGCGACGAACCGCGTTCAGCGGCGGCGCCGTGGCTCGTCGAGCTGCTCGCGGGTTCGATCGGCACCATCGTCATGCCGCAGATCGGACACTCGCCGGGATGATCGCGCACGATCTGCGGATGCATCGGGCAGTGATAGCGGGTTGGCTCCGCCGCGGCGTGCGGCCCCGCGGTGCTCGCGTCTCGCGCAGCACGGCCGAACGGTGCGTACACGTGAACGAACGACGCGGTCGCCACCGCGGCCATCAGCGCCACGATCCCCCAGCGCACCACGGACGCCGTCGCCAGGCCCGCGGGCAACCCCTCGCGCTCGGGCGCGCTCACGACGCGCCCCCCACATCGGCGCCGGCGGCGCGATCGTAGTCGGCGCGGCTTGCGTCCAGCCGCGCAAGCGCGCGCGTGCGTTCCAGCCTGACCTGCAAGTAGGACCGCATGGCGTCCAGCAGCGCGAGCGAGCTCCCCTGCCCCGCCTCGTACGCGGCCTGGGCCGACTCGAAGCTGCGGCGCGCGAGCGGCAGCAGATCGCCGTCGATGATCCGCACCGCCTGGGCGGCGGCGGCGAGGCGCACGAGCGCGTCGCGCATCTCGAAGCGCGCCTGGTTGCGCTGCGCCTCCATCGCGTCTCGCTCCGCGACGAGCGTGTGCTCGGCCTCCGTGATGTCGTCGCGATGCCGCGGGTTGATCCAGGGCAGGTCGATCATCACCATCGCGCCATAGGCGCTCGACTCCGATTGCGGCAGGTACCAGTAATCGGCGCCGACGGTCACCGACGGCCAGCGAGACGCGCGCTGGGCCAGGTCCAGCGCCGCTTCGCTGCGCCTGACCATGCGCGCGGCGCTGGCGATCTCCGGCCGCCGCTGGTCGAGGTCGCCGGGAGCGCCGGCGGCCCGCGGCGCATCGATCCGGATCGCATCCTCGGGCGGCGGTCCCAGCGGCGCCTCGGGCGGGCGTCCCATCAGCATGTTCAGCAGCGCGCGGCTCGACTCGCGCTCCTGCTCCAGGTTGGCGACGTCGTTGTGCAACTGCGACAGCTCGACCGTCAAGCGCAGCAGATCCTGTTGCGAGCCGTGGCCGGTCTGATAGTGACCGCGTGACATGTCCACGATGTGCGACAGCAGCGCGACGTGCTCCTGATGCACGCGGTACTCGAGCTCGGCGCGCCAGTACTGGCCGTAAGCGCGCCGCACCTCCGCCACGATGTCGCGTTCGCGCGCGCGCACCGATTGATCGAGGACGGCGGCCTCCTCGTCGGCCATGCGCCCGCGCGCGGCGCGCGTTCCCAGCGCGGGGAACGTCTGGCGCAAGCCGAGCATCAACATCCCGGCACGATTGAGCGACAGCGGCGCCGTTAGCGGCACCTGCCACTGCTCGTACTTGAGCTCGGTGTCGGGTAGGCGCGCCTCGGCGCCCGCACGCGCGCGCGCCGCCAGCGTCCGCTCGCGCGACACGAGGATCTCCGGATTGCGGCTGCGTGCCAGGCGCAGGATCGGCGCCAGTCGCGCCTCGCTCGCCAGCCCGGCTTCGTCGGCGGCGCCCGCACCGTCAGGCCCGGCCAGCGCGCGGCCCGCGATGGTCTGGACGACCGCCAGCGACAGCACGGCGGCGCACCTCGCGCGCAAAATCTCTCTCGATCGATGCATCTGATCTCGCTCCCGTCATGGTCATCGGTCCTACGGGGACCAACTGTGGTCCCCGCGCTCAACTGTTCGCGGTCCGGGGCCGGACGAATCAGATGAGGAGCGAGCGCTTCACGAGACGAAGAGGCGGACGCGGAACGATGTCGGGGCGCGCCGCGCGAACGAAGCTCACCAGCAACGTCGCGGCCGGCGATGGAGCCTCACCGACCGTCACGGCGGCCACCAGGGCGCCGTGGCCCGGCGCGGCTGACGCCTCGGCGGGCACACGCGCGAACGCGATCGTCTCGCGCAGGCAGCAATCGGTGGCGGCCACGGTCGCCACCGACGAAGCCTCGCCGTCTCCCGCCGGTGATGCTTCGTCCGGACAGCAGGGATCGTTGGCGACCGCGCCGGTCAGCTGGCAGCGAAAGAGGCTCATGCCGCCTCCGGAGACGCTCATCAGCACCACCGGCAACAGCGCCGCCAGCACAAAGAGTCCCCGCATGCCCCTGAGCCGCATGTCATTCCGAGGATGCAGGGGCCATACCAGCGTGTCAAGGCGGCGTTACGCGGACTATGCCGCCGCGCGCTCGCCGAGCCATCGACGCTGGACGCAAATCTTCGCTCGGAGAGCGCGAATTCTGCGCCCTCAGAGTCACCTCCGATGTCGGCCTCGACGGGATATAAGACCACGCGATGAAACCGTGGCAGACGGTCGAACGCGTCGAGACGCCCGAGGGGCGGCTCGAGCTGCGCCAACGGGGCGCGCGTGATTTCCTGATCATGATCGGCGGGCGGGTGCTGATGACCAGCGCCGCCCACCGCTCCGAGGACGACCTGGCGGAGCTCGCCTGCGCCGCGATGGTGCGCCGGCCGCGCCCACGCGTGCTGATCGGCGGCCTGGGCATGGGCTACACGTTGCGCGCAGCGCTCGATCAGCTGCCGCCCGCCGCCGAGGTCACCGTCGTCGATCTGAATCCGGTCGTCGTCGACTGGTGCCGCGGCCCGCTGGCGGTGCTCACCGACCATGCCGTCACCGACCGGCGCGTCCGCGTCGAGATCGGTGACGTCGCGGGCGCGATCGCCGGCGCGCACCGCGGGGACTACGACGCGATCCTGCTCGACCTCTATGAAGGCCCGCGTCCGCTGCCCCCGCGCGCCCGGGAGGATCCCCTCTACGGCGCCCCCGCGAGCGCCAGCGCCTGGGCGGCGTTACGCGCCGGCGGCGTGCTGGCTGTCTGGGCCGAGGAGCCCGACCGCTCGTATCCGCTGCGCCTGCGCGCGGCTGGGTTCACGGTCGAGGTTCATCAGGGCGGAGGCCGGGGCGGCCGCGCGCACGTGGTCTACCTAGGTATTCGCCCCGAGAAGAGTGGTTAACTTCGCGATCAGGGCCACTCGCGCCGGAGACGTCGGCGCTGAGGCCCGTCGTGCCGCGGGAAAGGAGGGCCGCCATGACCCCGCGTATTTTCATCACCATGATCAGCGCCTGGCTGCTGGTGTCGGGCTTCGCCTGGCCGCATTCGCGCGTCGAGCTTCTGAACCTGATTGCCGTCGGCGTGCTCGCACCGATATTTGCCTGGTTTTCCAGCGTGCGCGACTGGGCGCGCTATGCCAGCGCAGCGGCCGGGGTATGGCTGATCCTGACGACGTTGCGGTTCGGCACCGCTAGCCACGTCACGATCGTCCACAACTTGATCATGGGCGCGTCGATCTTCATCGCGAGCCTGGTGGCGCGCAGCTCGGGCGACCTCCGACACGAGCGTGAGCTCTATGGGCGGATCTGATCGCGCGCCGGCGGGCCGCCGGCCAGGCCCTTCACGGCGACCAGCACCTCTTGCGCGTGCCCGGCCGGGCGCACCGGATCGAACACCTGGCGCACGACCCCGTCTCCATCGAGAACGAACGTGATGCGCTGGTAAAAACCCAGCGTCGCTTTCACGCCGAACGCGCGCGCCATCGCCTGATCCGGGTCGGCGAGCAGCGGGAACGGCAGCCCCTCTTTCGTGCAGAAGTCCTGGTGCGACGCCACGTCGTCGTTGGACACGCCCAGGACCTCGACGCCCAGCTCTTTGAACTTGGGGTAGCCCACGCGGAAGTCATGCGCCTCGATGGTGCAGCCGGAGGTGCGATCCTTGGGATAGAAGTAGACCACGAGCGGGTGGCCGCGGAAGTGTGACAGCGACACCGGAGCGCCGTCCTGATTTCGTGCCTCGACGTCCGGAACGCGATCGCCGGGAGACAGGTGCTGCCGCCGCGCCAGCACCCGTGCGCAGGCGCCGAAGAAGCCTGCCACGCCCAGGGTCAGCGCCAGCGACACCGGAAATAGCACGCCATTCCGCATGGCGGAGCAGCTTACCCCACATCGGCCACCCCGCCACTGCGGAACCCTTTGAGGGTTTGGAGTGAATCATGCGACAATTTTCGCATGGCGGAGACCGTCGGATTATTTCTGACAGGGCTCAACGACTATCAGGAGCGGTTGAAGGAGGATGCCATCAAGCGCGCGAAGCACCTCGGCTTCGAGCTGGACATCCACCTCGCCGATAACGACGCCCAGCGCCAGCTGAATCAGATCAAGACCGCGATCGAGCGGCGCGCCGCCACGCGGACCACCGCGATCATGGTCTGCCCGGTGAGCGAGAATGCGCTCGGCGCCGCGGGACGTAGTGCGGTGGTCGCCGGGCTCGACTGGGTGCTGCTGAATCGCTCGGCCGATTACCTGGAGCCGCTGCGGCAGGAGTTTCCGCGACAAGTGATCTTCACCGTGCTCCCCGACCAGACGGAGATCGGGCGCATCCAGGGCCACCAGGTGCGCGTGCTCGTCGCGCCGGGCGATCGCGTCCTCTGCATCACTGGGCGCGCCGACACCTGGTCGGCGGGGCTGCGCCTCGCGGGCCTCAAGGAGATCGCCGCCGGCATCAACCCGATCGCCGACGTCGACGGTGGCTGGACCAGCGAAGGCGCGCGCCGCGCCGTCGACGACTGGCTCGAGATGGAGGGGCGCAAGGACCCCATCGGCGCCTTCGTCGCCCAGAACGACGACATGGCGCTCGGCGCGCGCCAGGCAGTGCGCGACGCGATCGCGCGCTGGTCGCTGCCGCTGGCCGCGGTGCCGATCATCGGCTGCGACGGCTCGCCGCGCTTCGGCCAGCGCCTGGTGCGCGAGCGGAGGCTGGCCTGCACGGTCGCGGTGTCGTCGTCGTCGGGGCCGGCGCTCGACTGGCTGCACCGCGCGCGCACCGGGGAGGAGCAGCCGCCGACCCAGGTCGTCCTGCCGGTCACGTCGTTTCCAGCGCTCGAGGAGCTCGGCCGGCCGGCCGACTGAACGCGGCTCAGTCGGAAGGTCCAGCCAGCGACGGATCCAGCACGATCGCCGTCGACGCGATGTCGTCGCCGCCACGGCCCTGCGCGCGTGCGATCTGATAGACCTCGCGAATCGCCGCCGTGCCCGGCATCGGCACCTGCTTCTCGTGCGCAGTCGCCAGGGCCAGCGTCAGGTCCTTGTGCATGAGATCGACGCTGAAATGCGTGGTGAAGTCGCGCTCGACCAGCGCCTTGCCCTTGAAATCCCAGAACGGCGACGCGTAGCCCGACGCCTGGATCACCTCGAGCAGCTTCGTCAGCGGAATGTCGGACTTCGCCAGGAGCGCCGCGCCCTCCGACAGCGCCTCGACCATGTGAGCGATGATCACGTTGCCGATCAACTTGACCTGCGTCGCCTGGCCCAGCGAGCCGACGAGGATCGTCTTCGCGGCCACCGCCTTCAACACCGGCTGCAGCTCGTCGAAGAGCGCGCGGTCGCCGCCGCACATCAACAACAACGTCCCGGCTTGCGCCGCGTTCTTCGAGCCGGTCATCGGCGACTCGAGCAGCGCGCCGCCGCGCTCGGCGATCGCGGCGCCCAGGCGGCGTATCAACGCCGGGAACATCGTGGAGAAGTCGACCACGCGCGTGCCCTTGGCCAGCGCCGGGACGAAGCCCTGCGCGCCGAACGCGGTCTCCTCCATCGCCGGCGGATCGGCGACGCAGGTGCAGATGAGCTCGATGCCCGGCACCTCGGCCATCGCGCGCGGCGAGGCCGACCAGCTCGCGCCGGCGTCGAGCAGCGCCTGCGCGCGATCGCGCGTCCGATTGTGAACCCACAGCTCGTGACCCTTGGCGCGAAAGTTCGCGGCCATGCGGCCACCCATGATTCCAAGTCCGATGAATCCGATTCGCATCGCAAGCCTCCTAGTCCGACGGGACTCTAACCGACGCCGCGCGAATCGGGTACGCTGCCTGCGCGACGATGACTCTCGGAAGACGGCCTGGTCCGAGCCGCCGCGAGCTTCTCGGGGGCGCGCTGGTGCTGGCGGCGTGCGCGCGCCCGCTGCGCGCGCCGGCGCGGCGCTTCGAGCAGCCGATCGTCGTCGACGTGCATTGCCACCACTTCAACGCGTCTGACCTGCCGATCACCGGCTTCATCGCACGGACCACGCCGGGCCTGACCGAGATCACCCGCGGCGTGACGCCGATCCCCGAGCAGATCCTGCGGGGCGTGGTCGGCACGATTCACGGCTGGCTCAACGCCGAGGCGCCCAGCGCCGACGCCGAGGTGCCGCTGCTGCGCGCGGCGTTCGCGAGCGGCGGCCTGATCGGGCCCGTGCCGCCGCTCGCGTTGCCGCGCGCGCTCTTCGATCGGTTGGCCGGACCGCTGGCGAGCTTGCTCGGCCTCGACGCGGCGAGGGTGAGCGATGGCTTCTTCCAGCTCGCCGAGACGCTGCACCTCGTGAGTCACGCGCGCGCGCGCATCGCCGCGAGCCTGGCGACGATCTACCCGACGGTGTCGTTGTTCACGCCGTTGCTGGTCGACTACGACGCCTGGTCCGACGACCACGCGGAAAGCTCGCTCGCGTCGCAGGTTCCAGCCAACGAACTGTGCGCCAGGCTATCGATCCGAGGCTGCATCGGACGCCGCGACGCGCGCCTGCACCCCTTCATCGCGTTCGATCCGCTGCGCGACGGGGCGCTGGCGATCGTGCAACAGGCGGTGCTGCGCTCCGGTTTCATCGGCGTGAAGCTCTATCCACCGGTCGGCTTCCTGCCGCTCGGGAACGCGGAGGTCGGTCCCGATCGCGCGCGCGGCGAGGCGCTCGATGCGGCGCTGCGCGCGCTCTACGCCCTGTGCGAGCGCGAGGAGGTTCCCATCACCGCGCACGCGAGCCCCGGCAACGAGTTCGCGCTCGGCTACGGCGAGATGGCGGCGCCCGCGCGCTGGGCGCCGGCGCTGCGCGAGTTCCCGAACCTGCGCCTCAACTTCGGGCACTTCGGCCACGAGACTGGCACCGACGGCGCCGGGGGGATCGACGCGCGCGACGCCTGGATGCGCCAGGCGGCCGAGCTCATCGAGACGCACGCGCACGTCTACGCCGATCTCTCGAGCTCGCCGCTGGTCTACGACGCAGGCTACGCCGCGCGCTTCGGCGCGCATCTGCAAGCGTTGTCTGCGCGCTTCCAGCGGCTGCCCGCGCGCCTGATGTACGGCAGCGACTGGTGGCTCAATCGCTTCGATCCGCACGGCGAGTCGGCCGTGGGCACCTTCCAGCGCTTTCTCACCACCTGGCTCGGACCGGAGGCGCGCGACGCGATCATGGGCCGCAACGCTCTGCGCTTCCTGGGCTTCCTCGACGAGGACGATCGTCTGGCGCTGTCAAACCGAAACCAGCAGCGACTGCGCGCGTTCTACGGCGGCGAGACGCTGCCGGCGTGGCTCGGTTGACGGCCGTGGAGCGCCTCACTGACACCCGATGCGCTGCGTGCCGATCGCGACGTCGTCGTACCAGAGGTCCAGGGTCGCGGCGCCGGCGTCGGCGTCGAGCCCCGCGTACTTCTCGAAGCCGAAGCGCAGGGCGTCGTAGGTGTCGAGCGGGATGTTGGTCGGGTGCATGTCGGGCACCTCGGCGCCGTTGACCCAGACGTCGAGCGTCGTCGACGCCGGATCGAACGACATCTCGAAGCACGTCCACGCGCCGGCGGCGAACACCACGCCCGGCTTGCCGTCGTTGTAGAAGCTTTGATTCGAGAGGTAAGCGTGCGCGTCGCCCGCCACGGTCATCATCAGCATGTGGTTCTGCTCGCCGACGCGCACGGCGTTGCCGGCGCCGGCGTTCGCGAACAGATCGGCGGTCATGAACGTGTTGTGCCCGCCGGTCATGCCCGCCGCGAGGCGAACGAAGAAGCGCAGGAAGAACTTGCCGCCGGACACCGGCAGCGTCGCCGGATCGTGAAACACGAGGAACGTCTGGAACGAGTCGCTGGTCGGCACGAAGTGCACCGACCGCGATCCGCTGTGCGCGGGCGCCGACGCCGACGAGCTGTCGACGGTCACCGCTCCAGTCGCCGACTGCGTCGTCCAGCGCGTCCCGCCGGGTGGGCTGCCCGTCGGCCACGCCTCGAAGTCGTCACAGAACAAGAGCCCGGCGCGCGACGAGCACGGGTTGCCGACCGCGCCTCCCGTGCCGCTGCTCCCGTCGCCGGGCGCGCCGCCCGACGAGCCCGCGTCGGCGATCACGCCGCCGCCGCCAGTAAGTCCGCCCGCGCCGTGTCCGCCCGGCGCGGCGCCGCCTTGGCCCGCCTGCCCGCTTCCACCCCCCGCGACGCCGCCTGAACCGCCGTGTGATCCAGCCGATACGCACCCGCCGGCGACCACCACCAGGGAGAGGGCGACGAGCGCGCCCGACGCGCGGCGCGGCGACGACGATGCAACCAAGCTCATGATCGAACCCATACGACGGGCCTCACATCCGCGGCAACGGAATATATCCGCGGTGAACGAAGCGCCACTCCAGGTAGTCGTTGTCACGCAACCCGAGCGCAAAGAAGACGCCGTCGGAGAGATCGATCCCCGCGTGATTCGCCGGCGTGCGGTAGGCGCCGCGCCCGCGCTCCGCGGCCGGCCGCGCGCCCGTCTCCCAGTAGGCGTCGTCGATGTTCCACGGTCCGACGTCGAGCACCGGCACCACCGTCACGCGATCGCGGTAGCGGAGCTCGACGTCGCGGTGCAACGCCGATCGGTGCGGCAGCGCCACGAACATCGCGCCATCGCGGATCACGTCGCCGCACGCGAGCTTGTGTCCCGTCAACCCCTCGCGCGTCGCGAAGACGCGCTGCCAGGGACCGGGGCGCAACGCATCGCGCACGACGAGCGTCGCGATGATCGCCAGCACGGCGGCGAGCCCGATGAGACGCAGACGCCGGTAGTCATGCCGGCGGCCGCTGCGAGGGCGCCCCATGCTTATCGAATAGCGGGCGGTCACGCCCGAGGCAAGTTTGCGCCGCGGGAGGTCGAGTCGTTTGAACCGCTTCAGACCGTCGCCACCCGGATCGGCTCGCCGCCGACGTCGGGCGCTGCGGCGTGCCGGATCACCGGTTCGATGACACGGATCTGAGCGCGTCGAGCCGCCTCGAGCAGCACCCCCTGGCTGCGCACCGGCGGATCGGTGGTCGGCACGCGAACGTAGCTGCCGTCGGAATTCAGCCGGTGCGCCTTGACGTTGTCCTGCAGCGCCGTGCCCAGTATCTCGTTCAGCAGGCGGGCGCGCAGCTCGGACGACTCCACGGGGAACATCGCCTCGATGCGGCGGATGAAGTTGCGCGGCATCCAGTCGGCCGATGAGAGGTAGACCTCGGCGCGATCGCCGGCGCCGAACGCGAAGACGCGGCTGTGCTCCAGGAATCGCCCGACGACGCTGGTGACGCGGATCCGCTCGGAGACGCCGGGCACGCCGGGGCGCAGGCAGCAGATCCCGCGCACGAGCAGATCGATCTCGACGCCGGCCTGGCTGGCGGCGTAGAGGCGGCGGATCACCACCGGGTCGACGAGAGCGTTCATCTTGGCGACGATGCGCGCCGGCTCGCCCGCGCGCGCACGCGCGGCCTCGCGATCGATGAGCTCGACGATGCGGTCCTGCAAGGTGAAGGGCGCGACCGCCAGCTTCTTCCAGGCCGGCGCCTCGGCGTAGCCGGTCAGCAGATTGAAGAGCGCGGTGACGTCGTCGGCGACCTCGGGCCGAGCCGTAAACAGCGAGAGATCCGTGTACTGGCGCGCGGTGGTCGGGTTGTAGTTCCCGGTGCCGAGATGCACGTAGCGGCGAATGCCCGCCCCCTCGCGCCGCACGACCAGCGCCGCCTTGCAGTGAGTCTTGAGCCCGATGAGCCCGAAGACGACGTGCACGCCGTTCTCCTCCAGCCGGCGCGCCCAATTGATGTTGTTCGCCTCGTCGAAGCGCGCCTTGATCTCGACCAGCACCGTGACCTGCTTGCCGTTCTCGGCTGCGCGGTAAAGCGCGCGCACGATCGGGCTGTCGCCGCTGGTGCGATAGAGCGTCTGCTTGATGGCAAGCACGCCCGGATCCTCGGCGGCTTCCTGAATGAAGCGCACCACCGGGTCGAACGATTCGTACGGGTGGTGCAGCAGCACGTCGCGCTTGGCGATCACGTCGACGATCGACTCCGCGTCCTTGAGCGCGGGCGGCACCGCCGGGGTCATCGGCTCGTAGCGCGTCTCCGGCCGCGGATCCTGGTCGATCAGCACCGCGACGTCGTTCAGCTGCAACGGCCCCGGGATCGGATAAACATCCTGCGGCCCGAGCTTGAGGTACGAGGTGAGCGTCTTGACCAGCTCGGCCGGCGCGCCGGAATCGATCTCGAGCCGCACGGCGGCGCCGCGATCGCGCCGGCGCAGCTCGTCCTGGATCGTCGACAGCAGATCCTCGGAGTCTTCCTCGTCGAGGAGCAGGTCCCAGTTGCGCGTCACGCGGAAGACGGCGGTCTTGCTGACGGTGTAGCCGGGGAAGAGATCCCCGAGGTGCATCGCGATCAGCGTCTCGAGGAAGACGTAGGCACGGCCGGTCGGCGACGGTAGCGGTACCAGCCGTCCCAGCACGCTCGGCACCTGCACGACCGCCAGCGCCGCGCCGTTGAGGCCCGACCGGCGACGGCCCCCCTGCTTGCGCACGGTGACCGCGATGTTCAGCGACTTGCTGCGCAGGTGCGGGAACGGGTGCCCCGGATCGACCGCCAGCGGGGTGAGCGCCGGGAACACCACCGACGAATAGTGGGCGCGCCCGGCGGCACGCTGCTCGGCCGTCATCGCGTCGGGCTGAACGATCTGGACGCCGATCGCCGACAGCCCGGCCAGGATCTCGTCCTGCCACGCGCGGTAGACCTCTCCGACCATCGCGTGCCCTTCGGCCGATATCGCCGCCAGCTGGTCGACTGGCAGCGTGTCATCGGCCGGTGTGTCGACCACGCCCAGCGCCAGCTGCTGCTTCAGGCCCGCGACGCGGACCATGAAGAACTCGTCCAGGTTGGATGTGACGATTGTGAGAAATTTCAGACGCTCGTAGATCGGCAACGTGGCGTCGTGAACCTCGCCCAAAACTCTCTGGTTGAACCGCAGCCACGACAGCTCGCGATTGATGAAAAGCTCGCGGTTATCGAAGAGTTTCGAGGGGTCCACGGCAGCGCTCGCGGCGGCCGCAGGGTCGGTCGGCGAATTCGGCGTCGGCTCCAGCGCCATCTCGCTCATGACTAGCTGGCGTTGTCCCACAGGCCCTGACATCCAATGGTTACAATACTGCAAAACTTAAGTAACTTCATACACCAACTGGAGATTTTGGCGCGAGAACGCGATACGTTTGCGGTTTATCGTGCACGGTCCCCTACAGAGTACTCGTGAGTCGGAACCTAACTCGCCGTAAAGACAAGGCGACCCCGGACCTGGACGGCCACGTCTTGGCAGCCATCGACGTCGGCACCAATGCGGTCCGGCTCAAGCTGGCGCGGCCGCTGCCGGACGGTTCGCTCGAGGCCCTGCACGAGGAGCGTGATCCCGTTCGCCCTGGCGAGGGGGTCTTCAAGACCCGCATGATCTCGCGGGAAGTCGGCGACCGCGTGCTGTCGACGCTGCGCCGCTATGCCGCCCTGTGCCGGCGCTACCGGGCGCGCGTCCGCGCGGTGGGTACCAGCGCGGTGCGTGAGGCTCATAACAAGGATGAGATCCTGGCGCGCGTCCGGCGCGAGGCGGGCCTCGAGCTGGAGGTGATCTCCGGCCGCGAGGAGGCGCGCCTGACCTGCCTGGGCGTGCTCCGTGGCAAGCTGCCCAACACGTCGTCGCTGGTGATCGACATCGGCGGCGGTTCGACCGAGATCGCCAGCGCGCGCGGCGAGCGTCCGGTCGCGCTCTGGAGCCTGTCGCTGGGCGCGGTGCGCCTGAGCGAGATCTTCGACGCGAGCGGCGTGGTCAAGCCCAAGCACCTGCGCATGATGCGGCAGTACGCGGCCGAGACCGTCGCCGAGACGCTGCCGCGGCGAATCCCGGGCGCGCCGCTGGCGGCGATCGGCAGCTCGGGGACTATCCGCGCGGTGGTCGGGTTCGCCGCCGCCGAGGGGACCGGCCATGCGACGCGGCGGCAGCTGACGACCGCCGTCGACGATCTGGTGAGCATGGACGTCGACGGCCGCCGCGAGCAATTCGATCCGCGGCGCGCCGACATCATCGTCGCAGGCGCCGTCGTGCTCGAAGCGCTGGCGCATCGCCTGGGCCTGAAGTCGGTCATCGCCGTCGACGCGGGCCTGCGCGACGGCGTGCTGGTCGACCTGATGCGGCGCCGGCGCGGCGGCGACGAGGATCCGCCGCTGGCCGAGGCGGCGATCGCGCTCGGGCGGCGCTTCTACTTCGACGAGCGGCACGCGCGGCAGGTCGCGCGGCTCGCGCTGGCGCTGTTCGACGAGCTCGCGGAGCTGCACCGCTTGCCGGCGGCGGCGCGCCCGCTACTGGAGGCGGCGAGCTTGCTCCACGACGTCGGCAACGCCGTGAGCTATCAGCGCCACCACAAGCACACCTACTACCTGGTACAGAACGCCGACATCCCGGGCCTGGCCGATCGACAGCGAGAGCTGGTCGCGCGCATCGCGCGCTTCCACCGCGGCAGCGCGCCGGAGCCGAGCCACCCGCTGATGGGGGGCCTCACGATGTCGGAGGCGCAGCTGGTGCGCAAGCTGTCGACGATGCTGCGCATCGCGGATTCATTCGATCGAAGCCACCACCAGCCGGTTCACCGGGTGCGAGCGACGGTCAAGGACGGCGCAGTGCACATCCGCCTCGGCTCCCGCACCGCCGTCGACCTCGAGCTCTGGGACGCCCAGCGCGAGGCGCCGCTGTTCCGCCAGATCCTGGGCAAGCGCCTCGTCCTCTCGTCGGCGCGCGGTTAGCGGCGCTTCCTATCCCCGGTCGAGCGACTCACCAACCCTCGACCGAGGATAGGAAGCCCAGCAACCTGGACGTCACCCCCGCTCCGCCTTCGACTCGCGCGCGAGCAGCTCGGCGACGCCCTCGCGCGGCGGTTTGCCTTCGTGCACGACCGCGGCGACCAGGTGCGTGATCGGCATGTCGATGTCCAGCGACACCGCCAGGTCACGAGCGGTCCGCGCCGTGCCGATGCCCTCCGCGACGTGGCCCAGCTTCGCGAGGATCGCCGGCAGCGTCTCGCCGCGCGCGAGCGCCAGCCCGACCTGGCGGTTGCGCGACAGCTCGCCCGTGCAGGTCAGCACCAGATCGCCGAGCCCGGCCAGGCCCGCCAGCGTCAGCGGGTGGCCGCCGAGGCAGGACGCCAGGCGCCCGAGCTCGTGCAGCCCGCGCGTGATCAGCGCAGCGCGCGCGTTGCTGCCGAAGCCGAGCCCGTCGGAGAAACCAACCGCGATCGCCATGACGTTCTTGAGCGCGCCGCCGATCGCGACGCCGGTTGCGTCGTCCGACGTGTAGACGCGAAAGCGTTCGCGCGAGAAGACCTCCTGAACCACCTCCGCCGTCGTGACCGGGCGCGACGCCGCGACCACCGCCGCCGGCAACCCGGCCGCAATCTCGACGGCAAAGCTGGGCCCCGACAGCAACGCCACGCGCGCGCCGGGAGCCTCCTCGGCGATCACGCGATCCATCGTCAGGCGCGTGTTCGGTTCCAGGCCCTTCGACGCGCAGCACACGATCGCGCCCTGTGCGATCGTCCCGCGGGCCAGCGCCAGCGTCTCCCGCACCGCCGACGACGGCACCGCGACCACGATCATGTCGGCACCGCGCACCGCGCGCTCCATGTCGGCCGTCACGGTCAAACCCGGCGCGAGCTTGCGGCCTGGCAGGTAGCGCCGATTCTCGCGCTGCGCTTCGATCTCCGACGCCGCGGCTTCCGATCGCGCCCACAGCGTCACGGGATGCCCCGCCTCGGATTGCAGCAGACCGAGCACGGTGCCCCATGCGCCCGCCCCAAGAACGGCGATCTTCATTTGCGGAGCGGTCTACTGCCCGGCGACGCGCACGGTATTGCGGCCCGCGTTCTTGGCCGCGAACAGCGCACGATCGGCCGCCGCCAGGACCATGGCCGGCTCGGCGCCGTCGTCGGGGAACGACGCCACGCCGACCGAGATCGTCAGCCGGCCCGAAGGCTGCGTGCTGCTGAACTCGAACGGAAACTCGGCGACCTGCGCGGCGATGCGCTCGCCGACGTCGCGCGCCGCGGCCTTGCCGACGTCGAGCAAGATGATCGCGAACTCCTCGCCGCCGTAGCGCGCCACCACGTCGTTGGCGCGCCGCCCGTGCTCGAGAATCTTCGAGACCCCGCGCAGCGCATTGTCACCGGCCAGGTGGCCGTGGCGGTCGTTGTAGATCTTGAAGTGATCGACGTCGATCATCAGCACCGACAGCGGCAGCCCGGTCCGGTTGCTGCGCTCCATCTCCAACGACAGCCGCTCGCGGAAGTGGCGATGGTTGTGCAGCCCGGTGAGCCCGTCGGTGATCGCCAGCTCGGCGAGCCGCGCGTTCAGCATCTCCAGCTCGCGCGTGCGGGCCTGAACCTTCTCCTCCAGCGAAGAGTTCAGCGTCGCGAGCTCGGCATTCTTGCTCTTGAGCTCGGACAGCAGCTCCTGCCGCTCGCGCTCGAGCCGGAACCGCGACAGAAAGTTCTGGATCGTCAGGCGCAGGTCCGGCTCGTCCCATGGCTTCGGAATGTACTGGTCGAGCCCCGCGCGGTTGATCGCGTAGACCACGGCGTCCAGTCCGGCTTGCCCGGTGAGCAGGATCTTCACCGTGCGTGGGCTGCGCTTGTGCACTTCTTCCAGCAGCTCGACGCCCTTCATCCCCGGCATGATCTGATCGGCGATCACCACCGCCAGCTCCTCGCCGTCCTGCTGCAGGTCGTCGATCAGCTCCAGCGCCTCGCGCGCGTTCTTGGCGACCGCGATGTCGCATTCGCCGCCGAAGCGCGCCGACAGCTGCTGGCGCAACGCCGCGAGGATCCCCTCCTCGTCGTCGACACACAGAATGTGCTCACGCACGGGCAGTGGAGTTGCGTTCACGCGGGACCCTCGAGGCCACGGCGCGACGCGATCCCGCGCGCGTGCAGCGGACCCTCGATTGGAATGCGAACTTCGAAGCGGGTACAGCCAGGCTCACTCTTCACGCGAATTGTTCCCCCGTGCTTCTCCACAATCCGATGAGAGATGCTGAGGCCGAGCCCCGTCCCCTCACCTTTGCCCTTGGTCGTAAAAAACGGTTCAAAAATTCTCGGCAGGACATCAGCTGGTATGCCTGGTCCACCATCCTGAATGGCCACTTGAACGTCCCCGTCCTCTACAGTCGTCTCGATCAGTATCTCACCCCTTCGTCCGGTCGCTTGAACCGCGTTGTGGATGAGATTTGTCCACACCTGATTCAACTCTCCTACATAGGCAGTAATGGGCGGAAGCTTTCCGTAAGATCGTTTCACATTAACCCCGTTATCGTCGGACTTCAACTGATGGGCGAGGATGACGAGCGTATCTTCGATTCCCGCGTGCACGTCGACGCGCTCGAGCGGCGCTTCATCCAGACGCGAGTAGCGCTTGAGCGCACCGACGATGCGGCGAATCGATCCGATCGCGGTGCGGATCGTCCCCGCCGAGCGCGCGAGGAACGCGATCTCGCGCAGGTAGCCGGCGAGCGGCTCCAGGCTCTTGCCGGCGGCGATCGCGCGCAGCTCGCCGGCTGACCGCTCGCCGAGCTCGCCGATCTCTGCCAGAAGCGCTGCGGCGACGTCCCCACCCGGCAGCCCGCCGAACTCCGCCTTCAGCCGGCGCTGGCGCGCGCGCGCTTCCAGCGACGTCGACAGCGACGCGGTCGTCATCTCGGGCAAGAGGCCGTCGATGTACTCGAAGTAGCGGTGCACCGACCGCGCCGGAAACTCCGACGCGTAGAGATCGTGCGCGCACTGCCCGAGGCGCCGCACCGTGTCCTGCAGCGAATCGACCAGGCCCTGAACGGCGGCCGCCGGCGAGTTCACCTCGTGCGCGATGCCGGCCACCAGCATGCCGAGCGCGGCCATGCGCTCGGAGTGGATCAGCGCGCCCTGCGCCGCGCCCAGCTCACGCAGCGCGTACTCGATCTCGCCCTTGGCGTGCTCGAGCTCGGCGGTGCGCTCGCGGACCTTGAGCTCGAGATTCTCGGAGAACGCGCGCACCTCGGAGTACAGGCGCGCATTCTCGATCGCCGTCGCCGTCTGATCGGCAAACGTCACCAGCAGCCGCAAGTCGGCCTCTTCGAAGCGCGCCTCGCCGAGGCGGCCAACCAAGATCACGCCGACCACGCGCTCCTTCAGCGACAGCGGCGCGGCGATCATCGGGCCCACCAGTCCCGAGGCAGCGGCCGCCGCGGTGAGCTGCGGATCGGCCTCGACTGCCGACGTGCGGCGCGGCCAACCGAGCGCCGCCACCGCCTCCGCCATCGGCGCCAGCCGGCGGCCGACGGGCTCACCCGCGACCGCGCGCACCGCGAAGCGCCGCGGTGCTCCGTGCTCGTCGAGCCGCACGCCGCCCTCGCCCGCCGTCGTCTCGACCGTCAGCGCGATGGCCGCCGTCTTGCCGTTGAGCACGGTCAGCGCCTCGCCGACGACCGAGCGCAGCACCTGATCGAGATCGACGACCGAGCTCACCGCGCGGCCGACCTGGTGCACCGTGACCAGCTCGCGCACGCGCGCCGCGAGCCCCTCCTGGTTCTCCTTCAGGCTGCGCGTCATCACGCGGAAGGCCTGCGCGACGTCGCCGAGCTCGTCCTCGCTGTCGACGGTGATCTTGGTGTCGAGATCGCCGCGCGCGATCGACAGCGCGCCCGCGTGCAGATCTTGCAGCGGGCGCGTCAGCCGGCGCGCCAGCAGGTTGGCGAGGGCGATCGCCAGCAGCAGCGCCAGCAGCGCTCCCAGGACCAGGGCCGTGCTCGCGCGCCGCCGCGCGGCGGCCAGCGGACCACGGTCGACGGCCACGCCCAGCAAGCCGACGCGCTGGGCGTTCACGTCCTGCAGCTGACCGAACGCCACCGAGTAGGCGTGGCCAGCCACGTCGAGCGCGAAGACCGGCGTGACGTTGGCCAGGTTCTTGGTCAGCACCTCGCGCGGCACGCGCGGGCCGACCAGCCGCGCGCCGGTCGCCGCCATGAACGTCGACGTGCTGGGCTCGCCGTTGCGGTAGATGATCACGTCGCGTCCCGCACCGAGCGCCGCTTTGAGGCGATCCGCCACCAGGCCGTCGACCGGCACCGAAACAACCAGCGCACCGAGCAGGCGCAGCGCGGGATCGGCGAGCGGCAGCGCCGCGCGCACGACCAGTCGATCGCCCGCGCTCTCGATGCTGACCGTACGCTCATAGGCGAGCGCGCGCAGGATCACCGGCGAACGATCCGCCGGCTGCAGCGCGCCCACGCGCCGACCCGCGACCAGATCGTCACAGGCGCCGCGCGCGCAGCGGGCGATCACGTCGCCCGCCGCGTCGGTCACCTCCAGCAGCGCCGGCGAGCCCGAGAGCGACATCTCGCCCAGCCGCTCGCCGACCTTGGCCGGCGCGGATCCCACCGCGCGCAGCAGCTCCGGATCGTCGCCGATCGCGGCGGCGCGCGCCGACACCTCCTGCACCTCTTGCAGGAACAGGCTGCGCGCGACCTGCAACCCGCGCACGGTCTCGAACTCGATGCCCTGCTCGACGCTGGAGAAGATCAGCACGACCGCGACCACCGACACCGCGATCACCGGACCCAGCGTTGCGGCGATCAAGATCGCCGACAGCCGGCGGCGCAAGCCGCGGCGCCGCAGCGGGGCCAGCGACGCCAGCGTCTGCGTCAGCGACGAGCGCACGCTGGCGATCGGGAACATGCCCGACAGCCGGTAGATGCCCGACCCGCGCATGTCGCTCGCGCTTCGAACTGGGGTCGGTTCCGCGTCGGCGTCGACGGAATCGTCGGCCACGGGAGACGCCGGGCCGTCCAGCTCCAGGGGCGGCTTCCTCACGGCACGCGCTCCACCCAGCGGTAGAGCCCCATCGCCGACGGCTGGACGACCAGGCCCTTGAGATTTGCGCGCACCGCGAACACGACCTTGGAGTGCGCGAGCGGCACCCAGGGCACGTCGGTCGCCAGGATCGCCTGCGCCTGGAAGTAAAGCCGCTCGCGCTCCGTGCGATCGGTCGTGCGCTGGGCCATGCCGATGACGTCGTGGAACCAGCTGTTGGCGTAAAAAGCGATGTTCGACGGCCGCGCGCCGGTGGCGTTGTCGGAGTCGAGCAACGTGTAGAGAAAGTTGTCGGGATCGCCGTTGTCGTTGAACCAGCCGTGCAGCGCCAGGTCGTGCTCACCGGCCCACAGCGCGCGCTGGTGCTCCTCGGGGTCGTTGAGGATCACCTCGACCGGGATGCCGATCTCCGCCAGGCTCATCTTGATGGTGTTGGCGACGCGGTCCGGGGCCGGCATGTACTGGCGAGGCACGCTCGGCGCCAGCAGCTTCAGCGGCGGGCCGCTCGCGCCCTTCCACCCCGCCTCGGCCAGCAGGGCGCGCGCGCGCGACAGGTCGTACGGATACGTGACCACGTCGGACCGCGCGCCCCATACATTGGGCGGCAGCGGCCCGATCGCCGGGATCCCCAACCCCTGGTAGATCAGCTTCACCAGCGCGTCGCGCCGGATGCCGTGCGCGATCGCGCGCCGGATCCGCGGGTCGTTGAGCGGGCGGCGCTGCGTGTTCATCGCGAGATAGGACACCAGCGCCGCCGGCGCCGTCGCCAGCTTCAGATCCGGGTGCAGACTGACCAGCGACAGATCGTCGGGCGCCAGCTGCTGGATCACGTCGGCGGCGCCCGACTCCAGCGCCTGCAGCCGCTCGCGCGAATCAGGCAGCGTGAGCAGCACCAGATAGCGGATGCGCGGCGGGTGATCCCAGTACTGGACGTTGCGCTCGAGCGTGATGCGCTCGCCGGGAATCCACTCGACGAATCGATACGGCCCCGTGCCCACCGGATTGCTGCCGAACTTGCTTCCGTAGCGTCTGACCGCCGCCGGCGATACGATCGCGGCCGGCCCCATCGCCAGGTTGGCCAGGAACGGCGCGTACGGGCGATCGATCTCGAACTGTACGCGCAGCCGCCCGAGCGCGGTCACGCGCCGGATGTTGTGGAACGCGCGCGACCAGACGAAGTCGGGCTCGTGTGCAGGGTGGTCGGCGCGCAGCTGGCGCTCGAACGAGAAGACCACCGCTTCGGCGTCGAACGGCGTGCCGTCGTGGAAGGTGACGTCGGGGCGCAGCTCGAACGTCCAGACCGTCCCGTCGGAGCTGACCGACCAGCTGGTGGCGAGATCCGGCTCGGGCTCGAGGCGGCCGGGCGCGAAGCGCACCAGGCGGCCGTAGACCTGCTCGGCGACCTCCAGCGATTCGATGTCGTTGGCGCGCGCGGGATCCAGGTTGACCGCGTCGCTCGAGCGCGCCACCACCAGGCGATCGGCCGCTTGCGCCGCCGGCGGCGGGCCCTGGCATCCGGCCGCGGCCGCCAGCGTCGCCCCGGCGGCGACCGCGATCGCGGCCCGGGCCGTCATCGCGATCCGGCCCCGCCGCCCACGATCGCGCTGTGCAGGCGGATGCGAATCTCCTGCTGCTCCAGCCCGTCGACGCGGCGCAGATCCGCGGCGACGCCGGCGTACTCCGACGGCGGCACGCGCGTCAGCGGCAGCGCCGACTCGCGGTGCAGGAACAGCACCTCGGGCGAGCCCGCGCGCGCGGTCCGCTCCTCGAGGAAGCGATAGGCGCCCTTGCGCGCGATCAAGCCGGTGGGCGGCGCCGACGGGCCGATCACGCGCGCCGACGGCGGCAAGACCACGGTCGCGTTCAGACGCACGGGCACGTCGAAGCCGAGCATCAACGTCGTCGATCGGCGCGGCTCGGCGGCGAAGCGCCGCCCGGGCTGCGATCGGAAGAAGGTCGGCGAGAGCTTGATCTCCTGATCGCTGCGCACGCCGAGCTGCGGGCTCATGAACGAGTACTGCACGCGCACCCGTCCCTCGCCCGACGGCGACGGCGCCCGCGACGCGGCGCCCGGCGCGGCGGGCGCGGCCGGGGGTTTTACGGACGTCGAGGGTGGCGACAGGTCGACCTGCAGGTCATCGAGGCGCGCTCCGGGAAACTGTACGCCCAGCCACCGCTGTTCGAAGTCCTGGCGCAGCTTCACCTTGTCCGAACCGAAGCGGTCCATGAGCTCGGCCCACTCCAGCGCTGGCCAACCGGTCAGCTCTTCGGTCGCCAGCGCTTTGCCGCCGCCCCTGTCGTCGAGCCGAATGGTCACGTCAATCGTCCGCTGGTCCGGCGAGCCGCTGCCGTGCGCGACGCCGAAGTGGCCGCCGTCGATTGACAGCGTCTTCGCGCCGTCGAGGCTGGGCGGCAGATAACCGAACGACGCGTGCCGGAGGCGCAGATCGACGTACGACGGGCTCGCGCCGCCGTCGAAGCGCACCACGGTGTCGCCGAAGTCGTCGACCTCTTGCGGTGCCAGCACCCCATCGGCGTCGGCGACCAGCCGCGAGCGCACCAGCTCGGGCACCGCGGGGACACCGAGCTCGCGCGCGAGCGCCAGCACGAGCGCCAGGCGATTGCCGCGCCCGCGCGCCAGCGTCGCGGACGCGGGATCGCGCAGGTCGTCGCCGGCTTCGACGTTGTCGGTCACCCAGCGGACGATGGCCGCCGCCAGGCGCGCGCGCGTCGCGGGCGGCGATGTTCCCGACGGCGGCGCGCCACCCGCACCCGGGCCCGCGGCAGCCGCGATTGTCGCCGCGAGCTCGCGGATCCCGGGCGACGATCGCCAGGTGCCGTAGAGCTGCTCGTTGAGGAACCGCGCCCACCCCTGCCAGGTCACGCCGCTCGAGACGCGCACCGAAGGCACGTACTCGATAGCCGGCACGGCCGAGCGCTCGGCGAACAGCTGCGGCACCTCGTGCGCGGCGAAGGTCGTGAGCCGGACGGTCTCTCCGTCGGCGCCTCGCCGCAAGGCCGTCATCGGCGCGGGCGCGCCCGCGCGGGAGTCGATGTCCAGCGCGAGCCTCTCGGGCGTGAGCAACAAATACTCGCTGCGATCCAGCGGCGAATCGAACGACTGAAAGAAGAAGCGCTCGCCGAGGAAGCCGGGCGCAAATGCGTCCGACGCCGCCTTCGATTCCAGCGTCTCCCACTCGACGCAGTCGCCAACCGCCAGGTCCGGCGCCGAGATCGCGTCCTTGCCGGCGATCTCCTCGGGCTCGCGTGTGGTGCCGTCCCTCTTGTGCGTCCGCAACATCAGGACCTCGCCGCCTGACGGGACGCTCACCTCGCCCCAGCGCTCGATGCCGTCCTTGGTCTCGACCGCCACGATGTTGTGCGTGAGGATCAGCTCGGCGCCGTCGTTGAAGACGCCGTGCACCGTGCGATCCAGGATCATGACCGCGGGCGCCGCGTACTTCCGTCCCGACGCGCGGAAGTCGCGGATCACCTGCTTGCCGTCGATGCGCAGCTCGTCGAGCGGCAGAGCGAGACCGATCGCGCGCGCCGCGCGGCGCACCTCGCTCAGATCCGGCCGGCGCACCAGCGCGGAGGCCAGCGTGCGACGCGCGGCCGCGACGTCGCCCGCCGCGACCTCGGCGTCGGCCAGGCGGACGCGCAGCTGGGCATCGGACGGATCCTCCGCGACCAGCTTGCCGAGCTCGGCGCGCGCGCCCGCGAAGTCGCGCTTCGCGAGCAGTACGGCCGCGAGGTCGGTACGCAGGTCCTCGCGATCCGGATCGAGCGCGACGCGCCGCCGCAGCAGCGCCGCGGCGCCGTCGAGATCGCCGCGCGCGCGCATCCGATCGATGGGCACGCCCGAGTCGGCTTCGCAGGTGGCGAGCCGCTCGACCAGCGGTGGCTGCGCCGCGAGATCGCGCCGGTCCTCCGCCCGGTGGAGCAGCGCCGCGATCACCGAGCAGGGCGCGCCCGCGAGCGGCCCGGAGCTCGCTCCGGATTTGGCCGCCGCGCGATCGAGCGCGCGATCGGCGTCCCACTCCAGCCCGCGCGAACGGAGCGCGCTCGCGAGCAGCACTTCCGGCACCCACCACGCGGGAGCTGCGCGCGCCGAACGCTGTGCTTGTTCGATGGCGTCGCGCGGGTGATCGGCGTCCAGCTCCAGCTCGGCCAGCTGGTACGATACGCGCGCGGCGCCGGGGTCATGCTCGGCGGCCGCCCGTAGCAGCGCGCGCGCGGCGTCGCGCGCGAAGCCCGGCGGCTGCGTCACGTCGCCGCGCGCGTATCG
>Ga0265338_10002359_pt1 | contig 28497 bp, 35 predicted proteins | sample 42126metaG_FD_193579 | JGI IMG/M metagenome (GOLD analysis project Ga0265338, IMG submission 193579) | Rhizosphere microbial communities from Carex aquatilis grown in University of Washington, Seatle, WA, United States - 4-21-26 metaG | ecosystem: Host-associated > Plants > Roots > Rhizosphere...
AACTCGTCCAACGGGTTCCGGCCGAAGATCGGGTTGCCGGCGACGATCCGGACCGGCTTGAAGAAGCGGAGGAACTCGAGCACCGCGTCGGGCGGCGAGTTCGGCGGGAGGAGCTCGTAGGCGACGTCGGAGAACATCACCAGCCCGATCCCCTGGTTGGCGGCGGCGATCCCCTTCAGCGTCGTCTCGACCCGCTGGAAGACCGGCCCGGCGACGCTCGCGGACATGTCCAGCACGATCACGCCGGTGGACGCGCCCGAGGGCAGGACCGCGGCGCGGCCGGCGCCGGCGCCGCGCGCGTTCTGCACCGCGAGCGCGAGCACGCCCGCGAGCGCGAGGGCGAGCCCGATCCGCAGCACGGTCGTCCGGTGCGCCTTCCCCGCGAGGCGACGCAGCTCCGCGAGCGGCGTCGAGCCCCGGCGGCGCAGGGTCGTTCCTCTCACGGCTCGTCCTCCCGGCCGGCGTGGGCGCGTTCGGAGATCTCCTCCACGTGGTGGTCGTCCGGTTGCTCGGGCGACCACGCGAGCGCGCGCGCCTCCTCCGAGAGGTCATCGACGGAGAGTTCGTCTGCGACGCGCTCGAGTGCCTTGCGCTGCAGGGTGTCGTCGCCGCGTTCGCGGGCCCAGAAGAAGAGGGCGAGCGCGCGGTCGAGCGACGAGGCGGTGGCGCTGCGGGCGTGGTCGGGCCGGAAGGAGAGCGCCCAGCGGGTCGCGATGCCGCCGCCGAGGAGGGCGAAGGCGGCGCCGAGCAGCGCGGCGAGCCAGAAGAGGAGGTTCGGCGTGAGACGGTAGTGCGGCGCGACGACGGGCGCGAGGTCGACCCGCCAGAGCAGCTCCTTGTGGCTCAGCAGGTACGTGACGCTGCCCGGGCTCAGCTGCGAGAGCTCCTCGATCGGCGGGAAGCCCGCGTTCAGGCCGTACTCGGGCTCGCCGGTCGGCGCGAGGTACTCGATCCGGGCCGGCTGGAAGTGGAAGACGTGCACGGTGTCGCTGGGCGGCGTCCGAGGCACGCACACGGCGGTCAGGCAGCGGAGGCTCCACTGCCAGCGCATCTCGACGAATCTCCCGCTGCCGGTACGGACGACGGTGCCGGCGCGGACCGGGCGGTACGGCCGGAACTCCGTGGTGACGCGAATCCGCGACGGGTCGACCCACTTCGTGTCCGCGATCACGTCCACCCGCGCGGTGAGCGAGTCGCCGAAGAGGTGGACGAGCGGCGTGATCGAGGCGTAGGCGCGCAGCGGCAGGCCGTCGCCCATCGCCGAGCCCGACGGCACGGTCGGGGTCTTCGCCGCAACCGGTGCGGCGAGCGCGAGCGCCGCGAGCGCCGCGGCCGGGAGTGCCTGCCGCCGAAGGCGGGAACTTCCGGCCGGGCACCGGCGGCTTTGCCGCCGGTGCATCCAGCCAACGCTCACGCGACGGCTCCGCGCGCCATCTGGCGCAGGTCGGCCCAGCGCAGGAACGACCCGAGCACGTCGCCGGGGTGGTGCGAGCCGACGAGCACCGGCTCGATCCCGAGCGACCAGAAGAGATGGACGAGCTCGGTGCGGCGCCGCTCGTTCTCGTCCCGCAGCCGTGCCGCCTCGCGGCGGGTCAGGTAGACCGGGACGACGCGGCCGGTCGGGACGTCCGCGTAGGGGACGGTCGTGCCGCCCACGTCCGGGAAGGTGCTCTCCCAGACCGGGTCCTGGATGATCACCGGCACCAGCTCCCACCGGTGCTCGAGCGCGCGCTGCCAGACGGGGACCTCGGGCGCGACGAGGAAGTCGGAGAGGACGAAGACGAATGCCTGCGTCGGCAGGTCGCGGCGGTGCTCGCCGAGGTGGTCGAGCCCGCGCGAGACGGTGTCGGCCGGCGCGTCGAAGCCGCGGTCGTCGAAGGTGCCTCGCGGCGCGTAGCGCTCGCTGCGCGGCGGGCGCCAGAGCGGCTCCCCGTCGGCGTAGTCCAGGTAGCCGGTGAGGCTGCGGGCGACGCGCGCGCTCTCGCCGATCAGGTCGAGCACGGCGAGCAGCGCCTTCGGCTTGTCGAGCGGGCGCAGCGCCGTCGCCTCGATCCTCATCGAGGGCCGGTGGTCGGAGAGCACGACGACGCGGGGAGCCTCGTCCGCGAACAGCTCCCGGACGATGAACTCGTCGTCGGCGCGGGCGGCGGAGAGGCGGGCCGACGCGGCCCAGTCGATCCAGCTGACGTCGTCCCCCGGCCGGTACTCGCGTGAGCCCGCGACGTCGGAGCCGGTGCCGCGGCGTACGCTGCGCACGCCGCCGAAGGCGAGGCCGATCACCCGCCGGCGCGGGACGAGCGGGAACGTCCCCGCGGCCACTGACCTACTCGGCCGCCGTGGCGGCCGGAACGTCGAGGTCGATGTCGAAGCCCGGCTTCGGCGCGGCCTCGAGGCAGCGCTCGAACACCTCGGCCGCGGCGCTGTCCCAACCACGGTCGCGGATCTCGGCGATGAAGCTCGGCCGGAAGAGGATGCGGTGCAGCAGCACCGGCACGAACAGGCGCTCCACGTCCTCCGGCGTCACGTAGCGGCGGCCGTGCAGCACCGCCCAGGCGCGCGCGGCGCGGTTGAGCGCGAGCGTGCCGCGGACGGAGCTGCCGATCGCGACGATCTCCAGCGCGCGCGTCGCGCGCACGAGGTCGACGATCCAGCGCGCGACCGCCTCGTGGACGAACGCCGCCGGCACCGCGTTGCGCAGCACTCCGACCTCCTCCACCGAGATCACCGGCTGCAGCCGCGACAGCGGATGGGTGGACAGCTGCTCGTCGACGATCCGCGCCTCGTCCCCGGCTTCCGGGTAGCCGAGCGTCGTGCGCACGAAGAAGCGGTCGAGCTGTGCCTCCGGCAGCGGGAACGTGCCCTCGTACTCGATCGGGTTCTGGGTCGCCATCACGAGGAACGGCTCGCCGAGCTTGCGCGTCACGCCGTCGACGGTCACCTGCTGCTCGGCCATCGCCTCGAGGAGCGCCGACTGCGTCTTCGGCATCGCGCGGTTGATCTCGTCGACGAGGAGGACGTTCGCGAACACCGGGCCGGGGCGGAACTCGAAGTCCCGCTCCTTCTGGTTGAAGATCGAGAGCCCGGTGACGTCGTTCGGCTGCAGGTCAGGGGTGCACTGGATCCGGTTCGAGACGGCGCCGGTGATCGACTGTGCGATCGCACGCGCCAGCACTGTCTTCGCCGTGCCGGGGACGTCCTCGAGCAACACGTGGCCGCCGCACATCAACGCCGCCACCACGAGCGTGATCTGGTCCCGCTTCCCGTGCACGACCGTCTCGACGTTGTCGAGGAATCTCTGCGCCGTCTCGTGTGCGACGACGAGCTCGTCCGTGCTCACGCAAAAACCTCCGCGGTCGGGGTGCCCTCAGCGTAGTCCTCCCGCTTTAGACGTTGAAGATGCTTTTCAGTTGTCGTGCGCCGCGACCGACATGGCGGACGCGGCTCGTGATGCCTCGCCTGCGAGCCCGCGCGAGCCGGCGAAGCCGGCTGCCGCCATCTGCGAGCAGGAAAGCGGAGCGGTGCGAAGCAGCTACAGCTTGAACGCGGCGTGCTTGATCTGCGTGTATTCCTCCATCGAGTAGATGGACATGTCCTTGCCGTATCCGGACTGCTTGTAGCCGCCGTGCGGCAGCTCCGAGCTGATCGGCAGCAGGTGGTCGTTCACCCAGACGGTCCCGAACTGGAGCTTGCGGACGGCGTTCAGCGCCCGCGCGACGTCGCGCGTCCAGACCGAGGCGGCGAGCCCGTACCGGACGCCGTTCGCCCACTCGATCGCCTGCGCGTCGTCCGCGAAGCGCTGCACGGTCACGACCGGCCCGAACACCTCGCGCTGGACGATCTCGTCGTCCTGCTGCACGTCGGTGACGAGGGTCGGCTGGACGAAGAAGCCCTTGTCGGATCCAGCGCTGCCGCCGGTCAGGACGGTCGCCTTGTTCGCGCGCTCGAGGAAGCCGAGGATCCGCTCCTGCTGCGACTGCGAGATCACCGAGCCCATCTCGGTCTCGTCGTTCAACGGGTCGCCGACCTTGAGCGACTCGACCTGCGGTACGAGCGCCTCGAGCAGGGCGTCGTAGATCTTCGGCCCGGCGATCACGCGCGACCCGGCGGTGCAGTCCTGGCCGGAGTTCCAGTAGCCGGCGAGGCGGATCCCCTCGGCGACCGCCTCTGGGTCGGCGTCGTCGAAGACGACCATCGGCGCCTTGCCGCCGAGCTCGAGGTGGACGCGCTTGAGCGTATCGGCGGCCGTCCGGGCGATCGTCTTTCCGGTCTCGACGTCGCCGGTCAGCGAGACGAGCCGGACGTCGGGATGCTCGACGAGGCGCTGGCCCGCGGGGACGCCGTCGCCGGTGACGACCTGCAGCACGCCCTCGGGGATCACCTCCTGCGCGAGCTGGGCGAAGCGCAGCAGCGAGAGGGGTGTCTGCTCCGCCGGCTTGACGATCTGGACGTTGCCGGCCGCGAGCGCCGGGCCGATCTTCCAGACGGCCATCATCAGCGGGTAGTTCCAGGGGCAGACGCCCGCGACGATCCCGAGCGGCTCGCGCCGGATCAACGAGGTGTAGCCCTCGATGTACTCGCCGGCGGACTTGCCCTCGAGGTGGCGCGCGGCCCCGGCGAAGAAGCGCAGGTTGTCCGCGGAGAAGGGCATCTCGTCGCGCGACGCCAGCAGCGGCTTGCCGACGTTGAGCGACTCGAGCTGCGCCAGCTCCTCGGCGTTCTCCTCGATCACGTCCGCGAGCTTGTGCAGGAGCTCGGAGCGCTCCTTCGGCGTCTTCTCGAGCCAGGCCGGGAGCACCTTGTTCGCCGCGGCGACCGCGCGGTCGACGTCCTCGGCGCCGCAGCGCGGCACCTCGGCGATCGTCTCGCCGGTCGCGGGCGCGATCACCTCCATCGTCTCGCCCGAGGCGGCGTCCGTCCATTCGCCGCCGATGAAGCACTTGTAGGTCTCGGTCGTGGTGCTCATTCGGTGCCTCCTGTCAGACGGCGGTGATCTGGGCTGATTCGACGGCCTCGGTGACGGTGCCGGCCGCGCGGCGGAGCACCCCGGTGTCGCGCATGAGCCGCTGCGCGAGCAGCACGGGGATGGTCGTGAGGACGATCATCACGAACGCGATCACGTTCACGACCGGGAGCTGCTGGCCGAGGCGGATGTAGCCGAGGATGAGCAGCGGGAGCGTGTTCTGCGATCCCGCGGTGAAGGTCGTGACGATCACCTCGTCGAACGACAGCGCGAACGCGAGCAGGCCGCCGGCGACGAGCGCGGTGGAGAGGACGGGCCAGACGACGAAGCGGAACGTCTGCCAGCCGTCGGCGCCGAGGTCCTGGGACGCCTCGATCAGCGAGGCGGAGGAGCGGCGCAGCCGGGCGAGGACGTTGTTGTAGACGATGACGACGCAGAACGTCGCATGGCCGACGACGATCGTCCAGAGCGAAAGGTTGATGTGTCCGGTCACGAAGGCCGAGTTGAGCGCGATGCCGGTGACGATGCCGGGCAGCGCGATCGGGAGGACGAGGAGGAACGACACCGCCTCGCGGCCGAAGAAGCGGAAGCGGGCGACGCCGAACGCGGCGGCCGAGCCGAGCGCGAGCGCGATGCCCGTGGCGATCAACCCGACGCGGACGGACAGCCAGAGCGACGTCCGGATCTCGGCCGTCCACGCCGCGTGGAACCAGTGCGTCGAGAACGCCGGAATCGGCCAGCTCTGCACGTTCGACTTGTTGAAGGCGTAGACGGCGATCAGCGCCAGTGGGATCCAGAGGAAGAGGATCACGAGCGCCGACCAGGCGCCGAGCGCGATGCGGGCTCCGCGTCCTTCCATCAGAGCGCCTCGAAGGCGCCGAGCTTGCGCGCGATCAGGAGGTAGACGCCCATCACGGCCAGCGGGACGGCCGCGAACGCCGCCGCGAACGGGGTCTGCTGCGTCGTGATGCTGTCGTAGACGACGTTGCCGATGAACTGCGACGACGCGCCGCCCGCGAGCAGCGGGGTGACGTAGTCGCCGAGCGTCAGCGAGAACGTGAAGATCGAGCCTGCGACGACCCCCGGCAGCGCGAGCGGGAGGACGATCCGCCGGAACGTCGTCCACGCGCCCGCGCCGAGGTCCCGCGACGCCTCCATGAGCGAGTCCGGGATCCGCTCCAGAGCGCCGTAGACCGGCAGGATCATGAACGGCAGCCAGACGTACGTGAAGATCAGCCAGACCGCCCAGTTCGAGTACCCGATGTGGGCCGCGGGCAGGCCGACCTTGCGCAGCGACCAGTTGAGCACGCCCTTGTCGTCCAGGATCAGCCGCCAGATGTAGACGCGGACGAGGTAGCTCGACCAGAGCGGCAGCAGGACGGCGACGAAGATGAACGCGCGCGAGCGGCCACTCGCGACCCGCGCCATGAAGTACCCGAGCGGGAATGCGAGGAGTGCGTCCGCGGCCGTGACCGAGGCTGCGATCCCGATCGTGCGCAGCGCGACGGAGTGGTACGCGCCCGCCTGCCACAGGGTGCGGTAGTTGTCGACGTTCCAGATGTGCCTGATCTGGGACGTGAACGGGTCGATCGTCCAGAACGACGAGATGAAGAGCGCGACGAGCGACGCGACGTAGACGAGGAGGAACGCGAGCAGCGGCGGCGCCAGGAGCAGCAGCGCCTTCGCCCAGCGGTGCTTCCAGAAGAAGCCGGAGAGCCGAAGCCGGGCCGCCCGCAGGGGACGACCCGGCCGCGACAGGTCAGCAGCGGTGGTGCTCAGCGCCTAGCCCTTCAGCTGGGTCCAGGCTTGCTGCCACTGCGTGTAGTTCATGCAGTTGTTCTTGCCGTTGCCGCACGCGGCCACCGGCGTCTTCCAGAACTTGATCGAGTTGAAGTACGACGCGGACGCGCCGCAGTGGTACTGGGCCGCGGAGCCCTTCGCGAGCGTGTCCATGATCGCGCAGGCCTTCGTGTTCGCCGGCGTCTCGCCGAAGTAGACCGCCTGCTCTGCCTGCACCTTCGGCGTCGAGACCCAGGCCATCCACTTGTACATGCAGTTCGGATGCTTGGCGTGCGCGGACATCATCCACGTGTCGGCCCAGCCGGTCGCGCCCTCCTTGGGGATCTCGTCCTTGACCGGAGCCTTGTCCGCGATCAGCGTGTTCGTCTGGTACGGCCAGGACGCGCCGATCACGGCGTCGCCGTTCTTGAACAGGTCGATCTCGTCCGAGGCGAGCGCCCAGTACTTCTTGATCAGCGGCTTCTGCCGCTTGAGCAGGTTGATGGCCGCGTTGAACTGGGTGGAGTTCAGCTCGTACGGATCGGTGATCCCGAGCGACGGCTGCGCCTTTGAGAGATACAGCGCCGCGTCCGCGATCTGGATCGGGTTGTCCGGGACGGTGACTTTGCCCTTGTACTTCGAGCTGTAGATCGAGGCCCAGCTCGACGGCGCCGGCGTGACCTTCTTCGTGTTCCAGAGGAGCGTGTTCGGGCCCCACTGGAGCGAGATCCCGTAGTGGACGCCGTTGATCGTGTTGTGCGGCGGCGACTTCAGCGCCGGGATGAAGTTCTTGAAGTCCGGGATCAGGTTCGGGTTCACCGGCTGGACGTCGTGCCCGTAGATCAGGCGCAGGCTCGCGTCGCCCGAGGCCGAGACGCCGTCGTATTGCGTGCCGCCGCCCTGGCGCATGAGCGTGACCATCTCGTCCGAGGAGCCCGCGTACTTCGCGATCACCTTGCAGCCGGTCGCCTGCTGGAACGGCTTCACCCACTGCGTCTGCGTATAGCCCTCCCAGGCGATCAGGTTCAGCTGTCCCTCGCCCTTCCCGACCGTCGTCGGCAGGCCGCTGCCCTTCGCGATACCGGCCGCCGGAACGCACAATCCCGCCGCGAATGCCGCGACGAGCGCGTATTTGAACGTCCTCACTCGTTGCCCTCCTTGTTGCCGATCTCGTAGGTGTGCTCCGGCTTCCAGGAGAGCCGGACGCATCTGCCTCGCTGCTCGAGCGCGTCCTGCGACGACGTCTCGAGGTTCTGCCTCACGACCACGAGCTCGCCCCCGGAGTCGAGCTCGACGATGTAGCGGGTGACCATCCCGACGTAGACGACCTCCCGGATCGTTCCAGGCTCGCCGTCTCCGTCTTCCGCCATGTGGATCTTCTCCGGTCGCACGGTGATGCGGCGGCCGTCGCGTTCGAGCACGTTCGAGACGCCGACGAAGCCGGCGACGAACTCGGTCTGCGGATGCTCGTACACGTCGGCGGGCGAGCCGATCTGCTCGATCCGGCCCTCGTTGAACACGGCCAGGCGGTCGCTCATCGTCAGCGCCTCCTCCTGGTCGTGGGTCACGTAGACGAACGTGATCCCGAGCTCGCGCTGCAGCTCCTTGAGGAAGACCTGCATCTCCTGGCGCAGCTTCAGGTCGAGCGCGCCGAGCGGCTCGTCGAGCAGGAGCACCGGCGGGCCGTTGACGATCGCGCGGGCGAGCGCAACGCGCTGGCGCTGGCCGCCGGAGAGCTGCACCGGCTTGCGCTCGCCGAGCCCGGGCAGGCGCACGCGCTGCAGCACATCCTCGGCGCGGGCACGGCGCGCGCGGCGTGAGACGCCCTTGACGCGCAGCCCGTACTCGACGTTCTCGACGACGCTCATGTGCGGGAAGAGGGCGTAGTCCTGGAAGACGGTGTTGACGGCGCGCTCGGACGGCGCCGTGGAGGTGACGTCGGCGCCCTGCAGCTCGACGCGGCCGGCGTCCGGGCGCTCGAATCCGGCGATCACGCGCAGCGTCGTCGTCTTCCCGGAGCCGGACGGCCCGAGCATCGTGAAGAACTCGCCCTCGGCGATGTCGAGATCGAGGCTGTCGATCGCGACGACGTCCCCGTAGACGCGCCGGATCCCGATCAGCCGGACGGCCGGAGCCTCGGCCACGCGCTGCGCGGCGTCAGGCGGCGCCGGTGCTTGCGTCGCCAAGCGCCTCCTCCAGCAGGTCGAGCCCTCGTGCCAGCTCCTCGTCCGTGGCGGTCAGCGGCGGCAGCAGCCTGAGCACGTTCCCGTAGAGGCCGCAGGAGAGCAGGATCAGGCCCTTCGCGAGCGCGGCCGCGGTGACGGCCTTGGCGGCGTCCGGGCTCGGATCGCGCAGCTCGAGCGCGAGCATCGTGCCGAGGCCGCGCAGCTCGCCGACGAGCGGGCTCGCGGCGGCGATCGTCTCGAGCCGCGCGCGGAGCAGTGCCTCGACGTGGTCGGCGCGGGCGCGGAAGCCGGGGTCGGCGAGCGCGTCGAGGACGGCGCAGGCCGCCGCGCAGGAGAGTGGGTTGCCGCCGAAGGTGCCGCCCAGGCCGCCGGGATGCGGCGCGTCCATCAGCTCGGCACGGCCGCTGACGCCGGCGAGCGGGAGCCCGCCGCCCAGCGTCTTGCCGGAGACGATCAGATCCGGCTCCACGCCCAGCCGCTCGATCGCCCACATCGTCCCGGTGCGCCCGCAGCCGGACTGCACCTCGTCGGCGACGAACACGATCCCGTGCTCGTCGCAGATCCGCCGCAGCGCTTGCACGAACTCGATCGGCATCGGGATGAAGCCGCCCTCGCCCTGCACCGGCTCCAGCACGACGCACGCGACCGAGGCGGGGGCGACGTCCTGCTTGAAGAGGAGCTCGAGGCCGTGCAGCGCGTCCTCGGTCGAGACGCCGCGGTACGGATACGGCGCGGGCGCGCGGTGAACGTCGGCCGCGAGCGGCCCGAAGCCCTGCTTGTAGACGAGCTTCGAGGTCATCGCCATCGTCAGGTTGGTGCGGCCGTGGAAGGCGCGGTCGAAGACGACGACCGCGCTGCGTCCGGTGGCGGCGCGCGCGATCTTGACCGCGTTCTCGATCGCTTCGGCGCCGGAGTTGACGAGCAGCGACTTGACGTCGTCGCGTGGCGAGGGCCAGGACTCTGAGAGCCGCCGGCAGACCTCGACGTACGGCTCGTACATCCCGACCATGAAGCACTGGTGCAGGAAGCGGTCGGCCTGCTCGTGGATCGCGCGCACGACGGTCTCCGGGCCGTGGCCGAGGTTCTGGCAGGCGATCCCGCCGCCGAAGTCGAGGTACTCGCGGCCGTCGACGTCCCAGACCCGTGCGCCCTCCGCGCGCTCGACGACGAGCGCGGGCGTGGAGACGCCGCGGGACACGTAACGCATGCGGGCGTCGAGGACCCGCTCGCTGGCCGTCCGCTCCTCCACCGACATGGGCGCGGAGGATTATCGCTGGGGCGTTGCGGCTTTTCAAACGCGACCCGCCTACGCAATGCGAGGCGAGACGGGCCTCGGACTGTCGAAACGCGAAGCTAGAGCTCGAGCTCGACGCTCTCCAGCACGACCGACTGCGCAAGCGGATCGTGGGAGTCGATCGACGCGACGTCGCAGCGCGCGCCCTCGGCGATCGTGCCGCGGGTCGCGTCGACGAAGTGCTCGACGAAGTGCTCCGGCGTCATGTGCGACATCGGCCCGACCTTGACCTGCACCGAGCGGACGCTGCGCGCGCCCTCCTCGGCGGCAACGGACTCGATCTCGCGGACGAGGTCCTTGAGCAATGCCTGCTCATGCATCGGCGAGCTCCTCCCGAATCCGTGCCGCGACTTCTCCCACGGCCGCCTCGACCTCGGGGCTGAGCGGGGCGCCGGTGTCGAAGCTCGCCCCTTCGATCCCGTAGAGGACGGTCAGCGGCGGGAGCTTGCCGAGTGCGCGGGCGAGCTCCACTGCCTCGGCGACGCCGAGCAGGTGCGTCGAGGAGCGGTGCAGCTCCGGCGGCAGCGGCGCCTCGTCCGCGGCGAACCGGAGCACGGTGCCGGGCTCGGCGCCCGACTGGATCGCATCGACGAGGATCGCGCGCTCGAAGCCGTCCCAGGCATCGATCAGCCCGACCGGCTCGCCGTGCAGCTCGCGTACGTTCGCGAGGTCGACGAGCGCGCGCGCGACGCAGAGGCCTGCGGCGTCGTCGCCCCGGAGGTCGTTCCCGACTCCGATCACGACGGTTGTCAGAGCCGCTGGACCTGCAGATCGAGGAAGTGCGTCGCGCAGGAGATGCAGGGATCGTAGTTGCGGATCGCCTGTTCGCAGCGCCAGCGCAGCTCGTCGTCCGGCAGCGACGCGTGGGCGCTCACGAACTGGCGCAGGTCGTCCTCGATCGAGCGCTGATTCTGGGAGGTCGGCGGGACGATCTTCGCGTCGAGGATCGCGCCGGCCTCGTCGAGGCGGTAGCGGTGGTAGAGGACGCCGCGCGGCGCCTCGCTCGCGCCGTGGCCGGTGCCTGCGCGGGGCACGACCTCGAGTGCCGGCTCTGCGGGCTGCTCGTACTGCTCGATCAGCCGCAGCGCCTCCTCGCAGGCGTGCACCAGCTCGACCGCGCGCACGACGATCGACCGGAACGGATTGCTCACGACCGGCTCCAGGCCGACCTCGTCCGCGACGGCGCGGGCGGCGGGGGAGAGCTTGTCGCGGTGCAGCGCGTAGCGGGCGAGCGGTCCGACGAGATAGGCCTCGCCGTCGAGCGTCGCGTGGAGCGCGTTCGAGTGCTCGACGTGGTGCTCCGTCACGTGCTCGTAGAACGCCGCCACGGGGAAGCGCGCGCCGCGCGAGGTGACGAGATGCGACCCGCGGTCGATCGGGTACTCGTCGCCGTCTTCGAGTGCCATGAAGAGGTAGTCCTGCTCCAGCTCCGGGAAGTCGAAGCCCGCGACCAGCCGTGTCGTGTCCTGCGCGGCGCCGAGCGCCCACTCGAGCTCGGGCACCAGCGCGTCGAGCTCGGCGCGGGACGGCGCCTTGTACCAGCCGCCGACGCGGACGTTGATCGGGTGCACCTCGCGGCCGCCGACGACCCGCATCACGTCGTTGCCGAGCTTCTTCAGGCGGAGCGCCATCTCGACGAGCGGGCGGTCGATCGCGGCCAGCTCGACGGCGCTGTGCACGCCGAGGAAGTCCGGTGCGTGGAGCATGAAGATGTGGAGCGTGTGCGACTCGATCCACTCGCCGCAATAGAGGAGCCGGCGCAGCGCGCGCAGCTGGCCCTCGACCTCGACGCCGGCGAGCGACTCCATCGCCAGGCACGAGGACATCTGGTAGGCGACCGGGCAGATCCCGCAGATCCGTGCGGTGACGTCGGGAGCCTCGCGGAAGTCGCGGCCACGGAGGAAGCCTTCGAAGAAGCGCGGCGGCTCGTAGATGCGGAGCTTCACGTCCTCGACTGCGCCGTCGCGGATCTTCACGGTCATCCCGCCCTCGCCCTCGACACGGGCCAGGTAGTCGGTGCGGATCGTCTTCGTCGTGCTCACCGGAGGCTCACCTCCCGGAAGGCGCTCATGACCGGCGCCTCGTGCAGGGCAGGGACGTTCGCCTGCTCCTTCGGGCCGAAGCAGCCGAAGCAGCCGCGGTTGTAGAGCGGGCAGAGCGCGCCGCAGCCGGCGGCGGTCACAGGCCCGAGGCAGGCGGTCCCGTGCGAGACGAGCACGCACGGGATCCCGGCGCGCTTGCACTCGACGCAGACGGCGTAGCTCTGGACGTTCGGGCGGCGGCCCGCGAGCAGCGAGCCGACGACGTCGAGCAGCTGCGCCTTGTTGATCGGGCAGCCCTGGAGCTCGAAGTCGACGGGAACATGGTCGGCGATCGCGGTCGAGGTGCGGAGCGTCGAGATGAACTCGGGGTTCGCGTAGACGGCGGAGACGAGATCGCCGATCGCGGCGAACTTCCGGAGCGCCTGGATCCCGCCGGTCGTCGCGCAGGAGCCGATCGAGATCAGCACCTTGGAGGCGCGGCGGATCGCGTGGATCCGCTCGGCGTCGTGCGGCGTCGTGATCGAGCCCTCGACGAGCGTCACGTCGTACGGGCCCTTGGCGGTCATGCTGGAGGCCTCGAGGAAGTAGGCGATCTCGACGGCGTCCGTGACCGCGAGCAGCTCTTCCTCGCAGTCGAGCAGCGAGAGCTGGCAGCCGTCGCAGGAGGAGAACTTGTAGACGGCGAGTCTCGGCTTCCTCATAGCTGCTGCACCTCCATCAGCGGCGCGATCTCGTCCCAGCGGTAGACCGGGCCGTCGCGGCAGATCAGCGTCGGCCCGAGCTGGCAGTGGCCGCACAGGCCGATGCCGCAGCGCATCGTGCGCTCCATCGAGATCCAGATCCGCTCGGCGGGAATGCCGCGCTCGAGCAGCGCGCGCGCGGTGAAGCGCATCATGATCTCCGGCCCGACGACGAAGGCGACGGCGTTCGCGGGATCGAACGGAGCGGACGGGATCAGCTTCGTGACGACGCCGACGTTGCCGTGCCAGTCCGCGTCGCCCGCGTCGACGGTGACGCCGGCACTCATGTCCGAGCGCGCACGCCAGGTCTCGAGCTCGCGCGTGAAGAGCAGGTCGCGCGGCGTGCGGCCGCCGTAGAGGAGGTGAAGCCCGGCGAGCTCGTCGCGGTGCACGAGCGCCTGGTAGAGGGCGGGGCGGAGCGGCGGCAGGCCGACGCCGCCGCCGACGAGCACGAGCTCGTGGCCCGTCGCCTCGTCGAGCGGCCACTGGTTCCCGAACGGGCCGCGGACGCCGACGACGTCGCCCGGCTTCGCGGAGCAGAGCGCCTTCGTGACGGCCCCGACCGCGCGGATCGTGTGCAGAAGCGTGGGCGCCTGCTCGGGGTCGCCGCTCGTCGAGATCGGCACCTCGCCGACGCCGAACGCGTAGAGCATGTCGAACTGGCCGGGGCCGATCGGGTCGATCGCGGCGTCGAGCGGCTCGAGCTCCAGCGTCCAGTTGTCGTGGTTCTCGCGGCGCGTCCGGACGACCGAGTACGCGATCGGCACCATCGCTCCGCGAGTGACGAGCGGCTCAGCCACCGTTGCCATAGACATCCATGAGCTGGAGGCGGGTGGCCTGGAGCCGGCCGACGATTACCTGGCTGAAGCGTGTGACGAGGTCGTAGCCGAGAGCGGGGTCGGTCTCGCACTTCGTCCGCAGGCAGGCGGCGTCGAACTCGATCGCGCGCACGTCCTCGACGGCGCGGCCGGTGAAGTGCCAGCGGTACGGCGAGACGAACCACGACCAGCCGACGATCTCGCCGGCGCCGACGGTCTCGACCGTCACCTGACCGCGGTTCGGCACGTAGGCGTCGAGCCCGACGATGCCGTGGCGGACGAGGAAGAACGTGTCGGCCGGATCGCCCTCGCGGAACAACCGCGCGCCGGACTCGAAGACGACGTTCTTGCCGCAGCCGGCGATCAGGTCGAGCTGCTCGGGCAGGAGTCCCTTGAAGACCGGGCTCTCGGTAATCAGGGCGTCAAGCGTGCGCATGCTGTTCCTCCCTCGTGCGGAGCGCGGAATGTTCAGTAGTGCGCAGGGCGGCGACTTCCTCGCGGATGTCGATTCCGGCGGGGCACCAGGCGATGCAGCGGCCGCAGCCGACGCACCCGCTCGTGCCGAACTGGTCCTCCCAGGTGGCGAGCTTGTGCGTGAGCCACTGCCGGTAGCGGGCGCGCGTCGTCGGACGCGTGTTGCCGCCATGCATCTCGGCGTAGCGGAGCGAGAAGCAGGTATCCCAGACGCGGTCGCGGGCGGCGGTGGCGCCGTCCAGCGAGGACGTGTCCTCGACGTGCGTGCAGAAGCAGGTGGGGCAGACGAGCGTGCAGTTGCCGCAACTGAGGCAGCGCTCGGCGACCTCGTCCCAGAAAGGGCTGTCGAGGTTGCGGAGCAGGAGGTCGTGCACGCCCTCGGCGTCGAAGCGGCCTTTCTGGGCGCGCGCCGCGGAGGCGACGACGAGGCCGGCCGCGTCGACGTCCTCGCGCGTCGCGGGACGCGTCGGCAGGTCGGCGAGGACCGATTCGCCCGCGGGCGAGCCGGCGCGCACGAGGAAGCGGTGCTCGCCATCGAGGATCTCGGTGAACGCGAGGTCGAAGCCGGCGGTCGCGCCGGGGCCGCTGCCCTGCGCCGCGCAGAAGCAGAGCGCGGAGGGCTCGCCGCACTCGACTGCGACGAGGAAGACGGTGGAGCGCCGCGCGGCGTAGTCGGCGTCCTGGAAGCGGCCGCCGAGGAAGACGCGGTCCTGGATCTCGATCGCGGCGAGCTCGCACGGGCGGACGCCGAGGAAGGCGGTCGGCTCGTCCTCCGGCAGTTCCTCGTCGAAGGCGACGTCGCCGTTCTCCCGCTGCGCCTGCCAGAGGCGGACGCGCGGCGGCAGCAGCTCCTGCTTCCACGAGTGGGGGCCGACGGAGTAGCCGAAGAGGGCCTCGTCGTCGCGCCGCTTCAGGCGGTAGGAGCCGGGCTCCTGCTCGTCCGTCCAGCCGGCCGGGAGATCGGCCGGTCCGCTCAGCTCGGCATGGACGATCGCCCCGTCGCGGACGGCCGGACCGACGATGCGGTAGCCGCGCGCCCGGAGTGCTCCGAAGAGGGCGCCGAGGTCGCCTGCGGCGAGGGTCTCGGACATGACTCAAGCCTGCTCCGGGGGGCGGCTTCGCGGCATCGGTGGCGCGCCCTATGCCTATGCGGGTTTTCCGCCGATGCAGTGCCCCGCGGGCGCCGGGACCCTGTGTGCATGTGCCTCGGCATTCCAGGACAGGTGATCGAGCGGCTCGGCGACGAGCTCGCACGCATCGACGTCTCCGGTGTCCGCCGGGACGTTTCGGTCGCGTTCACGCCCGAGGTGGAGCCCGGCGACTGGGTGCTGATCCACGTCGGTTTCGCCCTCGCGCGGATCGACGAGGAGGAGGCGCGCGCGACGCTCGAGCTGATCGGCGAGGCGCTCGCAGCGGAGGAGGCGCTGGCGTGAGATACGTCGACGAATACCGCGACGGCCGGGCGGCGCACGCACTCGCCGGGGAGCTGCGCGAGCTCGTCGAGCCGGGGCAGAACGTGAAGCTGATGGAGGTCTGCGGCGGCCACACGCACGCGATCTACCGGCACGGTCTCGACGCGCTGCTTCCGCCCGAGGTGGAGCTCGTACACGGGCCGGGGTGCCCGGTCTGCGTGATCCCGATGGGACGAGTGGACGACGCGATCTCGATCGCCGAACGTCCCGAGGTGACCTTCGCGAGCTTCGGCGACATGCTCCGGGTGCCGGGAGGCAGGCGCCGCTCGCTGCTCGAGGCGAAGGCGCGCGGCGCGGACGTCCGCACCGTCTACTCGCCGCTCGACGCGCTCGCGATCGCGCAGCGCGAGCCCGACCGCGAGGTCGTCTTCTTCGGCGTCGGCTTCGAGACGACTGCGCCTGCGACCGCGCTGACGCTGCTGCGCGCGCGCGAGTTCGGCGTCCGCAACTTCTCCCTCTTCTGCAACCACGTCCTGATCGGCCCGGCGCTGCGCGCGATCCTCGACTCGCCCGACGTGGACATCGACGGCTTCGTCGGCCCCGGCCATGTCTCGACCGTGATCGGGACGCGGCCCTACGAGTTCGTCTGCCGCGAATACCGCCGGCCGGTCGTCGTCTCCGGCTTCGAGCCGAACGACATCCTGCAGGCGGTCGCGATGCTGCTTCGACAGCTGCGCGAGGGTCGCGCCGAGGTCGAGAACGAGTACGGACGGGTCGTCCGCGAGGAAGGCAATCCCGAGGCGCTGGCGGCAATCGACGAGGCGTTTGCGGTGCGCGAGGACTTCGAGTGGCGCGGTCTCGGCGCGATCCCGCACAGCGGCCTGCGGATCGCCGACGCGTTCGCCGAGTGGGACGCGGAGCTCCGCTTCGAGGTTCCCGGCGAACGGATCGAGGATCCGAAGGCGTGCCGCTGCGGCGACGTCCTGCGCGGCCGCGCAAAGCCGTGGGAGTGCACGGTGTTCGGGACGGCGTGCACGCCGGAGCGTCCGCTCGGGACGTGCATGGTCTCGAGCGAGGGCGCGTGCGCCGCGTACTACGCGTACGGGCGGCACACGCGCGAGCAGGTGTCGGCGTGAGCGACGCGGTCATCACCCTCGCGGACGGCGCCGGCGGCAAGGCGTCGCGCAAGCTCGTGGAGGGACTCTTCCTCGAGGAGCTCCGGAACCCGATGCTGGAGCCGCTCGGCGATGCGGCGATCGTCGGCGAGAACGGGACGCGGATCGCGATCACGACCGACTCTTACGTCGTCCGTCCGCTTCGCTTCCCCGGCGGCGACATCGGCGAGCTCGCCGTCAACGGCACCGTCAACGACCTGGCCGTCTCGGGCGCGTCGCCGCTCGCACTCACCGCCGGGTTCGTGATCGAGGAGGGCTTCCCGGTCGCCGAGCTGCGCGCCATCGTCGCCTCGATGGCGGGCGCCGCGACCGTCGCCGGTGTCGCCGTGGCGGCCGGAGACACGAAGGTCGTCGAGCGCGGCGCCGCCGACGGTCTATTCGTGACGACGGCGGGCGTCGGTTTGCTCGACCTGCGCGCGGTGCTCGGGCTCGAGCACGTGCGCGCCGGCGACCGTGTGCTCGTCTCCGGCGGGATCGCCGAGCACGGGATCGCGGTGATGATCGCCCGCGGCAACCTCGGTCTCTCGCTCGACGTGCGCAGCGACACGGCGTCGCTCCTGCCGCTGACAGATGCGCTCTGCTCGCTCGGGCCCGAGCTGCGCTGGATGCGCGACCCGACGCGCGGCGGTCTCGCGACGACGCTGAACGAGCTCGCAGCCGGCGCGGGGCTGAGCGTGCGGATCGAGGAGCAGGCGATCCCCGTGCGCGACGACGTCCGCGCGGCGTGCGAGCTGCTCGGGATCGACCCGCTCTACGTCGCGAACGAGGGCAAGCTCGTCGCGGTCGTCTCGCCGGACGCGGCGGACGAGGCGCTCGCACTCCTGCGTGCGCAGCCACTCGGCGCGAACACGGCGCTGATCGGCGAGCTCGTCGAGGACACGCAGCCGTTCGTCCTCGCGCAGACGCCGTTCGGCACCCGGATCGTCGACATGCTCGTCGGCGACCCGCTGCCCCGCATCTGCTGAGCGGCTAGCCCCTGTGGGATCGCGGGGTGATGGCCCCGTGCCACTCACTCATCGGATGTCTGTGAGAGGCCCTTCAGGCGTTCTAGCTGATCCCAGTGATGAGCAGTTCGCTGCCTTCCGACCGGTGTGAGCGCGACGTTGGTGTTGGGTCTTCTGTTGATGAACCTCTTGCTGATCTCCACTAGACCGGCGTCCTCCAGCTTGGTCAGGTGGCTCGACAGGTTTCCCTTGGTCAGCCCCGTCGTGCGCTGCAGAAAGACGAAGTCGGCATCGCTCACCGAGGACAGGACGGTCAAGATTGCGAGTCGGCCGGGCTCGTGGATCAGCCGATCGAGAATCGGTTCGTCGCTACGTTCCGGCATCGCTGTTCTCGACGCCCAGGTCTTTGGACGGCTCGAAGGTGCGAACGAGGAGGCGGTGGTCGAGGATTCCGTTCGTCATGGCCGCTACGCCCGCGAGAACGAGACCGATGTTGCTCGGGTCTGCGCCACTCCAGACCGGCAGGAGGCCGGCCACCAGGAGACCACCCCAGATGACCACGTGGTGCGTTCTCAGCCCTACGACGATCGCGTAGTACGCGAGCATGAGCAGGCCGAATGAGGCCGCAATCGGGTTGACCGGCAGATCCAGAGACCAGCTCGCCCGGCTACGAAGCAGGAACGATCCTCCAACCATCACGGCCACGGCGATGATCGTGGCCACGAAAGCCCTGGACTGCTGCCTTGTGGACGGGGTCACCCGTCCGTAGTGCTCGTTGTAGTAGCGGTTGATCGGCAGGCACGCCGCCCCGAGCACCAGCGCAGCTGCGATGAAGATCCAAGCATGCCGTAGCGGGCCCAATCCCCAATTGCCCAGTGCGGCGACGATACACAGGCTCCCTAGGGGAATCGAGAAGAGGCCTCTCAGATAGGAGTAGTTAGCCGCCGCCGACTCCAGCTTCTTGCGTTCCATGTGTTCCCGTCCTTCGTGTCTAGTGGCTCTGCAAACTAGTTTGTATAACCAACCATAGCGCACGGAGGGCTCACCAAGCGCGTTCGTCGCCGGGCACCCCAGATGAAGATGAGCGCCCCGGTCCAGGCGCCGGAGACGGGACCGTCGGCCAGCCGCGCGCCGACGAGCTTCAGCGTCCGGCTTGCCTCTCATCACCTCGCGATCCCGCAGTAGGCGGCTGGCTAGACGAGGCCGAGCCGCGCGCCGTGCGCGGCGGCGCCGGCACGTGTCGAATGGCCCAGCTTGCGGAGGATGTTCGCCACGTGCCGGTGCACGGTGTGCTCGCTGAGCACGAGCGAGCCGGCGATCTCACGGTTCGAGAGCCCCTCCGAGACGAGGCGCAGCACCTCGGTCTCGCGCCGCGACAGGGGCGAGTCGTCGGTCGCGGCGGCGGGCTCCGGTTCGCCGACGAAGCCGGCGAGCGCGCGTCGCACGTCGCGCGTGTCCTCCATCCAGACCACGTGCGCGTCGCCGGTCAACGCGACGAAGCGCCCGTTCGGGAGCAGTGACGCGAGCTCGCGGCCGCGGCCGATCGGGACGGTGCGGTCGCCGCGCCGGTGCAGCACGAGCGTCGGCATCGGCACAGCGGGGAGGAGCGGACGCAGATCGGAGAAGAGGTCGAGCTCGAGGTAGCCGGCGGCGACCTCGGGATCGGCGGCATGACGGAGGTAGCGCCCGAACCGCTCCACCTCTTCGCGCGGAGCGCGCGGATCGTGCAGGCCCGCGAACATCTGCGTCGCAAGCGGCCAGTTCGTGCGCACGAACTCGATCAGCGACCGCCGCGTCGCCTCCGGGATGTCGTCGCGTGCGGCGTAGCCGCCGTGGACGACGATCCGCCCAATCAGCTCGGGTCGCCGGCGGACGAGCGTGACGACGGTGTGCATCGCGCACGAGCTCGCGAAGACCGTCGCCGGGCCGCCGCCGCTCTCGCCGATCACGGCCTCGAGGGCACGCGAGTCCAGCTCCAGTGTCGGCTGTTCGTCGAGGCGCCGCTCCGAGAGTCCGCAGCCGAGCCGGTCGTAGCGGACGACGCGGTGTGTCTCCGCGAGCGTGCAGTAGAAGGCGCGCGCGCCGGGCTGCTCCCACTCGGCTTCGAGATGCGAGACGAACGGCGAGCCGAAGACGAGCGGCGGGCCATCGCCGGCCGTCGCGTAGGCGAGCCGCCGGCCGTCGACCCCGGTGAAGCGGATCTCCTGTTCCACTCGGCTGATCATGGCGCGCTGGCCCGTTCAACGCATGGCCCGAGCGGGCCATTCCCGCAAGATGGCCCGCGCGGGCGACGCGCAGCCACGTAGCCCGCTGGCACGGTGGCCACATGCAGACGCGCTTCCTGGACGGGATCACGATCAGGCCGCTCCGCAACGGCGACACCGAGACGGTCTGCGCGCTCTTCGAGCGCCTCGGCGAGGAGTCGCTGCGGCACCGCTTCGGCGCCGCCAAACCGCGGCTGACCGACCCTGAGCTCGCGCAGCTCGCCCGCGTCGACGGCACGCACCATGCGCTCGTCGCCTACGTCGACGGCGACCCGCTCCCCGCCGGCGTCGCCCGTCTGGCGCGCGACGGAGCCACCGCCGAGGTCGCGTTCGCGGTCGCCGACGAGTACCAGGGCCGCGGCATCGGCCGCGTGCTCGTCGAGGAGCTCGCCACGGTCGCCCGGGCCGCCGGGATCCGCGAGCTGCACGCGATCGTCGTCGGCGAGAACCCACGCGTCGTCTCGCTCATCTCCCGCGTCGCCGGCTACCGCGAGGCCCGCTGGGACGGCGGCAACCTCGAGCTCGTCGTCGGCCTCTAGTCGCTCCAGACCGACTCGAACGTCCCGAAGCGGAGCTCGGAGTCGTAGCGGAATCGCGTGTCGTCGACGCGGGCCATGTAGTCGTCGCGATGCTCCGCGACGAAGGCGTTGTACGCGTCCACGGACTCCCAGCGGTCGACCACGAGGTAGCGGCCGGGCATCTCGACGTCCCGCAGGAGCTCCGTGCCGACGTACCCGCGTCCCTGCCGGAAGAATTCGGCCCACTCGCCGTTCGGCCCGTAGACGCGCTCGAACTCGGCGGTCTCCCGGACCTCGTAGCTGAAGACGAGCGCGATCACGCGCTGAGGATAAGGTCCGGCACGTGAGCGCCGAGGCGATCCAGCTCGAGGACGGCCGCGCCGAATACGCGGGCGTGCTCCGCTTCTACCACCTCGCCAAGCACCAGGAATGGCAGGTGGACGACGTGCCGTGGAGCGAGCTTCCGTTCGTGCCGGAAGGCAAGGGCGCGCCGGAGCGGCAAGCGCGACGGCGCGACATCTGGCGCTCGGTGATCATGCAGCAGCTCCAGGCGGACGTCTTCGCGTGTGAGATGGCGGCGCAGCTCCTGAGCGCGGCGCCCGACCCGGAGGCGCGCCTCTACTACTCGACGATGGTGCAGGACGAGTCGCGCCACACCGAGGCGTGGCTGCGCCTGATCGGCCAGGTCGGCGGGGAGGGGGAACGCGATCCGTTCCTCGACGAGCTCGCGCACATGTTCCTCGAGGCCGACATGCTCGAGGAGAAGGTCTTCCTGATGCAGGTCTTCTTCGAGCGGCTGATCATCCCGCGCTTCCGGCTGATCGCGAAGTCGTCGCGCGGGACGATCCTCGAGCACCTCTGCAACCGGCTCGCGATCGACGACGGCATCCACCACGGCGCCGGGATGGCGTACGAGCGGGTCCTGCTCCAGACCTCGTCGAAGAAGGTGCGCGACCGGCTCGTCACCGCCGCAAACACGATGCTGCCGATCTTCGCGAAGCACGTGCTCTGGCGCCCGAAGGCCCGCGAGATGATCGGCACGCTGATGGAGGCCCGCGACCGCGAGCGGCTCAGCCAGGAGCTGAACCACGGCGTCCGGCTCGCGAACTCGCTCGGCCTGGACGTGAGCGACGTGCGGCTCCCGGCGGGCTGAGATGCCGAAGCAGGGCCGGTTCCTCGGCATCCCGTACGACTGGCGCCGCCCGACGAAGGCGCGGATGAAGAGCAGGCTCTGGGATCCGTCGAACCCGCGTCTGTTCGTCCCGCGCGTCTTCGGCTGGGGCTGGACGATCAATTTCGCGCGGCTCTTCGGCCGCCACTGAGCGGTACGTCACGCCGCGGCTGACGCATCTTCGCCCAGGTGTCGCTCTCGTATTCTCACGTCTGTGAGTCGCGTTGTCCGGGCGAGCGAGATGAAGCGTTCAGGCGAATCGGCAGGGGTGGCCACGCCGAGCCTCGGAGCGGACGAGACCATCGTGTGTCACGTTCGCTGCGCCCCGAACTGGACGGGGAAGCCACATAGCCACGACCGCGAGGAGATCATCCTTGCGCTCGTCGGGTCGGGCACGGTGACCCTTGACGGCGAGACGACTCCCTTCGGCGCAGGCGACGCGATCATCATCAGCGCGGGGACGCTCCATCAGTTGGAGGCCGGCGAAGACGGCATGGAGTGCATCACCGTCGAACCCGTCGGCATCCGCTTCTTCGACCCGGACGGGCAGGAGCATCCCACTCCGGACCTGATGCTCTAGGTCGCTACTGCCTGCGTTGCTGGCGCCACGGCCAGCTGAGCAGGCCGAGCCCGGCGACGACGCACAGCGCTCCGACGACCGCCCAGAAGTTGCTTCCGGTCATCGAGGAGCCTCGGATCAGGTTCAGCCCCTGCCCGATCCAGACGGCTCCGGTGAGAACGAGCAGTGCTCCGAGGATGCGTCTGGCGATCGTCATTCAGCGCATGCCGCCGCGCTCGAAGTGGGCGCGGAAGAAGTTCTCGCTGCCGGCGGTCGCCATCGCGGCGCTCGCGCTGATCTCGAGCGCCAGTGCGGCGGTCGCCACGATCTGCGCGAAGCGGTAGACCTTGCCCGGGCCGGCGCAGCCCATCAGCTCGAGCCAGCGCCGCGTCGTCGGCAGCGTCGTTCCGCCGCCGACCGTCCCGACCTCGAGGCCGGGGAAGCGGATCGAGACGTTGAGGCCGCCGTCGTCGGCGCGGTGCTCGGCGCCGTGCGCCATCGAGCTCGTCCCGACCATGCCGAGATCCTGGCCGGTCGCCGCGAACACGGCCGCGATCGCGGACGCCGGCGTGAACGCGACCGACTGCATCCCGGATGCCACGGCGCCATGCGTCCCGGCCCAGGCGAGATCCTCCAGGTCGTCCCGCGTGGTGCGAAGCACGCGCCGGATCGCCGACTCGCTCAGCGTCGTCTCCGCGATCACCGTCTTGCCGTGGCCGCTCTGGAAGAACTCGAAAGACGGCTTCTTGTCGCCGCCCATGTTCGCCTCGAGCAGCGCGCGCTCGATCGCGACCGGCGCCTGCGGCAGGACGTACGCCATGTTCAGCGCGTACGCGTTGCGCGTCATCATGTTCGCCCCGACCGCGTCGCCGGTGGTGAAGCGCCAGAGGACATGGCACATCGGGCCGACGACGTGCGTCTTCGCCTCGCGGAGAACAGCGTGGCGCGAGAGCTCCGGGATGTCGGCCGAGCGGAGGAACTCGCGCAGCGCCGGCACCTCGCCCTCGACCCAGCGCGCGAGCGCGAGTGCGTCTCCCGCCGACTTGCAGACAAAGCACGATGCTCTGGTGATTCGGTCCGCGATCACGTACGTTCTGGCACCGCCGGACTCGGCGATCGCCTTCGCGCCGCGCTGCAGTGACGCCGTCAGCCCACCCTCGGTGTGTGCGAGCGGCACCGTGACCTCCTCGAGCTCGCGGCCCGTCTCCACGACCTCGCCCTCCTCCGAGAGCTCGTACTGCCCGAGCGCGATCGAGAGCTGCGCGACCGAGACCGGGATCTCGACCACGCCGGTCACCGACTCGGCCGCCTTCGTGTAGGCCGAGACGTCGGCCTCGGGCAGCCCGAGCGCCTCCTGCCGCGCCCGGATCGACGCGTCGTCGTTCTTGCGGGGTAGCCGAACCACGGGCGCATTCTCGCCTACTAGGCTGGGGACCGTGACGGCGACGCTGATCGACGGCAAGACGCTCGCGGCCAAGGTGCGGGAGGAAGTCGCCGCCGACGTCGCCGCGCTCGGCCAGGTCGGCCTCGCGACGATCCTCGTCGGCGACGATCCGGCCTCGCACATCTACATCGGCCTCAAGCAGAAGGCGGCCGTCGCCGCCGGCATGGAGGCGCGTGACATCGAGCTCCCCGGCGACACGAGCGAGGAGGACGTGCTCGCCGCGATCGCCGGCGTGAACGCCGACGACGCGATCGACGGCCTCCTCGTCCAGCTGCCGCTCCCGGACCATCTCGACGAGAACCGGATCATCGAGGCGATCGCGCCCGAGAAGGACATCGACGGCATCCACCCGTTCAACGCGGGCTGCCTCTACCTCGGCCGGCCGACGCTCGTCCCGGGCACGCCGCTCGGGATCATGCGCATGCTCGACGAGTACGAGATCCCGCTTCAGGGAGCCCACGCCGTCGTCGTCGGCCGCAGCGCGATCGTCGGCAAGCCGATGGCGCATCTCCTCCTCCAGCGGCACGCGACGGTGACGATCTGCCACTCGCGCACGCTGGACCTGCAGCGGTACACGCTCGACGCCGACGTCCTCGTCGCCGCTGTCGGACGCATGCACGTGATCGCGCCGGAGCTGGTGAAGGCCGGCGCCACCGTGATCGACGTCGGGATGAACCGCGAGGAGGGCTCGAAGAGAGTGCTCGGCGACGTCGACCCGGGCGCGATGGAGCGGGCCGCCTACATGACGCCGGTGCCCGGAGGCGTCGGCCCGATGACGATCGCCATGGTCATGCAGAACACCGTCACGGCGGCGCGCGCGCGACGGGGAATCCCTGTTGCGCAAGCCACGAACTGAGTTATATTCCGGCTGCTTCATTGACGGTCGGCGACTCGGTGCCCGGGTCGTCGTTGTTTTTTGCAAGGAGGAATGGTTGGCTGAGGGCACCGTTAAGTGGTTCTCGAACGAGAAGGGCTACGGCTTCATCGAGCGCGAAGGCGGCGATGACGTGTTTGTCCACTTCTCGGCGATCACGATGGACGGCTACAAGTCGCTGACCGAAGGCCAGCGCGTGTCGTTCGAGGTTGTGCAAGGCCCGAAGGGCGCGCAGGCCGCGAACGTCCAGGCAGTCTGAAGAGAACCCCGCGGAACTCTGTAGGAACGGGCCCCGCCAGGGGCCCGTTCCATTTCTGGAAAGGTTGCGGCGATGGCGATCGACAGAGAACAGCTCCTCCACGTGGCGCATCTCGCGCGGCTCGAGCTGCGCGAGGACGAGATCGAGCGCCTCGGCGCGCAGCTGAACGACATCCTCGCCGCGGTCTCGAAGGTCTCCGAGCTCGACCTCGCGGACGTCCCGCCGACCTCGCATCCGCTCGACCTCGTCAACGTCTGGGCCGAGGACGAGCCGCACGTCTCGCTCACCGCCGACGAAGCACTCGCGAACGCGCCCCAGCGCGACGGCGACATGTTCCGCGTGCCCCCTGCAGGCTCGTGATCGACACGCTCCGCCTGACCGCGGAGGGCGCGAAGCGCCTGCTCGACGCGAAGGAGATCTCCGGCCCGGAGCTCTTCGCCGCCTACCTCGAGGCGATCGGCGAGCGCGATCCGGAGCTGCACTGCTTCCTCCACGTCTGTGACGACCCGGGCGGAGACGGGATTCCGATCGCGGTCAAGGACGTGATCGGGACGAAGGGGATCCCGACCACCGCCGGCTCGAAGATCCTCGAGGGCTACGTCCCCGTCTACGACTCGACCGTCGTCTCGCGCCTGAAGGCGCACGGCCTGCGGATCCTCGGCAAGACGAACACGGACGAGTTCGCGATGGGATCGTCCACCGAGAACTCGGCCTACGGGCCGTCGCACAACCCGTGGGATCCGTCGCGCGTGCCGGGCGGCTCCGGCGGCGGCTCGGCGGCAGCGGTCAGTGCCGGGCTCGCGCCGTGGGCGCTCGGCTCCGACACGGGCGGATCGATCAAGCAGCCGTCGGCGCTCTGCGGCAACGTCGGCCTGCGCCCGACGTACGGCACCGTCTCGCGGTACGGGATCGTGGCGTTCGCGTCGTCGCTCGACCAGGTCGGGCCGGTCGCGCGGACCGTCCGCGACTGCGCCTTCCTCTATTCCGTGATCGCCGGCCGCGACCCCTGCGACTCGACGACGGTGGAGCTGCCGCAGCCGGTCCAGCTGCCGGAGGGCGAGTCGCTCGCCGGGCTGCGGATCGGCGTCCCGAAGGAGCTGAACGAAGCCGAGGGAATCGAGCCCGGCGTGCGCGAGGCGGTCGAGCGCGCGATCGAGCTCTGCCGCGAGCTCGGCGCCGAGGTGGGGGAGTGTCGCCTGCCGCTCTCGGTCGAGTACGGGATGCCCTGCTACTACCTGATCGCCCCCGCGGAGGCCTCCTCGAACCTCGCCCGCTACGACGGCGTCCGCTACGGCTACCGCACGCCCGATCCGGCGGACCGGCTCGACATGTACAAGCGCACGCGGGACGAGGGCTTCGGCGACGAGCCGAAGCGGCGGATCCTCGTCGGCACCTACGCGCTCTCTGCCGGCTACTACGACGCCTTCTACGGCCAGGCCCAGAAGGTGCGGACGGTGATCAAGCGCGAGCACGACGCCGCCTTCGGCGACTTCGACGCGCTCGTCTCTGCGACGTCGCCGACGGTTGCCTTCCCGCTCGGCGCACGCACCGCCGACCCGATCGCGATGTACCTCTCCGACCTGCTCACGATCCCGTCGTGCATGGCGGGCCTGCCCGGGCTGAGCATCCCGTGCGGCCTCTCGGAGGGGCTGCCGGTCGGGCTGCAGCTGGTCGGCCCGCAGTTCGGTGAGAACGTGCTCTTCCGGATCGGGCACGCGCTCGAGCAGGCGCTCGGCTTCGACATGGTCCCGGAGCGGCTCCGGTGACGTTCCGTTTCGAGGATCCCGCGGCGGAGTTCGTGGTCGCGGCTGGGCGCGTCTTCGGCGACCTGCGCGTGCTTGACGGCGCGCGGGCGATCCAGGTCGGCGAGGTGAAGCTCCAGCTCGAGGCGGGCGAGCGCGAGCTCTGGGTGATCGAGAAGCGCGGCGTGCTCGAGCATCGCGTCGGCATGGTCGAGGTCGGCGACGACATCGAGGACGCGCTGCGCGAGGCGCGGGAGCAGCTCGATGGCTGAGTGGGAAGCCGTCGTCGGGCTCGAGGTGCACGCGCACCTGAAGACGCGCACGAAGATGTTCTGCCGCTGCGAGCTCGAGTACGGCGGCAACGAGAACACGCACACCTGCCCGGTCTGCCTCGCGCATCCCGGCGCGCTTCCCGTCCCGAATGGGAAGGCGATCGAGCAGACGCTGCGGCTCGGGCTCCAGCTCGACTGCGAGATCGGCGAGCGGGCCGAGTTCGCGCGCAAGAACTACTTCTATCCCGACCTGCCGAAGGGCTACCAGATCAGCCAGTACGAGGCCCCGCTCTGCGGCGTCGGCTCCTTCCTCGTCCCGACCGCGCACGGCGACCGCTCGATCGGGATCGTCCGCGCCCACCTCGAGGAGGACGCGGCGAAGACCGTCCACGCTGGCGGGGCGACCGGACGCTCGGTCGGCGCCGACTACTCACTCGTCGACTTCAACCGCGGTGGCACGCCGCTGCTCGAGATCGTCACGGCGCCCGACCTGCGCTCCGCCGAGGAGGCGATGTGGTTCCTGCGCCTGCTCCGCCAGACGATCGTCGAGCTGGGGATCTCGGACGCCGAGATGGAGAAGGGCACGCTGCGCGCGGACGTGAACGTCTCCGTGCGCGAATGTGGGGAGGAGGGCTTCCGGCCGCGCTGGGAGATCAAGAACATGAACTCCTTCACCTTCATCGGGCGCGCGATCGAGGCGGCGGTGCGCCAGCAGATCGCCGCCCACGAGGCCGGCGAGGAGCTCGCCCAGTCGACCTACGACTACGACCCCGACACCGACCGGCTGACGGTGCACCGCTCGAAGGAGGAGGCGGACGACTACCGCTACTTCCCCGAGCCCGACCTCGTCCCGGTCGAGCCGCCCGCCGAGCTGGTGGAGCGGTTGCGCGGCGAGCTGTCCGAGCGGCCCGGCGACCGGATCCGGCGGCTTGCCGCCGAGCTCGGCTTCGAGAGCGCTTCGGAGCTCGTCACGACGGCGAACGAGTGGAAGGCCGAGGCCCTCATCGCAGAGGGCGTCGAGCGGAAGGCGGCCGCGGCGATCGCGATGAACCGCGGCGACTTCCTCCCCGAGAACGCGGCCCCACTTGCCCGGATCGTCCGGGCGAACGTGACCCGTGAGGCGCTCGACGACGCGTTCACCGCGGCCGCGGCCGGCCCGATCGAAGCGGAGACCTACCTCGCGCAGACCGCCGTCTCCGACGAAGACTCGCTCGTGCCGGTGATCGACGCGGTGCTCGCCGCGAACCCGGACCAGGTCGCGACCTACCGCGGCGGCAAGGAGGGCGTGCTCGGGTTCTTCGTCGGCGCGGTGATGCGGGAGACGCAGGGCAAGGCCGACCCGAAGGTCGTCAGCCGACTACTGCTGGAGAAGCTTCGCGGCTAGGGATCTCGTCGAGCTCGCGGAGGCTCGGCGGCTTGCGGATCGAGGGGCTGACGGTGCTCGCGAGCGCGAGTGCGACGCAGACGGCGCCGAGGACGAGGAGCGTCAGGCGCGTCGAGAAGGCGCCGAGCAGGAACCCGGCGGTGAGCGGGCCGAGCGGCTGCGCCAGCAGCGCGATGTTGCGCGCGA
>Ga0265338_10002361_pt1 | contig 28485 bp, 41 predicted proteins | sample 42126metaG_FD_193579 | JGI IMG/M metagenome (GOLD analysis project Ga0265338, IMG submission 193579) | Rhizosphere microbial communities from Carex aquatilis grown in University of Washington, Seatle, WA, United States - 4-21-26 metaG | ecosystem: Host-associated > Plants > Roots > Rhizosphere...
CAATGCGACCCAACTCGTTCAGCGACGTTTTGAATTCCCCGTCTTGCATCTCGAACTGCACTTGCTCCACAATGGCAATGCAGCGGGCATCGCACTCGAGGATGATCGACGGAATGTAGCCGATCTTCGGGCCGAAGGGATTCTCCAAGTCCTTCAACCAATGCGTCTTCTCAAACCTCACCCGCTTGGCATCTGGCTTGTTATAGCCCGAGATCAGCAGATGACTGCGCCGACTGGCTTTCTTGGCAAAGGTTGAATCAAACATCGCCCAGCTGACCAGATCCCGGAACGTCTCTTCGATCTTGGTCAGGGGGAGTTCCAGCTCCTCGTTCATCTTCGTTTCCTTGTTTAAAGCCACTGATCTGGGCCGCTACCACCCGATGGGGGTTGTTGAAGAGGTTCAGCGGATCAGGATCTTGACCTTCATAGATCCCAATCATCTCCGCTGTGATCTCAGGCGGCTTATACCCAATCATGGCGGCTGCTGCCTGAGCTCTCACCCAATCTTCGTCAGGCGGAATCCAATACTCCGACATGGGTGCACCTCACTTGACGGTAGTGCTCAAGACCCCGGATGATTGCAACAGTCGCCGCACCTGCTTGCACGGCGTAGCTGCACATGTACGGGATCTTAAAGCCTGAAGCCTGAATTGCTTCCCATGCGAGATTGACATGAGCGCAATGCAGATGGTTGTCGTTGTCCCAGAAGAAGACTAACGGCTCACTTTCCTTCAAGCTGTGGAGGAGTAGGTCCCTTATTCTCGCCATCTTTCCATTTCTCCTTGGGTGGGCGCTTCCAGCCTAAACTCAGAACGAGACGATGTCCTTTCTCGATTGTGGTGACGCTGTGTCTTTCCAGATCGGGCCGAAAGAACGCAATCCGCCACCAACGGAAGATGCACTTGTCGCACTCGAACTTGCCACCCTTTTCAGGACGACGCAATTCGATGTTGATACGGTAGTGCCGCTGGTCAAAGTTCAGGGGGTCTTTGTGTGGGGGAATCCGCGAGCCTGTAGGGTAGGCCAGCAGATGCATGTCCATCGCGAGCTGGTTGGAGTTGAGCATGGTGAAGACGCGGTAGCCGGTGTTCTGGCGACCGTCTTCCCACGTGAAGAGCTTACGCGGCATCTCGTTCACTCCGCAGCTTCTCCAGCTCATCGAGGAGTTCGTTCACATCCTCAAGGAGGAGTGCCGGATTCCACGTATTGGCCTGTGTGATGTGGCGGTAGTGTCGGTCCACCTGTTCCGGCGTCAGATCACGATGAGGCGGATAGAGCAGCTTTGAGATTCGCTGCGCGAGTGCCTCGACGGGTTCGTACGGGATTTCAAGCGGTGGCTGCATCGGCTTTCTCCACCACCGTCAGCGCAACCTCAGGCGACTCCGGCTTGACCCACTCCAGAGCTATCTCGTAGCTTGTGGATTCCTTCAGACGCAGAATGTTGTCCTTACAGACCATCACACGCCACAGGCGAAGCTTCACACCCGAATGGAAGGTGATGTGCAGGCCGTTGCCGTTCGCACCGTCGATCTGACCGATCAAACACATCTTGCGGTACAGGAAGCCTGTGATGTTGAACACGCTCGGCTGGATGAACTTCGCCTCAGCCAATGCCCGCATGTATTGTTCGGCTTCGTAGCGCGCTTCGCTCACATACATCTGCGACACGTACGTGTCGTGACGCGCGTTAAACTGTTCGGTGCGCGAGCCATCAAAGTGCAACCACAACTCACGATCCTTCGGGTTGCTCGCCCGCGGATCCACGACGCTGATCATGTATGCCAGTTTGCCCACGGGTGTGGTGGCGATGTTCGTTTTCATTCGTACGTTTTCCTTGGTTGTTCAGACAAAAAAAGAGGAACCGCGAAGGCTCCTCTTTCTCTACTGCGTCTTGCTTAGAGGGTCACGGCCTTCTGGAAGGCAATGCCCATCTCGTTCATCTTGCCAACCAGCTCATCGAGCTCGTCCGTGGTGAACTGGACGCCCTTGATGTTGTAGCTGTTCGCCTGAATGAGCGAAGCCTTCTGCGTACGGCCGGCGTGGAAGCCGCTTGCGCGCAGTTCCTTGTACAGCTGGCCGAATTCGATGATCGAGATTTCGACACCCTTCATCGACACGACACAGGCGAGCAGCGGAGCAGCTGCGGCCGGGGTTTGCGGAACAACTTGCAGCAGGGGAGCGGTAGCAGCTTTCGACATGACTTCGTGTTCCTTGTTTGAGACTGATTGGTTGGTTGTAACTGCTTCGGCGACCGGTGCAGCCGGGGTAGCTGCTTCTTGCATGGGCGCTTGATTGAACTGCTCGACAGCATCCTTCAGTGTTGCGTCGGACGCTACCTTTGTTACCGGCGAGATTGCCAACTGCGTGCGAGCACCCTTCTTGAATTCCGGCTTCTGGATTTCCTTCAGGCGATACACGTAATGGGCGCGCTGGCCTTCATGCTTTCCTTCACGGCGATCAACCCATCCGTTCTGGAAGAATACCGACATGGCAGGCGATATGTTCGCAGCGGTGAAACCGTAGTCCGCCAAGAGCAGCACGAGTTCGGCCACCGTGTACTCTTCGCGATCGACCATGACCTTCCAGATCGATTCGTGCAGCGTGTCGCCCGGCTTGACGTCTTCCTGAACCTTGACTGCGACCGGTGCTTGCTCGTGCACGTGGTCCGTTTCCGGCGGAATCGTCCAGCTGTTTTCCGTACCGCGCACAATGTCGTGCAGCGATTGCGGGTTCGACACGACGATGTCCGATGCGCTCAGCGCACGCGGTGCACGTTCCGGTTCGAAGTTCGCCTTGAGCATCTCTTTCTGCTGCTCCGGCACCGGGCACTCGATGTGCGTCTTCAGGCGATAAAAGGTGTTGCCACCCGTGCCCTGACGATCGAACCAACGGTTGCTGCGCACCATCGACGTGAGACGCGTGTCGACCATGTTCCGATCCAGACCGAACTCCTTCAGGATGGAAATGACTTCACGCAGGCTGCGCCACTTGCGGTCGCTCATCACCTTCCATATGCCGATGTCCACACCTTCGGACACCTTCACCTGGCCGGCCGGATCGATCACTGCGACTTCCGGCGCCTTGAACTTGCGCACCTGGGTCTTGCTGGCAATCACCGCCAAGTCTGCGAGCGACTTGTTGCGACGCAGCGTGTAGACCGGTTCACCCGCCAACGTCTTCTTGTCAAACCAGCCTGACATGTCCAGCATGAACATCGTCGGCTTGATCGCGTCCAGGTCACTCACGCGGCCCGTGAGTTGCTGAACCACGTCATCACCCGTATAGCCCTTGTACGACATCATCAACTTGACGATCGCTGCGTCCGTTGCATCTTCCATCGAGATGGTGGATGCCGGTGTCTCGGCGACTGTCGTAGGCAGAAACGATTGCTTCATTCCAAACTTACCCCGTTGTTGATTGCTCTTGTACAGATTACGAATGTCACCCATGGCGTTGCCTGCATTACCATTGTCGTTCAACATGCTTACTCTGCTCCTTGGTTTCTTGGTTATGGTGAGCACTACGTTTGTAGGCTCGTGGGAGTTATATAAGTCTGTTTTTCTTTTCAATCCTTCTGAGGTGAGAGGCCCCATTCTAATTGGTTGTAGAAGGGCAGTCAACAGCATAAAGCCTAGGAGCTACCCTGTAGGATAGTCCTAGGCAGTAATAAAAGACGGCGTATTCTAATCAGTGCAACGTGGGCAGGGGGTGCATATCGCACACGAGGTCAGTGTCTGGGTCAATCTCCAGAAACCGGGCGTGACGATCCCGACTCAATTGCGGGGGCAGGTAGTCAGCGTCCTCTGCTAACGTGACCGGCCAGATAGCGACGTAGATTCCGTGCGCCTCTCTTCCATTGATCGCGAGATCAGCCTTCTTGGCGATCACGCAGTACTCGACACCATTATTTTCAAGATCATCGTCGTCGAAATCCTCCAGGCTGAGAGTGGCGTGCATGGCAAAATGGTCGAAGCGTTCACACAAGTCTTCGCTGTCCATATGCTCCATAAGCGTCTCGATGATAACGGCGCCATCGGAAGCTTCATCAGGCATGTTCATCATGCTGCACCTCGCGCTGCTTTCTAAGTATAGAAGAGAAAGTGTGTAACGGAATTACCCCCGTCACACCATTTCACTGCGGGTGTTTTCCTACGCGCCAGGCCATACGCCTTTGGCTTTCATCATGACGACGTCAAGCAGTTGGCCTGCTTCCAATTCCACGGATCGATCAGTCGGATGATCCATTCGAAACAGGAATTGCAGGCAGTGGGAGAGGAAATCCCCCCACGTGGTAGTGCGGTAGTAGCCCGGCTGATGCGCAGCTACTGCCCAGAGTTTTGCATAGTACTGCATTTGCAGAGGTTGATCACGATCGCGTTTCTGGTCAGGAATCACGATGTAGTGGTGCGCCTGAATGCGCATGACTTCTTTGGAGAGTTTATTCTTGGCGATGTCCTTCATGTCCATCGAGGCAGAACGCTCCGTAATGAGTCCGATGACTGTTCCCGTCACCTTCTTCAACCCTTCGTCCTCCAGCCTCACCATGAGCGTCTCATGCTGCGAGAAGCCTAGGCATTGCGACAACTCCAGTCTGTTGTCATCCTTATAGCGAAACTCGGCCTCCTTCGCCACACTGAGAAGGGTGCCACCCAGGTGCTTCACTGAGCGATACTCTTCTGGAACCTCCCCGCGCTGTAACCACATACCCTACCTCATGCTTAGAATGACGGACGGCCCAGTGTGGAAACAAAAAAAGAAGAGAGTATCACCCCTCTTCTTCTCACCGAACTACACTACCCTGTGGACCATCTCACATGATGATCACTGGAGAGTGCGCAGAATTTCCAGTGCTTCCGGGATCGTGAATTCCAGACCCTTGAAGGTTGCCGTGATGAGGAAGTCCTTGTCGTTGATCGGCGGGATGTTGGCCAGAGCCGACACCAGAATGGAGAGCTTGTGAGCGAGCAACTTCACGTCGTCCGGCAGCATTTCCACACCCTTCACGAGCGTGGTGCGCTGGATCACCGGGGCGTCGAGACTGAGCGTGGGTTCATCCGAGTACGTCTCGCGCTCGCTGCCGATCGGCTCCTGCGGATAGAAGCTGGCGTAACCCTGAGCGGGTTGACCAAAGCCCTGATTCCAGTTCGCGCGCTGGGGTGACAGATAGCCGACCGGCTGCGGCCAGCCGGCGCTCGGATACGGTTGTTGACGGGTGCCGACGACGAACGGTGCCGACACCAACTGACGAGTTCTGGGTTGAGTCAGACCGTATAGCTTGAATGCGCCGTCGAAGTACGCCTTCTGCACAAACTCGTTAAACGGCAGCGCCGGGTTATTCAGCTGGCTATGCGCGCGATCGAGGATATAAGGCTGCGCACCAGGCAGGATGACGGCCCGCGACTCGAGGTAGCCGCCGTTGTCGGTGATGTCGATTGCCTTTGCATTGCGCAGTCGGCCGAGCGCCTCGATCAATTCCTCTCGCGATACATCGACTTCGCTGACGAGTTCACCGAGCGTCGCGAGCGGGACCGTGGACTCGTCCGTATTGTCTTCATACGCCATGAGAAAGCCGAGGGCAAGCAACGAAATGCTGTTGATGCGCTCTTCGTTAAACTGAGCAGGTTGATTCATGAGATACGACTCCAGTTGGTTTGTTGTGACAAGAACTACGGTTGTAGGTTCAAGCCGGTGATATGTGACTCAGTTTCCCTTCATTACCACTCAGCATAAACGCCCGGGTTTCCCCGGGCATCTATGACGTCAGCCCTTAGGCCTGCAATGCAAACGACTCGTCGTGAGCCGATTGCTCAGCTTCAGGCAGCGGCACGCTGGTCTTCTTCGGCGGGCGGCCCGCTTGGAAGTCCTTGAATGCCTGGCCCATTGCGGTCGGTTCCGTCGATGCGGCAGCAGGCGGGGTTTGCTTGGCGGCGACCGTACGCAGTTCCTTCGGTGCCGACGCACGCGGATGCTTGTCGCTCGACTTTGCAGCAGCCTTCGCTTCTTCCTTCTTCGCGAATTGCGGCAGCAGGTCGAGTGCGAACAGTTCACCCACGAATTGAGCCACGAACGCTTCGAGGCCTTGGTACGTGAAGGTCAGTTCCTTCGACGCTTCGTCGGCCTTGAACTTCGTCAACTTCACCTTCGTTTCGTCGCCGTCGGCGATCAGGATGTGACCGTCTTCGATGAAGAGCGCCTGCACATAGTCGCCCAGTGCCGGCTCGCCCTTGCTACCTGCCAGACGCAGGTAGTCTTCACCCTTCAACAGGCCGAAGAGCACGCCCGTGACCTTCACGAAGCCGCCGTCCGCGATGCGGTTGATCGTGAAGCCGTCGACCACCACGAGCCCGTGTTGGTACGTGTTGAAGCCCGTCTTGTAATTGCCCAGTCGCAGCGCGTCGATCACCGAGTAGAAGCGCTTGACTTCCTGGATCGCGTGCTCGGTGAGCGTGTCGCCGTGGTAGTTCTTCGCGCGCAGGTTGATGACTCGCGCTTTCGGCCCCGTCGGACGGAACGACTTCTTGCCCTCGTTCTTCTTGCCATTGAACGAACGCTTGTTGGTTTTGGTCTGGTTCATGCTCTTCTTCCTTCCTGCTCTGTTAATGAATGGTGTTGCCTGCTGGCACACCACAGTGGTCAAGGGGCGCATCCGGGTCACGCGCCACACAGCAAAGAATCAAGCCGTGCTTGTCGAGACCGAAACGGAACCCTGGATTTTCAAACTCGTTGATGTGGAAGATGAACTCGGCGGCCGGTACCACAGTGGGCTCACCTTCCCTAACTGCATACGGGGGCAAGGTCATCTCGCCCGTCGCGTATTTCAACAGCATCCTGCGACCCTGGTACGGCGCCATGACTTGGTTCAGTGCGAAACCGAACCGTGCCACATCCGCTGGACCTGGGGTGTTATCCCGGACAAACTCGAAGAGGTCTTCGATGTCCTCTACGTCTTCTGGTGCCATCAATTCTCCGCACGTTGGACGATGCAGTAGTGAGACACGCAGGCCGAGAACGGATCACGCACCGACATGAATTCGATCAGGCGATCTGTCTCCGGGTCGTAATAGCTGAACATCCCCATCTGAACCTGTCCAAACATTAGGACACCGCTCGTTAGTTGGATCATCACCCATTCATACTCAGGCAACTTCTCCCCGACCTTCAGTTTCACCCACTGCATCGTTTCCCCTTTACGGCATCAAATGCCAAAGCTTCTTACAGATGGAGAACAGCATCAGCGCGATGCCGATGTAGAACATCACTGAGCCGATGTAGTTCCCCCAGTTCATCTGGTTGCCAATCGTCAAGCGGAGGCCGGTAATACCGAAACACCGCATGATGATGCAACCCAGGATGAAAACAACCAACCCGACGACGAAGAACATCGCTTAGGCAGCTTCAAGCCACTCGATCGGAGTCGTTTCCGGATCCGGGCAGACCCACGAGCCCATCAGCGTATCGCGCATTTCTCGCAACTGCGGCCGCACGAGAATCAGGCTGTTCAAGAACACCGTCTTGTACTCGCCGCTGTTGAACTGCTCGAGCGTCTGTTGATCGTAGAGCACGTAGTCGTCGCCTTCCTTCTCGACACGCACCAGACCCTTGGCCGACTTCTTGGTGCCGTCGTCGGTAGCCGGATCCTTGTAGATCTCGATCTCGTCCACGCCGAACTCACTCGCCACTTCCGCGTAGAGCGCCTTCATGGCCCAGCCGAACGTGTCACGCGAAAGCATGTTGTACGTGTACGAACCCACGCCAAACACCACGTTGCACGAAGCGAAACCCTTACGCGCCAGGCGCAGGAAGATCTTCAATGCGCGCACCAGGCTGATCGAGTCACCGTAGATGAGACCGATGCGTTCATGCAGAACCTTGAAGCCCTTGTCGGTCGTCGTACCACCGAACACTTCCCACAGGCACTCGACCGAGCCCTTGCGTTCGTGTTCCGTGACCTTCACGCCGTCGTACAGCGCACGATACGTGCCGTCTTGGAACTTGATCGGCTGATCGTTCGCATCGCACACCAGCTCGTCGTTGAAGTAACCCGTGAGGATCTTCACCGGATCGCCCGAGTCCGGACGCAGCACGACCTTCGCCATCCCGAGTTCATTGGGCTTGCGAGCGAGGATCTTGTCCTTCAGTGCCGGCGCGACTTCCGTGATGGTTGCCCAGTAGTCGAACGAGTCGGCCACGATCGAGATCATGCCCGTCGGAAAGTCTTCTTCGATCAGCTGACGAATGACTTCCTTCTCGGCCAACTTACGCAGATCACGTGCACGCTTGGCCAGACCCGCAGCTTGTTCGGCCGTCATGGTCGATACATCCACATCGCCGCCCATGTCGATCTGAGCGAGCTCAGCCTTGAGGGAAGTGATCATCGCTTCACGTTCTTCACCCGTGAGCTTCGTGATGTACGTGCGATCCAGGTCATCGTGGATCTGGCCGAATGCGAGGCGCTTTTGCACCAGCAAGATACGCAGCGTCATCACGCTGTGTTCCGTTGCCGGGATCGAGCCGCCGACCATTTCGTTGTCGCTGTCTGCGCCGTAGAAGTCTTCCAGGTAGTCGATCGCCGGAGGCGTGTCGGTACCGAAGAACGAGAGCAACACACCCGAACCGCAACGCGCTGCATCGTGCACGCCGGACATCCCGCGCATCGAGAAGTCGTGGATCTGCCAGTAGATGAAGTCCAGCGGTGCGCCCGTCAGCTTCGCGAAGTACGTGGCGAGCTTGCGGAATTCGAACGCGATGGTGGCGACCGTAGCCGGCTTCCACATTTCGCAGCTGAACAGCGTCTCGATGTAGGTGACGACCCACGCGAAGTCTTCGTGCGTGCTGATGAAGATCACCGGCGGCACCTTGATGTTCACGCGGCAGCCTTCGGGCAGCGCACGGATTTCCAGCGGTAGGTAGCCGAGGTCATGCAGCGCAGCAACCTTGCTCGTGTTCACGACGCCCTTACCGAGCGCGTTGTTCATGCGACGCTTGTACTTCTTGATCGCCTTTTCCTTGTTCGCCGCTTGGAAGAACTCGCGGTTGAACAGGTCGACGAGGAATTCCTGCATGAAGCCGGTGAGGCCGTACCAGACGACCTTGTTGTCGAACAGCTCCCTCAGCACCGGCGCGTACTTGGCTGAGCGCGGCGTGAAGTTCGCCACCAGTTTCTGCATGCCTTCCGGATACATACCCGGGTGGCCCGTCTTGTAGAAGTCCGCCTGGCTGAAGGGGTCTTTACCATTCTTTTCGCGTGCAACTGCTTCCATGACTTTGTTTTCCTTGTTCTTACAAGTTGTTGTTAGACTTCGATGGGCCGGGTGTCGGCGGTCCAGTTGTTGCGCGTGTAGACATCCTTGTAGCCATCGAGTAGGAGGTCCACCCCATAGCTGAAGATGCCATGCGTCACGTACAACACGAGCGGGCGAACCTTCCAGCCTTCGGTCAGCGTCGTCACAGCCGGTTCTTCCTTGGCACGGATTGCCTTGGCCAGTTCGATGAACGTGCGACCGCCGTCACAGATATCATCCACGACAAGCAGCGGCGCGCTGGGCAACTCGCCATGGATCTCGGTACCCGTGATCGCCAGCGTCTTGGTGTCACGCACCTTGTCGGCGAAGACGACTTCGAGGCCGCCCAGATACTGCGCGATTTTCAGCGTGCGCTTGCGTGCACCTGCATCCGGGGCGATGAGCGCGGGCAGTTGACCGTATTCACGTTCGATTCGGCGCACCACTTCTTCGATCGCACCGATCGATTCGTCGACTTCCACGTTATCCAGCAGGGCTGCAACCACGTCGCTGTGCGGATCCTGAACAACCACACGGTGGTAGCCTTGTGCGTTGATCAGCGTGCAGAATACCTTCAGGCCGTGCGCTTCACCGCGATTGGCCACGCGATCTTGCCGAGCGTAGGGAACATACGGCATGATCAGCACGATGGGCTTGTGCGGGTACAGACGCTTCACAGCGTCGGTTACCAGCAGCAGTTCCATGATCGCATCGCCACCATCCAGATGCGCCTGGATATGGATCGCATCGGGCTTGCCGTTGGGCGAGACCGTCGGGTGCATTTCGCCACCCTTGAACTTCAGCGATTTCACATCGATCTCTTCACGTCCGGTCACCTGCTCGCCATGAACAGTCCGACCGGCGCTGTGTACTCCAAAGACTTTCAGCATGTTCTAGTTATTCCTTGTTTTGGGCGTAGAGGGTAGCGAGCCGTTCCGCCGATTGATGCATGGAGTGCAGGCAGTATGCGATACCGCAGCCTGCAAGAATCCCGCAGAAGATCGCGATACCAATAAAGATACGGTGACGACGGCGTTTCTGTTCCGGCGTCTCCGGGTCATCAGGAGGCAAACCACCGCCACCATGATAACCACCTCGCGAGACTTGCATTAACAACAGTGTTGCTGGGACGCTCATGCTGACATCCTTGCCAAAATGGGAAGCGGTGGGAAGAGCTTGAACGTTGGCTGGACCAGGAGTTCTTCCCTCGGATACCCCCAGTTCGTTTCACGCTTAAACCCCAACGATTCCCAGAACTTATCCGAGCGCATATCCTGATACGCCCGAACGTGTGCCTGATGCAGCGTGGCTTTGGCTGCCCAGTACTGGGCGTCGTACTCGGGCAGCTTTTCCTCTTCATCGAACCACACGACTCACCTCGCCTTTCGAACGAAGTGACTGGGGAACGCCTGACAGTAACGGAATCCGTTCTTGTCAGTGAACTCAATCAGAGTCCGCGTCAGTGGCAGCTGATACTGCAAGTGAGGAACCGCTACCACACCGGAGGCCCTCACCGATCCGCTCCAACTATACGGGCTACGCTTAGGAACGTACACCGTCACAGCCGCGCCAACTGAGAAGCGGCGCTTTTGTGTACGTCTCTGACTGGCGTTCATGGCTTATACCTTCGGGCAGACGACTTCAGCAGCCTGACCTTGGTACTTGCCACCACGATCGGCGTACGACGTCTCGCAAACTTCGTCGGCCTTGAAGAACAAGATCTGCGCTACACCTTCATTGGCGTAGATCTTAGCGGGCAGCGGCGTCGTGTTGCTGAACTCCAGCGTCACGTAGCCTTCCCACTCCGGTTCAAACGGCGTCACGTTCACGATGATGCCGCAGCGCGCGTAGGTCGACTTGCCCAGGCAGACGGTCAGCACATCACGCGGAATCTTGAAGCGCTCGACCGTACGGGCCAAAGCGAACGAGTTCGGTGGGATAATGCAGACTGGTCCCTTGAAGTCCACGAACGTCTTGTCGTCGAAGTTCTTCGGATCCACCACCGTCGAATTGATGTTGGTGAAGATCTTGAAGTCATCGGCGCAGCGCACGTCGTAGCCGTAGGAGGACGTCCCGTAGGAAATCACCTTCTCTTCCAGCGGCTGCGTCACTTCGTTGATCAGCGATTCCAGCAACGGCTTCATCTCACGCTTGCGCGTGCGGACCAGATTCGGCTCGTACGGCTCGATCATGCGCGGGTTACCCACGCAGTAGCCTTGGATTTCCGTCTCGGTCATGGGCGTCGGGGGATTGATGCCCAGCGCCATCACTTCGCTCGTCCCGATGAATGCACCACCTTGGAGCTCGTAAAAGCCCAAAGGCGTTTCCGTGTAGTAATAGCGCCGCGTCGTTTGGTTGCTAAACGACTTGTGCGTCGGGCGCATCGAACGCGCCCGGATCTGCTTATCTGACAGGATACTCATGCTGGTGTTTCCTCTTTGGGCGACAACTGAGCTTCGGCAAGTTCCAACAGTTTGGTTTTGCCGAGGTTATCAGTATCGAGCGCGGCGATCGACAGAATCGTGATCGTGCGCGGTTTGTCCAGCGGATAGACCAGACGGAATTGATCATGGTCTCGCATCGCCGCAGTCTTGTTCGGAAAGAACTTGGCTCTCGACGCATGTTCCGCGTAGCTTGTGCCGTTCCAAAACTGACGCTGCCCGTGCCGCGTGGTAAACATCAGACACGGCCCGGTCCCATCATCTTCGGGATCCGCGGGGGTGTCGACGTTCTGCTTCTTCTGGAGGCGCGCAAGCGTCACTTGGTTCCACTCGTGTTCGGTCACGATGTAGTAGAAGTGACGCCCCAACTTGATCGGTGTCTCGAGTCGGTGAGAGGCGTACAAGCCACGTGCTCGCATGTACGCCGCATAGAACATCAAGAACACCATCAAGATGATCGCGAAGCCCGCTCCCTTAAAGAAGTTCGGGTCATCGATTGCAACCATCTTGCCCCCGATCAGAAGCTGATGCTGGTGGACTTCTTCGTTGCACCGAAGCTCGGCTGCGTGCTGCCTTGGCCTTGACGACCTTGACGCACCGGCGTCGGGGTCGGTGCTGCCGGCTGCTCGACACGTGCTTGTGCGACAGCGGCGTCTGCGCTACCCGCGGTTTTCGCTTCGGCTTTCGCCTGTTCGAGTTGTGCGTCGAGCAGTTCGACTGCACGGATCGAGTTGATCTTCGCTTCGAGCTCCTTGGCGAACTTCGCCGAGATGAGTGCGCCTTCTTCGATGATGCTCTTCAGCTTCTCGACCGGGATGCCCAGCTTCTCGGCGTCCGCTTCCAGGTTACGGCCGTCGAATGCGTTCTTCAGATACGTTACCACTGCGTTCATGACTTCGGTCCTTTCTTAGTTGGAGGTAGACTGCTTGGGTGCTGCTTTCTTGCGAGCAGGCTTAGGGACAATCCCCAGCTGCTTTTCGTAACGACGAATCTTTGCCAATGCCTTCGAGAGCTCGGCGGTGACCCGTTTGTTCTCTTCATCCAGGCCAAGCAACGGCGCGTACATCAATTCCCGGCGCAGGAACGTGGCCTCGATCTTCTTGCCGTTCGGGTAGATCTCATTCATCACCGGCACGAGCAAGTCGCGCGGGATGTGATGATGCATGCCGTAACGACGGAAGACCGACTTCTTGTCTTTCTCGTGCTCGATCATCTCCCAGATGTCAATGAAGCCACCCGAGTTCGTATCGTGGTAGAACGTGTCAAACATGGCACGCAAGATATCCACCTTGCTTTCTTCAGTCGCCCGCTTGATGTTGTTCATACACAACTGGGCGCCGCCGCCCATGCAGACGATCTCGGTCTTCTCGTAGCGACGATAGCTAAAGCCATCCGTGTCCCAGCGGAACGAGTGGTTCGCTTTCTCGCCAATCAGGAGCACCTCAAACAGGTTGCCCATCGAGACGACCAAGTCCTTATCAGCTGCCAGTTTGTAGAAGAGCACCGTGTGGTTCGAGAGGCTATCCTCATCGTCCTTTGCTTTCGCATCGGATTCCAGTGACTCCACAAACTTTACCATCGGCATAAAGGCGCCGGTCCCTGACCAGCCATGCACGATATCGTCAAAGACAAACCCTTCCCGAACGCTCTGAATGCGAAAGGGAACCAAGATCGGTTGGATCTTGCTAAACGAGAACAATGTCTCGCCGTCTTTGTGAACCGCGCTGTCTGCGTAAAGCCTGTTCTTGTGCCAAACAATGCAAGTCATGGGTTGTTTTTTCCTTACTCGGTGATAGCGTTGATCGAATCCGGCTCGTAGGCATCCTTGTAGCCGCTGGGGTACTTCTTGCCGATGTCGCTATCATCGTTGCGCGGATCCCATTGCACGACGTACGGGCAACGTTTGCCGTCGTAGAAGCTATCCACCATAGCGCCTAACAGTTGCTCGCGCAGGGGACTCTCTACAGCGCCCACCATGCCTGCCGCATCCTTCAGATGAGTCTTGGCATAGTCGTCGGCTTTCACGCCGTTGTAGGCCACGATAGTGCCTTTGCCGTGCGTGCCGGGACCACCATCGAAGTGGGTCACGCGCTGGCCGATAGGAAGGAGTGCTTGGGTCACTTGTGTTTTCCTTGTGTATCCGGAACGACCCCGATCTTCGACTTGGGGAAGAGGCGATCGAAACGCTCCAGAGTGAGATTGCCGCGGATAAAATAACGGCCGTCATTGGTCTCGATGAAACCGTGCTCAAGCAAATCCAGTTTCATACGTTCGCGGTAAGCTGCTTCGAACTTGACAAATCCATGCGAGAGCAGCTTGTGGACCATTCCGCTACGGTAGTACAGGTACGTCGCGTCGTCTTTGAAGATCGCCGCATCCAGCTTAGTGTGGCGGGCCTTGCCCACGTTACGCCGGATTTTGCGATTCAACCGTACGACTGCGTTCTTACTCATACAACCTCCAGAAAGCGTTGGGAGAAGTGGGGAGTATCCATGACGACCTTCGTGGGGAGTTCACGCCATGCTTGGACGAAGTCCAGTTGTCGGGCCGGATGCACGTGACAGTAACACTTGTCGCCGAGCGGACCCTTACCTTCTTTGTTGTAAAGAGGCCGCTTAGCGAACTCTTCACGGGTAATCGTTTTCACGTGGTTCTCAAGATCCCACGTCCAGTGGTCTCGGTCCACTGATTTCCTGCGATCGCAAATCGTCACGGAGCGCTCCGTGACCTCGAGCACCAACATGATCGGACAGAAGTGCTCTTCCCAGTAATCTCCCACGGTGGGGTGAAACCGATGAATGCGTGTCAGTCTTTCTTGCTCTTCCAGATACTTGGTGCTCATTGGTTTTCCCTTCGTTGTTTGGGCCGGTGTTACTACCGTTCCCTAGCATGTCCGTCATGAATTTACATACCCCACGGCGCGATCAACTGTTGGCGCAGCTGATACCTAGTTCGAGCTTGTCCCCGATCAAACGTTTCAGAGCGGCGAGGACAAGAAACCTGCTAGAGCATTGCTTACCGCGGTACCGGTAACTTAAAGGAGTGTTAGCTCTATCGGACCTACCCGACTGAACTAACCATGCCCGGGGCACAACCACTCTTGGAGTATCTCGTTTACCTCACCAGGTGAAGGAGAACTTCAAGCTGCCCCGCATACATGCCCCATACCGCGGCACTCACCGCGATCACCAAGTACTTCGGGATCGTGATGGTCTTGCGAATACCGCCCAGCGTCATCAACGCGACGAGCAGCACGACGACACTCGCAAGTGCGTAATGCAAATACAAAGCTTTCATTATTAGTTCTTCCTACTGGTCTGGGTAGGTGATATATGGTTCAAAACGCTTTTAGTCCGTATACGTGAGCAGAATCGTCCGGTATCCCATCCGGCTCTCATACACGTAAGGCAGCTTCCCATTCTCCCGATAGATCTTGCTGTCGATGAGTTGGTGGTAAGATGCCTCAAACAACTTCTCCAATGCCTGCCCAATGAACTCCCCGTTGAGGTCAGTGAACCGCAGCTTGTCCAAATATTCCTGAAAGACGATCGGTGCCTCGCTGCGATCTGCCAGCAGGTTGTAGACCGCCTTCAGGAATTTGTCGAGCTCGTTCTCAGGGCGCTGACACGTGATGAGGACGTTGTCGAAGGTTTGCACAGCTTCGACTGCGTCCATGATAATGATCGCAGGGATCATTGGGGCTCGTAGGGGTACGTCTCCACTGCGCCACCGGTGGCCGCGGAGATGACCTTGATGAAATGCTTCCCGCCGAACTTCGCCACGATCTGGCCTTCTTCGACTTCCAACTGATCCACGCACACGTTGAACATGATGAGTGAGCGCATCTCGGCGTTCTTCAGGTTCGTGGGCAGGCGCACCTTCCGGAAAGCTTGGGCCATGCGACTGGCTGCCTTCAGGTCATGCATGTCCACACCTTCTTTCTTGTTCTCACGCAGCACTTCTCCATCCATGCCTTCGCGACCCAGGTAGCCGACGATCTTCTCGTCACGCACAAAGCAGATTTGGTACGACATTACAAACCCCAGTTATTGATCATCGTAGTCGGTGGCGTGACCGACGTTATTGGTGGTGCTGGTGAAACTGTTCTCATCGATGCCAAGCACCGTGAAGCAGAACGTGCGCAGATAGTTCGTGTACTCTGGGTTCGCGACTGTCTGCGGATACGCATCTTTGATCAACTGGAGATTCCAGCCCACGAGATTCATCTGACTCAGTTCCCACGTGAGCCAGCAAACCGTCATGAGCGAGAGGAGATCAACCCACGTTGAGATGTAGGCGATATGACCGAGCACACGTCTCGGTCCAAACTGCGCGCCACCTGTACCGAACAGGACCTCGACTTCTCCATTCGGACTCCAACGACTGAACTTCACGTGTGCGTATCGGTCAGTGATGGCGATGAAGTAAGCCTGGCCCGGATCAGTATCAGGGGGCGGAAACGGTGATGCGGATGGTGCGAACGTACCCTGGTGGAGCACAGGCGCCAAGGCAGCCGCGCGTGACTGAATGTCAGCCATGACTGCTTGTTGAATCGGAACTAGCATCGCACTTTGCGACCCCGGGTATTCGCCATCAATGTTCGGTGGAGTACTCATTTGTTATCCTGGGGATTCTTCTCAGAAAATGGAACCTCGCAGTAAAAAGTAATTACGCTAGGTATCCTCGTTGGAAACAAAAAAGAAAGGCCTGACAGGACCTCTCTTTTAAAGCCAGCCTTAGTAGGGCTGGTAGTAGTAATACCGACGCACAGGACGCGGGGGGTACACCGGTTGATAGCCTTGCGGCCAATACCCCGTAGCCAGAGTCGGCGGCACGCCTTGCACCACTACATACGTTGACTGCGGCGGTCCAGGAGGCGGTTGGTAAGCCTCAGGAGCCTCGTAGTAAGGCTGTGGCGGCGGAGGAGGGGCGTAGTACTGCTGCGGGGGCTGAACCGGCTGCGGCGCCTGTACGTAAACGTTCGTTACACTACGCTGGGGAACGTAGCGGGCTTGAGGCTGGCCCACGTAAGCTTGGGGTCCATCATCACCCACTTGAGCGTACGCTCCGGGGACGCTGGCGACCACTGCCGGCGCGCGGGCAGGCGCCGGAGCGACTTGGTGCGGTTGCGGTGGAATGAGGGTCCACTGCTGGTTCGACGGCGGCATGCCAGGAGGCAGGGGCGGAGGATTGTTGCTAGCATACTGGTCCTTTTGAGCTTGGGCCTTGCCGCTGTAATAGCCATTGCGGTAAGCGCGAGCCCGATCTGACATCGGGTTGTTGGGGTCTTCGGCTTTGCCGTCATCATTGACGAGCGCCTCGTTCGGATCGAGCGAAGCAGCATCGACCGCCGCCTGCTCATACTGCTGTTGAGTCCCATCCGCATAAGCGAGCACGCTCGCCGCAGCGAATGCAATACCAACGATCAGCACTTTCATCATGCTCTCCTTTTGCGTGTGGAACAACTCTACGGCATAAAAGCCGGGATAAACCCGGCGGTTCTTTTAGGCAGTGCGAACCGCAAAGGTCCGCAACTTGAAGCGCACCCCGTTCACGCGACGCGACAGAGTCGGGTCGTTAGCGAACTTCGGTTTGAACTCCGTGAGGAACGCTTGCTGACCATCGGTGGTGATGGCGTCGACGTCATGTTCGTACGATTCGAAGATGAAACCGTTTTTGCGATAAAGTTCACGGCCCAGGTGGGCTGCGATCACAGAAACGTCCATGGCGTAGCGTCTCTTTCCATTCAATTGGATCATTGTTTTAGTGCGCGCCACAGTTCTTAGCCGGGCGCGCTTATAGTCAGCGAGGTGTCTGTAAACAATCAGGTGTGATCGTCTACGTCATTATCTTCTTCATCTTCACCGAGCACGTCATTGACGTCATGCGACTGCACGTCAGCGGCGGCTTCTTCGTCTTGCTCGACAGTGGTGATCGGTGTCGTGCCCAGGCGATGGTGAGTCTCGCCTTCGTTCAGACCCGAGTGTTCTGCGGCCTGCACACGCGAGTAGCCTTGCGCCACCAAGTCCTCGTACTTCTGCGTCGCTTCGACAATACCCGGCCAGAAGCACTTCTCGCAAAAGCCCGAATCATCCACACCGCCATCGACCACCAATTCCTGGCAGCCAAATTTCCCACGGTTCCCTTTGCAAAGCTGATCACTCATGAGCGCACCCAGTCAATGAAGTCTCCGCCCCAAAAGAAGGCAAGGACAAGAAGATTAATAACAGGGAGACAAGCTATTGCCATCAGCCAGCCAACTCCCCACGAGTTCCAGAAGCTCAAGCCCCAGCGCAGATTCGGAAACAGGTTGTAGCCGAACTTGGAGTTGTTTCTGCGGATTGGATCACGCCACAGCACGTAGTCGTCGTAAAGCATCCACAGCACAACCACTACAAATAGCAGCATGCTCAGGCCCAGGTAGCCTAGACCAATCCATTTCAAAATATGCATCGTTGCCTTTAACAGAAGAGGGAAAAAAAGAGGACGCCGAAGCGCCCTCTTTTCACAACACGGTTGCCCGCTTAGAACTGGCGACCCGCGCCGATCACACCACCGAACTGACCACGGCTATTCGTCGTGATACCGCCCTTGATGATCCACTTGTCGTCGCCCGTCGTGTACGAACCACCGATGGCCAGACCTTGCTGGCTTTGGTAATCCGACACGGCAGCGCCGAGAAGCATGTGACCTGCGGTTGCTTGCGGCAGACCAGCGATAGCGAGAGCCGAAGCCACGCCACCGTACATGTCGCTACGCAGCTTGCTGATATCGTTCTCGGCCTGATTGAACTTCGAATCAGTGTACGAGTTCGATTGCTGCACAGCGCTGGTCATTTGCTGGTCCGTGTAAGCACGGTCCGATGCCGACGTCGACACCATTTCGTCAGCTTGCGCACGTTGCACCGCTTGTTGCTGCGTTGCGGTCGTTTGCATGTTGGCGAGCGTGGAGTCATTGGCCGACACTTGCGATTGCAGGCCAGCTTCGGCCGTGGTCGCACGCGTGGTTTCGCTGGCAGTTGCGGTTGCTGCGCCGTTGGCCGTGCTTTGTGCCTTGGCAGCTGCGGAGCCCGCAGCGGTTGCCGTAGCTTGAGCCGTACCAGCAGCAGCTACTGCGGTGTTCGCGGTCGACTGTGCACCAGCAGCAGCTTTACCTGCCGCGTTTGCCGTCGATTGCGCGGTACCTGCTGCTGCGACTGCCGTGTTGGCCGTAGCTTGAGCTTTGCCTGCGGCTGCGTTGGCTTTACCAGCCAGACCCAGTGCTGCATCACCCGTTGCTTGTGCCTTATTGGCCGACGACTGTGCCTTGTTCGCAGCGGCATCGGCGGTGTTAGCCGTCGATTGAGCCTTCGCGGCAGCAGCACCAGCTGCGTCTGCTGTCGACTGAGCCTTGCCGGCTGCGGCATTTGCTTGACCTGCTTCGTTCAGAGCGGCATTACCCGTGGCCTGAGCGGCAGCCGCGGCTTTACCCGCAGCCGTAGCAGTAGCTTGTGCACCAGCGGCAGCGCCCAGTGCTGCGTTGCCCGTTGCTTGCGCAGCGGCCGCAGCCTTACCAGCGGAGTCAGCTGTCGATTGCGCTTTACCAGCAGCGCCCAAAGCTGCATCGCCGGTTGCCTGTGCGGCAGCGGCAGCCTTTCCTGCTGCATTGGCCGTGGACTGAGCGCCCGCAGCCGCTGCACCCGCAGCGTTCGCCGTGCTTTGCGCACCGGCCGCAGCAGCGGCAGCACCCGTCGCAGTCGACTGAGCAGCGCCAGCGGCCGAGAGAGCAGCGTTACCGGTGGCTTGAGCAGCAGCAGCTGCCTTGCCGGCCGAGTTCGCAGCCGTATCCGCGGCGGCAGCCGTTGCAGCTGCACCCGTGGCGATACCGACAGCTTCACCCGAAGCGATTGCCGCGCCCGTTGCCGTGATGGCAGCGCCCGCTGCAATGCCCACTGCTTGCTGTGCCGTGGAAGCCGCGCCCGATGCGATGGACTTGGCTTGGTTGGCAGTGCTATCAGCAGCATTTGCCGTGGACAGGGCCGTCGATGCCGTTGCGCTCACGCTGGAGATGGCTTGCGTGTTGGCAGCCGTTTGGGCGGCAGTCGCGGCCTGTTGCGATTGCAGACCGCCGATGGCCGAGGTGTTCGAAGCGGTTTGCGATTGCGTCGCGGTTTCTTGCGATTGCAGACCGGCTTCAGCTGCCTTGGCGCGTGCCGTTTCAGCAGCAACGGCTTGGGTCGTGTTGATGCCAGCAGCCGTCAGGGTGGCGGCGGCCGTATCGGACACTTCTTGATGTGTGGCGCTCGACGTTTGCAGGCTAGCGACAGCCGATGCGGTAGAGGCCGATTGCGACTGGACTGCGGAGATTTGGGCAGCTTGACCCGTGATCGCCGAAGTGTTCGCTGCCGTCTGACCTTGCAGCGCAGTGATGGCGGATGAGTTGCCATTCGCCTGCGTTTGGGCCGCCGTGACCTGCGATTGCACGCCAGCCAGTTGCGAGGACGTTGCCACACCCGAGACCGAGCCCGTCACGGTCGAACCGTTCGACAGCGTCGTCGAGACCGTCGTGCCGGAAATCGAAACACCCGTCACCGAAGCACCTGCGGCACCCGTGGCGCCGGTAGCGCCCGTCGGACCTGCGGGACCTGCCGGGCCTTGCGGGCCGGTTTGACCGCCGCACTCGTTGTTATTGACGCTGCAAGCATACGCCGGGGCCGAGATGACCACCGAGAGGAGAAGAGCCGAAAGAAGCTTGTTTTGCAAATTCGTTTTCATGTTGGTTTTTGTACTCTTTGAAGTTTTGAGATCGCGGCCTGTCGTTATTGACTAAAGCACTTGATCAGTTTTTGTACAGCTACAGCATCTAGGATCGATGGTCGAAGTCGATCCCCCCGGGTACAACAGTTAAGCGTGAGCAGCAACAGGCAGGTCTGCGCGACCGCTGCGCGTGACGACCGTATCCAGATCGTTCAGGCAGTAGACCACGTAGAAAATCGTGAAGAAGAACGTGTACACGACATTCAGCTTGTACGACGCAATGCCCCACTGATCGATGACCACGCTTTCGATCGCGCGCTTCGCCTTGAATGCCATCACGATGTAGATGACCCCGTTGACGAGTGCGAGCAATTCACCCAGCCCGACGATGTCGTCCGAGCTGCCAAAGAAGCGGCAGACGAGCGAGATAATCAGCAGGATGAGTACGGTGACGGGAATCCAGCTTGCGATGACTTCCGCGCCGAGCGCATCGTTGATCTTCTTCGTGCGCTTGATCAGGTAGATCGCCGGCCAGATGCCGACCCCCAAAATACCCACAATCACAAACAACGCGAAGTTAACACGAGCAGCTTCACGAACATTCTTAGCGATTTGCAACATGATGACACCCCTTGGTTTGGTTAACAACGTGTAATAGCTTTGTGCTATTTACCAAGGCCGTGATATAGGTCTATTTTCGCTTTGAATCGTTCTTTTTCAGTTGTAACGAATGAGGATGATTTCTTTGTTCGAACACCGACCCGAATAGACGTAATCGAACTTGCCATTCAGGTAGAGCATGTGGTCAGTGAACATGCGTTGGAAGTCCTCCCCGAGCTTATGGATTTCGCTCGCGATCTCACTTGCGGTTTCTCGCTCAAACCCCTTGTTGATACACTCGTGCTTATCGGACATCGCAAAGGTCATCAGCGCCGAGTCTGAGACGTTGTAATGATCCAGACAAGAGACGATCGCATCGATGACTTCATCGGTGTAGCGCTCGACCGTTAATTCATCGCCGCATACTTCATGTTCGCGCCACAGGCGCTGAAGACTTGCGACGCGCTCAGGTAGGGGGAAGATAATCGTAGACGGGATGGGCATGATTAGTTTAAGACTCGATGACGATCCACGTAGCGCGCCAGGATCATGGACTCGGATTGGATCCGGTTACCAGACGCTTCTAGCTGCTTATCGTGAATCAGATTGGCTTGACAGAAGGCACGGCCATGGGCTTCACCCGCTTTAACCGGGTGGTCCTTATGCAGACCGTAGTAGTATTCCTTCCATTCCTGATAGTCCTCGTAGGTCATCAGCGGGTGAGCCCGCTGGGGCAGAGAGAACATGCTGACAAGGGTGAAGAGACTGTCTCGCAGAGAATGACCCACTTTGGTTTTAATTTGATTGAACACTTCGATGCGTCTCCTTTGTTGCAAAAACTTAAGCTGACGGAAAAAAAGCTCACACCCCCCGAGCGGAGAATGTGAGCGAGAGAGAGTTTTTAAGGCAAAGCTGAAAAACCAACATACAGGAACCTAAGGAGAGCTTCGAACTCACTCATGCGGGCGCGCGATCTGAGTGGTCTACTTTCTCTCCTCATGAGATACCCCTGGGCAGTAAGTTTTAGCCAGACCAGGTGTTTTCGGTTTGCGTCGGTTCAGGCAAGGTGATACTGAGCGGGTCGCCAATGACTTCAAGCGAAGCCTGAGTCACCTTGATGGTCTGCAACTGGTGCGCCAAGACCTGGCCCATAATACCTTGGGCAAACGAGCCAGTAATCGGGCGCATCATTACCTGAGAGCGAATGGCTCTGGACTGCACGCCACCCGAGGCAATCAGCATGACCTGGGCATTTGTGGCCTGCGCCTTCAGTCCTGCTGGTGCTTTAAGCATTGCCTGTACACGCAGCGCCTGTGCCAGCACACCCTTCGAAGTAAAGGACGAGATGACCTGGCCCTTCACCCCTCGGACTGTAGCGCCTGATGGTGCCCGAGCAAGGACCTGACCGCGCACACCCTGAACCGTAGCGGAAGCTGGACGTGGCACGAGGACCTGACCGCCAACCGCTGTCACCAAACCACTCGGCGGCTGTCGACCGAAGATCTGCCCCTGCCAGTTCTGAACCGTGAGTGCTTTGGGCTGAGCGACCAAGACTTGACCGCCAATCCCGCTCGGACCAGCGATCGACGAAGCCTTCGTAAGCACCTGACCCATAATGCCCTGGACTGAGGCACTCGGAGGCTGGCGACCCATCACCTGGCCCTGCATGTTGGAGACGGTCAGCGCACGAGGCGTCTTCGACACCAGGAGCACTTGACCCAACACACCGCCCACAGTGACTGAGGTTTTCTGCTGAGCTAGAACTTGGGCTTGGACGTTCTGCACTGCCAGGAAATTACTAGGCCGGGCAACCAACACCTGACCATTCACGCCCTGGATGCTCGCCGTCTTTACCGCCGGGATCAGTACCTGGCCACCGACAGCGCGAGGACCCGTAGGGCCTCCGAACCCCGCCATCACCTGGCCGCGCACGGATGCCGCACCCATGGAAGGCTTCGCCATCGATGAGAGGATTTGCCCGCGCACCGCTGTAGCTTCCATGACGGGCGACGCATCTGCCAAGACCTGACCTTGCACCCCACGTGCACCTAGAGCGGTGATGGAGTTACCCATCACCTGACCTTTAACAGCTTGCACCTTCTGGACGACAGGCGCGCCCCCTAACACCTGGCCTTTGACTGCCTGTACTTCAATACTGGTAGTCATGCCGCACTCCTTACGTGGTCTTGGTGACCGTGACCTTCATTGCTTGGAGTCCAGCTGCTGACCAGGCCGCACCCGAGCTCGGGTCCGTGGTCTGAATCAACTGACTATAACCGGTGCCAAATCCGGTACCCGCGCCCTGGCTACCTGTGGATGTGGCTGATCCACTCTTCACCCCGACCGCCCCGTTCGCGCCCGCTCCCGAGTACTTCTGGAAGTAGCCTTCGACCATGACAGCCTGCACCCGGTAGTTAGCCGGAATGCTTGGGTTCGTCGTGTAGATATCTTGCTGACCCTGCGTCGTGCTGTAGATGTAGCCTTCCGAATTGGAGAGGGCTGTATTCATCAGCGCAGCGTGGGAGAGCGCTGAGTTCGACGTGGAGAACTGGTCTTGCGAATCCGCCAAGAGTGGATCGTTGATGATGTTAATCACCCCCAATTGCCCCTGTGCGCCCGCAGCGTCACTAGCGAAGTTCGTCACATACGTGTCGTCCACCACCGTAAACTGACCGTTACGAGGCAGGTTCACAAACAACTGCGCCTGACCTGTATCGCCCGAACCCGCCAGCTGGATGGGCGCTCCACCGTTAAGAGAACCGATGATGCCTGCATCAATCGCGTACTGCACCGTGAACTGATTGGGACTACCCGCCACGGCCGTGAAGATGAACTCGTAGAAGTGGTTGTAGCCACCCGAGGTCGGTACACTGACCGTCGGCGTCTGAGCGACAGGCGTTCCGTTGCCTTCGATCAGATATGGTGTCACGACGCGCGCGACTGCATTGCCCGTTCCTGTCTGAGCCGCCGGCAACACCCCCACCCCCACGTACGCTGACGAAGCCGTGCTCCAGGGCGTGTACGAACCGCCACCGATGCCCGCATACACACCCAGCAAGGATGCTGCATTCGATACGGTTTGCTCCGTATAGTCCGGATGATACACCACCGTCCAAGCCACCCCGTCAACCGACACGGCAATTAGGTTGCTGCCGGCATGGCCGACTGCCACAAAGCGCGTGCCGTCCCAGAAGACCGATGTGAAGCCCGTGACGGTCTGTCCAGAAGAAACGATGAAACGATTTGCCTTAGTCCAAGTGGTACCGTTACTGGTCGTCCAAATCGCACCCTGATTGGCATTGAGTGGATCTTGCCCAACCGCGACAACAATGCTACCGTTGGTATCTACACCCCACACGTTTGTGGCAGGCACCGGATTCGCCCAGGCAGCCGTCGGCCCCACAGGTGCGGCGGCCGAAACCGCGTCCGGCGCCGTATAAATCCCACCCCCGCCCACACTGACCCAGAGATTTAACCCTGAGCAGTAGCAGATGTCCATCTGGAAGCTGCCGAGAGCGGGCGCAAACGTGCAGTTCGCTGTCGAGTAACTCCCGGCCGATGCATTCCAAATAACCCAGTTAGCCGCGATGGTGGCGCTAGGCAATTGAGCAGTTGTTCCAGGTGGCTGGGGCCACGAAGCGGCACTCACGCTCTGCATCCACATACAGACGAAGTTTTGCTTCTTTCGTGTGAGACCGACCCCGGAATAGTAGTTACCGCTCGTGATGACACTGCCGCTTAGATTGCGACCGATGCCGGCCACCGTGGTGGACGAGTTGTTACTCGGATTCCAGAGGTAAGCGTAGTTGTACGTGTTTGAGTAACTGGCCACGAACAGAAAGGGCTCAGCCGCGTTACCGGTAGCAACACCACTAAACCACTGTTGCTGAGCGCTCCCAGCGGTCACGGTCGACCACGTGACGCCCAGATTGGTACTGAAATAAATGGCCGACTGGCGGGTGTAGGGCGCCGGGTAAGTATCGCAGACAGTGTCGCCGGTGATGATCGTGGCGGTGGCGCCACTACCAATCACCTGGATCCAATTTGTAAACGCAAGGCCCGCGGTTCCCGTGGGGTTCGTCTGAAGCGGAGTCCAATTCTGCAAGTCTGGCGAATAAAAGATCCCGGGCGTACCCGACCCATTGACGGTTCCCACGGCCCAATACCAGCTGCCATCGAAGACCAGCTGGTTCGGGTAATACCCGCCGATTTCAATCTGTTTGACCTTATTAAAGGTCGCGTTAATCCCTACTGAGAAACCGCCGCTTTGCCACGCGGCGTACACCGTCTCATTGAGGGCATTCATACCGAAGTCGGGCGCATTCGCGCTAGCCATCGGCAGTGCCGCGCTACTGGAGTACGGGCCTCGTAACATCAGACCCGTACCTGCAATCCCAGTGCGTGACGGAATGCCGACCGACGAATTCCCACTCAAGTTAGTTGCCTGACTGAGCATCCAACCTTTTTGGGATGTCAAATCGCTTTGATCTACGGTAGCCTCAAAGCCTTCCATCATCACCAGACTCATAGTGACTCTCTATTTAGTTGAGCTTAGCCGGAATCACCTGCAAGGCATTCAAGCCCCCAGATGTCCATGCAGCACTCGTGTTCGGATCAGTGGGCATCAGTACGCTCGAGTAAAGCGGAGTCGCCGTGTTAGCCGCCACCGTATTACCGTTCGCTACCACACCGTTGCTGCTTGCCTCAATCTGACAGTTCGCACCGATCGGACCGTAGGCGGCGAAGTAGCCTTCGACCATCACGCCGTTGATCTTGTAATTCGTCGGCACGGCATTGGACGTGCTGTACACGTCCTTCACACCCGGTGTGCTCGAATACACGTAGCCTTCGCTATTGGACAGGGGCGTGCCCACCGTCTGATAGTTGTGGTTGGCCGGAATCGAGTTGCTGAACTGATCACTCACATCGGCGGCCAGATTCAACGGCATGACGATCTGCGGCCCCAGCTGACCCACACACAGCGTACCAGCCATGTTCGTGAGATAGAGGTCATCCATCATCACGAAGTTGCCGGTGTTCGGGTTGTTAATCAACAGGTGACTTGCCCCCGTCGTGTCTGTCGTCGCTGCGAACTGCACGTTACTCTGAGTACCCGGCAAGATCACACCGTTGATGGCGTACTGCACGTTGAACATGTTCGTCGTGCCCGGAACGGACGTGGCGATAATCTCGTAGTAATTCGTGAGACTACCCGAGCAAGGTACAGTCTGAGCCGCATTGGTAACTGCGGTCTGCGTCAAGCCCGTCGTACCACCCGCCAGCACCACGCCTTGGATCGCGCGCGTCACGACGTTGATGCCCTGCGTGGCCGCACCCACGGTGATCCCAATACCCGTGGCAAACCCAGCAGTCAGGGCTGTGCTCCAAGGCACAAACGTTCCAGGGTTAGCCACGCTCGAAGCCTGGTCCACGTACGTGCCCGGGGTGAGCGTACCGGAGTAGACCCCCGCCAAGTTACAGCTGGTCGTGCCGGCCGTCTCCGTGTAGTCCGGGTAGTAAAGCGCATTCCACGCAAACCCATCGGTCGACACGGCGATCACGTTGTTGTTCACACCACCCACGAGTACGAAGCGGTGACCGTCCCAATACACGTTGGTGAACGTGTTGTTCTGGATGGCACTCGGCTCATTGAAGAGGAAGCGATCCACCTTCGTCCACACGGTACCATTGGTCGACGTGTAGATAGCAGCCGTATTCGTTACTGCGTCGTGACCCACCGCCACAGCAAGCGTGCCAGCAGCGTTGACTTCCACGCTGTAGATCACCGCCGTGCCTGTACTGTACACGTTCGCCCAGGCCGTGGCTGTCGCCGGCCCAAGGACGTTACCCGTGGTGCCTGACTGAGCCGCCACGTAGATCCCACCATACCCCACAGCTACCCAGTAGCCGTTGATGTAGGTCATGTCCGAGATCGTGCAGCCTGCAATCTGTGCGCAGCTTGTCCAGTTTGCAGCTGTTGTAATACCGGCGTTATTCGCCTGGATCCAGGAGAAGTACTGCTGGTTTGCCGCAATCGGTGTGTTGGTGGTGGTGGAGCTACCGGCCATCCAGGTCATGACCACACCGGCCACCACCTTCGCAGCCCCTGCCCACTGTGTGCCGGTTGTCGCGAGAAGTGTAGCACTGATCGTAGTGAACGCGAGCGCGCTAGACAGGAAGCCCACGCCTGCACCCGTACCCGTGCTATAGGGCAGGATGTAAGGGGCCGCACTGTTTCCGGTCGCGACCACGTATTTCGGCTGGCCGCCGATAGCCGCAGTGTTGGTCCAGGTCAAGCCCAGATTACTGGTATACGCGAGCGTCGTTGCTACGTTCGCCATGCTACTCGACACCAAGATGGTGGCGGTCGCACCTGAGCCGATAATCGTGATCGTCGCATTGACACCGATGTTGGGCGGCTGCGATGCAGTCTGAATCCAGTTCTGCAAGTCAGTCGAGTACACCACGATGTAGGTCGCCGCCAACTGAGCAATCGCCCAGTAGTACGTACTGCCGTCATAGCGAATCTGCTGCGGGTTGAAGGCAGCGACTTGGAGCTGCGTCGTCTTGTTGAACGTCGCATTGAAACCCAACGAAAAGCCACCAGCTTGCCACAGCGAGTAGATTGATTGCTTGGTGTCATACATACCGAAACCGGGTTGACCCGCGTTTGGTGCGTAGGCGGGCCCGGCTGCGTTGTACGGGCCGCGCAGCATCAAACCGATACCACCCGAGATCCCATTACGCGAAGGCATGGGCAGTACGTTCTGACCGCTCAGCGATGCCGTCTGGTCCAGGTCCCAGCCGCGGTTGATGACGTCGGTGTCATCGGCGCACGTCTCGTAACCTTCAAAATACAAAAGCGTCATGGTTCATCTCACATTTAAGAAGTCTTAGCAACGACGATGTCTACAGCATTGATGGCCGCAATCGTCCAGGGTGCATTGGTGTTGGGATCGGTCTCTTGAACCAGCGCAGCCCGTGATGGATTGGTGTTTGTACTGACCAGTCCGCCCAGTACTTTCACACCGCTACTCTGAAGTCCCACCGTCCCCGTACCCACCGCAGAATTCAATGCAGTCAAGAATCCCTCCACCACGACAGCGTTCGGAATCACTCCACTACCGGGCATGGTGTTGGACGTCCCGTAGACATCCTGGGCGGTAGTGGCTGACGAATACACATAGCCCTCGGCGTTCGACAGGGCCGCGTTCACCGTATTTGAATTGGTCGCGCCACTGATGGTCGTCGTGAATGCATCAGACTGGTCCGAGTTGGGCAGGAGCGGGAAGATCCGCTGCACACCCAAACGTCCGTTGTGATACGCACCTGCGAAATTCGTCAGGTAGATATCGTCAATAACTGTCCACTGACCGTTGCGTGGCAGATTCAGGAACGCCTGAGCCTCGCCTACGGTATCCGTCGTGG
>Ga0265338_10002362_pt1 | contig 28479 bp, 32 predicted proteins | sample 42126metaG_FD_193579 | JGI IMG/M metagenome (GOLD analysis project Ga0265338, IMG submission 193579) | Rhizosphere microbial communities from Carex aquatilis grown in University of Washington, Seatle, WA, United States - 4-21-26 metaG | ecosystem: Host-associated > Plants > Roots > Rhizosphere...
CGTGCGTACCACGCCCCGCCGGCTTTCGCATCGGCCTTTGACGGGTTTTTCTTGGAACTTGGCCTCGACGAGCTCGCGGACCGTCCGTCACGGCAACATGAGGTGGGCGCACTCGGGTGTGGCGGTCACGACGACCTTGTCCTGCGGGCGGCCGCGTGTCGACAGCACGAACCGTAAGTAGGCGAGGCCACCTCGATCTCTGGCGTTTTCCACGACCCGCGTGTGATCCTCCTCGCCAAACTAAACCGCCGAGATCGCCCCGCGCGCGTCTTTCCTCTGGTGGAAAGAGGAGTGTCAATCGTTGTGGATCACTCGACGTCCGGTGTAGTAAAGGGCTTCTCAAAGAAATTGAAGACAATCTCGTAAGCAGCCTGCCAGTCTCCCGAATCCACTGCCCGCTCGAGATCCGGCAGCATCGCGAGATGTCTCGCCGTCCCCGGTGCTCTTGCGAGCTCTTCCTGGTGCGTCTTGACAAACTCGAGCATCGCCGGCAATCGCTCGCGAATTGCCTCGCGTTCCGCTTGTTCGTCCTCGGCCTTGGGCTTGACGCCTCGGTCACGTGCGACGAGCAGACGGAAAATCCGGGTCATCTCGAGCGCGTTCCGGCGAGGATCGAAGCCGAAGTACGTGTGGAATTCGAACCAGAGTTGCCGGTCCTCTTGGCGGCGTCGCGAAGCCTCGTCTTTTCTCTGGTTCTCGGTCGCCTGACGTTGCTTGGCGTCCTCCCTCTGCATGGCTGCGTCTACAAAGTCCTGGAGCAGCGCCAGTGGTTCGTTCCTGGCGAGTTGGTCTGAAGCTGCCTTGCGAACCGCACCGAGCCGTTTCAGTGGCAGCGTGCCCACAAAAGGGCGTAGCCTCACTATCTCTTCCCAGACGGTCATCGGTGCGCTCGCTCCGTTCTGGACCTGTCGTGCGAGTTCCTCCGTCTTGATTGCGGCTTGTTCGAACTCGTCTGCGTCGGCATGCTTGATGATTGCGTTGTACTCACGTTCCCACGCGGCCCATGTGCGGTCCGCTCGTTCGAGCGCGTCGGCGGCAAGATCTGCATTGGCTGCGTCGTGTCTCGCCGATGCGTACAGTTTCGCTGCACGCAACAGCTCACCTGCAACCGTCGCGTCCCCGGGTGTCTCTGTCATTTTTGGTGTTGCTGCTACGAGGTCTAACCGAGCCAGCGACGACGGTTTTTTTCCTTGCCGCCGATGTCTCAGAAGAGAAGTCGCCCGCGCTTTGTACTGGACAAAAAAGACAAAATTACTGTGGTCTAAAACTCGCTGATCTGACCTCTGCCGGATGGTGGGGCGAGGCAAGAACCAGAAGAAGGGGAAGACGACTGAGCTCTGGTCGGCGTGGTCGTTACTTTGGGGACGCAGTTGCAATGTGGGGCCAGACTCGTTTTTATGCAGAGAGCCAATCAGAAAGACAACGCCCAGGATCTCTGGATGGCCAGTTTGCAAATCCTCACACCGAGTCCTTTGGCAGAAAACGTGGCCGCGGGGGCATGTGCGGACGGCGTCGCGAGAACGGGTCAAGCGCACAAGGCCCGCCCAAAGTGTGACGTCTCAGTCCGAACATTCGCTCCCGCGCATTGTTCCACTATCATCCATCGCGCGACCGCCGCGACGCCGACGAGGACGAGCCAAGGGCGAAGAGCAGAAATGGGAGATGTAGTGATCGTCGTGATCTTGGAGGAGTGGTTCCACACGACGGGCGAGGCAGAGGCAAGCGTCGAGATCCGGTGTGACAGCCCCGACATCTTTTGTGCCAAACGAGCCATCGCGAGAGTTTCCTACGCCGCATTTCCCAGAATGTACGCCACCTTCCACAAGCGTTCCTGTTGGAGGACTTCGGAACAGTGCGACACTCCGTGTCCAAGGCTCCAAGCTTGGTCGAACAGACGGTGCGGTGCGGTGATTGCTCTCCCTTCTTACTGTGGGATACATTCAGATGGTCACGCCCGGCGACCATCCTCCCGGAACCCGGAAACCCGAAGCCGCCACACCACGAACCTCGAAATCCGGACCCCGTCTCTCCACATTATGCTCCCGACCCTTCTGCGGCAACGCCGGAAGAGCCGTGGAGCTTGGACAGGAGTACTGGCCAATTTCTGTCTTGTCGCGGACCACCACGCCACGACGCGGAGGCACGCGCGGAGGAGCCGCGCCGATCTTGCTTTCCCTCTTTGAGTCGCCGCGGGACAGAGGACCCAAGCCTCGCCGAGTAGCGTCCTCCTGCAGCGCCAGCCGATCGAGTACGACGCACCCACGTCGCGGTTCCAGAATCTGTTTGGGCTGTTGGGACAACAGAGATTCTTGGAACCGTGCGACGCAGGCTGGTCGGCGGCCTTGGAAGAGGAAGAGGAGGAAGAAATCGAGTGCGGCGGCACAGCAGTCGCCGGAGCGGCGTAACACGTCCAGTGCCCGCGGCACAGCGCACAGACGGCCGACGTCCGAAACTCGTCCGACGACACGACGATGGCCTTGTGCGACGCCCGCTCCATCAGCCGCTTGCAAGGACCCTTGACACCTCCGTGCACCTTACCGAACGCAGCGAGGTTGCCACCACCCCGACCAAAGGCGATCACGGCCGGCCGGCGTCTCCGCCGCCGCGCACGCGGCCTCGCCCGGCGACCTCTGTGCTTTCGCTCGGGTGCACGCCAGCCAGGGTGCGTCAGTCGCTCGACGAGCCGGTCCATCGCCGACTGCTCCTTGCGTCGCTTCTGGAACCGACGGTTCGACAGCGCCTTGCACGAGTGGTACAGCCACAGCAGCCGCCACGTCTTGCGCTCATAGAGCACTCGCAGGTACGCGACGTACCGCTCGAGGTAACTCGTGTTGCGATGAGGCACCAGCTGCAGCGTCCGGTCGACCGAGTCTCGCGATCCGCGTCTCCGCACCTGCGCCCACCGCGTGTAGGAGGTGATGCCGGCGTCGTGTCGCCACTCCCGGGTCCGCACCCGCCACTGCGGCCGACGGCGGTCCTCTGCGGGGTCCACCGCCACCATCTCGTCGCGCCGAAGCAGCTCCATCTCCGAGCAAGCGACCAGGTTGCTGATGCCCGGGTCCACGCCGACAAAGCGACGATCGTCGAAATCACCGGGCACAGCCGAGGTGAAACGATCCCAATGGATTCTTCCAGTATCAATAGCAACGCACGCCCCATCTTTCAGGAACTGCCGTCGGGGTCTGCAGCGGGCACGGACGAACCCGGGACGCACATGAAGCCGCACCCCGTGCGGTAGTTGTAGCCTGGCGAGTAGTCGCGGTCGGCGATCCGTGGGTCCGTGATCGGCCGCCCCGAGGCGTCGACGCGAACCGCGTCCTCCGCACCCGGCTTGTGGCTCCACACGTCGTCTCCACGGTCGCGTCGATCGAGCCTGTAAAAATGGTAGTCCGGGCGCGCATTCTCCGTGTCGAGCGCCAGGTAAACGGCCGAGAAGCCGCACGGACACAGCCCTTCCGTGGTGCCAGGCGGCGGCACGGTCGCGGGCACAAACACCCCCTTGTAATCCAGCAGTACGCGGTCGGCGAGGGCGCGGCAGGTGTACGCCTCGGGTGACATGGCCTCCAACCCGGCGCGCTCGCCGGGTTGTGGTTTCTTCGATCGGTCCCTCGAGCGATCGCGGAAAGCATAGGCGTAGCAGTTATTGTACATGACGACGCCCGGGCCGTTCCAGTTCTCGGGGTGAAAGCGCGGCATGGCCTCACGGCACGCCTCGTCGTCCTCCTGCCACGACTTTCCTGACGCCGCCCGGCGTCTGTGCGTCGGCAGCTCGTGCTCTGGACTCAGCATCTGTCTTTGCCCTTTTTGTGCCACCCGGTCGCGCGATGATTTTTTATTTCGTTATGACGTCCGTTTTGTTGCGTTTCCGTTTGTTCTCCTCCCTCGTTTTGTTCTTCTTTCTGCGCAGCCAAAGTTCGTGGTCCGCGAGCGAGTGGTGGCCAACCACACGGAGCTCCCCCAGAGAGATCAGTGGCCCCAGCCAGTGATCGAGCTCAGGGTCGAGGTGGAAGATGTGCAATCCTTCTTCTTGCACGAGGACTTGGAGCTCTTCGAGCTCTTGCAGCAACTTGAAGAGGACGATGAGTCACAGCAGCTTTTGGAGCTCTTGCAGCACGTTGAGGACGAGCTTGAGCCCTTGCAGCACGTCGAACTCGAGCTCGAATCCTTGCAGCACGTCGAACTCGAGCTCGAACCCTTGCAGCATGTGGAAGACGAGGAAGAAGAGCTGGAGCTCGACGACGAGGATGACGAGTCGTCGTCGCAACAGTTCCCGCGTTTGCGTCCGCGACCGCAGCGACCGCCTTCAAAGACGCGATCAAACGGCTCAACTGTCCCCGGGAAGTACGCTCCCGGGAGGAAATGCATGAATCGGATGTTGCGGCAGCGCCGAGGCGCCAGACGGAAGGGTCGCTCGACACAATAGATCACCCTCTTGTGGGATTTCTTGTGTGATCTCTTCTTCCTGCAACTCTCACTCGACGATGAGGAAGACGAGGAAGACGAAGAGGACGAAGAGGACGACGACGAGGAAGAGCTAGACGAGCTCGACGAGCAGCACTTCTTCTTTCCCATGGCTGATTTTTTCGAGGTCGACAAAGAAAAAAAAACCCGAGAGTGCAGAGAACCCTTGATTTTTCCCTTGCTGCTGCTGGGTGTGGGTGAAGTATTTTTTTAACCAGCGGCAACGTGTCCACGCGCTGGCCGACGCGGATGCAACAGGACTTCTGCTGGGGCAGGGGGGTCGGCAGCGATTTTTTTTGCCGCAGCGGAGGCACGAGCAGCACGGAGCGCAGCGCGCGTGTTCGGGCGCACGGAAGCACACCAAACGCTCAGCGAGCAGCACCGCTCATTTTGCGCTGGAAGGCTTCCAAGACGGCGTCGCGGCGCGACTTTGTGCTGATGCCATAAGCGCGGCGTTCCTCCGGTGAGAACTCCTTGAGCATGTCCCGCACGGTCAGGCGGCTACCGGAGGCGGACGGCGACGACACCGCGGCGCTCGCGTTGGGCGGCCTCGGGCTCCGCATGCCTTTCCTGTCGCCACCGCCGGCGTCGCCATCGTCAAAGTCCTCGGCCGACCACTGGTAGTACTCGCGTCGGCCCGAGCCGCTCCCGCGCCGCGCAGAGCCGCCGGGAGAGGGCGACCGGTCGCGCGCCTGACGGCTGTTCGACGACTGCTTTCCGCTCCGAGCCTTCCGCAGCACTTCGACGTTGCGCCCGTTCTGCCTGTTAAACAGAACCCCGCTGCGGCCGTCGATGAAGCACTTTCCCGACGCACCCTCGGCGTCGCACTTTTGCTCCCACCGCCGTCTCGTCGCACTGTCGCGCAGTATGGCAGTCGTCGGCCTGTCGTAGAGCTCTTGGTATTTATCGTCGGCCAACACCAGGCTGCCGCCGTTGCTGTTGCCGCCGTTCTTGCGTCTCGTGCCCGACATGGCGTGCGGGAGATTTGTTCACCGGCGCCGCCGAGAAAATTCCGCGGGGGAGGCCGACAAAAAGGCAAATCGGAAAGAAGAGATCGGTTCTTTTTTTCCCCCTTCCCTGCCTCGCTGCCACTCCCGCGGCTCCCTCCCCGCCACGTCACGGCTTGTGGACTTTTTGTTCCCGTTCCCAAACGAATCGTGACTTGCCCAAAAATTCGTTGGGATACCCGAACAGCCTTCTCGCGCGCGGCACCCTGCTGTGCCGCCAGACCGATGAGCCTTGCAGAGTTCGTGGGCACCCATCGCGATGCAAAGAAGTTCGAGCGGGACGGCTTTCCAGACGGTTCACCCGAAGCGACGTCGGCTGCGATTGCCCTGGTCCTCGACCTCGAGCTCGCCGGTGTCATCCTCGATGCCTTGCGGGCCGAACTGCAGCAGGACATTCTTGATCTGGCCAGGGGTCGGGCATTTGTGGAAAGCAGGAGGCGCACGGTGAGCAGCCTCCGCGGCGTACGCGCGAGCCTCGAGGCCCTCCGACAGGGTCAATCCTCGCGGCACACGACACTCGCGGCGCTGCGCGACTCGGTGCGAGTGTGCCACACCACGTTCAGGCACGCCGCCGACACGCTCGTCAAACCGCCGGGGCAGCTCATATTTTTCGTTGGCTCGATCGATTTTTTACTGGCCAAGCTGCTCGCAGCGACGGATCGGGCTGCCCGATCGTACGTCGTCCTCGTGGACCTCCGCCGCGATAAGTGGGTGTCCCTCCCGCCGACGCAGTCGTCTTTATCCGGCGCCGCCGCCGGCTTTTTTGCTCCTTCGCGGTCCGTCTGGTCGGCTGTTCGGCAGGGCTACTCTCGGCTCGAGCTGTGTGCCGACTGCCCAAAGGTCAAGAACGATCTCACCGAGTCGTTCCGGGTGGACAAGTGTAACCAGCGTCTGGGCGGACTCTGCGCCCAGCACTTCATCGCCATGTGGCACAAAGAGCTTGCTGCCGAGTGAAGCATGCGAGAAACCGCCGACCGACGAGGAGAAGCACCCATGGTCTTTGTCATTCTGTTGCCTTCTTTGGAGTCGTTGTCCCCCGATAAATGCTCTCGCTGCTCGCCCGCCGTTGTTCACCTGGGTCGGGGCCGGCGGAACTCGGGACTCCCACTCCGAGTCCACGCCAAACTTTGAACCCTTCCCTGTGACAAGGAAGACCGACGACCGTGCGGATCACGCAATCGTCCGGCCTAAACCTGGGTTCCGCAGTCGCGCCTCATCATCGGAGCAGCGACTCAATCTCTGAACCCTGAACCCAATTTTTTTTTCCAAGTCCCTTGCGAAAATCGAAACGAGACGCCACATTCCGGCGGCCACAACTTGCTACTGGGTGTCTGCCTGCAGCGGCAAGGAATCGAATCGTGAGATACCGCATCCGCTGCCCTCCGGGACGAAAGGCTGCAGACCATCGTGAAGCCGGAAAATGAGTCGTTCCTTCCGCTCCTTGCTCGCGCTGGTGTGCACGACGATGGCGTCGTTGACCGAGACGGCTTGTTCCTCGATCGTTGCACCGTCTTTTCCTGTCTGGCTAGACGAGGAGACGTCGACGCTCTATAGGGTCGAGTGGGTCGACGGAAGTCTGTGGTCGCACTGCGTGGTGGCCCGGGACTTCCAGTCCATTGGGTGCCCGTCTGAGCGCTCGCAACTCATCGGGCACTTCGCAACTGTCGGCAGCAGCGCGTGGAGACGACGCGATGGCGCGGCGCCGGTCCAGGTTCTGCTTGAATGTCCCCCTGGAGACCCTGGTCTGTGGCCCAGCGAGCCGATGCTGCGGTCCGTCGGCAGCTCGTTCGAGGGAGGTCTAGCTGCCCGCTGACACGTTCTCGCGTGGGCGACGAGTAGGCGGCGGAGGCAGCGCGCCGCCTCTGGAAAGGGACAGGTGTCTTGCACTCGTACGCGAGGCCATCGACAGCGCGCATCTCCCGACGTGGTGGGCGATGCCGCTTCTCGTCGCGTTTCGTCCTTTCGTCACTGTCCACGAGTTGCTGAGGTATACCGGCTCGGCCCCTCCGGGCGACATCGTTGCTGCCGTTGCCACTTCCGAGTTGGCGCGCGGCGTCGGTCTCGTTGAAGTGGATCGCGGGTGGGTCGACTATGCGACGACCTCAGACTCTGTGCGACATCTCGGCTACTTTATCAAGGGGCTCTGCGGTCTCGTCCTATCCCTGTGGACGGCTGCCGTGATGGCCGCGGCGGCCTGGTTTCTGGATGTCACATTCTTGCGCAAGTGGTCGCGGCAGCGGCTCTTCGTGGAGCGCTGTGTCTTGTCGCACAGTCTCGACCTCGGCGTCGCGTCGTCACACTTGGTCACTGTGCCGCACTCCGCTCTGGCTCCGTTTTTGGTCGTTCCGGGACTGCAGGAGCTGGTGTCGCAGTACGCCGAACCGCTTCGGGTCTACGACCGGCTGTTGCTGTCGCCGCTCGCCACGGTTGCGATCGACGGCTTCCGGCTCTGTCGACTTTACTGTTTCCTACCCCTGGTGGCGGTTGGGCTGATGATCGTCCAGTGCATGTCGACGATCGCTCTGGTCGGCCCTGGTCCGTTGTTGGAGTCCTCGCTTCATTTCTGATCCTTGCAACCAGGAATGTGCGGCATCGGTCTGGGCCTCGCTGTCGCTGGTTACGGTGCGTGGCACAACCGAATGCTCGCGACCGGCGTTCTCGGGTGAACGCGAGCACCTCGAGACTGGGGGCAGAACAACCGCCTGGTGGACACACTGTGTCCTCAAGCTCGCGGTAAGAAGGCGGAGACCGTGGCCTCCTTTGGAACCCCTCTGTCGAGGGGCGAGTCAAAAAGGGCACCCAGGCAATGGAATGTATCTACCCAGGGGGGAAACTGGCCAGAGATGGGCCGGTGAACAGACGCAGCGGGAGAGAGCGTGGAACCTCGACGTGCAGACAACGGACTTGGTGCTACGGGTGTCAGCAGCGCTTGCTGCACTAAAGCGCTGCCAGTCACAATGCGTGGCTTGAGCTGCTGGGGATGCTCTGGCTCTGGCTGAAAACACGCGCCGCTCCGCACCGTGCGAGGATCTGTGACAGAACGAGCACCTTTGACCGCGGGCGTCTTGAGGGCCGTGGTTATTTGTGGCAGGTACCGATCGTGATCGCCCGGAGCGTGCGTTGTTGTTTTGTCCGGGGAACCCTAATCATCGAATGTACCGTCGCCCCGGCTCCGATGTGGATCCTCCTCGGCTCGGTGACCGGCCATTCGGCGGTTGGTGCTGGTACGCCTTGAACTGGTTCGTCCTGTTCACGATCTCCGGTGTCGCCGTTTTGGCGCTGGTCGCCATGGCGCTGCATCTCGAGCAGACGGACCAAGAGAATCGCTGGGCCGAGTTGCACTTGTCGTGCCGCGGCCTGGTGGCCAACGCGTGGCTCGTGGTCGGTGTGGCGACTTTCCTCGCGGGCTGTTCAGCCGCCTCCCTCGCCAGGTGGTGAATCGGGCTCGTTTACCGATCCGCGGCCTACTCGGTGCGACGCGCGACTGTGTGCAACTGCCCGCACCCGGCGGGGCCGGTCGGACCGCGCCAGCTGGTGTTTGCCCTGCTCGTAGTCGCCGGCGCGACGGCGTCGGCCGCTGTCCTTGTAGCGCTTTCGTTTCCGCTGTTCTATGTAGTGGCTTGGTGGTGGTCCTTTGCGATGGCGGCTGTCGCCTTTTTCCAATTCGTGTGGCTGTTGGGATGCTCCAGGTCGAGAGTGTGGAGCCACTTTGTCGTCGAGCTGTCGTGGGTATGCTGTCCGCACCGCACCCACTGGCCGAGTGCCCTAGAGTCGCCGTGGTCGGGTCACGACGCTTGGGCCTCGCAGACGCTGTTGCTCGCTCGCATCCACGTCGGCACGGTCGTCTGCCTCGCCGCATGGGCCGCCGTCCTGGCGACGGGCGCGGCCCTGGTGCGCCTGCGCGAAGCCGACGTGCCGCGCTTCTGGGACGCGGGAGCCGGCCTGTCCGACCACGAGCGCCGGGCGCTCTACGTGTGCGGCGTCGTGCGGGCCGCAGACATCGCGACGGTCGTCCTCCGCTACGCTGCGGTCGGCGAGGGCGGCGGCTGCTCCCCGCCCTTGCTGAGCTCCGACGTGCGCCGTGTTTGCTCGCAGCTGCAGTGTCGCGTGTGCGAGAGCCTCGTCGGCCGCCGGATTGAGGGCCGCGACGCTTTCCTCGGGGCCTCTCGCGCAGCCGAATGGGCCGAGTGGGCGCGCTTTGGTTCTCTCTGCGACTGAGCGCGGGTTCGCGCGGGGCCAGACGCGCCCTCCGCCAACAAAAGAAAAAAAACGAAAAGTGCCCACGCGAGGTGTTTTTGTTTTGTGGCACGCTTGCTCTGACTGTTCGGGGGCATCAGTAAATTTAAAACAAGTCGCGTTCAGCACCGAAACGAAAAATGGCAGTGTCCTCGTACGCAGACTGCTGTGGGTTCTGCCAGGCGCCACGGCGTTCCTCAGCGTCGCCTCCAGAGCGAACGGTCCGCTCGTGCGTGCTCCAGAACCGGCGACCCCGCCAGCAGCCCTCCCACGACCACGCCTGGGTGCCCATAGGGCCGTGGATCCAGCCCGCGGGACTCATTCTGAGCGCCGTGGTGGGTGAAGACCCCAACCCCCAGCCCCTCCCCACAAGCGGCACCAAGAAGAAGCAGAAGAAGAGCGACACGACAGGCGCACAGAAACCGCAGGCGACTTGATCATCAGGAAGGAAACAGCCAGCGGCCGCCACTGCCCTGAGGACCATCGTGCGCGCTGTCCAGCGCCAGAGACCGAAGCGAGAACTGCAGGTCGCCTGCGTAGCGGTTCCGCGCCAGCCGCCGCGCCGTTCTCGCCATGATCTCGTCCGACGTGAGACGTGCTGGAGTGGAGAGGGCGTAGCGCACCGCGACGCTCGGCCGCTCCTCGTCACACCGCACGCTGACGTCGGACAGCTCCACTTCCGCGTCCGGCAGACACAAGACAGACCGCAGAGGCGCGATCTGGAGCTCTGCGAGAATCGACTTGCACACGCGCACCTGCAAAACGTGATCCAAGTCACCCACGGAGATCCTCACATCGCCCTCGTTATCTTCTTCTTCTTCTCGGGCGGAAGCTCCACGGGACGAAAAGTGAACGGTTCGGTCCCACCACAGTGAGCTCGGGGCACCTACCGGGTGGGCGAGCGGCATCGAGTCGATGCACAACGTCGCGCGTAGACGCGTGCGAGACCGGCCAGGCACTCTGTCGCCCGTTCCTTGCTGCGCCCCAGCTGCGATGCAGGCCGATCGCACCAGCGGCGAAGAGGCCTGCGCCGAGGGACCGCTTAGCTGCCGCCGATCGCCATCCAGTGGGTCACACGCTCGTCTCGGTATGCCGCGCACAACAACCGTCGCGACACCGGAGTGCTGTTGTTGCTGGTGCTGCCGCGCGTGTCGGGCGCGCAGGGCTCGGGTACCTTGAAGTGCCATGTCTCGCGTGCGCAGGGCCGGGCTCCGCGCGGCGGCATCAGGAGTGGGCCGTGTTGTCTTGTTCTTTTTTTCCCCGTCCCTCTTGCCCCGTATGAATCGTGGTGGTACCGTAAAAAAAACGGCTCTTGACCGCAGAGGAAAGCGCAACTCACCAGGAACACGGTCCGCGAAATAATTGTGGTAGGCCGCGCAGAAGGAGCCGCATGGGGTGGTGCGGCCAGCGTCCACACGCGCGCAACACAACAACAAGAACAGGAAAAAAAATTGTGCCTTCGTGCGGGGCAGGTACCCGGGCGAAGGCGAGGGAAGAGAAAAAGGACCAGATCAGCCTGACCCGACTTTCCCGGTCTCTCCCCGTATCAAGGTTCTTTCGCATGAGCAGCAACTCGAAGGCGCGCAATAGCTACTGGGACGTGGACGAGGAAACTGGAGAACCGGTTTATTATGCGCCGTCTCCACCTGCCAAGCGGCGCCGCACCCACAAGCGGCTGCGCAATACCGACAACACGGGCGAACAGGATCGACAAACCCAACGACAGCGCACAGCCCTAGGGATGATGAGCGCGTGGGGACTCGGCGAGCCGGCTGCCCGGGAGTCTGGTAAAGCGTCACCGATGGAGGACATGTCGCTGCCGAACGCGGCGAGAGCCCTGCGATCGTTGCGCCTGGCCGGCGGCAGCGTGGCGGACTCTCCAATGGGCCCCGCGGCCTGGTTCCCTCGGCAGCGCGAGGGACCTGCTTGGTTTCCGGGCGGCTCTTCGGCGCGCCGCGGGAACTCTGACGATTGGGACGCCGCCGCCCAGGATGCCAGCACCTTTGTGTACCCGGGAGAACCGGTGTACGCGGCAGGAGCCGAGAGCCCTGAACCCGGCGGCATAGAGGAGAGCGAAGAGGAAGAGCCGTCTTCGAATGGCGCGAGCAGCGATGCTGACGACGAAACTTCTCCGCCGGGCGGCTTTGCCCGGCGGCTCCGAGCAAGCGACATGTTCTCGCCCGGCGATCTGGTGCCGTACGAGTTCTGAGCGACGTCGTCTCGCCGCTTTAATACGACAAGGTGCTCTGGCGAGACGGTCTGGACCCAATTCTTTGCCAGGATATTAACGGTACAGTAGGTGAGCCGCACAAACTTGCGTCGGCCTGGTTCGCGGACCTCGCCGCCGGCACGCGTGGTCACATCCACGCACGTTGCAGGGTGCTGCTGACCCGCTCACGGCGCGCGTGATGCGATAACCCCCTTTTTCTTTGCAGGCCCCAACTTCGTCCGTCACGGGAGGTTACTGGCCGAGGGTGGGAGGGGGAGGGGAGATGTGCCAAATTGCAGAGCCACGACGACACCAAAGTGGGGGGCAATGTATTCATCGGTACCGTGCACACGTCCGTCGGGTCGCAGCACGTGCAGAACAACGCCGAGACGGCAGGCAACGACTCGGCACGCGACCTCCCTGTCCGCCTTGCACTGCCTCCACTCTTCGCGAAGCTCGTGTCGCCCTGCGACCCGCGCCAGTTGGTCCGGAGTCAGCTTTGACAGCACGGCCTGGTCGCCACTCTCAAAGGCCCCAAGCAGGAACGAGCCATCGCACAGCTTCCGCGCGGCCTCCCATTCGCTCATGAGCTCCTTCTCCGCTTCCTTGTCCTTGTCCAGCCACGCGTCGAGCCAGAGCTCACGGAGCAAGCTGGGGTGGCGCGGTCGGCGGGGTGTCTCGGACGGAAGGGCAACAAACAGCTGGTCCAAGGCGACCTCGTGAAAACCCCCTTTGGATTCCGCGGGCCGGACTTGCACCAATCCTTGCTGGCTGTTGTAACCGACGACTTCGGCCACGTAGTGACGCGCGTCGCCCTGGACTACGAGGACGCGGCGCTCACGCTTGGGAGGGCGCAGGACCGTCAGCATTTCGAGCCGCGCGACGGACCGAGGGAGCGCCCGGGCCGGACGGAGGGGGCCCGGCGACCAACCCGTGAAGACATTGCAGATTTGACGGTTGCTTTGCGACTGTTGACGCCCCTGCGGGGACGGCGCGCCCACCGTCGCAGATGCTGCCGCTCCATCCCGACCTGTTATTATTGGCGACGTCATTGGCAGATCAGCCGTCCAGGCAGAGAACAATCACGATTACCGTAAAGCACCTAATAGTGGGGGCAGGCCAATTTTTTGTTCGTCGTCGGCGCTTGACGGGTCAGGAAAAATAAATTCAAATTTCAAGGTCAAACTGCCCGAGGTTTTGCGCCAAAAAGAGGGGGTGTATCTTCTATTGCGTGTGCCCCCACTATTAGGTGCTTTACGGTAGTTTTTGCACTGCTCGTGTGAGACGTGCGGCCACTCACTGTGTCCCAGTGTCTGCGTCGTTATCTTCATGTGGTGTCTGGACAGTCAAGTCGTAGACGCCGACGACGGAGGCGTGGTCGGTGAGATTCATGGTGCCGACATCGACCCGCGTGTAGCTCTGCGGTAGCACGCTGACTTTCGCCGAGTCGACCCAGACGAGGATGCGATCGCACCAACTGGGCGTGCGCTTTTGCCACGCAAAGCACCGAAGGGGCATCGAACCGGGCTCTGCCCGCTGGCATTCCGCGTCGCGGTTCAGGGCCAGCTTGCAAGTGGGCACGAACGGGTGGGCCCGAGAGCCTTCCCCTCCGAGATCCTCGCGCCAGCGGACGGGACGCTGGCCTGCCATCCAACCCTGGCGGCCCGCGGCCGCCAGCACCCGCCCAAGCTCGTCGCCGGCTTCGTCGTCGTCGCGGCCGCCCCACAGCGTTCGGAAATCGCCCTCGCCCAGGACATGCATCGACGGATCGTCCTTAGGCGGCGGCCAGTCGGCGCGCACGGCCGTCTGCTGCCCCGGGGCCGACGACCTGAAGTTGAGGTCGCCAAAGAGGAACGAGGCGTGGGCCGGGTAGGAACGCGTCTCGAAGCACTCGAGGCCTGCCGCAGCACGCAGGCACGTCCTGCGGGCGAGAAGAAAGGCCTCGTAGTCGTCGCCAAACGGTAGGTGGGCCGTCGTGAGCGTGAAGAAGACGCGCCTCTCCCGTCTGAAGGACGCGGCGAGGCGCGCCCAGACCAGGCCCTTGCTCTTGCCCAGGCTCTGCGCGCTCAGCCTGAGCCCGGCGGCCGTCCAGCGGCTCACGCCGAGCGGTCTCGGGCACTCGCTGGACCCAGAGGCCACGACGCGCACCGATCCGCCGCAGCCGTCGGTGCAGGCAAAGACCACCAGACGCAGGCTCCTGCGGCCGCCCTTGCCCACGCCGCGCAGCTCACCCCGGTGCAGGACCTTCCAGTGCTGCGCGGCCGTCTCGGCGTCGCCCGAGCTCGCGGCATCGAGCTCGCGGAGAAGCGTTTCGGCCACCGCCTCGGACAAGCTCTCCTGGAGTCCCAGCGCCACTATGTTGCACCGCGCCGCCGTGAGCCGTGTGGCCCAAGCGCGCGCAAACGGTCCCGCGCCGGGGCACGTGCCATCGACGTCACGCCGCGTGCTGTTGGCCACGCAGTACGGAACGAGGCCCTCGTTGAACGTGACGATGCCGAGCCTGAGGGCGCCGTCGCACGGAGCAGATTGCCGCACGGATCGGTGCCGAGACGGCCACGACAGACTGGTGTCAGACTTTATGTCGTGCATCCGAGTGAGCCGGCTCGGCGGAACGGGCCTTCGCGAGTGATGACACGTGCTCCTCCTGTCGCTCTTTTTCCCCTCCCGCCGCACAGTAATCTCCCGCGTCTCCGCGTCCATTGCCTCGGCGCCACGTCAACAAGTAAGTTTGACCTTTTTTTTCCTTTTTTTGCCGGTCTTTTACATTGTGGCGCTCGAAACGGACTCATCAAGAGGTCGATACGCGAGAACCTGGCCGTCGTGCCCCAGTTGTTTCCAGAGGTACACGCACGGTATGCGATCATCGGCAAAGGCGGTTGAGAAGTCGCTCACGCACTCGAACGGAAACGTCGTCGAAGCACACACACGCCCGGTGCCGCGATCGAGGCACCACACCCCGGCCGACGGGGAGTGCAACAAAAAGATGTGCGCCGGCGCAACTACGACCCCCGGCGCACCCGCGCTCTCAGTGCTGCTCACAACGGTAGAGTTCCATTTCCACGTCTGTGTGCGCCAGCAAAAGAGACGACAATCGATCCGGGGTCCCCACGATCGCTCTCGACAAAGAACAAGGGTTGTGTCCTCGTCCACGTGGCGCGAATACCATAGTTGCGTCGAGGTGGCTGGCCAGGGCCAGTTCCATGCGGGAGGCGCCACCACGGGGCTGCTCCCGTCAGGATCCGCGACCACGATCCACTCGGTTTGCCACCCGGTGGGAGTGACGCGAGAGTGCCCCACCAGGCGGACAGCTCGCTGAAGGCCGACAGACCGCCGACAGGAAAATACGTCTGCAGGATAGGGTATGGTTAGGAAACGCTTTGCGCGCTCCGCGCGTGGGATGAGTTCTTCCGGCAGTGGCACCCGACCAGCGCCAACAGTCCGAGCTGGGTAGACCCCGAGGTTGCAGAGCACGTCGCGCAAGTACATTGCCACGATATGGGCCAGGGAGAGCGGCAACCCGCTCGGGGCCTCAACGAGCTTGGCACTGGCGTCATCGAGGGCCCTCAACTTGTCCCTGAGACGGCGGCGGAGCGCGCGCCTCGCTCCGTCGTCTGCTTCCATGAAGGTCACAGGCACAGCCCCTGGAGGGCGCTCTTCACGATTCTCGGAGGCGAGCGCAGAGAATCACAGCCAACGCGCAACGGACAGCACAGCGACACGGCCGGTGCTCTGCAAGTGATGAAAAGAGTTTTTCCGCCGTCGATGCAGGAGAGTGTGAACGTTGTGCTGTGTTTTTACAGTGGAACGCTCGCAACGGGGACTCATTCGAGGAGTCGATACGCGAGAACTTCGCCGTCCTGCTCCGTGGGTTGTCTTCGCCAAATGTACAAGCACGGTAGGCGGTCATCGGCAAATGCGGTGATGCCAGACGGACACGTCGTCTCGGCACACAAACGTCCAGTGCTGCGGTCGAGGCAGACTCCGACCTGCGACCGACTGTTCAACGCACGTAGCAAAAAAAGGTGCCCCGGCGTAACCAAGACCTTCACCGAGTGCCACCCCACGGAGGCGGGAAGGGCAACATGCCACCTCCACGTCTCCGTGAGCCAGCAAAAGAGTCGACCATGCACCGCAAATGGAAATCCCGCCACTCGACAGAGAGAAACGACGAGGGTCGTGTCTTGATCCACATGGCGCGAGTCCCAGAGTACGACGGGCGGCGATCCTGCTTCCCAGGGCCACTCCCACGTGGGAGGCGCCACCACGGGTATGGCACCGTCAGGATCCGCAACAACGATCCACTCGGTTCGCCACAGCGATGGAGACCGTCGCGAATATCCAACCAGGTTGACACGTCGACCTCCGACGGAGCGTCGACATTCAAAGACGTCCGCAGGCTTATGGAATAGTGCGTCTCGGGTCGCGCGTGCGATACGTTGGGCAGGCTGGGGTGACTGGCCGCAGCGGCAGCCTGAGCTGTGCAGCGCCCGAGATCGCAGACCTGTTCGCACATGTACAGCGCGACGACACGCGCCAGACAGGGAGGCAACCCGCTGGGGGCCTCGACGAGCTTGCTATTGGCGTCATCGAGCACCGCGAACCTGTCCCGGAGGCGGCGGCAGACTTCGCGCCTCGCTCGACCGTCGTCGTGGACGTCGGCCATAGTATGTGGCGCCTTCACGATTTTGTCGTTCCTGCGCCCAGCAAGACTGTCGGTCCTGGATGCAACCTAACGTCCGGCACGCTGTACAGTAAACCGCCTCAGTTAAGGACGTTAAAAGTCCACGTGGGTTTTGGAGAGTTGCGCGTTCTCTCTTGAAAATGAGATGGAGTAGAGAAAGAAGTCAGGTGAAGGCTCTGATAAAGCCATATGCCGCCGGCGAATCGTTGCTTTGTGTCCGGCAAGGCTTTGACTTTTCACTTTCTTAACTGGGGCGGTTTACTGTACTCTCCGTCCGGTTTGCGGCGGACGAGTCCCGCGGCCACGACTGAATCCCGAAAGACACGTCCCTGTCTGTGCAAGTAATGACGCGTGTGTCCATGTGCGGTGAAAACGGCCATTGTTCTTGCGCGCGAGACTCCACGCTCCGCCTGCTCCGTGTTCGTCCCCGCGCCGAGACGAGACGGTGGTCTGTTTTTGTATGTTTGTTTCAAGTGGTCCGGGCCTCGAGACCGACTCATGCGTCGAGGAGTCGCCACGCGAGAATTTCGCCGCCTTCTGGCTGTCGTTCCCAAAAGTACAAGCACGCCGTGTGATCATCGGCAAAGACCGCTTCGAGACCCACGCTTGGGACAAGCGTCTCCGCGCGCAGACGTCCAGTGCTGCGCTCGTGGCAGACCACGCTGTCCACGACAGGACGGCGGCAGACCAAGAAAATGTGCGAAGGCGCCACGAAGACCCGTGTCGCAGATCCTACGAAGCCGACCGGGAGAGCGGCGTGCCACTTCCACGTTTCCGTCAGCCAGCAAAAGAGATGACAAGACCCAGGTCGACGACCAAAGTGAGAAACAAGAACGAGTGTTGTGTCCTCGTCCACGTGCCGCGAGTACCAGGTACCGAAGGCGAACCCCGCGTCCCACGGCCAGTGCCACGCGGGAGGAGGGGCCAGTGAGGGACCGGCGCCGTCACGATCCGCAACAACGATCCACTCTATCTTCCACCCTCCTGCAACCTGTCGAGAGTATCCAACCAGGTCGACAGTCGCTCGCCGACAACGAAAGACGTCCGAAGAAGCGGCGTGAAAACGTCCACCGTGGACCGCCTCGGGGATGCGTTGGGCGGGAAGCGGTACCCGACCAGCAGCGACAGTCTGACTTGTGTAGTGTCCGAGACTGCAGAGCAAGTCGCACGCGTACATCGCCACAATGTGGGCCAGACAGGCCGGCAACCTGCTGGTGGCCACGACGAGCGTGCTTCTGGCGGTGTCGAGGGTCACCAACCTACCTCTGAGAGCCCGGCAGAGCTCGCGCCTTGCTCGACTGTCGCCGTCTATGGGCGCGTTCACGATTTTGTTGCTCCCTTCGCTGCCACGCTTATCGTTTGCTAGTTAATGTTCGTCACGGTGTACGCCCCGACATCCGTTGCGTCGAGGGCGTGTCGGCCCGCCGCGGACAGGACGACGACGTCCGGTGGCGGCCCCGACGGCCTGTCTCGCGGGTAGGGCCGTTCGTCTTGCAGGCTGGGGTCGAGGAGACGCGGTCCCAGCGCGCGCGCCTGGGACGGCGTCTGTCCGCCGCCGTCGCCGTGCGCGCGACGCCCACGGTGCGCCGGCTGCTGCACGGACGTGCCCTCGTCCCGTCGCGGGACAGACGACGACCAGACCGCGTCGGGCACGTCGCACGGGGCGGCCTGCCCAACGGTCAGGGCGCCTCCCAGCGTCGTGCACCGTATCTCCATCGATGAAGTCGCCCGGTGCCAGGCCACTCGGCACTGCGTTCCCGCGCACGCCGCGAGCATCCCGAGCGAGTCTTCGAACGAATCGATGAGCAGAAGAGCGCGAACATTCCAGTACGACGTGTCGGCGAACCACGTCGCGGACGACCTCTCGTACCGCAGCGAGAAGAGGATAGTGCTCTCGTCCACCGAGGGCTCGTACACGACGATGTACTCGGCCCCGGGTTTGTGGCACATGAGCAAGAAGCGCTTGGTGCGAGGCTGAGACGCTGCTGCCGTGGCGGCGTCCGAGGAGGGATGGCCCCGTGCACCGTTCCAGGGCTCGGGGCCGTCCAACCTCTCTGTGGTGACGGCGCACCGACCGACGGTCCCGGGCGCGTGCGGATTGGACCCGTCGAAGTCTGCCGTCACCGACTGTGCGTAGCGGCGCGGTTTCCCTCGCGCAATCCCGGGCAGGAACTGCATGCCCTTGAGCACGAAGGCGTAGGGAGACCCATCAAAGACCTCCTCGATGCTGACCCTGGATCCGTGCATTCTGCGGATCTAAGGGATCGACTGCTGCGGCCTGCTGCCGATCCAACAGCGGCTGCTGATCTTTTTTTTCCTCCTGCGGGCTCAGCGAGGGCGATAACAAGGCTGGTCACGGGGACACGGGCGAAAGACAAGTGAAGAATGGATCTGGACAGCCCTGCTCATTCACTTCACCGACCACTTGGCGTCGAGGAAGAAAAGACGACACGCAACAGCCGCCGAGAGAGAGCCACCCCTGTCGCTCGGGGAATGTCGCTGACGACCAGAGAGGAAACGGACATGCTGATGGCCCTCAGGCTGCAGTTCGGCGACGGCGATCCAGTCGCAATGGACACAGTGGACAACGAGATGCAGCAAGGTCACGAGATGGGTGACGATGGGGTACCCCACGCGTTCTTCCAAGAGGGTGACGGCGCCGCGTGGTCGGACGGACAAGTCGCGTTCGACGACGATTACGATGAAGAAGAGGACCACGGACAGGAGGGGGGCCCGGGTGGTGTGTTCGCCGACTGGCTCGAAACGTTTCAAAGCGTCCTCGACTGCTACGCCGATCGGTTCGGCGAGAGAGGACGCGTGCCCGCGGACGCAGACCTGCTCGGTTCCCGCGCCGCCGAGCGTCTCTCGTGGGCGCGCTACTGGCTCGGCCAGCTGTGGGCGACGACGGAAACGCCGCCGGTCTCCACGGCCCCGGCGCAGTGGGACTGGTCGCTGGTGAACGCGCTGGCCTGCTGGCCCTACTCTGGTTTCCAGGTCCCCGACCGCGACTGCTTCCTGGGATTCCTGTCGTACGCCTTCGGGTGCACGTGCCACGCCTTCGACGACCCGTCGGTCCTGCGCATGCTCGACCACCTGGTGGCGCTGACGGCACGCATGCCGAGCCGCGCCGACGTCCACCACGGTCTGGTGTTTGCCCTCCACAACCGCGGTCGGCTGCCGTCCGTCCGGGAGCTGTCGGAGCTGGCCGAGAACGCGAAGCAGATGGAGGACGACGCGGTCGACTACTACACCCGGACCAAGGTGCCCACCGGCGTCAGCGACGAGGTTCTTGCGTCGCTCAGCGTCGAGAGAGTGCAGGTGCCGGCGGAATCCAAGGGGGGCCGGCGTCGCCCGCGTCCGGCCCCGACCAGGGCGCTGCGACGCGTCCGGGACCACGTGCAGCAGAGGCGCAGGCGGCGGCGGGAGCGACCCGGCGCCGGCGCCCACGCCTCGCCCAGTTCCTCTTCTTCCTCAGCCCCGGCGTTGGAGAGCTGCGGCATGTGCCAGGGGGAGATCTCGGCCGGCCAGGCACTGGTGCGGCTGCCGGATTGCGGCCACGTGTTTCATTCGGACGGCGCCGACTGCCTCGGTCCAGACGACGGCACGGTGCGCAAGTGGTTAAGGTCCGACAAGCGCTGCCCCGACTGTCGCACTGCGGTGTGCGACGCGCCCGCGCGAGCCTTGGCGGCCACCGATCCCACCTGACCCCCCCCCCCCCTTCCTCCGTACGAGGGAAAACGGCGCCGCGGCACCGAGCGCGACGGCGCAAGAAAACCCCCCGTGCACACGAACGACGAAATTCTTCTGAAACCAAACACGCCGTGTCCCTGCGAGGCGATCCATGTGCAGCCAGGGTTATGACTCGCCGCGGGCGCGCCGTCGACGACCAAACTCGCTGCGCAACTTCCGCCGCTCCTGCGAGGCGCGGGCTCTGTCTCTCCGTCGGCACGCGCGCTCTCGCCTGTCCATCGGGCAGATGAGCTCCTCGGAGGAATTGGCGCGAATGCCTAGACCGAGAGCGCAGCTGCGCCTCCAGTCGCGCATCTCGGTCAGAGCGAGCTCCCTCCCGTACACCAGCTCGGCGTTGAGCAGGTGACGCGCCTCCGGCGACCGGGGCACGTTGGTCCGGACGGTGAAACCGCGCGCGGCGTACGCGGAACACCGTCGGCACAGCCGCCCGACCACGTCGGCGACGTCCGCGTCCCCGACGTGGGATCCCCTGAAGCTTGTGGAGCTGTAAAAGGGCAAGAGGCGAAAGGACCGCGCGCGCACGGTGCACTGGCGCGTCCACACAGAGTTCCAGTCGTACACGGACAGACGACGGCCGTCAAACAGCACCTTGGTGAAGGCGAAATCAGCCTCCTCCCGCACAAAGGCTTCCGGGGAGCGGTAGCCGTAAGTCTCGTCGAGGTACTCGCTTCCGAGGATTTCCTCGGAACCGCTGCGACCAGACTCGCCGCCGATGTGGTAAAAGCACAGGCGGTGGGCCAGTACCAGGGACGGCGAATAGCAGTCGTCGTCGTCGTATGGGCGCCGCCACGAAAACAGGCTCTGCAGAAGCCCCAGCGAATCGGGGAGACGACCAGGGATGCAGATGTTGTCGTAGCCGGCGGGGGAGCAGTTCGCATCCGAATCGTGTCGGGGACTGAGGTTCTCGGGCACGAGCACCAGGACGTCAATGTTGTTCACGCTGGAAGCCCAGGGACAAGCCACGCCCCCAAACATGGCCTGGAGAAGGAACGAACCGGTGACCTGGTTGCCGCTGCGGCGCAGAGCGTCGAGGAAGGCGTCGCCGGCGCGGACGCCGGCATCTCCCGACGCAATAACCTGGTCGCTGAAGATGCGGGCAAAGTTGAACGAGGGCAAGTCCACGAGCCACCGGTTGAACGCGACGCAGGAGAGCCGCAGGGCGTATTGCTCGGCCCAACAGAGGTAAGGGGCCAAGATCGTTCGGACGACATCACGGGGCATCGCGGGAGCGCGGCCGAGGCGCATCTTGTCCTCGCTCTCAGGAGCCGCCCACGAACGCATTTCTGTTTGTTTTTGCGCTGGATCTCGGGTCCGCGCGGAAAAGATCACGATCCGGGAGCAGCGCCGTTCCAGATTCACTCGACCGAAATGGCCCACAACCGCGTCAGCCTCTCTAAGTGGCTGAACTGCGCGTAGTTGCCCGGCGGCGGCATGAAGAGAGTCTCGGCTTCTTTCAGCAGCGCGTCAAAAGTGCGAATCGGCCACGCGGCGGGGATCTGTGCATGTCCTGGCCCACCTGCGCGGCGACGTCGCACAGCATCTGGCGCATCAGGGCTGACCACGGATAGTCCAGCGCCCTGTGCGACAGGCGCGCACCCAGTCTGTCCCATGCGTACGGTGCGCGACCACTGTAGTCGCGCACGTCCGGTCCGCTCGCGTCGAAGCGCTCGTACACCCAGCCCGGAAGATCCTTTCGCATGGTGCCGCAGCGAATCGGCCGTCTCGTGGTCGCAGCGGGCGCACTCCGTGGTACAGCAACCCTCCAACACGAGCCCGCAGTCGTCGACGGCATCGTGCAACTTCACCATGGCGCGGGCGAACGCGGCCGACGGCACGAGATGCACCGCCATCACGTTCTTTAGGTCGCGCGGGAGCAACGTCAGGCGCATGTCCAGGCGGACGAGCTCTGTTGGTTTTGATTCCAGCGGCGTGCCGGATCCGAGGAGGCCTCGGCGGTTTCACAAGCTGAGCCCTTGTCCTGCTACAATGGAAGGAGTGGAAATAAAAAGGAGGAACACATCTCGGACACACGTGGCAAGCGCTCCTTCTTCGCCACCCAACACAACAAAATTGTCGACGATGACAGAAAACAAGTTGACAAGGGCTCCGGAGGGTTGCCGCATGCGCAAACAGCAGGGGATCGTGGTGGTACCCAGCTTCAGCAGTTTTGGAGAGAACGAGTCGAGCGTCGACCTGACGCCGCTGTTTGGCAAGGGCGACGACCCGAACTCCGCTTCTTGACCCCTGGGCGACCCGACCCTGCACCTGAGCGTCCGGGACGCGGTTGTGATGCTCGCGCCCGGGACGCCCGAGGAGGCGACCTACTGGAGCTTCACCCCGTACCTGTTTCTCAAGCACGGCACCACCTCGCCGCAGTTCTCGAGCCTTTTTGTCTGTACGCCGACGGGAAAGACCGAGGCGATTCCAGCCGGCGAGTGGCCACGGAGGGGCGTGGACTTGTTCGAGTGTGCATGTGGCCTTGTGCCTACCAAATACATGGACTGTCCTCGATAATTTTACCGACTTTCTCCGTTTCATTCGCGCAGCTGCTCACCGCACTCCAACCTAGTCGGTCCCCGAATCGGCTCCCGCGGCCGTCGCTTTGTCGTTGCACGGAGACACAAGAGGGGGAGTGGGCACGGATTGGGATATCCGTGCGCATCGAGCAGGCGGGGTCGGCAAAGTACGAGGCAAGGAGTAAACATGTTCGGTGCAAAACAGATCTCTCGGTGGTGGGTGCTGGCCGGCAGAGCGATTTGTTTTATTCGCGCATCTTCTCCAAGGTGAGCATCTCACTGCATTCGTACGTAGCCGTCGGAGCTCAGAGAAACAAGACACCGCCGCTGATGGACAGTTCGGAAATCGCCGCGGCTGCGAGGGCGCTCGGTGGAGACATGCTGGCGACGAGGACCACGCGGTCGCCGGCCACGACGGGCACGCTGGCAAAGCTCGCGCCGAAACCGTCCGTCACAACGGCCAACGGGAGCGTCGACAAGGGCAAGGATACGCTGAGGGCGGTCGGGGTGTACGCCGTGCCGGATCCAGCTGGAGTCTGCAGGTAGAGCGTGTACGTCATCGTCGTCGTCCCCACGTCCGGGATAACGGACAGCAGAGTCGTCGTGTCAATGTAGAGCGACGTGAGCGTACCCGCGCGAGGGACGACACTCGCAAACTGCGAGAAGAAGACGCGGTCAAGAGAGGAACCGGTGACGAAATACGGGCTATTCGAGCCGTCGGCGATGAAGACCACGTCGCCGACTCCGAGCGCCGTGAACACCGAGCCGGGCAACAGGCCGCTGGCAAAGGGAATGGACGGTGCGGGACCCGGAGGACCTGGCAGTCCCGGCGCACCAGGAGCACCTGCCGCTCCAGCCGCGCCAGGAGCACCTGCGGCTCCAGCTGCACCGGCTGCACCGGCTGGACCTGCCGGACCACGAGCTCCAGTGTCGCCCGGTGGGCCCTGAGGTCCTGGAGGGCCGACGGCGCCGCCGCGAGTGAGCAGAATGATCACTCCGATCAGCGTGGCCGCCAGCAGCGAAAGGGCCAACCAGCGCAGGAACGCGCTCCAGCATTGGTGCCCATCGCGCTGGTCCCTGCAGTGCGCGGCACGCTCGGCGTCGAAGGATCTGCACCCAGTGCCCGACATGTTTTTGTTGCCTTGTCTCGGTTGGGGTCGGAAAAAAAACTGCGCGGAAGACCGATGGCTGCGGTAGCGGGTGGTGTTTTTCTTCTGCTCTCACCCGCCGTGGTGCGACACATCGGTGGGAGTCGGATTTTTTTTTAAGTTCGTCCTCGAGCGCTGGCGCTGCCCCTGGCCGTAGCGTGCGGTCGTTTCGAAATCGCAAATCGCAGGCGGTCAAGCGCCGAGTGCGTGGCGCGGGATCCCGCAATACTCTCTTTGTTGGCACTCGGGGTGGCTCGGAACAAATCGTGAAACGGTGCGCCTCCACCCCACTGACGGATGTACATGCACCGCAACGTGGCGAGGTGCGGGGCAGGGGCAGCGGTGGCAGGGTGCTGTCTGCGAGCTGCGCTGGCGGCGTATCTGTGCTACGAGGCAGCGTCCGCTTCCCTGGCGGCCCAGAGTGTCGTGGCGCTGGTGTTTCTGCTCATCGCCGCGCTGCTCGAGATCCCGCTGGCCCACGCAACGGGCGTATTTCCACCGGCCCAGGTGCGCCTGCTGCTGCGGTGGCAGTCTCCGGAGGACGAAGGCTCCGATCAGATGTTCACGATGACGGCCTGCAACCTCTTTTCGCTCTTGCTCGACTCTCTGTCGCTGCTGGTGCTCTCGGCACACCCCGTGCATCCCCGGGACGGTGCGTTCGCCGCGCGCTGGCTCCTGGCTGCCCTTGTCATCGCCGATGTAGGCGTGGCTCTGCGGGTGGCCGTTGGCTGGGGTCTGGGGCAGCTAGAGTCCCGACCGCGCTTTCGCCGCCTCGCCCCTCTGATCGCCATGGGCGCCGGTGGGGACTGCTGCGCGACGCTGTTCCGGTGGTTCCTCCTGGTGTGGCTGGTGTGCGCCGAGGCCTCTGCCGCGCCCCGCGTGTTGTTTTGGCTGTGGACGTCTGCGCTGCTTCCTGCGGCCTCGCCGGTGCTGTGTTACCTGCTCGTCGTGTGGTGGCTGCCGCGCGGCACCTGGGCGCTGTCGGACAACGCGGGCCACAGTTGCGCCGTCGCGGTCGCCTGGATGCTGCACCGGCAATGCGACCGCGAAGGGCGGATCATCGACACCGTGCTGCGCCTGGAGCGCGCGTGCAGCCACAGTCCGGTGGGGCATCTGCGCGACCCGCGCTCCCACGCACTGGCCGCGGCCGTCGCCGCCGCCGCGCCGTCGGCGGGAGGTGCCGCGGGCCCCGCCGTGCGCGGTGCTTTGGCGTACCAGAGCGTTCGTCTCGTCGTCGATCCTTTGCCGGACGCACCGCCGCCTGTGACGGCCGAGGAGCGCGAGTCGGTCGTGCGGCTGCTCGCCAGTCTCCCGCGCCAGACCTGGGAGGTGGCCTCGCGCCGGGGCGCCCACGGCGAAACCCCCTGGTTTCTCGCGAGGCAGGTCAACGCCGCGCTGGCCGCAATCGTGCGCGGTCGTCCTGGGGTGCTCGGATCGACCGCCTTCGCCGCCGCCGCCGGCTTCGGCAACCTGGAGAGGAGACTGCTCTTGTCCAGCGCGATGTTCCGCGCGGCCTCTCCTGCGCTGGCGCTGGGCCTGGGAGAGTGGGAGGTTCAGTGGGAGCTGCCCCTATGCGTTCTGCTGCTGAGGAGTTGCTCTCCCTTGGGAGACACGCGAGCGGCGCAGCGGCGCGCGGACCTCCTCCGCCGAATGGTGGGTGCCCTCGCCCTTTTCGAGCTGCTGCGGCCCGTCATCCTGGTGCTCGGTTGGTACCTCGTCGTGTGTGCGGCGGCAGCGGCTCCCCCCTCGGCGGGCAGGATGTGGCCTCTGACGGCGGTGGGTCTCGTCCTGTCGCTCGGCTGGGTCGTGGCCGCGTCGGCGTGGCGGGTGCAATCGCGGTGCTCGAGCGCGCCCGACGCACTGCAGAGCGTTGCTGAAGAGCTCCTCCAGTCTGGTTTGGTCCTCCCAGAGCCGCCGTCGGCAGCCCTGGCAGGAGTCCCGATCGACGTCCTCGTCGACTTCGCCGCAGGCGAGCTCGAGGCCACGCGTCTCCTCGTCGCCACCAGCGGCTCTCTCCTCCCTCTCTGTTCCCCGCTGCGGCGTCTCGTGGCCGAATACGCTGGGCCCTTGCCAGTCGACTGGCAGTCGTTCGCCGAGGGGACCGCCTTGGAAATCCTGGACCGTTTTAAATGGCGACACGCCTCCTGATTCATGCAAGGGGAGAACAGGTTCCACCGCATCATGTGGAGTCGGCTGCTCCGTTTTCTGTTTACATTTTTCATTCACAGTCGCCGAGAAGGGGGACTCGGGCGTTGCGACAGGGATGCGCGATGTGCGTCGCCTCAGCGGTGGATTCCATTTGCAAACCTTTCTCGCCGGTCTGTTGGTCGGTGCGCTACTCGTCGCCGTTCAGCGCAGCCATCGCACGGCTGCGCCAGCTGTACGCGAGGTCCTGACGGCCCAAACCGCCTCGACTGGTTGGAGCGGAGTTGATGCAGTCCGCTCCGCGGCGGCTCCGCGCCCTGCTCGCCGGATCTGGATTGACGGTGGGGCCAACTGCGCCAACTCGTGGCGCTTCATGCTGGCGAAGTGGGCCGACACCCTGTGCCCGCAGTGTGCGGTCGAGCACTCGAACGCCGAGGAATTTGAGGCTTTCCTGATCGAATTCAACGAGGACCTGTGGCGGAGGTACCTCGCGCCTCTGCAGGAGCGAGATCCGCGGGTTCGCGCGATGTGGAACGCCGTGTGGGTGGAAGACGGGGTCAACGTCACAGGCTATCACGGCAAGAGATTCCTGCACGACGCGTGCGAGGGCATGCACAAGTACCCCGACGGCGCGGCGACGATGGTCGCCACGATGCAGGTGGCGGATCCCGCCAACACCTTCCGCGTGCCGTCCCTTGACCTGAGCCGCTGGATCGACGACCACTTTGCGGTCGACGATTTCGTCGCGCTGAAGCTCGACATCGAAGGCGCCGAGTGGCAAGTGCTGAGAAAGCTCATCACGGACGGCGTCCTGTGCCGCAAAGTGGACTGGCTCGCCGTCGAGCTCCACACTGAACCGGACCTTCGCTCGGAAGGGATGTCGCTGAAGGACGACCACGCAGCTCGCGTGTTGGACTGGATGTTGCGCACTCGCGGCTGCCCAGAGCTGCGTCGGTGGGAGTAGAAACGCGTCGCGAAAACAGAGAAGGTGGGTGGGGTTGGGGGGAGGCGGTAGGTGGGCCAATCAAAACTACCCGGAACGACGCTTGACTTCCGAACGGCTTTCCCGTACTGGTGCGAGCGTCGTCTCTCTGACCGTTGCAGCTGCGCGCTGCTGCCTCTTGATAGCGGAGGCGGGCGGACGAGAGAGAGAGCGCGCACAGACAGGAAAGAGAAAAAAAACCCCACGACAAAGAGGTGAAACGCGCCTGGATCTCCCACCGGCCATGCGCAGATGGCTTCCTTGGGCGCTCCTCTCCCTGGCGACGATACTCGTCCTGCTCGCCGTGGCGACAGCAGGCGGAGGAGCGGATGCTCCTGCCTCGCGAGCGCGGTGCCATGCCGCGGATTTCAATGCGCGGCGACCCCTGAACGTGGTCTGGCACTATTCCGGCGTCGCCTACGAGGACTACTTCTGGACGAGGGCGCTGCTCTCTCGCGTCGGTCGTCCGCTTCGGGTCTGGTTCGACATCACGGGAGAGCTCGCGATGAACGACAGCCTGGTGTTCGTGGACTACCGCAAGAACACCCCGGACCCCGGGCTCTACTGGCGACAAGCGAGGGAGCGCGGCCTGACGAACCTCGGCGTCTTCGTGACTGGGGACGAGCACAATCAATTCCCAAAGGGCATCTACACTCAGGCCTCGGTCGACTTCGTTCTGCGGAACTACTACTTTGCGGAGAACCACTCGCGCGCGAGGTTCGGCGCCCTGCCCGTCGTGTGGGTCCCCAACGGCTACCGCACGGGTGTCGGACCCATACACAGGGCGTTGCCGGCCCACCTCCGATCGGTCGTCGTTTCGTGGTTCGGCTCGCTGCGCGGACCGCGAGCGGAGATCCTGCGTCTGGCGCGGGCGTCTTTGGATTCCGCCGGCATCACCCACGACTTCGCCGTCTTCTCTGGCTTCGGGGGCGAGCTGCCGCCGCTCGAGTACGCGGCCCGTGTCGAGAACAGCCAGTTCTGCCTGGTTCCCCCGGGGAACAACGTCGAGACCATACGTCTGTACGACTGCCTCGAGGCCGGAACGATACCCGTGGTCCAGGAAGCGGAGTACCTCGGATCCGACGGACCCCTCGCCGGCCACCCGTTCCTCGTCGTGCGCAACGGCACCGAAGGGTGGGCCGGGATCCACCGGTTGCTGCGGCCGTTTCTCGCAGCTCCGGAGCGTCTGCTGGCGAAACAGCAGTCCGTCGTGCAGTTTTGGCGGCGGACGATCGCCGACAAGGCGCGGGAAATCTCGGGCATCCTCGACGCCTCCTTCGCGCGGGCTCACGGCGACCCGTGTTAGCGACAGTAAAACAGAGCTCAAGGGAACCCAATACCACA
>Ga0265338_10002363_pt1 | contig 28473 bp, 44 predicted proteins | sample 42126metaG_FD_193579 | JGI IMG/M metagenome (GOLD analysis project Ga0265338, IMG submission 193579) | Rhizosphere microbial communities from Carex aquatilis grown in University of Washington, Seatle, WA, United States - 4-21-26 metaG | ecosystem: Host-associated > Plants > Roots > Rhizosphere...
GCGCAGGAACGAAGCAGGATTCACAAAGAGATTATCGAGGCCATTGAAGAGAAGAAAGAGCTAGGCTTACCGATTGATGAGAATCTAATCATTGCCATTGCTCAGGACATGATGGTACAGGATAAGGCCAAGAGGCCTGTGAATGCTAAAGAAGCCCTTCCGGCGACATATGCCAGAACACAGAAATGGTTGCAGGGCTTAGCTTCTAAGATGGAAGGCGAGTCATTAGTGAAGTGGTTAGGCGACGATGTGGCTAAGAAGATTCGTAAATATGATTTGACACAACTCAAGGCTAAACGTACCGCTGTTCAACCTACGGGAAACAGCATCAGTCGTAAGCCAGAGTCAAAAGAAGCCCCTAAAAAGGCTTACAAAACGTGGACAGAATTTAAACGAGATACTCTGGATAAAATTGTATAACAAAACAGAGTATAACAAACGGTATCAGCGACTTCCTCATGTAATGGAAAAGAATCGCATTCGACAGCGCTCTAGAACAGCCTATAAAGCTAGATTAGATCGTCTAAAATTATACGGTTTATCTAATTCTGATTATGAGAAGTTACTTCAGTTACAACATTACAGATGCGGGATCTGCGGTATACATCAAAAAGAAGTGTATTACACCCTGGCAGTAGATCACGACCATGAAACAGGCAAAGTCAGAGGTTTACTCTGCACTACTTGCAATGTTAGATTGGGAGTTTTAGAAAATAAAGCGTTTAGTATGGTTGCAGAAGTATACCTAGCTGATACGTTAGACAAGATTAAGTAGCACCCCTACCAGGCCCTAGATAATAGCATCCTCGTAGTTAAGCCGGACTTTCAGTCCTAGCTTGGGATAGAAGTGCATATACTTCTTTATAACTATATGCAAATATATCACAAGGAGATTTAAAATGGCTAATTCAGCCGATACATTTAGTGTGTTGCAAGGTAATTTTAAAGAAGTATACGGCGATCTGCATAACCTCATCCCGGATACAGCGAAGATGATGAAGATGATCCCGTACAAGCCTAAAGCGAAGATCGGTAACGAATTCGTTGAAGCCGTCAAATTGACTCATGAACATGGCGTGACGTATTCCCAGAGCGACAACAACGCAGGTGCGCTTGTTACCCTCTCTACGCCGATTCCGTTGACCCTCCTCGATGCTAAAGTTATGTCCAGTGTGTTGCTCCTCCGAGCGCAGATTGGTTATGACGCGTTTGCTCGTGCGGAAGGCGGAGACAAAGTGGCGTTCAAAGATGCGTCTGAGCTCGTTGTTGAAGACTTGCTCGAATCTATTACGAAACGTTTGGAAATCAGCTTGCTCTACGGGTCTTCACCGACCGGTATTGCCGGTATCCCGATGGGCGGAGCGTCTAATGTGGGCGGAGTTCTTACCCTCGTTATCTCCCCGGCTCAGTGGGCCACTGGTATTTGGGTTGGTTCTGAAAATGCCCAAGTGGACATTTATCATGCCAGCACGAAGCTCAATGCTAATGCTCCTTTCGTTGTCACGTCAGTGAATCCCTCGACCTATACGCTGGTTCTGACCGGCAATTCGACGGATGCGGGTGCAGTTACGACTTACGTTACAGCTAATGCGGATGCATTTATTGTATTCACCGGATCTTTCGGAAACGAAATGAGCGGATTGGATGCGGTTTGTCTCAATGCCGGTACTCTGTGGAACATCAGCGCCGCGTCGTATGCGCTGTGGTCTGCCAATACGTACAATGCGGGCGCAGCTAACCTGACGATGGGTAAACTACAGTCTGCTATTCAGCAAGCCGTTCAGAAAGGCCTCGATGGCGATGTTAACGTTATTGTTAACCCGGCGACGTGGGCGACCCTGAACACCGACTTGGCTGCTCTTCGACGCTTCGTTGAAGACTCCACGGAAGGCGAACTGGGCGTTGAAAGCATTAAATACTTATACGCGGGTGGAAAGATGGATGTTGTTGCTTACAACCTCTGCAAAGAGGGTGAGTGCTTCATTATGCCTAAGAAAGGCGTGAATCGTATCGGCGCGGCTGATATCGGTTTCAAACTTCCCGGCGGCGATAACGGATTCCTCCATGTGCCCGACAGAATGGGCTATGAGTTCCGGCTGTTCTCTTCACAGGCCTTCTTCACGCCGTTTGTGGCGAAGCTTGTTAAAGTCTACGGTATTGCTAATAGCTAAGCTAGAAAGAGGGCCTCGAAAGGGGCCCTCGAATGTAGCTTAAAGTCACACATAAAGGTGAGGTAACACAATGTCTAGTAATATGAGAATTTCCGTCCTTTCAGGACGTTCTGGCAATTCAGTGAAAGCATGGCTCCGTTTGATCCCAGGGTTTCGCCCTGAAGTGATTGAACGAGTCGGAAGCTTTTTCAGTGATATTGCCGGTGGAGTTCATTCAGGTTATCTGAATATCGCCACGAATGCAGTTCAAGCCACAGGCACGTTGTCGATGTCTACGTTCACGAGTTCCAATACCCTCACGGTCCCTACCGGAGTTTTCGGTGTGGGTTCGAGCCCTAATAATCATTTGGCTACAGCTTCTACTTATGCTGTGTTGGGTGACACTGCTGTTACGAATAGTTCCATTGCCACATCCTTAACGGGAGATTTGGGTATCAATACCGCTCTTGGTTTGACTGGGTTTCCTCCGGGGACTTATACTGGTACGTTGAATTACAACAATGGCGCGTCCTCAACTGCCGTTGCTGATGCGTATGCTGCGGCTATCTACTACGCTGGTTTGCCAGGATATACGGATATCTCTGCTATGGACCTAGGAAGTGCTACGTTAACGCCGGGAAACTATTCTTATAGCTCCTCAGCGACGTGGACTGCCGGACCTTTGACATTCAACGCTTTGGGTAATCCTAATGCGGTGTTTGTCATTAAGACCGGGACGACACTGGTTACACCTTCGGCGGCTAGCGTGGTTCTGATTAATGGGGCGCAAGCTAGCAATATTTACTGGATTGTGGGAAGTTCTACAACTCTGGGTTCTGCTTCAAGCATAGCTGGTACAATCATCTCCGGCGTTTCTACCTCAGTGGGTACGACTGCTTCTGTGAATGGTCGCCTATTAGCTATCTCTGGTGCTGTGACGTTTGCGGGAGCGGCTTCTGTTACTGTTCCCCCGGTTGTTCCTTTCACAGGCTCTTTTGCGATTGGAGCTTCAGATACAATTACTGCGGCGAATGCAGCGGCAGCGATTAATGCTGCTGGTACTTGTCTTATTAGTGCGACTTCTTCAGGCCCAGTGATTACTATCACTTCTACTATTCCCGGTACGATTGGCAATTTCTTGCCTATCAGTATGTCGGGTGGTGGAACGGCTAGCGGTCCTTTCCTTACGGGCGGTTCAGAAGATCCTTGCGTTAAAGTGTACAATGGTATTCTGCCTAACGGTCAAACAGTTACCATCTAAAGATATAAAGGCTTCGCCGTTCACCCTATATACAAGAACGGCACAATTTTAATAGGAGTCTCCTATGCCAGTTCCATTAACAGTAGACGGTACAACCTTCCAATTCCCCGTACAGTATGATAATAACTGGGCTCCTGCCGTCACTGGGTGGGCTACAGCGGTTACGAATGTTCTTACTGCATTCCCAACTACGGGAGTTTTGACGTTATCGCCGTATCCTAGTTCATTTATTAACTTCGCTAATGCAACAAATACTGGTTATTTGCCTTTAACGATTAATGGAGCTAACCAGTTAACGTTTAATGGGGTGATTCTAGCAACTTCCGGCGCTAATGTAAATCCGGGCACTACAAATGAATTGGCTTACTACTCGGGTTCTACCACCATTAGTGGTCTAACTGCGATTACCCCAAATAGGGCCCTAGAATCGAATGCTAGTGGCCTTCCTGTGGCTTCTGGCGTGTCTTCTACGACTCTTGCGTACCTAGATGCTACAAGTTCTATTCAAACCCAGTTAAATACAAATGCCTCCGCAGCTAGTGCAGCACAATCTACGGCTAATGCAGCACTGCCCGAAGCCGGTGGTACAATGTCAGGTAATATTGCTATGGGAACCCATAGTATTACAGGGCTTGCTAATGGGGTTAACCCTCAAGATGCAGTAACTGTAAGCCAATTAGGGGCTTTAGCGCCCTCGGGAAGCATTATTATGTATGGCGGAGCAAGTGCTCCTTCTGGTTGGCTTCTCTGCGATGGAACAAGCTATTCAACTTCAACATATGCAAGCCTCTTTGCCATTATTGGGTATACTTTTGGGGGGAGTGGGAGTAGTTTTCGTGTCCCTAACTTCGTTAATAACGTACCGATAGGTGCTGGAAGTATTGCAGCTTTGGGCGCTACAGCGGGTTCTCAAACTCATGTTATTAGTGGAAGTGAACTTCCTACCCATAATCATACGATTAATATATCAGATCCGGGACATGTGCATACTCAGTATACTTCAAATAATACAGGAGGTGGCAAAGGTTATTTTGAAGCCTCTAATTCGGCGGGAAATGGTGATATTACTAATGTTACAACCGCTTCTAGTAGTACAGGGATTTCAGCTACATCGAATAATACAGGGAGTTCTAGCGCGATGAGTTTAATACAGCCTTCGTTAGGCATATATTTTATAATCAAATATTAAGGAGATTTACATGGAAGATATGGACAAAGAAATGATGAGAAACGGCCTCTTGGCCGAATTGATTGACCAAATGCACGGACGGCTTGCTGATAAGATGTTTCCGGCACAGTCGGATAGTACCCCGATGCCCGATGTTTCTAAAACAGACGAACCGGCAGCTGCTGCTCCAGCTCCCGCTATTAGCGAATCGGCTACTGCTGCTGAAGATCTCGCAGAGAAGCCTGATATGGGTAAACATGGCACAACCGAAGGTACCAAAGAAGGGATTCCTGATGAAGATGGAATGTCTGAAGAAGAATTAGAAGAAATGCTGAAAGGGCTGGATAAGTAATTTAGGAGTCTAAAATGCCAGGCATTGATTACACCACCACAGGCTTAATTGCCAATGTAAAGCGGCGTATTACGCTCCCAGATGCACAGAATCTGTATGCCCCTAATGATCTGATTGCCTTTATGGGCGATGAGTTATCAGGGACTATTGTGCCTTTGGTCCATTCTGTTCAGCAAGAGTATTGGGTCCAGCAGATCAATATTCCCTTAGTGCAGAATCAGACTAATTACACAATACCAATCAGAGGTGCCGCTAACGGTCTTCGATTGGTAACTCTTGTCGATAACAACGGGAATGAAATTGATTATCCGCTGTTGCGTCCTGAGAATACGGCTAGTTCTTACAATTGGCTTAGCCCCTATTCAACTTCTACATTGTACGGGTTCTACATGGAAGGGGACCATATCGTTATGTTCCCTAACTCGGTGGTCACGAATCCTGTGAACACAATTAGATTCCGTATTGAAAGACAGCCTTCTCAACTTTGTGCAACAACAGATGCTGCACAGATTGTTGCGATAAGTGGTCAGAATGTGACAGTTTCTGCCATTCCTAGTGATTGGACAACTTCGTTGTTGTATGACATTCAGAATGGTCAGCCTCAGTTTCAACCTAAATTGGATGACGGGGCTGTCTCCAATCTGAACTTCACTACGTCTGTTATGACGTTTACTACAGCTCTTCCAGCCAATTTGGCTATTGGGGACTGGATCGCTGTCGCTAACACAGCTCCTATTCCGCAGATTCCATACCAGATGTTCCCTTATTTGGCTCAGTGCGTGGCGGGATTGGCTCTAGCTGGTTTAGCCGATCAAGGGCCCTACGAAGAGAGCAAGCAGAAACTGATGCTGATGAAAGAAGACCTATTGAAGCTCCTGCAACCTAGAGATATGGGCAATGTACAGACGGTGGTTAACCGTGGTGGATTGTTTGATAATGGCCAATTCTGGGGTTGGGGTTCTGGAAATTACTGGTAAATCCTAATGCAAGTCCTATCGCTTAAAGCTGCCGGACTATACTCATTTCCTAACCCTATCGGATCTGTTCCTCCGGGTTCTTTGCTGTCTGCTGCCAATGCTGTTATTGACAGAAACGATACAATCGAAACCCGCAGAGGACAGAAGCAATATGGGGCTCCGTTAACCTATCCATTTCAGCAGATGTATAATTTTAATAATACGCTGATGGGTTGGGATACGAATAATACCTTCTGGTATGATTCTGACAATGCAGGGACTTGGCTTAGTTTATCAGGTTCGTATGCTACCCCTTCAGGTACCTATAGAATCAAGGGTGCGGAAGCCTCTAGCAATATGTACTTTGCCACCTCGACGGGGGTCATTGGATTAACGGCACCTAACTCATCTTTCTATTACGCAGGTGTGCCCTTCCCTCTTGATTCTAAAGCAGTATTGAATAGCTCTCCGGGAGCCTGGTTTGCTCCGGGTGAAACTGTTGGTTATCGAATGGTATTGAGTTATACAGATACTAATAATAATCTGCATGTTTCTGCTCCGGCTCAGCGGCTCGTTATTTCTAATCCTACGGGCGGAAGCGCAAGCACCGTTACCCTAACTTGGTATATACCACCCAATATTCCTTTGGGGTATAACTATCAGATTTATCGTACACGTCAAGTTGCTGACATTTCTAGTGTCTCACAAGACCCTGGGGATGAGATGTACCTGGTTGTCCAGAAGATTTTAACTTCTACCGATATCTCGAATAGATTCATTACTTATACTGACAGCACTCCAGATGCCTTGCTAGGACAAGTTCTCTACACAAACCCTAGCCAACAGACGATTGCTGGAGCTAACTATCAGCCCCCATTGGCTAAAGACATTACTTTCTATCAGGGGAATATGATGTATGCCAATACGACAACCCGACAGCAGACAGTTATTAATATGATCGCTACGGGTGCTCCGGGGGACACAATCACAATCGGTGGCGTAGTCTATACTGCGGACACTGTAGAAAATACCGCAACTGGACATTACAAAGTTTTCACAACCGGAACAACCGGTCAGAACATCGATAACACGGCACGTAGTTTAGTACATGTTATTAACCTTTATGCTTCCAATACATATTATTGGGCTATTTATACTAGCGGCTATACGTCTCTGCCGGGTCAGATCACCTTACAAGAGCGTGGTATTGGAGGCATTTCCTTTGCAGTTACAGCCTCTGTTGGCACAAACTGGAGCCCTCAGATTCCAGCTGCCGGGACGAGTTATTCTTCCAGTAACAATGTCAATAAGCACTATGTATATGTTTCGAAAGTCCAAATTCCCGAAGCTGTGCCGTTACTGAATTACCTACCGATCGGTACAGCAGATAAGGCTATTTTGAGAATTAAGGCTCTCCGTGATTCTGTATTTGTATTTAAAGAAGACGGGATTTACCGCATTCTAGGCACAGATATCACTAATTTCACAGTATCTCTCTTCGATTCTACGGTTATTTTGACAGCTCAGGATAGTTTGGTCACTTTAAACAATCAAATATGGGCGATGACAAATCAGGGAGTTGTGGCCGTCTCTGATTCAGGCTCTGTTATTCAGTCGAGAGCTATAGAAAGGGACCTTATCACTCTTTCATCGTCTTTATATCCTAATTTCGCCTCTGCTACCTGGGGGCTAAGTTATGAATCGGATCGCCATTACGATATGTTCACAGTATCTAATACATATGACACCTCAGCAACGCAGGGATTCATTTATAATTTCTTGACCCAGTGCTGGACCGAATGGCCCGTACCGGCAACGGCTGGAATCGTCAGTTTACAGCCGGACGATCATTTATATCTGTGCTATCCTAGTGGGCAAGTCACCCGAGAACGTAAGAACTGGACAACCTTTGATTTTGCCGACTTTGAATACAACCTTACGATAACATCCTTTAGTAATTTCACAGTGAATGTGAGTTCAACTGCTAGTATAGCTATCGGAGATACCTTATATCAATCTGTTCTTAGTGGGTTCGTTGGACAGTCGCTAGTGACGGCTATTGTTTCCCCCACACAGATCACTGTTGTGGATAAAATCAATTGGATGATTAGTCCGGCTATTATATATCAACCTATTAACTGGAATATTGCTTTCACTCCCATTAGTGGTAATGTGGCTTGGGTGCAGCACTTCCAAGACGCTGAATTCTTCTTCCGCACCGATTCCTCATTCACTACATTAAATGTGTATTTCTCTTCCGATTTTGACCAGTCCTCTTATACGACTGTATTAACTCCAATTCAAGGTGGGGGCTTTGGGACTGTACCATTTGGAGAAGAACCCTTCGGGGGTGTTATCACCTTCTCCCCTGTCATTCGTACTTTGGTCCCTAGGCAGATTGCCCGTTGCCACTGGATTAATGCGGGGGTGCAACATTCCGAAGCTCTGACTAATGTGGCTATGACTGGTATTAACTTCTTCTACAATTATGTCAGTTCGAGATTCCGCTAATGTATCAAGGTAAGTTCACACGTATTCAGAATGAGGATTTGGGGTCTAATCCTCCGAAGTCTTTAACTCCTGTTGTTTATCAGTTGAATCTTATTATCGATTATTTGAAGACGGCGTTTGCGAACGCTATTACGCTACAAGACAATCTAATCAATAACTTTAGACAACTGACCGTAAACGCTACAGGAGTTCCAGCAAAAGATACAGTAAGTTTTTCTGTAACGCTCCCTAATGGCTATCAGCCTATGGGTGTCCAGATTGTAAATTGTATTGACAATTCGGGTTCTCTTGTGGGGAACGCTGTATGGTGTGAGATGCAGCCCGGCTTAGTCAATGGTGATGTGATTGTCAGAGCTATATACGGTCTTACTGCCGGACATTCGTACACAATAACTTTCGAGGTCTTCTAATGGCCATAGTTCAAGAAAACGATCAACAACAAACAGCTAATGGGAATCCTGTCAATCAGCCTATTGTCGCTGGTACTTCAGCCGCAGCGGGACAGAACGGTCCCGGCGCTGCTAAAACTAACCAAAACCCTGTTAGCCCAGTTCAACAGAACGCAGCCCCACAGAATAATAATGGTTATACAGATGTTTCAGCATATTTAAACGCTAATCAGGGCGGCGGTCAGCAGATCGGGCAGGGTGTTGCCAACAATTTGACTCAAGGCTACAATACAACCATGGGGGACATTAATACATCTGCCCAAAATGCTACCAATTCTGTTAACTCTGGTTATATCCCAGAGAATACACAGCTTATTCAACAGGTAGCAAATAATCCGACGGCTGCCGCTGCCGATCCTAATCAAACCTCAGCCTATCAAGCTCAACTCAATGATACCTATTCAGGACCTACCACTTGGGCAGATACGACCAACGCCGCTGGAAATACTGTAGGCGGATACGGCACACTTCAAGGTGAAGTTAATACGGCGCAGCAAAATGCTAACCTTTTAAACACGCCGGGAGGGAATAATGTCCTCGTCCAGCAAGTTGAAAACCAACAGAATCCAGGACAAACGAGTCAGGGAGTTAATGCTCTTGATACTCTACTTTTTGGCGGGACTCCTTCCGCTGTTACTGCTGCACAAACAGCTGCATCTCCTTATGCAAATCTTGGGACTTATCTAGACACCCAGAATACTAATTTCGGTAATGCGGTTACGGGAGCTCAGACCAATGCTCAGCAAGCCTCCCAGGACGCTTTAAATGCCTTTACAGGCTCTAATGGTACACTGACCAATCTAAATACCCAAATCGGAAATGAGACTTCCCAGGCCCTTACAAATGCCCAACAGCAGGAAGCTCAAGTTAAAGCTGATTTGGCTAATCTCTACGGTGGGCAACAGTTACAAACTGCTGGTACGACACTTGGCACTTACGGAGGCGGCACGACTCCTTGGGGAAATACAACCAATTATACTGTCGGGAACTTGTCTCCCCAGGATCTAGCCTCCCTGGGAATGACCCAAGACCAATGGAATGCTTTGCAGGGACAACTCCAGCAAGCCGGTACGTCTACTATGGAGAATGGTCATAACTTCGGCGCAGGAACAGAAACGACCCAAGCCGATTTAACACAATGGTTAAACCAACAAGACCCGACTACGCTAATTAATGCGGGCACTGTGGCTACGCCGGAACAATACGCCCAAATGACAGCTATTAATCAACTCTTAGGTAGCCAGGCTCCTACACAGACTGAGGCAATCAATCCTCTAAATGCTGCTCAGGCTGGAACATATAATCCAGCGAATCTTAATTCGTTTAATTACAATGCAGCTTTGAATGCTACACAGAGTTATAATCAACAGGCTGTCGCACAGGCTAAAGCAGAAGCCGCTGCCTTGACTTCTGGGGCTGATTTGGCTCACGCTCAAAGCCAACACGGTGGGGGAATCCTCGGAGGTTTACAGCAAGCTATTACACACCCTGGAGACTTAATAGGCTCTATCGCTAACCCGTTGTCATGGGGTGCCAACTTAGAGAATATCTCTAAGGGTCAGACAATCAGTCCGACCAATGTAAATCCGTTGAAACCTACAACCACAAATTCTGCAACACCGTTAGTTAACAATGTTCCAACACAAGCAACCGCTGCTTCTTTAGCCAATCCGACATTAGCGTTAGGTGCGGCTCACGGCGGAGAAGTTGAAGACTTAAACGAATATCTCAACAAGGTGAAATAATCATGGCTAATGGAATCGCGTCCGGTCTGGAAGGTCTTTTAGGTATTGATACTACAGCGGGGAATGCTCAGTTACAGCAAGCCCTTCAGGCGTTACAGGCTGTCAATGTGCCAACAGCGCAGCAACTGGATCTCCCCACTCTCCAAAAGTATGTCCAGGCGGGGGTGCTGACACCTCAGCAATATCAGGCCATTCAGGAAAATCCTCAAGTCTACAGTAATATGGTCAATCAGGTCCAGACCAATACTGGAGAGAATGCCCAGAAGGCCGCTCTTCAGCAATTAGGCGGGATTGTTTCTGCCGGTGGATCGACTCCTATTAATCAGGCTAATCTGGTTAATAATATCAATACAACCAATCAGGCAATGCAAGCAGCCCGTCAAGGCATTCAAGAGAATGCACAGGAACGAGGAGTTGCCGGTGGCGGTCAAGAATTACTTAGCCAATTGATGAATGAACAAGGCAATGCTCAGACAGCCAATACTAATGCGGTGAATAGTGCAGCGAGTAACGCTCAATTAGCCCTCTCTGCTTTATCACAACAGGGTCAGTTAGGCGGCCAGGTTCAATCGGAGGAACAACAGAACGCCCAGGCTCAGGCCCAGGCTGCTCAACAGATCGCTCAATATAATAGTCAGTTACAGAGCGCAGCAAATCAATATAACACACAGACAGCCAATTCAGCTCAAGCGGCTAATCTACAGAATGCCCAGAATGTTGCAAACCAGAATACCGGATTAGCTAATTATCAGACTGAATATAATGCCCAGGTTCCTCAGACAGTGTTTCAGGATACAATGAGCAAGGCTCAGCAAGAAGCGAATCAATATCAGAATCAAGCCCAGTTGGCAGAACAACAGGCGCAACAGCAAGCTCAGTTCACCGGCGGATTACTTGGTGCAGGTGCGACACTTGGTGGAGATTATATGCTTGGCCAAGGTATTTCGGGAGCAGGGGGCGGCAAAGCCGTTTCTGGAGCTTTGCAAAACACAGCCGCTGCGACTCCCCAAATGAGCAATCCTTACGATCAAGTACAAAGCGCAGGAAGTACCTATGCTCCAATGGCCCAAGGCGGAGAAGTTAAATGCTATGCTCAAGGTGGCGAAGTACATGATCATTCGCTATGTATGAAAGCTGGTGGACCGGTCCCAGGTACCCCGCAGGTTCCGGGTAATGTCGATACTACAAAGAACGATACTGTTCCCGCTCGGTTATCTCCACACGAAATAGTTCTTCCTAGAAGTGTTACACAATCTCCAAACCCGGTCGGGAATGCGGCACAGTTTGTCGCAGGAATTAAAGGGCAGCCAGCCCCATTAAGCTTCGCCGATATTATTAAGAAATTAGAAGAAAACGGACTTGAACTCCGTTTGGGGAGTAAATAGTCATGCCTTTTAAATCGAAAGCACAACAAGGATTTATGTTTGCCAAACATCCCGAAATGGCTAAAGAATGGGCAGAAAAGACTCCTAATATTTCTAAACTTCCTGAACACGTTAAAAAGATGGCTGATGGCGGAGAGGCCGGAGTTGATGAACGTAGCCCCGATTATCCTACTTCTGCTATGACGGGATCTGACATTCCTATGGGATTGATGGCTCTTTTAGGTATGCCAGAAGCGGCTAGTGCAGCCTCAGAGGTTCCTGCTGCTTTAGAAGGTCTGGGAGAAGCTGGAGAAATTAGTCTTGGCGGGGCAGCACCCGAGATGGAAGGAATGGCTCCTAAAGTTGAAGTTTATTCCAAAGGAATGATGGGGAAAGGGACTCCGAATGAAATGACCATTTGGGGTGTTAAAGGCGATCCTGAAGAAATTGCAAAATTGGGCTACGGTACCGATCCAGGCTCAGTACCTGAGCACATTCTTAAACAACATGGTCTGTTACCAGATATGAAGATTGATGCTTCTAGTATGCCTTCTCCAAATGAATATGCAAAGGGCGGAGAAGTTAAAAAGGTACATGATATGAAAGATTTACATAAACTAACGGCTTTGAAAGGTATTGCCCATGGTTCGGTTGACCAGTCACCTCCTATGAATTATGCTGATGGTGGAGATGTTAGCCCAATGGGTGATCTGAGCCAAATAGCCCAATTGTCGGGTATGGTGCCTCCTACGGCTCCTCCTCAAGCTATCCCGCAAGTTGCCCCGCAAGCACCTAATCCAATTATGCAAGCGTCTCAAACAGCCCAAGCCACACCGCCGACTCCTCCGTCTATTTATCAAGGGATTTCGGCAGATCAAAGGGCTGCTTTACTACAGCAACTGTTAGCCCAGAAAGCCTCGGGCGGTAATATGGCAGCCTCAGGTATTGCTGGACTAGGCGATGCTGTTTCTAATGCCTTTGGTAAAGGTGGACAGAACGCCCAAGGGGCAGTCAGAGAAGCCCAGGCCAAGAATGTTCAGAATCAGATTGGAGCTGTAGATACACAAAGAGAACAACGGATGCAGGATGTTCAAGGTAATCTGGAACAACAGTCAAATGATCCAGCTAGTTCTTTGAGTAAATCCATGCAAGCTACGTTTAAGGCGGCTGGAATTAATGTCCCCTCCGGTATGCCAGCTAGTATGATGATGAAAATCGCTCCTGCTTTAGGCGAATTAGCCATGAAGCAAGCGACAATGGAAATGACGAAACAGAACAATCTAGCCAATCAGGATTTACGTAAGAATCAGCAGGATTTGGCTGAGCAGGAATTTAATGCTAATCACTGGATTCGCAATATCGTAGGTGGAGGCGTGAAGGCGGGCGCACAGCCTACCACGCAAGCTACACCGTCTCCAATGGGTTGGGCTCCTGACAAAGAAGCTAAATATCAAGCGTGGAAAGCCTCTCAGGGTAAATAACATGGACCTAAACGAACAAGACGAGTTTGAATTCCGTCTAAGGGCTGAACAAGAAGCTGCTCAAGCAGCACCAGACTCGGGTAAGAGTCTAGAGGGTCTAGCTAAAAATGCTATATCTGATGTAGGGGATATTGCAAAGGGAGCAGCCAATCAGGCTCAAACATGGGCCCCTGTCATTGGAGGAGATGTAGCCTCTGTTTTACCTGGCTTAGTTAAGCAGGGGACTCAGATGCTGTCAAACCCAGAAGAGACGGCTAAATCGATTGCTGAGCCCGTTCTACACCCCGTAGAATATGGCTATCAACACCCCGTGTCTCAGGCTTTGAATGTTGCAGGGCTTGCTGCTCCTGCCATAGAGCCTATCACGGATACTGCTGCTCAATATGCCGGTAGATTCGGAGAAAACAACGAATTAAAGATGTTAGGAGGTCGTGGGGGACAATTAGGACAATTAGGCCCAGAAGAATCTAGAAACGTGGCCAGAGCCTCCCATGATCTAGGTTTGGACGCTATGACTCTTGGGCCTATTGGACGAGAACAAGAGATTAAGAGTATGTTGGGACAGGCAGGACAAGAAATCGGTAATATTCGAGAAGAAGCCTCCCAAACTCCTGCTCCAGCACCACAATCAATAACACAGAGAATTCGCGAGGAATTAGCCCCTGAATACGGACCTAGTGGTGTCAAAGCCTCAGAAAATGCTGGTTTAGAGCGTGTTTTGAATGGCATTGAACAGATGCAGAATCCTACGTTCAGCGATTACGCCCAAAGGGCAACAGATCTTAATAAATATGCCAGTGGGAACAAACTGGTACAAGCAACGAACGCTGAAACAGACGTGGCCAATGCCCTATCCAGAATCAACGATGAAAACATAGCCAAAGCAGCGCCGGAATCAGCAGAGCCCTATAACCAATACAAAGACACCTTTTCGACACTCAAAGAGATTAATCCCCTGGAACAAAAGGGTGAAGTACGAGAAATGTCTCAGCGCGGTGGAGCTTCGATGTTCGGGGCTATCAATAAGGCAATTGAGAATGCCGGTGGGTTTAAAGGAATGGCGAGGGCTGGATTTGCGGCAGAAGATGCCTTGAAACAAGTTCCTACGGCAGCTAGAGTGGGCGGCGCTACTAGCATCATGAATAGAGTTACCACAGACCCGCAAAGCTTTGGCAAGTTTGCTACACCCCTTCTACAGGCGGCTCAGTCTGGGGGAAGTCAGGCAGTGTCGGCTATGCACTTTATTTTGTCAGGACAGTATCCAGAGTACAATTCGATGGTGATGGGACAAGGGGACTCCGATGAAAATAAGTGAACGAATAGATGCTTTAGAGAAGGCGGTTGTCACTCACTTAGAAGAATCGGGAGAGATTAGGTCTGACCTTAAATGGCTTAAAAAGTCTGTTTGGGGGCTGTACGGTTTAATTGCTACATTTGTAATTGAGGGGTTTATCCGCAGATAGGGGAATTTTATGGTGGTGTGTCCGGGGTGTAATCGCTGTATTGAGCCTTTGGAAAGGGTTGAAAAAGATCATAAGAAGAATAAAACCTATAAAATCACGTATTGCCCATACGAACGTTGTAAATTCAATATAGACTTAGAACAAATCACAGTAAAGTTGTGGAACCATAAAACATGTACTTTTGAGGACTACTTACCATGATTCTCAAACTTCAGAGACAACGCAGCACTCCTACGGCAACATTCGGAGATTTATCTGTAGATGGCATGTTTGAATGTCATACCTTGGAAAGACCGGAGGTACAAATACCCTCCGGCACCTACTCAATTGAGATAACCTTCAGTCCTCGGTTTCAGCGTCTTCTCCCTCTTCTAGATTCGGTCCCGGGTCGCACTGACATCCGCATTCATGCGGGCAATTGGCCGAGAGATACGGAAGGCTGTATCCTCGTGGGTCAGACTCTGGGTGTTGATATGATATCGAATTCATTGTTAGCCCTCAACCCTCTTGTTGAGAAGATTCAAGCTGCTCTTGCTTCCGAGCAGCCCGTTCAGATTTCAGTTTGCGATTAGCCGTCTTATTCGCCTGAAATACTTTGTTTCTACTACCCTTTCGCGTCAAACGCGACGGGGTATTTTTCTTTGTAGGATATGGGGTATAAGCGGGCATTATCTAATCACCAGTCCCATAAGGACTACAACTGAGGTAATCCACATCCCAATGACAAGCAGAATAACAATTTCATCTCTCATATTAGCCTCCGATTAAGAACTGTAGAATGCTAGGAGCCTTCCATTCTTTCAAGAATTCCTGCACAGCCTTCGCGTTAACCCCGCCACTAACCCCTGTATTCCTTCCTTTGCTATCGGACAAACCCCAGTCTGTAATGGCAATCACTTCGCCCTTGAGATTCGCCCAGGGCCCTCCGCTGTTTCCGCCTCGAATCGTGGCCGTTGTCACATAGTAGAAGTCCTCGGTATCGCTCAACATCCCATAGCTAACAAACCACTTCATAGAGCCAAGAATATTACCAACTACAATTAAGGGTTCTCCTATATAGTTTGTGGCCTGAAATGTGGCGTAGTGCTGTAGATGTATAGGCTTCTCTAACATCAGGATGGCTAAATCTCGTGATTTATCCGCATATACAGGGACTGCTCTTGTTACTTTTCCCAACGGATACGTGTAAATCCAGAAGTCCCCGTCATGGATCATGTGAGCGCACGTAAGGACGTGCTGAGAGTCAATAAGCACTCCCGTACCCCTGTAGCCCCCACTAAAGCCCTCAATGCTGATTAAGACGGTGAATCTTTTCACTTGATCCAGCACAACCGGCTGAACGATAGGAGCCGGAGGCGACATGACGGGAGGCTTAGGCTTTGGCTGCGCTCCAAAGACAAAGTTAATCAGCGCAATAAGCAGATAGATGAGGGTCATACTTTTTCTCCTTTAATATAGGCGTTACAAGCACGGCATTGCAATCTTTGATATTTGTAATGATTTGTATATTGCCATCCATTGCTTCTCAATGTCCCGCCGCAACGCCCACAAATACGCTTATCCTCAACTTTTTTGTAGGGTTGTGGCATGGCCTCTGGGACCCATGGTTGCAACTTTAGATACAATTCCTCAGTAGATAAAACGTCATGTACATTGTAAACTTGCATTTCCTTCCAAGCTTCTTGGTTGCCTTTAAGACATTCGACCCATAAAGACATACCAGGGAACTTGCTATGGTGCAATTTCTTGTATTTAGTGCATAATTTGTCTGTCAAGTATTCCAGTTTATTAGATGTAAATTCCGTTGTTCTTTTAACGATTCTATAGGTATCCAAATGCCTATACGGACTGGGCGGATTCATTCCATGCATAATGAACCTGGAATTAAGCTTCGGGCCATCGAAGCTTTGACCATTCTGGGTAATAACAGTATCGGCTTCATCTAGAAGGCTCCATAACGGTTTGAGTATTTTTGTATCGTCATAGAAGTCTCTATTATGGCGCACATCTTGGTACATGACCTTCTTCTCACCTAACCATTTAGCTCCCCAGGCCATAACAGACCAATCCTTGACAATCTGATTAAGTCCAATATTCTGGTCCTTAAGGCCCCAAACGTAAGCAGTTATGGGCGTAGTCTCAATATCGAAGACAAGTACCCTTTGCTGTATCATTAGATCTCCTCAGTCAATCCGCAAGTCTGAGCCTCTAATTGTTCATAGATTTCATTGCTATGACTCTCATCCTGTCCAGTGCAAGAAGTACAAGACAACCAATAAAGAGGACGCACTAATAGACTGCCGTCACTATCATGAGTCTCTTCATCGAATTCGAATACAATCATTTTATCCTCTTTGGTTTAGGCTTTCGCAAATGACACGGTTTACAAATAGCTCGCTGAGGCCCGTAGAATAGGCGATAAATCCAATCTCCAATTGTGTCTAATGTAAAGCTCCCTAGCTCGGGTTCATGGTCTACAGTAGCTAATTGTACAGGCCATACGCTTAGACACAACGGGCACTTAAAAGTCTTATCAAATGTAACTGCTGTGATTATTGCTTTTCTAAGCGGATCGTATTGCCACACTCCCCGCAAGGCGGAGCGAAGTTTCTGCAAACGCTTAGCGTCCGGATCTTTTACTTTTTTCATTAAATTTTCCCGCCGCAATACCATTCATAATGGCCAAATACACAACTTGGTCAAAAGACAGTTTATGCTCTTTGGCATAGGCTTGGACAAGTTTCTCATCTTTGCCCGTGAACGTCAAAGTTTTCTTTTTGTCATTGTATTTAATCATTTTCCAAACCCCTTTAATATTTCTTTAGCAGCAAGCCATTTTAGCACTTCAGCTAAAATGATGACATTCCCCCAAAAGAAGCTAATAAACCATAGTCTCATCGGCTCTCTCCGATCGTTAGATTGTCGAAAGTAAGTTTCTTCTTCCGATTTTTGTATTGCTGTTGCTCATAGACAATTTTATCGTAATTAAACTCTTCTATGAGTATCCAGAGAATCCCGGCATCAAGGAGCATAGAAGTGATAGCGATGAGTCTATCCCAGTTCATTAGTGTGCCTCCGACCAATTATACCCTATCTTACCGTCCACAGTTAATGGAACATCTAGTTTAACTGCATTTTCCATATTATTTTTGACTAATCCCATATCCCCCTCAATATCAGGAGACTCGAATAAGAGCTCATCGTAGACCTGTACTAATATACCGAATTGAGGATGAAAGCCGATATCCCGATTAATATGAATCATAGCCATCTTCATTATTTCTGCGGCAGACCCTTGACATATGTTATTGATAAGCTGACGTTCCGCCCCTTCTCGTCTCCATTGGTTTCCATTAGATAGATCATCCACCTTAATGCGTCGCCCCAAGAGAGTTGTACAAAATCCGCTTCTTTTAGCGTCGAAGATGAGGGCATCTTGCCAACGCCGAAGGCCCGGAAATAAACCCCACCACGCATCGATTTGTTTTTGTGCCTCATGTTTATCACACCTCAGTTGCGCCATAACTGACTTGAATGTAGCCCTATAGCCTACGGACAAATTAAGTATCTTAGCCCGATCTCGGTCAATGTGTAGTCTCTCACTCGTGTAAGTATGGAAATCGACCCCGCTGTTAAACAGATTGCACAATACCTGATCTTTGGCGAGATGGGACATAACCCTTGGCTCGATTTGCCCAAAGTCACAATCCCCCATCCTGTATCCGTCACGGGGAATGAACATTCGCCGCACAAGCTTTCCATTCTCTGTCCTCCGAGGTATCTGAAGCAAGTTCGGGTTACTACAACTGGGTCTGCCTGTTCGTGTCCCGCACTGATTAAAGAACGGATGAACTACTTCTTGATTCCTTTCAAGATAAGGGGTAACAAACGACGATAGTAACGTGTCGAGTTCGCTATATGCCAACAGGTTTTGCACGATTGGACCTGACAGCGTAGCCAGTGCTCTTTTGTCTGTTGAAGCTTTACCCTTGAGAGTCGGATACAGTCCTTTCGCATTTAAGGCCTCCAACAATTGCCTAGGACTATTGAGATTAATATCTCCAAGCTCGTTTTTAATTTCCAGCTCAATGGGTCCCTTTTGTCGCTCCAAACTATCTTTAAGTTCTGCCAAATATGTAAGATCGACACAAATCCCCCTGTTCTCCATACTGGCAAACACGTAGCTTGCGGGCTTTTCAACTTCATTAAAATAGAGAGAAGCAGGAGTTCTTGCGCCCGGGCCTCGCTGCTTCTCATAGAGTTTATATGTGACAAAACAGTCTAATCCGTTATATTGGGATACGATATCGACGGGCCACTTATCAAGTGTACGGCGCTCCTTAGCAGACTGCTTCCCACAAATATCATCATAGCTAGGGTAGCTAATATTAAGATCTTCAAAAGCAAGTTTTTTAAGTCCATACACCTTCCTTGAACTATCATTAATATGTGCGATTAACTGAGTGTCCCAAACAAGTTGGGCATCGCTAACATTGATACCCCACATCCGGAGACACTCAAAGTCTCCCTTACCATTGTGGGCGATTAACTGAGTACGAAGAAGGCTATCGCTAAGACGGCTATCGATACTAGTAAAGTATAGAGAAGACTGTCCATCATAAACTCCTATTCCTACAAGATTTCCTTCCTCGTCGTGCTCTACGTCTAAGGCTGCTGGAGATCCTATTGTGTAGTCGTTAGGATCTATCTTAACTTCTATACCGTGTGTCTGACACAAAGCTATGAAGGTATCTCGCAACTCTTGCTCCGTTTTTAAAGACAATGATAACTCCAATCCCGGCATATAATGCCGCAAAGAAAAATAACACACCTAAGATAACAACTAAGTAAAAGAACGCTAACAATACGAGAGTCAGGGCTTGTTTCATTATAATTTCATCTCGCGAATCTTCTTCGCTATTTTTGCCGAATAATTATCGTGTCCGGGTTTAATGAAGACATTTTCCGCAATCCCCGCCGCCTTCTTCCGCGCGGCCTTGAAGCCTTCTTTGTACCCAGCGTTAATTGTCTGCATTCCGATAGTATTACTCGCCATCACATGTTTCTGGTAGCCATCAAGCATTCCTTCATTCCTCGCTTCCCTCTCCGCTTCTTCGATCTGGGCGGCGATCATTTTTAGACACTCTTGCTGTTGCGGGTCATCAACCTGAAAGAACCATTGGGCTATCTTCTCCGCCCGTTCCCGGCTAGTCATTTTCAGATCCTCTTTGCCATCGATCATCAATACCTAAGTCATTCATCGTATAGTCAAGCAACATAAGAGCATCGTAAACCAAATGGGCTAAATGAGGAAGTTTAGATTCTGGGTCTAGATCCTCACCTTGAATGAAGGCTGTTAGATGTCTAGCGCAACTGCCTAACAGTTTCATCCACGGCATGCCCTTCTTATAGTTGAATTGATCCCCATACTTCTTAGCCCCGTAGTCACCTACGGCGCTTACAGCATAAAGCCCCGGCATTGAGAGAACGTACTGTAAGCCAGTCTTATCCTCATCTAAATGTTTTGCTTCAGTCATGGCTGCTCCAGTTGTAATATCTGACGTATGGCTGTCAGCTCCGTTGCTATCTTCTCTATTAGAAGTATAACAGATTGCTCCATAGGTGTCAAGGCTTTAAAGTCTTCCGTCTTCATATAACTCCTTTCATGGTTTCACGCGAGGGTCATTTCTCTGCAAATAATTGCTGTAAAAATAATTATTCCAAAGAATCTAAGTAGTGGCAGAGGCCAAGCACAGACAACAATTCCAACATAAGCCAATGACCAAATCATCTCATCCCTCCCCTTGCTCCGGCTTCATTCTTGGCCTGCATAGCTCATGCACTCAGCGCATATGCAGGGTCCGTCCCAATTTTCAGGATGGTCGTCCAGAAGTTTGCTAAGCGCAATAGCTCCCGACTCATATCCCCACTCGAAACAGGCTTCTCTGGATCGTGGCAATTTCCGTTTCTTAATTTTCATCGTCCCTCCGGCTTCGCTGTAAGAAAGTAGTTGGCTGTGGCAATGCTGTCGTCCCGGCTAATGCGTTTTTTACGGGTGCGGATTGCATTTCAGCGCAACGCTTGCGCCTTACAGCCAACAAATCTATTGGGCCTCTATAGGACTGTGTATACTTCGCCATTCGCCAAAGCCTTCTTATCTTCGTAAGGCGCTGCCACCCGACGATAGACTTCGAGCTTAGCGCACTCAAGGGCTCCTATGAGTTCATTAATAACGCTATAAGAAAGACCCCGATTAGCAATGAAGTCATTAACCAATTTGGAGAACTGATAATTTAACTCACCCCCCACAGTAGCCTTGCGACCATTGTCTAATGAACTACGAACACCTGAATTTAAATAGGGCACGATTAAGCCTCCTTAACGGCTTTTTTAACAGCTTTAATAGCTTTGCCTAAATCTTTGTGGATACCGTCAACCAGGATATTCGTGAACCCCATCTTCTCTTTCGTATAACGCTTAGGGGCTACAATATGTACCGGAGTATGCCTATAGAACACAGCGTAGGCCATCTCCCAACAGGCTCCATCGCTAATCATGTCCCCATTGATATTCAAGATAGCACGACTCTCCGCCACAGCACCTAAATCCTTCTTTACGAAGCTATTCATACGCTTCTGGTCAAAAGCATTGCTGATAGTTGACTGAGGATTACGTCGCTCTAGACCTTCTCCAAGAGCTGGGTCATAGTAAGTCAATCCAGCCACATCAAGCAGCCCTCGAACGAAACGACGCTCTGCCAGTACTTCCCCCACTAAGCGCCCGGTCATACTACCGGCGATATAAACATCGTACTGACTCATATTAGTCACCCTCGTGATCGTAACAGTCAACGTGCCGCAAAGTCTCGGAGTCTGCGGACAGGTCAGACTTATCTAAAGCATAAGCAACGTTACTATGTAACTGATGATAGGTAGCTTCAACGTCTACCTTCACTCTATCACCATCTTTTAATACTCTTGAGCACTTAGAGCATAAATGTATCATGGCAACTCCTCAAGTCGATAGGGATTCTTGTACAATCCGAAGTTCATTATTCCTGTATCTCCATCATCATTCTTATCCAGCACTCCGATAATCTCGTTCATTTCTGGTAATACCTTAGACATAGATAACAAAAGCACCCGACTAGATGCTTGCTCAATAGTAGCTGAGCCTTCGATCATCGACATCCTAGGCTGCACTCTCTTACCATCTTCAACCCAGTCAGCAGACCTATTAAGCTGTGCCAGGATCACGCCTTGTGTGTTATACTTACGTTGAAAGAACTGACATCCTTTCATGAACGCCGTCAAGTGTTCCTTCTCTTTGCTCACATGCTGAATGTAGTCAAAGATGAATACGTCGGGCTTAATCCGAATTAAGGCCTCTTCAACTTGTTCGAGGCTTGGCGTAAAGCCGTCACATACATGGAAAGCGTGTTCTCTAAATCGAGCAGGATCTTTGAGAGCTGCAATATACCTTTGCCAGATCTTTTTGTAACTAAATTCCGTGCTAAAATAGAGGACCCTCTTACCCGCTTCACACAGCCGAGTAGAAAGGCCAATTCCAAAGTTAGTTTTACCGTGTCCTGTGAGGGCCGCGACCGTAAAGAGACGTTCGCTTTTGAATCCGTTTGCAAGGAGGCTGTCGAGTGCTCTGTAGCCAGTTCTGAGACTGTTTGTTTCCACTGTTCCGCTATGTTCAAATTGTTCCCAACTGTCGTTGTCTGATGGGGTGTGGATAGTGAGTCCTGACTGCTCGTCCATTCCGTAGTTCCGTCTCTGTATTCGATTAACGTCGGGTTCATATCGGCTCCAGATGTTTTCGATTTTGGCCTCCAAATGGCCAGCTTCTGCCCCAACTCTTCTAACGTGAGGTTCAAGAAAAGCTCGGGCATCCTCCGCAGAATAGCCATCAGAGCGGAGCCTACCAAGAATGCTAACCAATGTGTTGTCAATATTACCATCTTTCATATCCTCCAAGGCTTTAGCAATCCATCCCTCTTCTTTCTTAGATGTTTCTTGTGGCAATGCAGTTGAAGCAAACATCGCTGTTGGAAACAAAGGCAGCGTCGAAAAGCTTTGAGCATTCAATACAGACAACCAGCGATACCGTCGTGAGTTTGGGTGGATGCTTGGCGCAGCCAACACATACCCCCCGTCCCCTCGAATATCTATGCCCGGATATTGGCGTACGGCATTCTGTACATTTGTACCTGGATGCTTGTACCATAAATGGGCTCCTTTACCTGTACCAGATCTTAGCCCACTTGTTAATCCAAGCTCTGAGGCTGAGGCTAGACCTTCTGGCCCGTCCAGATCCACCACACACAAGCGGGTTATGGACCCTGTAACTATCCCAATATTGGCATTCGGAACAGCATTCCACCACTTTCTTATTTCGTCTTCCGTTGCTAGTCTTTGTTGGAATTCGATCCATGGAATTAGAGGCTCCTTTCCCTTCACTCTTAAGGGAATGACGCTTAGTCCTAACCTTCGATAGCGCAACGCCCATTGTAACATTCATAGTCTCCTCACTTGTTCAAGAAACTCCACATTAATACACTAGCAAACCATTGCTCTTGATACGCTGGAAGATAGTAAGCCTTCAATTGTATTTCAGGCTTCTTATCTAAGTTCTTTTCTCGACGTATAATCAAACCCCAGTCTGCTGCAATGTTCTTCGTCTCCATCAACAACAGGCGATAACCGTAGAGCTGTAATGGATGAAGCACATCCAATTTACTCTTAATCTTTAAGTCTTCAACCCAGATCGTCTTTGTTGTTGGTAATAACTGGTCTGGAAACTCTAGCTTATTCATATAAGCGAGACTATACCCATCGTAGAATGACTTACGTTGTTTCTCCCAGAAGGGTTTAGAGAAGGTTCCAGCTCCGTCTAAAGTCCCTCCGAAGTGCTGCCCCGTCATTTGCTCTTCAATGAACATCGGCTTGTAGCCGCTTTCTTTATAGAATCTTGCAACTGGATCAAAGACTGCCGCCTGATACTCAGGTATGCCTTCTTGAAAGCTCTCGCCATTAAGGAAAGCTTCTCTGAGCGCGTGTATGTCGTTACCGAGGTGCGCCGCTTCTTCATAGTATTTCCTTTTGGCTTTGGTACAGCACAGAGCATTCTTATCATGAAGACCTTTGCATATCCAGTCTTCAAAGCCCGACATATCTTTAGAAAACAATGCCGGTATCTCGCTTACCGAGGGTATGCGTTCGCCTTCTGAGTTAAAGTGCTCTGAGTGTCCCATCTTAGCCCCTATTCACATAGGCCAACATCTTATCAGCCAGTTCAGCAGCCTTATCAAAGTCGCCCATAACTTGCACAGCAACTTGAATACAACCCTGCCGACTGATACGCTTATCCTTAGCTGCCCATTCGTCTTTGCTCATGGTATTGTCGGGAGCTTTATCTTTATTAAACGTGGGTGTGAACTTCTTCGCTCGTTCAGTATCCACGGGTTTAGGCGTAACCACTTCGACAGCAACAGCACCAAGTACCTTATTGAGATACTTCTTACCGCTATCAGCTACATACAATTCAGCGTCAAGCACAGCGCCGGGAACTACCTTCGCCTTGTCGGACTCTGGAATTTGTTTGCTATAGTTCACGTATTCATTGCCAACCTTAAATCCAAACTTGGATAGTTCTGCGACAGTGATCTTCTCTTTAACTGTGGTAGCCATTATATTTTCCTTTTGTGTATTTTATTGTCTTTTCTAAGTTGCCATCTGACATTACCAAGTGTATAATCCGAATCATTATCTATTCTATCTATCGTATAATCCCCTCTCGGTTTTGAATATCCAAAATCCTTTTCAAATTCAGAAAATTCATGCCAAGACTCTATAACTTCAATACCACGCGCTCCATAGAAACGATAACGATTATGCTTTTTATTGTAACAACGCCACATCATACACTGCCAATTTATAAATGATGGATGCTCTTGTCTACGCCTGAGATGAAATGCTTTCGTTCGAGCATTCAATTTATCTCGATTAATCAAATGATACTTTTGTTGATACGACAGTTCGCTCATTCCAATTCCTTTTTCAATTCATCAATCGGTTTTGATTCAACGATATCGCGGTCGATTTCTATACTGTACATATAATCCAGAATATCAGCTAGAGTATACATATCAAATCCTCACCGTTAACCCTACACCTAAATGCCTTGAAGTATCATAAGTGATACCTAAACGAACATTGTCATAAACGGTGTAACTAACCTGAGCGATAGCGACTGACGTACATCCAGCGCCACCAGCTCCCCCTATACCAAGATCCAGTTTCTTAAAGTACAGTCCATCAACACCCGCACCGTAGCGAAGGGCATTAGAGTAGAACACTCCGACGAAAGGACTATGCTCATATCCAAACTGAGGACTATTAATCTTCACTGTACCATCCTTGAGAATGTCTATTGTAGACCTACGGTCGGGCAACGTTAGTATAACAGGTTTAGACCCCTGTGTCAAGGATATTAATTGATGCTTCACAGGGTCTATGATGATCTGCTCTTTATCAGCTAATGGCAAAACGGCGCTAGGCTTCTGGGCCGAGGAGGTGATAGGCCTAGAACATCTCCCATATAAGAACACGCCTAGCAAGACGGTCAAGACAGAAACGAGTTTGTAACGCAATGGCACAGTCATCGAGTTATCTCCATGATAAAGATATACACAGCATAAGCAAACCAATCAAGCATATTCATGAGCTTTTAGGACCTTTATTGCTGTAAGCAAACGATGCGATAGCACTAGCATAAAGCGCCGCTTCATTGGCGTTCAACGCTGGATGACCTTTAATACCGGCTAATAGCACTCGGAGAACGAACGCAGAAGACATGATCATCATAATCACATCTCCACGAACATCCAATAGGTCCTGTATGTATTCCCACAACGCTTTAATATTCATTATTCAACCTCACTAATCTGATAGAAGACTTCGCAGCAAAGCTTGCACACATATTCATCAAGTCCATTAACTCTACGCATAAAGTCTAAGGTATGAGGGTGCCGTATTTGGTTTTCCATTATAGTTCCCTCCGATAGTCGTGTTTGAGAAGTTCATAGGCTCCCCAATTACTCTTCACCCATTTAGTGATTTTCTTCTCAATGGCCTGGATATGCTTACTGACAACTTGATGAGAGATACCGACTTTCTCTGCAATCTCATCCTGAGTTAGTCTATCGAAGTTATGATACTCCCAAATAGCCCGCTGCTTCGGTGTTAGATACTTCGCAGCCTGTCTCATCAGCATCATCTCAGGAGAGGGCTGCTCCCGACTATCATCGTAGATTGGCTCTGGTATATTGTCCATGTTATATCCCGGTTCTCGATCTTTCATATAAGCTCCTATTATATAGAGACTTTGTCACCATATTTTAACTGAAATTAACAGGACTGATTGTTATCATTCCATTCTTTCGCTATCTTAGACGTTGTGTATCCGTATTTCTCATTGTGTACAGGATACGAGCATCTGGGATTAGAGCAAATGACACAATTGCTAAAACTATTGCGTGTGCCGTCGGCCCAGACCACCTCTAGGGTCTGAGCCTCGCTCTGTCCTAATGATCCGTGGGCCTTCTTATTCCATCCCGGCACAGCCGCCGCTGTCTTTGCCTGACAGTCCCAACAGTAGTGACCTAATACTTTATGCCCATGATGAGTATTCATATTATTCCACCTCTTTGGTTAAGCGGTTCACAAGAATCTCAAGATCTTTAATCTTCTTAGCCTGTGCGTCAATCTTCTCGTCTTCATAACTCTTGCCAAGCTTAAGCGTGTAACGCATGCCAGCAGAGAAGTTACGCCCATTGGTTGCATCATAGTCGTCATACACCACAACTGACATGTACTTAGTGTCTAGGATGCGTATGGCGGCCTCTGGCATGACCTTTAAGCGTTCATCAGCATCCAAACGACCACTAACCCCATTAACTTGGTTTTGTAGGCCTTGCTCCGCTTGCTGTGCTCTATTTGTCTCATTGGCTAATCCAGTGTATAATTGCCCGATGTTAGCTGTGTTCGTATTAACCTGGGCATTCGTCTGATTCAACCCAGTCGCTAGGCTGCCTTCAACAGTCTCTGCTCTCACAGTCTCTTGAGCAATAGCTGCTGTATTGCCATTGACAGTCTGATTCAGCGTGGTTGTTGGATCTAACATACCATTCACGCCCTGCACAGAGTTTGTATTGTATTGAGACGTAGGCACATAGACGTTCTGAATAGCGTTAGGATTACCAGCTAAGCCCATGAAGCTAAGCTCAGTTAATGGCACATCCGTAGGCAATGCCTGATTATACGCAGAGGCATACAGACCTGTGTACTGAGGGTTGTAGTCATAAGCCTGTGTGTATCCGTCAATCGCAAGCACGTTCTTAACCGCATTCTCGGGGATATAATCATTGTTTCCCAAAGACTGCATAGCTTTACCATTGGTATTAAATGTATTGAATTGACTGATACCGTAGTTATCGCTTAGTGAATTAAGCACTAACGAATTGCTTACGCTTGCGTCTGTGACATTGCCGAAGTTCCAGCCCACGCCGCTAGGCTCTGTCCCAACTGAAGGATTTCCAAATGCAACGCCGCCGAACAACGAAACAACGATAAATGTCAATAGCTTTTTCATTAGAGTATGGCTCCTTTATATTTTAGTTCCCAATCGGCAATGATCTGCTCTTTGGTTCGGCCGCTAGTTTTGACTGGTCTAATTATCTTAGCACACGGAATGCCCGTGACATGGGCGTGATATTCCATCCAACGTGTGAATCTTGTCTCACAACGGACACAATAGTTCGAAATCGTCTGGGTCATATAGCTTCCTCCTCGACACGCTCCATGAGCCAATGACAGGCTCTTTGATAGCTCCAATGATGCACATCCATCAAATGAATTGCCATTGTGTCTATGTTCATTTCGACATCATAGGTATTATCGCACATACTATTCTTCCTCAGTGATAAAACCATAGCCATCACACTCTTCACAATTGCCCCATAGGCCCTCTTCGCAGTCTCCCATGTCATAGGTTCCAGCCCCTTGACAGCTTGTGCATATCACATATTCTGTTTCTTTCACATCTGTCCATTCGTTTTGCATAATTATTCTCCTTTAGTCTAGAATTACGCCAAACAACAGAACGAAGAGGAATCCGCCAATCGCAAAGCTGAGTAATATTTCCATGACCAAAGTATAACAGAAGTTGTTGGCTTTGTCAATGGGCCATAAGTTCTAATTTTATCTGACCTGTTAAATCAACCAATATCAATATATCGGGTTTATTTTTATACATTAATGGAAAGACTTGAAGTTTTGGGGATGTTTTTACTTCTACAGTTTTGATCTCTCGTCCTTTCATTATCAAGAAATCATAAGTGCCATAGAATCCCTCATAGACTTCATAACCCAAACGCATTAATTCGGCTCTCGCTAAAAGCTCTGAGATTTTGCCCCGTTCATAACTGTTCATGAATTTAGTATAGCAGAGAAGTGCTACTTTGTCTATAGGTCTTAAGGCCAAATTATTATAACTATAAGCATTGAGA
>Ga0265338_10002364_pt1 | contig 28467 bp, 32 predicted proteins | sample 42126metaG_FD_193579 | JGI IMG/M metagenome (GOLD analysis project Ga0265338, IMG submission 193579) | Rhizosphere microbial communities from Carex aquatilis grown in University of Washington, Seatle, WA, United States - 4-21-26 metaG | ecosystem: Host-associated > Plants > Roots > Rhizosphere...
TCGGGATAGATCGTGATCGGGAGGTTCGCGACGTTCGACAGCTCGAGCGTCACGTGGCCGTCCCAGCCCGGGTCGATGAAGCCGGCCGTCGAGTGGATGAGCAGGCCGAGCCGGCCGAGCGACGACTTCCCCTCGAGCCGCGCCACGAGGTCGTCGGGCAGCCGGATCCGCTCGAGCGTCGAGCCGAGCACGAACTCGCCCGGGTGCAGGACGAATGGGTGCTCGTCGTCCACCTCCACGAGCTCGGTCAGCTCCGCCTGCTCGGTCTTGACGTCGATGAACGGATAGCGGTTGTTGTGGAAGACGCGGAAGAGCCGGTCGACGCGGACGTCGACGCTCGACGGCTGGAGGAGCGAGTCGTCGTACGGGTCGATCTCGATCCTCCCCTCGGCGAGGGCGCGGGCGATCGTCGCATCGGAGAGGACCATTCCGGCGATTGTTACGGGTTTCCCCGTCGTGCGCGCGAGCTAATGTGAGAGACATGGCCGTGACGCGTTCCATCGACCTCCGCACCGACGTTCCCGGGCCCCGCTCCCGCGAGATCGCCGAGCGCAAGGAACGGGTCGTCGCCGACCCGCTCGGCCTCTATCTCCCCGTCTTTGCGGCCGAAGGGCACGGCGCGCTCGTCACCGACGTCGACGGCAACACGTACGTCGACTTCACGGGCGGCGTCGGCTGTCTCAACGTCGGGCACGCGCACCCGCGCGTCGTCGCGGCGGTGCAGGAGCAGGCCGCGCGCTTCCTCCACACCGACTTCACGATTGTCCCGTACGAGGTCTACGTCGAGTACGCCGAGCGCGTGACGGCGATCGCGCCGATCTCGGGCCCGACGAAGGCGGCGTTCTTCAACGCCGGCACCGAGGCCGTCGAGAACTCGATCAAGTTCGCGCGCGGTTACACGAAGCGGCCCGCCGTGATCGCTTTCGAGGGAGCCTTCCACGGCCGCACGCTTCTCTCGCTCACGCTCACGTCCAAGACGCATCCGTACAAGGCGGGCCTCGGGCCGTTCGCGCCGGAGGTCTACCGCGTCCCGTTCCCGAACGAGTACCGCGGCATCACGGCCCTCGACGCGCTCGCCGCGCTCGAGCGGATGTTCGCGACCCAGGTTGCCGCCGAGACGGTCGCGGCGATCGTCGTCGAGCCGGTGCAGGGCGAGGGCGGCTTCATTGTCGCGCCGCAGGAGTTCATGGAGGGCCTGCGCCGGATCTGCGACCGCGAGGGGATCCTCCTCATCGTGGACGAAGTGCAGACGGGCTTTGGGCGGACGGGCCGGATGTTCGCGATCGAGCACTACGGCGTCGAGCCGGATCTCATGACGCTCGCGAAGTCGATCGCCGGGGGCCTTCCGCTTTCCGCGGTCGTCGGCAAGGCCGAGATCATGGACTGCCTCGGGGACGGCGCCGTCGGCGGCACCTACGTCGGCAATCCGGTCGCGCTGGCCGCGGCGGTGGCGGTGCTCGACGTGTTCGAGGAGGAGGGGCTCGTCGAGCGCTCGCAGCGGATCGGCGAGACGATCCACACGCGGATGCTCTCCTGGCAGGAGCGCTACGACGCGATCGGCGACGTGCGCGGGCTCGGCGCGATGCTCGCCGTTGAGTACGTCGAGGATCGCGCCACGAAGGAGCCTGCGCCGGCGATTGCGACACAGGTTGCCGAGGAGGCCGCCAAGCGCGGGCTGCTCCTGCTCAAGGCGGGTATCCACTCGAACTGCAACCGCGTCCTCTGCCCACTCGTCATCACGGACGCGGAGCTCGAGGAAGCCCTCGGCGCCTGGGAAGACGCGCTCGAGTCCGTGCTCGCGTAGCCTCCGGGCACGCTCTCGCGTAGCCTCCGGGCACGCTCTCGCGTTTCACCTAGGTGCCTGGATCGAGGTCGATGATGCCTGCTCCGCATACGGGCGACCAGATCGCCGAACGCTACGACCTCGAGGAGATCGTCGGGAGCGGCGGCATGTCTACCGTCTTCTGCGCGTACGACGCGCAGCTCGAGCGGCGCGTCGCGATCAAGATCCTCCACGAGCGCTTCGCCGACGACGCCGAGTACGTCGAGCGGTTCCGCCGCGAGGCGCGGTCGGTCGCGCAGCTCGCGCATCCGAACATTGTCACCGTCATCGATCGCGGCGAGGATCAGGGCCGCCAGTACATCGTCTTCGAGTTCGTCGACGGCGAGAACCTCAAGGAACTCATCGTCCGCTCTGGCCCGTTACCGCTGCGGCGCGCGGTCGAGCTTGCGGTCGCCGTCGCGGACGGGCTCGCCTTTGCGCACGAGCGCGGCCTCGTCCACCGCGACGTCAAGCCACAGAACGTGCTCCTCACCGAGAACGGCACCGTCAAGGTCACCGACTTCGGCATCGCGCGTTCGATCGAGGTCGGACGCGGCCTGACGCAAACCGGGACCGTCGTCGGGACCGGGGAGTACCTCGCTCCGGAGCAGGCGACCGGCGGCGGGGTTTCGGCGGCGACCGACGTCTACTCGCTCGGCGTCGTCCTGTGGGAGATGCTCACGGGGCGCGTGCCGTTCGAGGGCGACAACTTCGTCTCCGTCGCGTTGCGCCACGTGAACGAGGAGGCACCGGACATCCGACAGTTGCGCTCCGACGTCCCGCCGCGTCTCGCGGCGGCGATCGACAAGGCGCTGCAGAAGGATCCTGCCCGCCGCTTCCCGACGATGCGCGAGTTCGCGGAGGAGCTGCGTGCCTGCCTCGCTTCTGCCGGGAGCGAGGGCGCGACCCAGGTGATTCCGGCGTCGGTGCGGCGCGCGACTGAGCGCAAGCGCAGCCGCCGGCGTAAGTGGCCGGTTGGGTACATCGCGATAGCCGTGCTCATCGGCGTAGCCGCGCTCGTCGCTGCACTCTTGCTCGGCGGCGGGACGGGCTCGCCTGCCGGCAGCACCCCGGTGCATCTGCGCGGGGTGACGAGCTACGACCCGGTGGGCCAGGAGCAGCAGTACTTCGGCTCCACCGCCGTGAAAGCGACGGACGGCGACCCGGCGTCGGCCTGGGTCATGCAGTCCTACGGTACGCCCGCGTTCGGCGGTCTCAAGCCGGGCGTCGGTCTCGTCCTGGCGTCGCCCGGCTCCGTAGTCCTGAAGAGCCTCACCGTTACTACCTCGACCCCCGGCTTCGTCGCGAAGATCGAAGTCGGCAACTCGCCGTCGGGGCCCTTCGCCGTCGACTCCGCGTCTCGAACTGTCGGCTCGAAGACGAGGTTCACGCTCGACGGCAAGAGCGGCAGATACTGGGTCGTGTGGATCACGCAGCTCGGCCCGCAGCTCACCGCTGCGATCGAGAACGTGACCGCTAAAAGATGAGGTTCGAGCGGCGTTCGTGGCGCTCGAGCGCGAGCTCGATCAGCCGGTCGAGCGCCTCGGCATAGCCGATCCCCGACGCCTCGAACAGCTTCGCCCACACGCTCGTCGCTGTGAAGCCCGGCATCGTGTTGAGCTCGTTGAGGACGACCTCGCCGTCGCTCGCCCGCACGAAGAAGTCGACGCGCGCCAGCCCCTCGCACTCGGATGCGACGAACGACTCGACGGCGCGTCGCTGGAGCAGCTCGATCGTCTCCTGCGGCAGCCCGGGCGGCGGCACGAGCAGCTCCATCCCGCCGTCGTCGTACTTCGATGAGTAGTCGTACCACTCGTGCCCGAGCGTGTCGATCTGGCCGGGGAGAGACGCGATCGGCGGCGGGACACGGTTACCGAGGACGCCGACCTCGACCTCCGTCCCGTCGACGAACTCCTCGACGAGCACCTTCTCGTCATGGCGGAAAGCGCGCTCGACGGCGGGCGCGAGCTCCTCCTCGGAGTGCACCTTCGAGATGCCGACCGACGAGCCGAGGCGCGCCGGCTTGACGAAAACGGGATAGCCGAACGGGTTCTCGACCGGGTCGCCGAGCCGGATCGTGTGGTGCGCGGCGACCGGGATGCCGCTGTCGCGCATGACCTTCTTGAAGAGGTCCTTGTCCATCGCGAGAGCCGAGGCCGCGACGCCGGCGCCGACGTAGGGAATGCCCGCGAGCTCGAGCAGCCCCTGCACCGTCCCGTCCTCGCCGAACGGCCCGTGGAGGAGCGGGAGGACGACGTCGACCTGGCCGAGACGCTCTAGCGGTCCGCCTTCGTACGGCACGGGCAGCGTCTCGGCCGTGGTCGCGCCGGTGCCGAGCTCCCAGCGGCCGTCGCGCCCGATGCCGATCTCCGCAACGTCGTATCTCTCCGGATCGAGCGCAGCCGCGACCGAGCGCGCCGACGCGAGGGAGATCTCGTGCTCGCTCGAACGTCCGCCCGCGAGCACGGCGACGCGCAGGCGGTGGCCGGGCGTCACGTTCCGGTCGTCGTCGTGGTCGGCGGCGGCGGCGGGGGGCCGGAGTAGTGGCCGACGTAGATCGTCACTGTCGTGCCCTCCGGAGCCGTCGAGTTCCCGTCCGGGTTCTGCGACTGGACGATGTCCTCCTGGGCCGGGTCGTTCGTCGAAACCTGTACCTGGTGCACCTTGAAGCCGGCTGACTGAAGATCATGCATCGCCTGCTGCGACGTCTCGGTGACGACGTCCGGGACGGTCTTCTGGGGCGGCCCGTTCGAGACGTTGACGTTGACGACCGTCCCTTGCGGCTCGTGCTGGCCGGGCGCGGGATTCTGGCCGACCACTTGATTTTGGGGCGCGCTGTTGTCCACATACGTCGGATTGGCGTTGAAGCCTGCGGCACGGAGGTCGTCGATCGCCTTGGAGAGAGTCTCCCCGACCACGTATGGGACGGGCTTGATCACCGGCCCTGCGGCGATGTTCACCCTGACGGTTGAGCCGACGGTGGCGCTCTGACCGGCGTTGGGGTCCGTCCCGGTGACGAGTCCCTTCGTCTTGCCGCCCTGAACGATGTGCCGTACGGGTTTCAGACCGAGGTCTTTCAGCGCCTTGCTCGCATCGGCCCACGTCTTCCCGGCGAGCGGCGGGATCGTGACCTTCGGCTTGCCCGTCGAGACCCAGATCGTCACGGTGCCGCCCTTAGGGACGGTGCCTCCGGTCGGATCCTGTTTGTAGACCTGGCCCGGCTTGCACCTCGTCGACGCTCCACGCTTCACGTGCGCATGGAGGTGCACTGCGCTGATCTGGCTCTTCGCGTGAACCGCGGACTCGCAGTCTGAGTAGAGGCCGACCGGCTCCTGCGGGCCGCTGCCGGAGAGCTGGTGCCAGACGATGATCCCGGCGATCGCCGCGGCGATGACGAACAGCGCGGCGACGACCCACGGCCACCACGGCCGCTCCCGTTCCTCCTCGACGACCTCTTCCTGGACGACGCCCGGGTAACCGGCTGCGCCGCGCGGCGCGATCATCGTCGCGGCAGTGTCCGCCACGGCGGCGCCCGCGGGAACGCGCATGATCTGCGTCGCGGTGTCGGTCGTCGACGCAGCGACCGGCGCACCGCGCAGCACGCGCTCGAGATCGGCCTCCATCTCGTCGGCGCTCTGGTACCGCGCTGCCGGATCCTTCGCGAGCGCGCGCATGACGACCATGTCGAGGTCGCGCGGAACGTCCCGGCGGATCTGCGAAGGCGGCTGCGGCGTCGCGGACAGGTGCTTCATCGCGATCTCGACCGGCGTGTCGCCGTCGAACGGCGTCTGTCCGGTGAGGAGCTCGTAGAGGACGATGCCGAGCGAGTACAGATCGGAGCGCTGGTCGACCTCGGTGCCGCGCGCTTGCTCCGGGGAGAGGTACTGCGCCGTGCCGACGATCGAGCCCGCCTCCGTCATCTGGCTCGTCCCGGCGCGCGCGATCCCGAAGTCGGTGACCTTGACGCGACCCTCGCGGTCGACGAGGACGTTGTGCGGCTTGATGTCGCGGTGGACGATGCCGTGCCGGTGCGCGAAGCCGAGCGCCGAGAGGATCTGGCGCGCGTACTCGACGGCGACGTTCACCGGCGCCGGCCCGCGCCCGACGACGAGCTCCTTGAGCGTCCGCCCGTCGAGGTACTCCATCGCGATGTAGTACGTGTCCTCCGCCTCGCCGCGGTCGTAGATCGAGACGATGTTCGGATGGTTCAGTGCGGCCGCATTTTTCGCCTCGCGCCGGAACCGCTCGATGAACTGGTCGTCGTTCGCGTGGCGACCGTTGAGGATCTTGATCGCGACGCGGCGCCCGAGTTCCTGGTCCTCCGCGAGGTAGACGTCCGCCATGCCGCCCGCGCCGAGCTTGCGGACGATCTTGTAGCGCCCGTCGAAGAACGTGCCTATGAGGGAATCGCCCGAAGCCACAACCGTCTAAAGCCTAAAGACCACGTCAGCGATGCAGGAGGTTTTCGAGGATGGCCTTCGCTATCGGCGCCGAGATCGAGCCGCCGAAGCCGTTCGGCTGCTTCTCGACGACGACGGCGACCGCAACCTGCGGGTTCGTCGCCGGGGCGAAGCAGACGAACCACGCGTCGTAGATGTTGGGATATGCGGGCCCAAGCTCGGCGGTGCCTGTCTTGCCCGCGACCGGGACGCCCGGGATCTGCGCTGCCGTGCCGGTGCCGCCCTCCACGACGAGCTGCATCATCTGGTTCAGCTCCGCCGCGGTCTTCGCGCTGATCGGGTGGCCGATGACGCTCGGCGCCGTCCTGGTCACGACCCCGCCGCCGGGCGCGGTGACCTTCTGGAGGAGGTACGGCCTCGGCTCGTTGCCGTGGTTGGCGATCGTCGAGGCGACGAGAGCCATCTGGAGCGGCGTGACGAGCATCCGCTCCTGCCCGAACGCGAGCCGGCCGGGGTCGACCTGAGTTGTTGGATCACTCGGGAAGAAGAGATGGCGCGGCCCGCGCTTCGGGTACGTGTAGAGGCCGCTCGGGTAGATCGTGTTCGACGGCGTGTCGAGCGGCGGGGAGGAGTAGAAGCCGTAGCGCTTCGCGTAGTCGAGGATCAGGCCGGCGCCGATCTGCTTGCCGACGTTGCAGAAGACGGCGTTGATCGAGTGCTCGAACGCTGACTCGAAATCGACGTTTCCGAAAGCCTCGACACCGCCCGGCGAGTCCGGGTTGCCGGCGTTGTAGACGTTCGTCCCGTACTCGGTGCAGTAGCCGGGGTCGTAGAAGCCGGTGAACGGCGTCACCTTGCCGGCGTCGAGCGCCGCCGATGCCGTGATCATCTTGAAGGTCGAGCCCGGCGGATAGAGGCCCTGCGTCGCGTTGTCGTACAGCGCGGACGCGTCGCCGCACGTGCCGCGGATCTTGGCGATCTTCGCGTAGCCGTTCCGCTGGAGGATGAGGTTCGGGTCGTACGTCGGCGACGAGGCCATCGCGTACACCGCCCCCGTCTTCGGGTTCATCGCGACGACGGCGCCACAGCGTCCGGCGAGGAGCTGCTCCGCAAGCCTCTGCGCCGACGGCCTGAGCGTCAACGTGACGTCGTCCCCGTGCACCGTCTTGCCGCCGAGGCGGTCGACCTCCTGCGAGAGCGCGTTCGTCAGCGTCGTGTTCGACCCGGTCAGGAAGTCGTTGAGCGACTGCTCGAGGCCGGTCTGCGTCTGCCCCGTGGTGGCGTAACCGACGACCTGCGAGAACGCGCCGCTCGTCGGGTACTTCCGCGAGTACGTCGTCAGGCCGCCCTTCTTGTGCCGGACGCTCCAGGCGAGGCGCATCCCGTTCGCCGCGAAGATCGTGCCGCGGTCGATCTGGAGCTGGGTGACGAGCTGCACGGCGTTCCCCTGCCTGTTCGCGAGCTCGCCGCCCGCCCACGACTGCCAGTACGTCGTCGCGCCGATGAGCACGGCGATGAGGAGAGCCGCGACGACGGCGAGATGCCGGAGCTGCGTGTTCACGCCGCGACCGCCCGATCGCGGTTGGCTCTGTTGGAGATGAGCATCAGTCCCGCCACGAGGAAGAAGTTCGACACGACGCTCGATCCTCCGTACGAGACGAACGGCAGCGTGATCCCCGTCAGCGGGATGACGCGGAGGATGCCGCCGACGATGACGAACGTCTGCAGCGCGAAGCCGAAGCTGAGTCCGGCGGCGAGGAGCTTCGAGAAGCCGTCGCTCGCGGCGAGCGCGATCTGGAAGCCCCGCACGACGAACGCCATGTAGAGCAACAGCAGCGCGGCCGCGCCAACGAGGCCGATCTCCTGGGCGATCGCCGAGTAGATGAAGTCGGTGTTCTGGTCGGGGACGATCTGCGTCCCGCCCGGCGTCGCGACGATGCCGCGGCCGAGGCCCGTGCCGACCCAGCCGCCGTGCGCGATCCCGTACAGCGACTGGACGAGCTGATAGCTCTGGCACTGCTGGCGGAGCGCCATTGTCCCGGTCGACGGGCAGTAGACCGGGTTCGACGTCCACGGAAAGAGCCAGTCCGTGACCCGCTCGTGCACGTGTGGCGTGGCGCGCCCGACCGCGAAGGCGCCGACAAGAAAGAGCCCGAGCGCCGCGGCGACGAACGAGAGCCGGGCGGTCGCGATGTAGAGGAGCGCGAGGAAGATCCCGTAATAGAGGAGCGCACTGCCGAGGTCATTCGTCGCGAAGAGGACGAGCATCGCGCCGCCCCAGATCAAGAGCAGCGGCCCCCAGTCCTTCAGCCGTCCCTGTGCGAGCACCTCTCGCTTCTCGCGGAGATACGCGGCGAGGAAGACGATGAGCGCGACCTTCCCGAGCTCACCCGGCTGGAACTGGAGCCCGCCAAAGTGGATCCAGAGCCGCGCGCCGTTGATCGACTCCCCGATCACGGGCAGCCGCGGCAGGAAGAGCAGCACGATCGCGACAACGCCGAAGATGTACTTGTAGCGCTCGAGGACGCGGTAGTCCCGCCGCAGCCCGATGAGCGTCGCGGCGAACGCAGCGACGCCGATCACGACCCAGACTCCCTGCCGCAGCGCGCTCGGCGGGCCGAGGCGGTAGATCTCTGTGAGTCCGATGGCAGTAAGCAGCGCCGCCATCGGCAGGAGGTACGGATCGGCGAGCGGCACCGTGTACCGCGCGACGACGTGGGCGACGAGGTAGAGCGCGAAGAAGAACGCGGCGTAGCCGAGGGAGCCGGTCGAGACGTGCGACTTGAGGGCGATGTAGACGCTCGCGAAGCCGATCGCAGTGAGGGCTCCGACGGTGAGAAGGGCGGCGAGCTCGCGGTTCCGCAGGGTCAGCGTGAGAGCCCCCAGATGAGCAGCACAGCGGCGATCGCGAACAGGCTGAGAACCGCGAGGACGATGAGGACGCGCCTCTGCGAAATGGCCGGGCCGGCCCCTGTCGCGGCGGGCGGAGGCACGTCGACGGACTCCGGCGTCCGCTCGTCCGGCTCGCTCACCGCCGGCATCGTCACCGTGTCCTCGATCCCGGGCTCGTCGCTCGCGGGCTCCTCGCCGGCCGAGATGCGGAAGGCGACAGCGGTGATGTTGTCCTCGCCGCCCTCCTTGTTCGCGAACTGGACAAGCGAGCGCACCGCCTTCTCGAGGTCGTCGCGGTTCGTGTCGACGAGCTCGAGGATGTCGACGTCCTCGACCATGTCGGTGAGGCCGTCGGAGCAGATGAGGAAGACGTCGCCGTCCTCCGCCTCGATCGCGAACGCGTCGACGTCGACGTCCGGGTCGGTGCCGACGGCGCGCGTGATGACGCTGCGCTGCGGGTGGACGTGCGCCTCTTCCTCCGAGAGCTTGCCGCTCTTGAGGAGCTCGTTCACGAGCGAGTGGTCTTCGGTGAGCTGCTCCATCGAGTCGCCGCGGACGAGATACGCACGCGAGTCGCCGACGTGCCCGATGACGACCGTCATCCCCTCGACGATCGCGACGGTCATCGTCGTGCCCATTCCGGAGGCGGTGGGATCGGTCGAGGCGCGGTCGTAGATGCGGCGGTTCGCCTCCTGGATCAGCGCGTCCACGCGCTCGAGCGCGCCGAGCTCCTGCGAGCCGCCGGCTTCGAGCGCTGAGGCGGCGAGCTTCGACGCGACCTCGCCGGCCTGCGCGCCGCCCATCCCGTCGGCGACGGCGAAGAGCGGAGGCGCGACGACGTAGTTGTCCTCGTTCCGGCGCCGCCGACGCCCGGTGTCGCTTGCGACTGCATACGACCCGACAGGCATCGGCGGCTCCTAGCGCTCCTCGACGCGGAGGTCGGTCTCGCCAACGCGGAGGACGTCGCCCGGGCTCATCCGCTCGGCACCGACGACGCGCGCGCCGTTGACGAACGTGCCGTTCGTCGAGTCGAGGTCCTGGACCCAGACGCCGTCGCCGCGCGCCTCGATGCGCGCGTGGCGCGCGGAGGCGAACTCGTCCCCGTCGAGGACGAGGTCGTTCTGGCCACCGCGGCCGATGGTGACCGGAGCAGAGTCGACGGGGAACACCGCCCCCGCCTCGAGGCTCGGGCTGCGCTGTACGACGAGGTGCACCGCGCGGCTTGGGCGGCGAGCTGCCGCCGAGCCCAGTCCGGCCGCGGCGGCGGCGCCCGGCGTGAGGATCATGCTGTCGGCCGCCGGGCCGGTGCCGGCGTTGGCCCCGGCGCTCACCTTCGGCTCCTTCCCCGCGGTGCGGATGACGCGCCAGACAAAGGCGTAGAGGAGGACGAGAAACGCGATCTTGAGGACGAGCAGGAGCTGGCCGACGGACGAGGACGCGAGCACCACCATCGCGTTCGCCTATTCCCGCTCGGTCGAGAAGGTGACCGTCGTCTCGCCGATGACGAAGCTCGTGCCGTCGTCGAGTCGCGCGCGCTGGACGCGGCGGCCGTCCACCTCGACGCCGTTCGTCGAGCCGAGGTCGATGACCCACCACGTCGAGCCCTGTTGCACGACCTCGGCGTGGCGGCGCGAGATGTTCGGATCCTCGATCTGGACGTCGACGTCACGCGAGCGGCCGAGCACGGCGCGGCTCTTGTCGAGGATGCGGCGCCGCCCGCCCCAGGTAAGGACGCCGACCATGCGGTCGACGGCGAGCTCCTCGCGCGACACCTCCTCGGTCGGCTGCGTCCTCGGCTTGTAGATCATCGTCGCGCCGGAAGCCGCGTCGTCGGCCGGCTCGTCGCCGCTGCGGCCGTGCTGTGCCATGCGCGTGGCGATCCCGAACTCGCCCACACCGAGGTCGTCGTCCGTCTCGAAGAGGACGCGCGGCGGCGTGAGGAGCGCGTAGTTCTCGCGCATGGCGTGCTCGGCGAGGTACTCCTCGAGCTCCGAGACGAGCGAGTTCTCGTAGCCCTCGAACTGCTTCCGGTCGTCGCTCGAGAGATAGATCGTGTACTCGTTCGGGACGTAGATCCGCGTCACCGAGGTGGAGCGGTTCTCGTCCATCTCCTTTGCGAGCTTCCGGGCCAGCTCGACCGGCTGGACATTCGTCCTGAAGGCGCGGCCGAAGACCCCCTCGAAGACCCGCTCCAGTCTCTGCTCGATTGCCCTCAGCACTTGCCGGAATCTACCCCGCGGTAGTGACGCGAAGCGCCGAAAACGCACCGACTGCGATGGAACACGCGGCGAGCGGGGCTGCGAGCGAGAACGGCGCGCCCGCCGGCAGGACGAGAATCGCGGCCAGGAGCATTCCCGCGCCGAGCCCGGCGCTCCAGCGGAGCGCCCTGCCGGCGACGTAGGGGAGTGCGACGGCGACGGCGGCGAGGAGGGCCGTTTCGAGGAGGAGAGCCGGATGCCCAGCGGCGGCGTGGGCGAGCGTGCCGGCCACGCCGAACGCTCCGGTCGCGCCGCGGAGGCCTGCGCCGAGCGGTGCGGCTCCGCCCACGAGCGGCAGCGTCCCGTGATCGACTCCCGCCACGACGGCGGCCGTGAGTACGCCGAGCGCGGTGACGAGCGCCCGGCGAGCGCCCGAACCGATGCGCCACGTCGCGAGCGGCAGCAGGCCCACGAGGGAGAGCGGCGCAAGCAGCGGCCCGAGCGCGAAGAGGAGCGTCGCCCGCGGCTCGCGCCACGTCACGGCGAGGAGCGCCGCTGCGAGCGCCACGTAGAGGAGAGCGCCGCCCGACGAGAAGTTGCCGATGGGGAAGACCGGCACGGCGAGCGCGAGGGCGATTCCGAGGCGCTCGCGGACGAGCGTCGCGGCCACGACGGCGCCGCCGAGGGCGAGCGGCCAGCCGGGAGGGAAGAACGGGATCGCCGCGGCGGTCCAGCCGGCGAGCGCGGCCCCGAGCGCGGCGGTAACGAGGCGATCGGGCACCGACGGGCTCGGGAGAGCGATGGTCGCGCGGCTCGGCTCCTTCTTGTCGGCGCGCGCGAGGCCGCGCAGCTCCCCGGCGAGCTCGCGCGCGGAGGGACGCTTGCCCGGATCCTGCGCGAGCGCGCGATCGACGAGCCGGAGCAGGCGCTTCGGCAGCTCCGGCCGCAGGTCGCCGAGCGGCCGCGCACCCGACTCGATCGCGCGCGCCGTCTCGAGCATCGAGCCGCGCCAGAACGGATGCCGTCCCGCGAGCGCTTCCCAGAGCATCACGCCCACGGCCCAGACGTCCGCCGCCGCGGTCGCAGGCTTGCCGGCGAGCCGCTCGGGGGAGATGTAGGCGAGCGTCCCCGGCACGTCTCCCTGCTCGGTGAGCGTCTCGGCTTCCTCCATCAGCGCGAGCCCGAAGTCGAGGACGCGCACGGAGACCTGCGGGCCGTCGGCGAGGAGGACGTTCGACGGCTTGACGTCGCGGTGGAGGATCCCGGCCGCGTGCGCGTGCGCGAGCCCCTCGCACACCTGCGCGCACGCCTCGATCGCGGCTTCGTCGTCCAGCTCGCGCGCGCGCAGCGCCTCGCGGAACGTCTGGCCGGGGATGTACTCGTAGGCGATATAGACGTGCCGCGAGTCGTGCGACAGGCCGTAGGTGCGGAGGCAGGCTGGATGGCGCAGGCGGGCCGCGGCCTCGGCCTCGCGCTCCGCGCGCGCGGCGGCTTTCCCTTCGCGCGCCACGATCTTGAGCGCGACGTCGAGCTGGGTCTGTTCGTCGCGGGCGAGCCAGACCGAACCGGAGCCGCCGCTGCCGAGCGGCTTGAGGGGCCGGTAGCGGCCGAGCACGAGCTCGGGGAAGGCGAGGGCTTGGGCGGCCTCGACCATGCCTTGCGGAGATTGGCCACCGCACCGGACAGTCCTGCATGGCGCGCGGCCAGAGTAAGGTTGGTACCCGCTTGAACACGTTTGACGACGACAACGAGGCAGGGCTCTTCAACGAGCCCCGCAGGCGCCCGCCGCGCGACCGGGGCCGCCGTCCGCAGCGGAGCGGCCCGCGCCGGGCGGGGCCCTCGGCAGGCTCGAACAGCGTCCTCCGCCTCGCCGGCCTCATCGCGCTCGCGATCACGATCGTCTTCGGCTTCGTCCTCTGGGTCGGCTCTTGCAGCGGCCAGTCGAAGGGGGACTACACCGCGTACATCGCCGCGATGCAGCCCCTCGCGCAGGACTCCGCGATTGTCGGCGCCAAGTTCGCCACCGATCTCGAAACACCCGGCCTCACGATGGAGACCTTCCAGTCGCATCTCCTCGACTGGTCGCGGCAGGAGCAGAACGACTACGTCGCCGCGCAGCGGCTCCGGCCGCCAGCCCCGCTCCAGAGCGCTCATGCCGAAGCGCTCGCGACCTTCTATCTGCGCGCGACCGGCCTCGCCGGGATCGCGAGCGCGCTCACGATCGCGAAGAATGGCCACGAAAGCGCCGCGGCCGCCGCGCCTGCGCTCGCGAGCGACGCGCAGCTTCTCAGCACGAGCGACGTCCTCTGGGAGCAGCTCTACAAGCTGCCCGTGACGCAGACCCTCACGGCCCAGAACGTCGGCAACGTGATCGTCCCCGCTTCGCAGATCGTGAAGGACCCCAGCATCGTGAGCGCTGCCTCGCTCGCGACCGTGTACCAGCGGGTCAGTACCCCCTCGAGCGGCGGCCACGTGACGGGCGCCCACGGCAGCAACCTCCTCGGAACGAACGCCGTCGAGAGCGGCGTCTCGAAGTCGCTGTCGACGTCGACGGCGACCACGGTCGCGTACAGCTCGAGCCTCGTCATCGACGTCGTGTTCGAGGACTCCGGCAACTACCCGGAGGTGAGGGTCCCCGTCACCCTCACGGTCAAGGCGGGGAGCCAGAGCATCTACACGGCGACCAAAACGGTTGCGCAGATCGCGACGGGAGCGCAGACGACGGTGTCGTTCACGAACCTTCAGCTGCCGCCGTCGGCGGTTGGGCACAGCGCCTCCATCTCCGTGAGCATCGCGAAGGTGCAGGGAGAGGCGCGGCTCGACAACAACGCGGCCACGTATCCCGTCTTCTTCCTGCTCGCGCCGAGCTAGGCGTGTCCTCCTCGGCCGCAGCGGCGATCGCCATCGGAGCCGGCGTTCTCGCCGTCGCCGGGCTCGCGCTTGCGGGAGTCGCGTGGAGCCGCCTGCGCGCGATCCGCGCCGCGCAGCAGGCACTCCTCGGGCACGGCAGCTCCGACCTCGTCGACTTCGCCGTCGCGCTCCAGGGTCGTCTCGACGAGACCCACCGCAAGCTCGACGAGCTCGCGGGCGGGATCGCGGAGGTCGACCGCCGTGTCGACGGCGTGGTCTCGCGGGTCGCCGTCGTCCGCTACGACGCCTACGAGAACACCGGCGGCCACCAGTCGGCGTCGGTCGCGCTGCTCGATGCGTCGCGCACCGGTGTCGTCCTCAGCGCCATCCAGGGCCGCGACTACGCGCGGATCTACGTGAAGGAGATCGAGGACGGCCGCTCCCCGGTTGCGCTCTCGCCGGAGGAACAGGACGCCGTAGACCGGGCCGTGAAGGGTTAGCTACCTTTTCGTCCAGGTTGCAGCATGTTCTCGTCCTCAACGCGAGCTACGAGCCGCTCAACGTTTGCACGGTGCGGCGAGCGCACGTGCTCGTCCACAAGGGCAAGGCGGAGGTCGTCGAGCGCCTCGACAAGCCGCTCCGCTCCGCCGAATCGAGCTTCATCTGGCCGCACGTGATCCGGCTCATCAACTACGTGCGCGTGCCGCGCGCGATCCAGCGGAAGATCTCCCGCCGCGCTCTGTTCGCGCGCGACGGCTGGAAGTGCGCCTACTGCGGCACGACGGCGGGCAGGCTCACACTCGACCACATCGTCCCGCGCTCGAAGGGCGGCGAGTCGGTGTGGGAGAACGTCGTCACCGCTTGCGCGCCGTGCAACTTACGCAAGGGCGACCGCTCGCTCGAGCAGGTCGGGATGGAACTTCGCACCCTGCCGCGCCCGCCCGCGCCGGCGCTCTTCATCCGCCTCGCCGCGCCGCGGATCCCGTCCGGCTGGACGCCGTACCTGCCGGGCGCCGCTACCGCTTAACCAGCGAGCAACTCTCGTCCTTCGGACCGTTGATCGACAGATGTGCTGGCAGGTCGACCTCTGCCGTCCCGGTCCGCCAAAGGAAGCCATAGCGCACCTGGAACCCGGTGAACCCCCAGAAGTACTGCGTGCCACGAGCCGCCGGGCGACAGCGAGCGTCGTAAGTGCCGCGGAGCTCGAGCAGCATGAGCTGCCCGGGCTTGAGGTCGAAGGGACGGAACGGCCTGAACGGCCCGCTAAAACCCCCGTCGTTCGCGATTGGCCCGGCCACGGTCAGGTGGGGGCTCGAGAGCGGTAGCTCCGAAAACGAATGGCCGTAATCGCCTGTGATGCCGAGCACGCGCACGGTGAAGCGTCCGTAGTTCACGACCGAGACGCCGACCTCGAATGGCCCGCCCTGTCGAAACGCGACGTGCTCGCCGTCGTCGCCGACATCGGTCTTGGATCCCGGCGTGTCCATCGAGCCGTTGCCGAACGCGAGCGGCTGGCAGCTGTCGACCCAGGCGATTCCGGCGATCACGAGTCCGAGCACCGTGAGCACAGCGGCGGCGAGCACGAGGTTCCGCGGCCGGAATGAGCGGATGAACGCGATCGCGCCGCGCCGCTGTGAGAGGCCGGCGGCCGCACGCAGCTCGGCGGTGTAATGCCCCGCGGTTCCGAGCCTCGCGACGAGGTCCGTCTCGGGCGGGAGCTCGGCGAGGTGGTCGCGGAGATCGGCGAGCAGGTCGCGTCTTTGCTTCCACGGGAGGTCGCGAAGAGCGAACTTCACCTCCCGGAGATAGTCGTCGTGGGTCATGGCACGAGTTTCCCGAGCGCGTCGTTGATCGTGCTCCACGCCGTTGTCCCCGCACGCAGCTGCGCCCGCCCCGCCGTGGTCAGGGAGTAGTACTTCCGCGCTGGCCCGCTGTCCGAGGCTTGGAGGCGGGAACTGAGATGGCCGGCCTGCTCGAGCCGCCGCAGCGTCCCATAGACCGAGGCATCGCCGACGCCCTCGAGGCCCGCCTGCTCGAGCGTCGAGAGGATCTCGTAGCCGTACGTCTCTCCCTGCGCGATCACTGCCAGCACGGCCAGCTCGAGCACACCCTTGAGGAGTTGCGATTGATCCACACTAGTCTGCATAGAAGAATAGCCCGGATTGAAGATGAGTCAAGGCTTAACCGATCCCTGGTCGAGCCATAGCCCGCCCTTTCATCGCCCGGTCGTAGAACTGCGGCAGATGAAAGGAGACCGCAGTTGACTCGCTACCGCCTCACCTTCGACGCCAATCCGAAGGAGCTCGCCCGCCGAGATTCCGGAGTCAGCCACATCGCTCTTCTCTGGAGCCGGCGCCGGCATCGCGCTGCAGTCGTCGTAGAAGACGACGCCACTGGTGAGCTCGTCGAGCTCGACGTCCGCGACAAGGAGAACGCCCTCGAGCTCTACGAGCATCCATACGCCTACCTCGCCGCTCGCGGACATCCGGGTAGACGTCCCGATCCACCGGGCCTCCGCGCAGCGTGAGCCGGCATCGACCAGGGAGGTGATCCAGCTCTGGGGTACGGCGCCGTGACGTTCGAGGTCGCGGCGCCGTACCTAGGGCATGACCAGACTCCGGTACGTCCTCCTCATCTCCGGCGTGGTGCTCGTCGCAGCAGCCATCGCCGGGGTCGCGCAGCCATCCAAGGGCGGCGCGGCCAACCCGTCCACGACGACGATCACCGTGACCGGGAACGGCACGGTGAATGCGACTCCCGACAAGGCCTCCTTCGACTTCGGCGTCCAGGTGAACGCCGCGACTGCGGCAGAGGCGATCAGCAAGGACAACGAGCAGGCGCAGGCGATCATCGACGCCCTGAAGAACGCCGGCATCCCCGACTCCGACATCCAGACGACCTCCGTCTCGCTCTGGCCTCAGACCTCGAGCAACGGGGACACGATCACCGGCTACCAGGCGTCGAACTCCGTCAACGTGACGGCCCCGATCGACAAGTCCGGTTCTCTCGTCGACGCCGCCGTCGGCGCGGGCGCGAACAACATCGACGGGCCGAACCTCTCCGTCGGCGACGAGAGCTCGTACAACGCGCAGGCGCTGAAGCTCGCGGTCGACGACGCGAAGGCGCAGGCGCAGGCGATCGCCACGGCTTCCGGGCTGACCCTAGGCGGGATCCTCCACATCACCAACGAGGGCAGCAGTCCGACGCCGATCATGTACGGCGCGCTCGACGCAAAGGCGGCCGGGACTTCGATCGAGGCCGGAAGCCAGCAGATCCAGGCGTCCGTGACGGTGGTGTACTCGGCGAGCTAGCTAGAGCTCCGCGTGGCGGGCCTCGATGCAGCCGAGCGCCCAGCCGTTCGCCGCCAGCACGATCCGTTCCGCGAGCACGTCGGCCTCAGGGCCGGCGTGCTCGCGCGGTATGTCGACAACAACTTGGTGGACGGACGCCTCGACCGCGCCGCCGAACTCGTGGCGCTCCTCCGCGACGATCGCGAACGCGGGGACGAGATCGCTCACGCGCCCGGCGAGATCGTCGATCTCCGCGGGCGTCACTGTGCGCCCGGCGAAGACGCCGAAATTGATGCGCACCTCGACTCCCGGCTCCTCGTGGGTACTGACGAGGAGCGCGACGGCCGGCTCTATCTCCCGCGTGGCTCCCACTGGAACTTCAACGCCGTGATGACCATTCCGGCTACGCCCCAGCCGGCGAGGACGGCGATCGCGCCGGGCTGCGTCCAGAAGCTGTCACCGTGCAGATAGACGGCGAAGACGAGCTTGACGAGGTACTTGAGGGGAAGCACGTCGCCGATCGCACGCAGCACGGACGGATAGCTCTTCGTCGGCCCGAAACCCCCGCTGAGGAACGCCATCGGGAGCAGGACGAAGTTGACGACGGCGGATGACCCCTCGGCGGAACGGATAACGGACGCGATCGCTGTGCCGAGCGCGGCGAACGCCACCGCACCGATGAGAAGGATGACGACGAGCGAGCCCACCGCGGGGGGAAACGGCGTCCCGAAGAACGCGCGTCCGAGGGCGAAGAGCGCGATCGCCTGAAGCGCGAACACGATCAGCGTCGACGCGAGGAGGGCCGCAACGTACGTCGTTGCCGGGAGCGGTGTCGCACGGAGGCGCTTCAGAATTCCGCTCTCGCGCCGCAGCACGAGCTGGATCCCAAGACCGCCGAACGTCGTGTTCGCGCAGCCGTAGCCGATCATCCCTGCCAGGACGGCCCACTTCACCGGCACGCCCAGTTGCTTGTCGAAGCCCGAATAGAGCGAGCCGACGAGCACGAAGAGGAGCAGCGGGAATAGGAAGATGAAGAAGGCGGCCTCCCGGCTGCGCCAGAAGACGAGCTGTTCCGTTCGCAGCTGATGGAGGAAGATCCTCACGTCCCTGGCCGCCTTTCGCCCCCGCCCGGCGGAGCCGGGCTCCGCGAAAGGCTGACGGCGCTGGCTGCAGGATCCCCACGTCTTTGCTGGGCGTCGTCGGTTTCGCCGACGACGCTTCCGGCGTCAGCGCGCGCCGCTCGGTCGTGCGTCTGTGTACTGCCCTTCGCGGCGCGCGCTTGGCTCCTTTGCCAGCGCCGCCCCAGGAACGTGAGCGAGCTCACTGGGGTGGCTCCTCGTCGACGAGGTCGAGGTAGACCTGCTCGAGTGTCGGGCGGCGCACCTCGAGCGAGTCGAGCTCCTCTCCACGGGCGAGCGCCTCGGCCGTCAGGTCGTTGAGCACGCGCGTCGGTTCCGTCGTGCGGATGACGACGTCCTCGCCCGCGCGGCGGTAGCGGATCTCGACCTCGAGGTCCGCCGTCGTGAGCTCGCGCGGCGTGCCGAGCCGCACGATGACGCCGTCGCGGAGGACGGCGACGCGGTCGGCGAGCTGCTCGGCCTCGTCGAGGTAGTGGGTCGTGAGGAGCACGGTCTTGCCGAGCTCGCGGAGCGAACGGATCATCTCCCACGCCGCGCGCCGTGCCGCTGGGTCGAAGCCCGTCGTCGGCTCGTCGAGGAAGACGAGCTCCGGGTCGCCGACGAGCGCGACGCCGAGGTCGAGCCGGCGCTTCTGGCCGCCCGAGAGCGTCTTGATGCGCGCGTTCGCTTTCTCCGTCAGGCCGACGAGCGCGATGACCTCGTCCACGTCGCGCGGCTTCGCGTAGTAGCCGGCGAACACGGCGTGCGTCTCGCGGACAGTGAGGTTCGGCCAGAGCTCGGACTGCTGGAGCACGACGCCGATCCGCTCCCGAAAGCCGGGGCCGGGGCGCTCGGGATCGTGGCCGAGCACGCGCACCTCGCCGCCGTCGCGCTTGCGATAGCCCTCGAGGATCTCGACCGTCGTCGTCTTGCCGGCGCCGTTCGGGCCGAGGAGACCGAAGACCTCGCCCGCCTCGATCGTGAAGTCGACGCCGCGGACCGCCTCGAGACTCCCGTACGCCTTCCGCAGGCCGCTGACCTCGATTGCAGGCATCGGCCGATTAGCCTAGATGCATGGCGACCTTCCGTTACGTCGTGGCGGACGTCTTCACCGACGTGCCCCTCGCCGGGAACCAGCTCGCGGTCTTCACCGACGCGCGCGCGATCCCCGAGGAGCAGCTGCAGCCACTCGCGCGCGAGCTGAACGTCTCGGAGACAGTCTTCGTCTATCCGGCCTCCGGCACGGGCCACGCGGCGATCCGGATCTTCACGCCGTCGCTCGAGCTGCCGTTTGCCGGGCATCCGATCCTCGGGACGGCGTTCGTCCTCGCGGGGCCGCTGCAACTCGTCGAGATCCACCTCGAGACGAAGGCCGGCGTCGTGCCGGTGCGGATCGAACGCGACGGCGCGCGGATCGCCTTCGGCCGCATGACGCAGCCGCCGTTCTCCCACGAGCCGTTCGAGGACGCGGACGCGCTGCTCGCGGCGCTCGGCGTCGAGAGCTCCGGGCTGCCGGTAGAGCTCTACCGGCAAGGGCCGGGACACGTCCTCGCCGAGCTCGCCTCGCCGGACGAGGTCGCGGCGCTTGCGCCCGACTTCGCTGCGGTCGCGCGGATAGCAGGCGAGCATGGCGCGGTCTGCTTCGCGCGTCAGGACGGCCACTGGAAGGCGCGCGTCTTCGTCCCCGGCGTCGGCATCGACGAGGACCCGGCGACCGGCTCGGCGGCCGGGCCGCTCGCGCTCCATCTCTCCCGGCACGGGCGGATCGCGTTCGGTGACGAGATCGAGATCCGTCAGGGCGTGGAGGTCGGCCGTCCGTCGACGCTCTTCGCGGTCGCGCGCTCGGAGACGGATGTCGAGGTCGGCGGGACGGCGGTGGTGGTCGCGCGCGGGGAGTTTCGTCTGCCGTGAGGCGCGTCGCCGTGATGGGCGGCTCCTCCACGGGGAAGACGACCGTCTCGCGGCGGCTCGCAGCGGCGCTCGGCGTTCCGCACATCGAGCTCGACGCGCTCCACCACGGTCCCGGCTGGCAGGAGGCGCCTGCCGACGCGTTCCAGGCGAGCGTCCGCGCTGCCTTCGCGGCGGCTCCGGACGGGTGGGTCGTCGACGGGAACTACCGGTCGAAGCTCGGCTCGCTCGTGCTCGAGGCTGCAGACACGGCTGTCTTCCTCGATCCGCCCTTCCTCCGCACGCTCTGGCGCGCGCTCTCGCGGACGATCCGCCGCACGTTCACCCGGGAGGAGCTGTGGAACGGGAACACCGAGCGGATCCGGCATGTCCTGCGGCGCGACTGGATCCCGTTCTGGGTGATCCGAACGCACCGCAACTACTCGCGTGAGATCCCGGCCCGCGTCGCGGAGCAGCCGCAGCTCGCGCTCATCCGCCTCCGCTCGGACGCCGAGATCGACGCTCTCGTTCAGTCGATCCAGGCGATCGAGCCGATGTCCGGCAGCTCGAACGGGAGCGAACGCCAGAACACGCCGCCGTTCGTCGAGACGTAGAGCCGGTTGCGCGCCGCGTAGAGCATCCGGTCGGGATCGTCCTCGGCGATCGCGACAGCGAAGCCCGGAGGGAGCCCGCCGCCCGCTTCCCGCCACGTCGCGCCGCCGTCGTTCGAGAGCATGAGCGGCGGGCGACGCTCGACGACCGCGACCACGGTCGGGCCGGATTGTGCGGCGGCGACAACGCGCGGCAGCGCGACGTCGGGCCGCTCCGTAGCCGGGACTTCGGTGCCCTCGCCGATCAGCGACTCGTCCTCGACGTCGACGAGAAAGACGCCCGCCACCGTCCCGACCGCGGCAATCACGGACTTGTCCTTCCTTGTGACAACTTGTCACTAAGTAGGTTCGAGACGAGTGCCGCGGCGCTGCGGCCGGCTTCGACCGGCTCGGCGCCCGCCGCGCGCGCGGCGAGGTAACCCGCCGCGAACATGTCGCCTGCGCCGGTCGGGTCGGCGTCGACGGGATCCGCGGCGATGTGCGTCCCGTTGACCGTCGCGCCGCGCAGGCCGTCGGTCACGACGAGCTCCGGCACGTCGACCGGGCCGACGACGGCCGCCTCCTCCTTTGCGAGCTTGAGGATCGAGACGCCGCGAAGCGCGTCGCGGTCGTAGTCCGAGTCGAGCACGAGCGGGCCGAGCCGCGGCCGGCGGACGAGGCCCTGTCCGTCGAGGAGCACATGCCGGGCACGCGGGACGGCGACGTCGCCGCGCAGGAGCGGCGCGACCTGCACCCAGTCGGCGTCAACGTCCGGCGCGAACGGTTCGCCGATCGCGTCGACCGTCATCGTGCGCGAGCCGCTCGCGTCATAGGAGAACGAGAACGCGGTCGTCGTTTCCCCGACATGAAGCTCGATCGGCACCGCCCGGGCTTCGAGCTCCGCCCGGAACGCGCCCTCGTCGGCCGCTCCGCATGCGGCGACGACTACCGCATCCGCTCCGAGCGCGGCGAGCGCGCGCGCCGCGTGCCACGGCCCGCCGCCGATGCTCGGCGCACCGCCGGCGACGACGTCACGCGAGAGATGCCCGATCACGGCGAGCGACGGCACGACTCGCAAGCGTAAGCAGAAGCATGAGAAGGAACGCGGCGCCGAAGCTCGGCAGCGACGCGCCGAAGGTGACGTTGCCGGGATGCGTGTGCGCGACGAGCCTCATCCAGAACCCGAGGGGCGTCGGCGAGAGCCACTGGTAGACACAGAAACCGACCGCCCACGCGACAAGCCCCGCGGGGCGCCAGCTCGGCCCGTCGAACATCCGCTCCTGCGTGTACCGGCAGCCGGCGAGGAGCCAGTCGGCGACGAGGACTCCGAGAAGCGGGACGAAGAACGAGCCAAGCAGGAGGAGGAAGTTCTCGAACGCCCCTCCGAAGCTCAGAACGAGCGCGAGCCCCGTCGCCAGCGCCGAGACGAGCGTGATGAGCAGTCGCTGGGACACGCGCGGGAGGTAGTTCTGGACGGAGACGGCGGTGGAGTAGATGTCGGCGAATGCCTTCTCGCTCTCGTCGATGGTGACGCAGATCAGCGCGACGAAGGCGATCCCGCCTGCTGCTGCGACAGCCGCCGGCAGCTGCGTCGGCTGCGTTGGATCCGAGACGCTCTGTGAAAGGGCGATCAGGCAGCCGAGACCGATGCACCAGATCGTCGGCACGAAGTAGCCGATGCCGGCGCCGACGCCCGCGCCACGGCGGCTCTTCGCGAAGCGCGTGTAGTCGGCCGCGAGCGGCGTCCACGAGACGACGCTCCCGATCACGATGTCAACCGCCTGGCCGAAGCTCGGGAAGCCGCCCGTCGGCCCGGGTTCGGCGGGTGCGTTCCAGAACGCATGGAGATTGGACTTCGAGACGGCCCAGTACGTGAGGTAGCCCATCGCGAAAAGCAAGGCCCACGAGGCCACCTTGCGGAGGTACCGGCGGACGAAGCCGATCGGTCCGAGCATCCCGAGCGCCCAGCTCAGTGCGCCGAAGAGGAGCGTCCAGAGCCACTTCCCCTGCCAGCCGAAGATCCGCTCGGAGGCAGCCGCGGCGGCGGTCGCGATGATGATGAGCTCGAAGGTCGACCAGCCGACGTTCTGCGCGACGTTGAACGCCGTCGGGAGCCACGAGCCGCGCTGCCCGAGCGGTGCGCGCAGGACGACCATTCCCGGTACGCGCGCGTCGGCCCCGATTGCTGCCGAGATCCCGAGCAGGATGTTCCCGGCGACCGCGCCGACGAGGATCGCGAGCATCGCCTTCGGCAGCGAGAGCGCGGGCACGAGCAGCGCGCCGATCACGATGACGAGCAGCGAGACGGACAGGTTCGTCCAGAGGAGCAGCGAGTCGAGCGTGCCGAGAACCTGGAGCCGCTCGGGAACGGGGCTGATCCCCCAGCTTGGAGTCCGGTCGTCCACGAGCGGGAGTCTAGGTACGGGGAGGAGCCCTCTAGACCGGCTCCGCGCGCTGTGACAGGATCACGCCATGCGCGTCTTCCTCGCCGGAACGCTCCTCGCCCTCGCCCTCGCCGTCGCGGGCTGTGGCGGTGGCGGGTCGCCTTCGAGCAGCGGCGGCAACGGCGAGGCGGCGAAGTCCGCGCAGCAGGTTCTCACGGACACGGTGAAGGCCGCCGACGCGGCGAGCTCGTTCCACATATCCGGCCAGATCTCCGCCGCGCAGCAGGTCGGACTCGACCTGACGATCGTGAAGGGCAAGGGCGCGACGGGTTCGTTCACGTTGAAGGGAAACAAGGTCGATCTCGTGATCATCGGCACTGACGCCTACATGAAGGCAGACGCCGCCTTCTTTACGCAGTTCGCGGGCTCGAGCGGCGGCACGATCGCGCAGCTGGCCGCGGGCAAGTGGCTGAAGTTCTCGACGACCGACCCCCAGTTCGGGCAGCTCACGGGCATCGCGTCTTCGAAGTCGATCTTCGATGCCATCACCTCGAGCCACGGGAAGCTCAAGAACAAGGGGGCGACGACGTACCAGGGCCAGAGCGTCGTCGACATCTACGGCGGCTCGAAGAACGGGGATTTCTACGTCGCCGCGACGGGAACCGCGTATCCAGTCGCGCTAGCCAAGAGTGGCTCGGGCGCCCACGGCTCCGTGACGTTCGACAATTGGAACAAGTCGGTCACGCTGACGGCTCCCTCCGGTGCGATCGATATCTCGCAGCTGATGGGCTCCGGCTAGAGCTTCTTGCTCATCGCGACCGCGTTCTCGTCGTAGCCGAGGGAGCGGTAGAGATTGCGCGCGACCTCGTTGCCGCCGAAGACGTTGAGCGAGACGCGGTCGAGCCCGCGGCTCCGCGCCTCTTCCTCCGCGAGCAGCATCGCCGCCTTGCCGTAGCCCTTGCCGCGGTGCTGCGAGTCGATGCGGATCTCGTAGATGAAGAGGTTGCGGAACATCTCGCTGTCGCGCTCGCACAGCCACAACTCGCCGGCGCGCTCGCCGTCCGCCACGATCCCGTAGACGAGCTGCTCGGGTGTCGGCGTCCCATCGGGGAAGAGACGGTTCATGTCTGCAGTCGCCTTCTTGCGGGCCTTCTCGACCGACATCCCGGCGTTCGCGATCATGTCGTCGCCGTAGCGCTCGCACATCTTGGGCAGCCAGTCGGCGAACTCCTCATCGTTCAGCGGCCGCAGCTCGACGCTCACGTCGCGAGCCTACCCCCGGCGTAGGCTCGGCGGATGGAGATCGACACGGCGGAGCTGCTCGCGCGACACGGGCGGAATCCCTTCTCCGTCTTCGTCCGTTACGACGCGCCCTGGCGGTGGTTCGAGACGGACGGAGGTGCGGCGCCGTATCTCGAGCACGGCCGGGTCGCGCTTGCCTGGGCCGATCCGCTCGCCGGCGACTCCGAGGAGTTTCTCCGCGAGTTCACTCGCGAGCTGCGCGCGCGGCGGCGCCGGCGCATCTGCTGCGTTCTGATCGGCGAGGACGTCGCGCGCGCGGCGCGGGCGCTCGGCTACGTCGTCCTCAAGATCGGCGAGCAGCCGTACTTCGACTTCACGACGTGGCGCCTGCCGCGCGGCGATCCCGGTAAGCACCTGCGCTGGTGCCTCAACGTCGCCCACCGAGCCGGCGTCGAGGTGAGGGAGTACCGCTCTGGCGACGACGCGGACGTGCTCGACGCGCTCGCCGCATGGGAGAGCGGGCTTGGACGTGCGCCGGCCGACTCATTCCTCCGCGCCTCGCCGCTCGCGCGCATCGACGAGAAGCGTCTCTTCCTTGCGTGGCGCGACGGGCGAGTCGACGCGGTCGTCGCGTGCTCGCCGGTGCCGGCGGCGGGCGGCTGGCTGCTCGAGGATCTGATCCGGCGGCCGGATGCGGCGAACGGCGCAACCGAGGCGGCAGTCGTCCATGCGCTCGCGACGCTCGCGGAGGACGGCGCCGCGTGCGCGTGGCTCGACCTCGCGCCGCTCCGTGGCTTCGAGTCGCAGATCGACTGGCGCGCGCGGCTCCTCTTCAGCGCGCTCGGGCCGCTCGTCTCGTTCTTCGACGGGCGCTACCACTTCCGGGCGCTGACGACGTACCTCGGGAAGTTCCAGCCGACGTCGTGGACGCCGCGCTACGTCGCGCTCAAGCCTGTCCTTCCGACGCTGGGCCTCGTGCGGGCACTGCGCGCGCTGTTGTGACTACGCGCTCTTCGCGAGCTGCGCGTTCAGCCGCTCGATCTCGAGGTACGTGCGCGAGACCATCGACTCGAGATCGGCGACGAGCTGCATGTCGACCGGATTGTCGGCCGCCCTGAAGGCGTCGAGCGCGGTTGAGCAAGCTCCGTAGAGGATCCGGAGCATCGCGAGGTGCTGTGGCGTGTGGGCGGGTTCAGGCCTCATGGGTGGCGAGGATCGGCAGTCGGGGTTGAGCTGAGCGATGCTCGTCGAACTCAACGATGGTCAGGCTCACGAGCTCGTGACACGCGAGGTCCGGGCACTCGCAGAAGAATTCCCACGTCTCGTGCTCGGGAACCTCGGTCGCGAGACTGCGGATGGAGTCGTTGACGAGCCCGAAGAGTCCGTCGGTTTCCATCGCTACCACGTGCGCTAGTATTCACGACACAGCATGTGTGAAAACTAATACACGAAAAGATCATCGTATGTCAAGCAGCAGCACTGAACAGAGGACGTGGACGTTCCTCACGAATCACGCGCAGGTCCTGCTCTGCCTCGCCGAGGATCCCGAGATCCGGCTGCGGGACGTCGCCGAGCGAGTCGGCATCACCGAGCGCGCGTGCCAGCGGATCGCCGCCGACCTCGTTGCGGCGGGCTACGTGACGGCGAGCCGCGTCGGGCGCCGCAACCGATACTCGGTCGACCGCGAGCATGCGATGCGGCACACGGCACAGCTCGGTGTCGAGATCGGCGCGCTCCTCGAGGCGCTCGGAGCTCCGCGCTCGTAGCGGTGTCGCTCTGCAGCCCTAGGCGCCGCCGGCCGCGACTGCCGCCGCCACCTGCTTCACGCGCCATGCGAAGAGCGGGCTGTGCCACACGACCTGGCCGTCGGAGAACGTGAGCTTCCCGCGGACGCGCGTCACCGTGTCCGGGCCCAGCGGGTACTTCCCGAGCTGAGCGCCCGGCCGGTGCAACGGGAGGTCGCGGTACACGTACACGTGCTCCTTGGTCACGAGCACCGTCCTGTGGAAGTGGAAGAACGCGAGCGCGATCAAGAGTCCGACGTACGGCAATTCCTCGAGCACACCGGCGAGGATCGCGATCGCGAGCGAGCTGAATCCGAACGAGATCGTGACGGCTTCCTCCGAGATATTCGCTCGCCGCGCATACCGCGCCGCCATCCGCTTGCGTTGGTTCCCCATCTTCCGCACCTCCGTGTAATTGACTGTCGAGTGCCCGAGTCTAAGACGCCGACCCGCCGCCTTGTGATCGAGGACGCCGCAGTAGAGAATCACGCAATGAGCGACGCGCTTGGCCTCGGCCTCGGTTCCGCCGGTTTCGTCGATCGGCACGGCCTGTACTCCGACGAGCAGGCGCGGGCAGTGACGGCGGTTTCCGCGCGGATCGAGGAGCTCGGGCTGCGGACGGTGCGTCTCGTCCTCGTCGACCAGCACGGAATCGCTCGCAGCAAGCACGTGTCCGGCGCAGGCGCCATCGCGGCGATGCACAACGGCGCGGACTTCTCCGGCGCGATCTACAGCCTCGACACGGGCAACCGCGTGTTCCCGCCCGCGTTCGTGCAGGGCGGCGGTTTCGGGATCGACGAGTTCACGGGCTTCCCCGACGTCGTCGTGGTGCCGGACCCGACGACGTTCCGGGTGCTGCCGTGGGCCGACCGCACGGGCTGGCTGATCTGCGACGTCTACTTCTCGAACGGCACGCCCGTCCCCCTCGACGGACGCGCGCAGTTGCGCAAGCAGCTCGGGCGGGTGCGCGAGGCGGGCTTCGGCTACATGGCGGGCCTCGAGGTCGAGCTCTACATCACGCGGCTCAAGAGCCCGGAGATCCGATTCGAGGACTTGGGCGAGGGCGAGCCTGGCCCGGCGCCGGAGGTCGAGGTCTTCCAGCGCGGCTACCAGTTCCTGTCCGACGTACGACTCGACGGAATCGGCGACACGCTCGAAGCGATCCGCGACGCACTGTGGGAACTCGGCTTGCCGCCGCGCTCGATCGAGGACGAGTGGGGGCCGGGCCAGATCGAGTTCACCTTCGGCCCGATGGAGGGACTCGCAGCGGCCGACGCGATGGTCGCCTTCCGGAGCGCCGTGAAGGCGGTCTGCAGCCGCCGTGGGCTGCTCGCCACCTTCATGTGCTGGCCGGCGCTGCCGAACGTCTTCCCTTCGGGTTGGCACCTCCACGAGTCTCTCGTCGATCACTCGTCGGGCGCCAACGCCTTCACCGTGGACGGCGAGCTGCTGAGCCCGACCGGCCGGCACTTCGTCGCCGGCCTCCTCGACTCTGCTCCTGCAATGGCGGTGTTCGGCAACCCGACCTTGAACAGCTACGGACGTTTCCGGCCGTACTCCTTCGCTCCGGACCGGATCACGTGGGCGGCCAACAACCGGGGCGCGCTGATCAGCATCCAGGGAGCGCCCGGCGATCCCGGCACCCACATCGAGAACCGGCTGGGCGAGCCGGCGGCGAACCCCTACCTCTGGCTGGCAGCCAACGTCGCCGCGGGCCTCCAGGGGATGAACGCGGCGTCGGAGCCACCGCCGCCCGTCGAGAGCGACCCGTACGCGGCCGAGGCTCCACCGCTACCGCGGACGCTCGCAGAGGCCGTAGACGCCCTCGCCGCGAGCGAGGTCTACCGCGCCGCGTTCGGCGACTCGTTCGTCGATTACGTCGTGATGATGAAGCGCTCGGAGATCGAAGCGCACGCGAAGGCCGAGGACGCGAGCGCGTGGGAGATGGCCGAGTACTTCGAGATCTTCTGAGCCGGCCGCTTGGGGCTCTAGACGATTGATTCCAAACTG
>Ga0265338_10002365_pt1 | contig 28458 bp, 15 predicted proteins | sample 42126metaG_FD_193579 | JGI IMG/M metagenome (GOLD analysis project Ga0265338, IMG submission 193579) | Rhizosphere microbial communities from Carex aquatilis grown in University of Washington, Seatle, WA, United States - 4-21-26 metaG | ecosystem: Host-associated > Plants > Roots > Rhizosphere...
AAACGGGCGGCCAAAATGAAACGGGCGGCCAAAATGAAACGGGCGGCCAAAATGAAACGGGCGGCCAAAATGAAACGGGCGGCCAAAATGAAACGGGCGGCCAAAATGAAACGGGCGGCCAAAATGATATTGATAATGATAAAGGGCGGCCACAAGGGCACGCCCCTACGGATAAAACCGTGGGTGATATGATGGATGCATTCAAATCATTAACAACCGTTGAATATATTCGTGGTGTTAAAAACATGGAATGGCAACCGTTTAATGGTAAATTGTGGCAACGTAATTTTTACGAACACATTATTTGCAACGAACAATCGTATAAAACGATCTCAAATTATATTATAGACAATCCTGCAAAATGGAATGATGATAAATTTTACAGAAATAAAACCAAGCGCCAGCGAGATAAAAAACATTGCAAACATTAACACATTAAAAAAAATAGATATGAAAACAAAAACTTTAATAATTGGATTTTTATTCGGAATTATGTCTTTGACAGTTTTTTCTCAAACAAACGCCAAGACGAGCTTTAAATACCCAAAATCTGTTGGATATGTTAACGATTTTGAGAAAATCTTCACCAAAGATCAGATTAATGAATTAAATGGAATTATAACAAAACATGAAAAAAAGACAACTAATGAGATAGCGATTGTTTCGATTACTTCATATAAACCATATGATACACTATTTGATTACTCATTAGGATTGGCAAATGCTTGGGGGGTTGGCAAAAAGGATAAAAACAATGGAATAGTGATTGTATTTGGTAAACAAATAAAACAGATTAGGATTCAAGTCGGGAACGGATTACAAAACAAACTCAGTGACAAAGAGACTAAAAAGATAATTGAAAACACGATTATTCCAGAGTTCAAAAAAGGAGAATTTTACGCAGGGATTAAAAACGGACTCATTGAAATAATTAACGAGATTAATTGATTGAGGAAATAACAACCGGACCCCATATGTCTTAAGTATCGGAAAATGACTTTGATTGAAGGGACTTGACTAATGTTAGATATATTTTGAGAAGATGGGACATACAAATTAACTCACTTTTAACTTTATCAATGCCAATATTTATTAATTTTATGGGATGGATAGCATTGAAATCCAGTGCGTTCGAAATTCGGAATATTAACCCCTATAATTAAGAACTGTATGGCACTAGAGAAAGTATGGATAGAAGATGGTTGCACGGGCTGTGGCTTGTGCGAAGCTTTTTGCCCAGAGGTTTTCGTTGTGGAAGATCTGGCAAGTGTGATTGGTGGCGCAAACTTTTCGGATAATGAAGAAACGGTAATACAAGCTGCCGAGAACTGTCCGGTGCAGGTAATTAAAATTGAAAAATAAAACAAAATCAAGCCTATGCTTATTGCATGGGCTTTTTTTATGTGATATGTTGAGGTTTACATCTTTTTATATGACACATGGCAGTTATTCTGTGATGCTTTTTTGTGAGACGCACGCCGTGCGTCTCTACACAAAAAAATCCCCGCACCATTTACGATGCAGGGATTTATTATTTTCGAGTAAGGATGTGCATTAAAGTTACATCCTTACTGTGTATATAAAAAGCTATACAATTTTCTTCATGTCTGTCATAGCTTGACGAAGCTCTGCACCAACAATTTCGATTGGATGATAACGAAGTTCTTCGTTAACAGCAATCAGCGCTTGGTTGTCAACACCATTACCTTTACCTACACCATATGTTTTACCGATTACATCGGTATCGATTTTCTTCATAAAGTCAGCCAAAAGCGGTTTACATGCGTGGTCGAACAAGTAACAGCCATATTCCGCCGTATCAGAAATAACACGGTTCATCTCGTACAATTTCTTGCGGGCAATGGTGTTAGCGATAAGTGGCGTTTCGTGTAATGACTCGTAGTAAGCTGATTCGTCGATGATACCTGATTCTGTCATAGTTTCGAATGCTAATTCTACTCCTGCTTTTACCATGGCAATCATCAACACTCCATTGTCAAAATATTCTTGTTCTGAGATTTCCATAGTACCTGCAGGCGTTTTTTCAAAGGCTGTTTCACCTGTTGCTTTTCTCCAGGTTAATAGGTTGATATCATCGTTAGCCCAATCTTTCATCATGGTTGATGAAAATTCGCCGGACATAATATCATCCATGTGTTTTTGGAACAAAGGACGCATAATTTGTTTCAATTCATCGGCTAAACCGAATGCTTTGATTTTAGCAGGGTTAGAAAGTCTATCCAACATATTAGTGATTCCACCGTGTTTCAAGGCTTCGGTGATGGTTTCCCAGCCGTATTGAATTAATTTTGAAGCATAACCGGGATCTATTCCTTTTTCAATCATTTTATCGAAGCAAAGGATTGAGCCTGTTTGCAACATACCGCAAAGGATAGTTTGCTCTCCCATTAAATCGGATTTCACTTCCGCTACAAATGAAGAGTGAAGACAACCTGCACGGTGGCCTCCGGTAGCTACAGCATAAGCTTTTGCCTGCGCCCATCCCTTTCCTTCAGGATCGTTTTCAGGATGAACAGCCAATAAGGTAGGCACGCCGAAACCACGCACATATTCTGCACGTACTTCTGTACCCGGACATTTTGGTGCTACCATAATAACAGTGATGTCCTTACGGATTTGCATGCCTTCTTCCACGATATTAAATCCATGTGAATAAGACAAGGTTGAACCTTTTTTCATTAAAGGCATCACGGCTTTGATTACCGCTGAATGTTGTTTGTCTGGAGTAAGGTTTACCACTAAATCGGCAGTGGGAATCAATTCTTCGTAAGTTCCTACCTTGAAACCATTGCCGGTAGCATTTACATAAGAGGGTCTTTTAGAGTCGATAGCTTCCTGACGCAAGGCATAAGTGATATCCAAACCTGAATCGCGCATGTTTAGGCCTTGGTTTAAACCTTGTGCTCCACAACCGATAATGACTACTTTTTTACCTTTTAAGGCTTCGATACCTTCTGTAAATTCATTTTTTTCCATGAATTCACAAACACCAAGTAGGTTCAATTGCTCTCTCAAGGAAAGCGTGTTGAAATAATTTGCCATTTTTTTCTTTGATTAATACCCCCTAAATCCCATAAACAGAGATTGCGGAAGTTGTGATTAAATTATGTTATTGTTCTATTCTCTATTTTCACATGTCTTAAACATGCAAATAATCGAAAAAAACCACCGTTTGGATTTTTCAAAGTCCCCTTTAGGGGGTTGGAGGTCATTTCCGATACAAAGGAAAGAAATATATATCAGATGAGAATGTAAAAACACACTAAATTTAGGTATTTTTCATGGATTCGGTTCTAAAACGAAGTGGAGTCATGCCTGTAATCTTCTTAAAGAACTTGGTGAAATAGGATTGGTCGGCAAAATTGAGGTGATTGGATATTTCGGAAACGCCCATATTGGTATGAACTAAAAGTCGCTTAATTTCAAGCATTTGCTTTTCTTGTATTATTTCATTGGAGGTCTTTCCGGTGAGTTGCTTGATGGTTTGCGTTAAGTGATTGGGGGTTATTGCCAACATGGAAGCATATTCATTTACGGAGATATTATTTTGGTAATTTTCTTCAAGTAGCTGAAAGAATCTTTTTACCAGAATATGTCCTTTGCCTTTGCTTAACATACTGTCATCGACTTTATATAAGGAGGATGCATATACCAAAATTAGATCGAGTAAGGATCGAAGTAATTCCACGGAATGGTTTTCTGTGGTTGAGATCTCTCCCACTGCCCGAACAAAGATGGTTTCCAGAAAGGCTGTATCATTTGGGTTTGACAGCAATAACGGGGGGTGGTTTTGGTTTATGGTAAAGAAAAAAGGGAACTCTAATAAGCGATTTTGATTTGTTTGGTTTATCAAATAGAAATCGGATGTGAATATAAATATATATCCTTCTATATCATGTGATAGCTCTAATTTGTGTGCCTGACCGGGCGACATAAAAAAGATACATGGTGGCTTTATTTCGTATTTATTACTGTCAATGACATGAAATCCGGAACCTTTATTGAGATATAATACTTCAAAGAAATCGTGTCTGTGAGGATATGATACCTCAAAGTGACGATTGGCATCAAACACTTCTACCTTAAATTGCCCACCTATACTATCGGGGGCACTGAAGTTTTGAAGGCTATATACGGGTATATGTTGATGTTCCTTTTTCATTACTATAAGATTGCAATCATACAAAAATAAAAACGGAGACCTAATTGGCCTCCGTTTAAATGAAATATTATAAATTATTATTTCTTTTCAGGTTCTACAAGTGTTACATCATCTACAATATTCATAAAGTCCATCCATTGTTTGGCTCCTTGATAAGCTTCTTTAGCACCAGTTGGCACATGTAAAGTACAAGTACTTGGATCTACCGCATAGAATACGCCTTTACCTAAATCTTTAATAGGTTCAGGAGTTGACACTGTAATTGAAGTTAAGCCGGTACATTTATAAAAAGCATTTTCACCAAGTACCGTAACCGTTGGAGGAATGGTTAACGAAACTAATTCAGTACAATAATAAAATGCTTTCTTATCTATAGCTGCTAGTTTCTTAGGGAAAATTATTGTTGTTAGCTTTTTTCCTGAAAAGTTTTTATCGTTATAAAATGCAAATTGAGGAATTGTATTTGCTTTATATGATCCTTTTGCTTCAAGTGGGCCTTGAGTTCCACCTTCACCGGAATAAGCTACGATTGAAACTTTTTCTAAATCAATAGTAGTTAAAGCCGGCATCGCATCACGCATAGTTCTGAAGTCGCGAGCATCAATTGTTCCTGTTAACTTTAAATTTGTAATAGAATTTCTTTCAGTAAAAGGGACAGCTTTATACAATCCACCTGCAACAGAATTCATCGTTTTAGAAACTTGTGCTTGTAAGAATGGACTCATAAGTCCAGAAAGGGCAAGTAAGATTAGAACTTTTTTCATTGTGCTTTAATTATTAGAATTTTAGTTTTGGAATAAAGATTTATTTTTAAATTAACACCTGCAAATATATTTATTTATTTAAGAAACAAAAAAAAGTAAGTGTTATTTTTCCCATTATGTTTTTCATTTTCATACAAAATCAAAAACAAATAATGGTTTCTCATTTTACAAGAAATATGCCAAATATTAGTAATGCTATTAAACCTGAAATCATATTAGAACAAAAAAAATACCCATTTAAACTCTATCGAATAAATGGGCATTATATCTACATTTAGTTTTCTTTCTTATATTTTTCCCACAAAGCAAGACCATAATCTTGAATTGATTTCGGTAGTTTTTCAAAGGATGCATCCGGTTTCATATTTGCTTCTATTATAGCTTCACCTGGCTTAACGACTTTTGGCAGTCTATTGCCGCGAATAACATAATTATCTCTACCTTGATACATTACAATTTTTAGCATCAAACCATCAGTTGGTTCTATTCTACAACCTAATTGATAAACTAACCAAACTTCTTTAATTCCATTATTATCCAAATCAGTAATTATGGGTTTAGATAAATATTCCGCTTTTAAATTTTTATAAGAACAATCGGTTACTTGATCAATATTCTTCCACAATGTTAAAACCGAATCATTTTTATCAATAATGTAATGGTAAGTAAATAACCCTTTCAATCGATAATCAGATTCGATGCTTCTAATTGTATCTGCTTTTCCACCTACATACTCACCTCTTTGGGGTTTTCCGTTTACAACTTTCCCATTTACAAATTTACCTTCTGTATTAACTATCTGAATTTTTTTACTTGCTTCAGTTGCCGATTTAGTTAATAATAAAGCTGTCTCTGTTTCTATAATATAGTGATCTCCTATATTATCATTCCAACTTACGCAAGAAACAACTTTATTCTTCTTTAGAGGGATCTTAGATGGAATCTGTTTTTCAGTCAGATCTTTCACATTCTCTTGAGCAAATGCTATCATAGAAAATAGCAATAGGATACCAATAATTTTTGTACGCATATTCATTATTTTTTAGATTTCTATTTTATTTTCCTTTTTATCGAAATTACTATTCTATTTTATATGGAACATATTTATCCCATTCTACCGCAAATGCTTCTTTATAACCTAAAGCAATTACTTTTTTAATTTCCGAATCAATTTCTTTGCCATTATATTTACCCACACTATATCTATACACTTTATCCGGCATATAAAATTCAAAGACTTCTTTAAATTCTTTTAATTCACTTACATAAAACGGATAACGAGACGCCGTTAATTGGATTGTGTATATCTTATTAGGATCGAAAACAGAAACTGTTTGAGCAGCTGACTTCTCAGTTTTGTTTAAATCTGATGTTTCATTTGGATTTTCTACTTCTGCTGTTTTTTCATAGCTACTCTTGAAATCTGATGAAATATTATAGCTGGTAGTATTTGCCACAAAAGCATTTTTATATTTCGGACTTAATGCTTTAATACGAGGTAAATCGGCCGCCGCTTGATCATGAGTTTCATATTGTCCTACAACATACCTTTTATAACCATCAGTACAAGAGAATTCTCTTGCTGACTCTAAATTATCAAAGAATCGAGGATCTGTCGGAGCATCTTTTAATGCTAAGATTTGAACTGTATAAAAGGGTTTAACTGCTTTATCAACAGGAATAATTTTCTTATTTGTCCGTATTGATGGTAAGTTTTCTTCGTCATTTACTTGTTTAACCTCATTATTATTATTTATATCTCCTTCCAATGATCTCTTACTATCTACAATTACTTTTCTTTCAGTACCCGTAATATTTTCAACCTTATCAGTTTTATTTATCGTCGGTTGTTCTGTTGGTTTTATTACTGTAGGTTTATCGATACTATTACTTTTTGTTACAGTTGTTTTATCGATGCTTTTATCGATACTATTACTACCTGTAACTGTAACTGGTTTTTTATTGATAATACTATTATTTTGAGGCAATTCATTTTTATTGGGTTGTTCATTAAAGTTTGCAACAAATGCAGTTGCATCCAATGGTATTTTCTGATTGCTTACTATAAATGCATTTTTATATTTATTGCCTTTTTTACGGATAGCATCACGATCTGCTCTTGCATCGGTTGCGGTGCTGTATTCTCCTACTAAATATCGTTTCATGCCATCCTTACATGCGACTTCCCGAACAACATCCAATTTTTCGAAGAATTCGGCATCTTTTGGAATATCTTTAAGAGCCAAAACCTGTATAGAAAAAGTTTGAGGATCTAATTTATCAACTGGAATTATCCTTTTATTCGTTCTAAGGGAGCTTATATCAGGACTACTTTCATTGATTTTATCACTGTTTTCTTTACCTTCAATAAACTGACTACTAAATGCGGAAGCTTGTATTTTGAAATTAGAAGTATTTACTACAAAAGCTTCTTTGTATTTGATACTCAAAGAGCGTGTTTTTGATAAATCGGCAACAGCTGCTTCATAGGATTCATATTGTCCAAACACATATCTAGCAAAACCATCTTGGCAGGTAAATTCACGAGCAGAGCTTACATTTTCAAAGAAATTGGGATCTTGTGGCAAGGACTTTAAAGCCAATAGTTGGATTGCGAATGGTGGTTCTGTTGCTTTATCTACAGGTATAATTTTCTTTTTTGTTCGAAGAAGTGTGAACTTATCTTTCTTACTAGATTTGTCGATTAATTCTGTTGATGTTGTGTTTTCATCGGTATTTTTATTGGCAGAAACTTCGGCATTGCTATTCGTTGAAATCTGTGAAATATTATAATTAGCCGTATTTACAATATATGCTTTTTGAAATTTTACCCCTTTTGCTCTAATTTTTGGCAGATTGGCTAATGCTTCAGCTTGTGTTTTATAATGACCAACAACATATCTAATATAGCCATCACTACAAGAGAATTGACTTACTGGTTCAACATTCTGAAAAAAAGCTGCATCATTTGTAGCTTCTTTAAGTGCAAGTATTTGTATTGCAAAAAATGGTTCAGCGTCCTTATCTACAGAGATAATCTTCTTTATTGACGACTGGTTTCGTGTAGGTACATTTTGAGTTGTTGATGGTATTATGTTTACCATCAAAAACAATAAAACTAAAATCAAATTCAATCTTCTCATCATACAAATCAACTTTGATAAAATTAGAAAGAAGCTATAAGGCTTCTTTACTCAATTTAACACACATAAATGAAGGTTAAATATAATTCTTTTTCACATTAATTTGATGATTTTAAGTGTAGTTCTATCAAAAATCTCTTTGTTGTAGGCTTTTACATCGATTTTATCGAATATTTTTATTGAAAAAAATATTGATTTTTTATGTGGTTTTGGTCAAAAACTAATAGAAAAACTCATAATTGGTATTGTTCTAATTTAGAAAAAGAGATAGATTGGATGAATAAATGAATCAAAAAGCCATAAAATTGAAATAAGACCGGCAATTCAGATTGAAACTAGATAGGATTATTGTAGTATTTTCCAAACCACAATTTGAACTCTATTGTTTTGCATATGATCAGTTAGACTACATTCTTGACCTCTACGGCATTTATTTATCACATACCTGTCACCATATCCTCTAGCAATAATATTTCCATCTTGGACTCCTTTAGAAACGAGATATTTCTTAGCGGTATCTGCCATTTCTTGAGAAACACTAAGATTTTCATACCGTTCTCCTCTTACATCGGTATGTCCATTAAGTCTAATTACTATTTTAGGGTTGCTCTTCATATATTGAGCCAATTTATCTAAGGTTAAATAACCTATTTGAGTTATTTTTTTTCTATCATGAGGAACAACCATTATATTGATTTCATCAAGCATTTTATCATTAAATATTGGTGTTAATGAGATACCATCTTTTTTCATGTTACTTAGATCCTCAATAGATGTAAGAATAGTTTTTTGAGCAAACTTATCTTCTTTTTTTACTTCTATAATAAAATCTTTGGCACCTCTATATACATCTGATATAAATAAATTAAAAGAACCGTCTGCTTTTGATATGGTTTCACCTAATTTAGCTCCTGTTTTTGCATCTTTAATAGTTACAGTAGCATTTGATATCGGTTCTCCATTATATGATGTTGTAAGTGTTGAAGCTACCTCTACGGAAAATTTATCTTGTGGTTTTAATTTAATACCACTATTCATTAATTTCTGTATGTTATAAATTGACACATCTAATTTCTCATCCAAGAAACCTGGTATGTTAGCTATCTCAAGATTGAACAAGGATCCATCTTTTTTATATTTATCCGGAATCTGTATGCTGAAATTTCCATCTGCATCAGTCGTTGTTTTTCCGATAAATTCGCCTGTTTTAGAATCCTTTAAATTTATTTTTGCATTAGCAATAGGTTTATTATCAATTGTACTTGTTAACCTTGAGGAGAAATATGCAGGGATTTCTGTTTTCTCAGGTTTTAGGTCAATTCCTTTTTTCTTAATATAATCCAATTCTGCCATAGAAACCGTCAATTTTTGGTCAGGATATCCCTGCCCTTTTGCAAGCTCTATGTTAAAATCTTGGTCACTTTTACGAAACTCATTGGGAATATCAATATTAACTACACCTGATGAATCTGAAAGAGTTTGTCCGATAAATTGATCTGTATTTTTGTCTTTTAATGTCACCTTTTTACCTATAATTGGTGATCTATCATAGATGTCTGTCAAAGTAGTTGAAAGCGATTCCGGTAGATTTTCATTTTTAGGTTTTAATGGAATTCTCCTGTTATTTATATCTTGAATTTTTGAAGCAGGGACTTTCATTTCCTTCGTCTCATAATCATTCTGCGATGCTTTAATGGTGAGTGGATGGTTATTGTCTCTATAATCTTCAGGTATCGGCACCTCGAAAGCACCAAATTTATCACTTTCAGCCTTTCCAATTTCAGTTCCTGTATTAGCATCAATAACAGAAACATTACCATTTGCAATTGGGGAACCATCGTTAGCATTCTCTAAAGAAGTAGATAGTTTAATTGGAGCTTTTTTAATTGCGTTTATTGCATAAATAACATCAGGTCTATTTCCTCTATCAGACGAAATAAAACCTGTGTTTTTATCATTGGGATTTATGGTATAGGCAAAATCATCATATGATGAATTAATTGGTGGCATCATATTTTCAGGTTCTGTCCATTTTCCATCCACAAAGGAAGTTTTAAATACATCTAAACACCCAAATCCGGCATGGCCATTAGACGAAAAGTACAATGTATTATCTGAACCTACGAAAGGAAACATTTCGTCACCAAATGTATTTATTTGCGGACCCAAGTTTTCCACTTTACCATACATATTGTTATCAAGTATCATTACCCGATATAAATCTTTTCCTCCATAACCATTAGGCATATCAGATGTGAAATAAAGGTATTTGTTATCTGGAGAAATAGCCGGATGAGCACAACTATATGAATCACTATTAAATGGAAGAACTGTTTCATTAACCCAGTCATTTATTTTTGGATCATAACTGGAACTTAAAATTTTCAATATACTTTTATTGCCTTTTATTCGAAGTGTTTTGGTGTAATACATTCGTGTATAATTATGCGAGAATGATATTGCTCCGACATGATAAGGAAACTTTAATTCTGAGGAAAACTTCTTTTGAGTTGGAGCTATTTCATTATTCCTCAAATCAGAATAATATAGGTTTTGAAATCCAAGACCATGATTATCTACATTCTTTGATTTATTATCGGGTGCAGAAAAAACCACCCCAGTTTTGTAATATTGTATTCCAAATGATTGACCTAAATCTGCCAATCTTGTTGGTTTTAGCTCTACGGGCACGGAAGTGTTTGTACGCATTGCCCAACGACAAGAATTAATCTGCTCTTTTACATTTAATGTATCTGCTAATTCTTTTGGCACATTATAATACCATTTTATCGCTTCTTTATAATTCCCTGTTTTATTTAATGCTGTAGCATACATGTAAACATCTTCACCTCTCAAACTATCACTATAATCGTAGAATGTTTTGTAAGCTTCTTCCATCCTATTCAATTGATAATAGCATCGAGCTATTCTAATTTGAATAGGAGCTTCATCTTCTTTTTTCGGTTTGAATGACTTATAATCCTCCAAAGCCAAAAAATAATCACCTTTTTTGTACAATAAATCTCCTTTTGTGTATATATCTTTTCCTACTACAATAAGGGAGACAAATAAGAATAATATGATAAACTTTTGTAATTTCATTACAAGATAATCTTAGTGGTTTTTAGAAATATCTAATGGACTTCATAACTGTTTTTCCGAAATCAAAATCAAATTGTATTCCAACTTCGTGAGAACCATAATTCGTAACTTGGTTTAATGAACTGAAAGGGTAATCATATGAATATCTAACGGTAAACCTATTATCTATTATGTATTCTAATAAAAATGTCATTTCTGAAGATGTTTTATAAGACAGACCAAGCCAGGCTTTACGGAATAACAATATGTTAGCTGTCATATCTATCTGAATGGGTGCCCCATAAACAAACCGAGTAAGAATGGTTGGTTTTATTGCATAATTATCTGCTTCAAATACATAACCTCCGTATAAATAATAATGTAAATTTTTATAATCAAAAACACTTTTATCTGTACCTAACTTAGAATTAGAAAAATTGGTAAAGAATTCGGGAATAGAAAAACCGACAAAGAGTTTATCTGAGTAAAAATAAGATCCAAAACCAACATTCAATGCTATTGTGTTTGGTATATCATACAGTGAAGCATCACTATTATCATAACTAACAAGCTTACTTTGATCCATAGAAAATGAATTAAAGCCTAATTGAAGTCCTAATGACAATTTATAATCATTATTAATAGGTACTTTGTATGCTACCGCACCATAACAATCCAGTGAGTGATGCGCACCCATTGATTCATTTGTTACAGCAAGACCAAGGCCAAGATTTGTATTGCTTATTGGTGAATGCACATTTAAAGCCTGCGTAATTGGAGCCCCTTCAATACCTATCCATTGATTTCTAGAAACAAGTAACCCACTCATAAATTCTCTTGTCCCATTATAGGCCGGATTTAACAATCCTTGATTTGCAATATAGTGGTTATATTGTTCTTGATTTTGTCCTATTACATAGAAACAACTAAAGATAAATATTAAAACCAGCACTAATCTTCTCATATAGCATATTTGAAATCAACCTTTATTAGATATCCACAGGTTAATTATATTTCTAGATTCTAATTAAAAACAATATTTGGAACTATTAAATACAAATATAATGTTGTTATCTTCTTAATTCTACAAAACCACTGTATTTCTTTTTAACAATGTTTTCTTTTTGTTTAAATGATACATTATAAACATAGAAATATGTTCCGATCGGTAGCTGTTTTCCAATTGAGATTGTAACTCCTTTATTACCTGTTCCATCCCAATCATTCAAATAATTTTGACCATTTGATTCATAAACCAAAGCTCCCCACCTATTGAAAACTTGTAGAACAGACGAAATTTGATCATCATATCCTGCAATTATAAATTTATCATTTTTTCCATCTCCATTTGGTGTAAATGCATTCGGAATCATTATTATTCTTTGATCCTCAGTTTCTTTATTCCCTACGAGTATGTAAATAACCGCAGTATCTTTTCTATTTGGATGATCAATATTCGTCATTTCATAAAGCACAGAATCCTTTCCAAAGAACGAAGGCGTTTTTTGATATGTAAAGTAATCTTTATTCGTTGAATCGAATGATACAGTGCCTTTTGTTTGAACATTATTGCCATTTTTATCTACCCATGAGGTAATCAGTCTATATGACATATTTATATCAATCAGAGCATTAATTATGTCATTTCCACCTTTGGCAGGATACGATACATATATTGAACTACTATTCTGATTCTGATTTAAATACAAAGTATCTGGAATAGCTTCGAATGGGAAACAGACAAAAGATGAGTCATCTTCAGTAATAACAGAAACACTATTTGTTAATGAAGAACATCTTCCTGTAACATAGGATGATATTAATGTATATGTTCCACCAGATAGTTTTTTACTAAAAGTGAATGGGTTTCCAACATCAGTACCAGTTGGAAAATAATTATCAACTCGTGTATGAGAAGCATCATACAATTCATAAATAACATTTGCTTCTGAACCACTTACAGTGAATGAAATACCTGCCTGTCCGAAACAACTACTATAGTTTGATGGAGATAAAGCAAATGATGTTGGAGGTGCTTTAACCTTCAGATTCACTACTTTACTTGACTCAAGTCCACAAGTGTTATATCCATTAAAATATGCATATACTTTATAATCATTATCCGCTCCGGCTAATCCATTAACCATCCATTTAACAGGATTTGTAGCACTATTAATTACTCTGTTTTGTAGAACATTATCTTTCATTAAGTCATACATTAACCCACTTTGAACATTTGTAACTCTAACAAAAGTGGAATCTCCAGAACAAATAAGTAAATCATCAATTGTAATATTAATAGGTGTTGTTGGTAAGGGTGCTTTATTAACACTTACCGGTGTAGGGGTTAAATTTGTAATACATGCATCTGCGGCCCATGTGGCATCGACTAAATAATCACCTTCAGGTACAGTCGCTAGTTTTACTTGGGTTGCATTATCCGAAGGTGCAATAAAATTAATAACGACATTTGTAATTACATTAGTTATAACATATGTCACATCTTTTTGAGTTCCACTAATCATTAAATCGGCTCCTAGTGAAGCTCCACAATATTTAGTATTATCTACACTTATAGTATATAGATTTGGATTTGCTTTCTTTACTACAGTTATTGTTTTATTCATATTAGTGGTACAACCAAAAGGAGAAACTGCATAAACCGAATAAATTGCTTGGATTGTGTCATTATTAAAATTGATTGGATTTCCACTACCAATTATTGAATCAACCAAAACATTACCTAATCCTTTATTATATTGTAAGAAGTATTTGATACCTAATTCTGTACCTTGTAAACCGATTATAGCTCCCGGCATTCCGGCACAAAATACACCTGAACCCACCATATCAAATACTTTAGGTAGAGGATGGAAAACCACCTGCACTCTATTTAGCATTTCAACCGGACAAGCAGGCAATACTGAATTGTTTTTACCTATCACATAATAAGTTCCTTCGACATAAAGTTTTGCAGGGAAATTCATAGCTGAGCCATTTCCAACTATTGATTGAACTAACAAATCATTGCCGGTAGCAATATCCCCACCAACTAGGTATAAATCATAATTTATATTTAATTCTGTGTTATTCAGTCCAACAATAACACCATCTGCTCCAGCACAAATAGCTGCAGGTTGTGTTACTTGCATTTTTGCTGCTACATTTGGAATCGCAACATGTATATCTCCAAAATTGGTGAATTCAACTGGACAACCACCATTCTCTGCCACAACATAATAGTCTCCATTACTATCAATTATTCCAGGGAATGAAATGTCATTGCCATTACCTACAATTGAATAACCAGGTAAGGGTAAACCTGTTACTCTACTATAGATTTTATAAACTACTCCTACTTGCGATTGTTGAACAGTAATTACAGTTCCATTAGAACAACTTGAGCCATTAACCCAAGTATAATTTTTAATTTCCGGTAAAATTGTTTTTGTAACAACTATTTGACTTGACAATTGGAATGGACAAGTGGTACCAGAAGTTGTTCTTGTGGCAAAAAGTTTATATGTACCTTCTTGGTTCACAGTGAAAGATAACCTACCACCATTTCCTAAACTTGAAGTTCCGTTATAAATACCATCTTTATACACTTTATACAAAACATCTGCTTCAGAATTATCTATATAAATGGAAGCTACACCACCTTCACAGAAAGATGTTTCACCCTGAATATTTAAATCATTTGGTATTGGAACTATTGAAACTAAAGCATTACTACTTGTTGTAGTAGGACAACCATAGAGTGGAATTGTTTGTTGTACAGAATAAACACCGGCTTGGGTATGTAAACCAGGAAAATCTAATATTGCTCCAGGTAAGGTTCCACTTACTGGAGCACCTACAGGATTTCCGTTATACAAAAGTTGATATTGAATTCCGGTTTGTTGATTACTTAATGAAATCGTTACGCCGACTCCTCCTGCACAATACACACCATTATTAGTTGCAGTGACATTATATGCAATAGGTAAAGCATCTTTCACCACATTTACAGTGCCATTCATCGGTGTAGGACATCCAGTAACGGATACAGCTATTGTATATACTCCTTCAACATCATAATATCCAAAGTCCAATGCAGCACCTGTTCCACTAATAGTATCTAGATTAACGATATTATCTCGAAGTAAAATATAATCTACACCAACGCTTGAACCACTTAATGTAATATCTACACCTGCCGTTCCTTCGCAGAAATGTCCACTTCCCGGGTTTGCAAGAATATTATACTTGATTAGTGCTGAAGCTATATTCATTATAAATGAACCATTCATATTTTTTGCACAGCCAGCAGAAGAGTTTGTTGCAACAACAGTATAAGTACCGCCAACATTTTGGAATCCAAAGCTTATAGCGCTTCCTGTACCTATGACCGTAATACCTGTGGTTACACCATTCATATAAAGTGAATATGTAACTCCAATCTCTGAATTGTTTAATTTTATTTCATATCCTGCTCCACCATTACAATCATTTACCGTTCCTGTTGGAGTCATATTAAATACTGTTGGAGTTATATCTACCTTAATGCTTACTCGGTTAGACATTTCAATTTGCACAGCTGGAAATGCCGGATAATAAGCTACTACTTTGTATTGCTCTGTACCAGCTGCCGTATTAAATACATTATTCCATTTTACTACGCTACCACTTACCACACCGGCTCCTAGATTCTGCCCATTACTAACTCGAATAAGTTCATAGGTAAGCCCACTTTCAGGATTGTTAATAAATACAGTTGCACCAGTTGGATCTCCAACGCAATATTCGGAAGGATTCACCTGAACCACTAATGGTGTTATATCACCTAATACGCTCATGGTTAAATTAGTGGAAGAGATGCAACCATTCGTATTTTTCACATTCAGGGTAATAATATCACCATTATTTAATGTATTTGAACTGAATGTATTTGTTGGACTATAATCTTGAATCATAATTCCATTTACTAGGAATTGATAATCACCCACTCCTGATGCAGTAAATACAACATTAGTTCCATGTATAATTGATGTACCCGGATTTGCAGAAAGACCTGCAACTGGCAGTGGAAAAACATTCATCAGAATTGGAGGCGTTGAATTTGAGCTACATCCAAAAATTGAAGTTCCTTTTACATAGACCTGATCGCCGTTTTGTATAGTTGACGAAGAGTAATTTGGATTCGCCCCATTATCATTGAGTACTCCATTAATATAATAATCATAATGAGCTAATCCAGCGGTTGCTTTAAATTGAACAAGATCTCCTGAACAGACAGAATTGCCACCAGTTGATGTAACACTCAAACTAATCACTGGATTAGGAGCAACTGTCATAATAATAGTATCTGAATAATCTTGACACCCATTTAAGTCAGTTATTTTCACATACACTTTATCTCCATTAACTAAAGTTGATGTGTTGTAAGTAGCTGATATCCCACTTTGCACAGGTACTGCACCATGACTTATGATATAGAAATCATAATTACTTGCACCTAAACCTCCCGAAGCTGATGCCGTAAATGTAGTTGATGTACCGTCACAAATAGTTGTACCAGGTGAAGGTGTTAAGGTGGCTAGTACATAATTTACATTAATATTTTGTACTGTCGGTGGTATTGACACACAACCATTCAACCCTGTATAACTCGCAGTTATAGTTTGAACACCACCAGTATTCCATGAAACTGTAGCAACATTAGTTAAAGCTCCTCCCGTAATAGTTCCTCCAGCAGAAACAGACCAATTATATCCACTCATTCCTGCTTCAGTATTGTATGTTATACCTGTTGTACCTGCACACATTGAAAGTAAACCTGTAATGGTTGGTATAGGTGCCGGTTTAACAGTTACATTATAAACGGTTTGTGTTAATGCACTACATCCATTTATGTCATCATAGTTGATCGAAACAGTTTGAGGACCGGCTGTATTCCAAGTTACTTGTATTTGATTTGTTCCACCACCTGAAGTTATTGTTCCTCCTGCGGAAACCGCCCAAAGATAATTATTCATACCTGCTTCGGTAGAATATATATTTCCAGGTGAACCTTGACAAAGAGAGTTCGAGCCTGTAATGGTTGGCACCGGAAGGTTATGTACAGTAATATTGTTAACTGTTGGAGCCAATGGCTGACAGCCGGAAGGAGTTACATAAGTTACAGTAACCGTTTGTGCTCCTAATACATTCCAATTAACAGTAATTGAATTGGTTCCGGCACCACTAGTTATGGTTCCTCCTGCTGAAGTTGTCCAAACATAAGAACTCATACCGGCATCAGTAGTATATGTGGTTGATGAACCTATGCATCCTAGATTTGAAGCAGTAATAGTTGGCACTGGTAATGGATTTACAGTTACGTTATAAATAGTTGGTGCACTTGCTGTACATAAATTGCTGTTTTTATAATTAACAGTTATGGTTTGTGGGCCTATTGTATTCCAAGTAACAGTAATTTGATTTGTACCCAATCCGGCAGTAATTGTTCCTCCGGCAGATATTGTCCAGACATAATTACTCATACCTGGATCAGTAATATAAGTAATGCCAGTATTACCTTTACAGACTATGCCAAATCCAGTTATTAAGGGGGTAGGTAATGGATTCACAGTAACATTATACACAGTTGGTGTTACAGCTAAACATCCAAATGCATTTACATAATTAACTGAAATTAATTTGGGTCCACCAGTTGTCCACTGAACTGTGATTGAATTTGTTCCTGCACCTGAAGTAATGGTACCACCTGCTGAAACGCCCCAAGTATAAGCAGACATGCCTGCTTCGGTTGTATATGTTATATTGCTTCCATCGGCACAAGTATTATTTAATCCCGAGATAGTTGGCGCTGGAGATGGATTTACCATCAAATTTAATATTGTAGCTGAAACTGCAGTACATCCACCACCATTAGTATAATTTACAGTAATGGTTTTTGCACCTGAAGTTGTCCATTGTACTGTAATTGATTCGGTACCTGCTCCTGAAATAATAGTACCTCCGGCTGAAACTGTCCAAGTATAAACACTCATGCCTGGTTCTGTAGTATAAACTGCATTTCCAATACAGGCTGGATTAGGACCAGTTATAGTAGGAACAGGTTTTGCAAAAACAGTTACCGGCAATACAATTGGACTAGCTGCAGGGCAAGCAAAAGCATTTTCATAGTTTACTGAAATTGAATTTGCTCCAACAGTATTCCATGTAACTTGAATTGTATTCGTTCCTACTCCACTAGTTATTGTTCCTCCGGCTGATACTGTCCAAGTATAATTAGACATACCCGCCTCTGTCATATATGTTACATTTGAGGCTCCAACACAAACACCCGCTTGACCTGTAATAGTTGGAGAAGGACGAGGATTTACAGTAGTATTATATACCGTTGGTGTAGAAGCTTGACAACCAAATGCATTTTTATAATTAACACTTACTGTACCTGCACCAACAGAATTCCATGTCACAATAATTTGATTTGTTCCAACACCACCAGTTATTGTTCCTCCAGCTGATACAACCCAATTATACGCAGACATACCCAATTCTGTGGAATATATGACACCTGTAGTTCCAGCACAAACTACTCCTACACCTGTAATGGTTGGGGTTGGTAATGGATTTACGGTAACATTATAAATGGTAGGACTCAATGTAGAACAACCAGCTCCATTTGTATAACTAAGACTTAAGGTTTGTGGACCAGAAGTTGTCCATTGAACAGTAATTGACTCTGTTCCTGCCCCCGCAGTAATAGTACCTCCGGCAGATACAGTCCAATTATAAGCACTCATACCCGGATCAGTAGAATATGTGGATGTACCAACACATGTTGGCGTTGGACCAGAAATAGTGGGAACAGGCTCTGGTAAAACATTAATTGGCAAAGATACTGCAAGAGCTGCAGGACAACCAATTGCATTTTGATAGTTAACAGAAATTGTATTTGCTCCTGAATTATTCCATGTGACATGAACTGCATTTGAAGCACCTCCTGCAGTGATTGCACCTCCTGCTGATATTGTCCAAACATATGCATTCATTCCTACTTCTGTGGTATACATCACATTTGTTGCACCCTCACATACAGTAGTTGTACCTGTAATTGTAGGTGATGGCGCTGTATTAACAGTAATATAAAACTTTGCTGCAGTTGGTGCTGTACAACCAAAAGCATTATTATAATTTACAGTAATTGAATCTACTCCAGCAGTATTCCATGTTACGGTAATTTGATTTGTTCCGGCACCACTAGTTATTGTTCCTCCACCTCCAGCCAAAATCCAGTTATACGAAGACATTCCCGGTTCTGTAGTGTATGTAACTCCTGTAACACCCGCACAAACAACACCCAATCCTGAGATTGTAGGTATCGGTAATGGGTTTACTGTGACATTATATACTGTAGGACTTGGAGCTTGACAACCAACCGAGTTTTTATAATTAATAGTTACCGTTTTAGCACCTACAGTATTCCATTTAACAGTTATTACATTAGTACCTGCACCGGATTGAATGACGCCACCAGCTGATACAACCCAATTATAACTATTCTGACCGGCTTCAGTAGTATATGTTTTTACAGAAGCAGTATCCAAACAAAATGAACTTGGACCAACAATTGTAGGAGTTGGTCTTACTCTTACAAATGTATTTGTAACAAATGAACTTGGCGCAGAACAATTGGCCGAATTCTCGTAATTTACACTTACCCAATTATCTCCCGGAGTATTCCATGTCACTCCAATTTGATATGTTCCACCTCCAGACGAAAGAGTTCCTCCTGGAGATATAATCCAATTATATGCCTTTTGTCCGGGTTGTGTAGTATAAGTTACATTTGGAACACCGGCACAAACCGTGTCAACTCCTATAATTGTAGGCACTGGCAAAGGACTGACAACTACATTATAAACAGTTGGTGATGGAGCTACACATCCAAAACTGTTTTTATAGTTAACAGATACTGTTTTATTACCAATAGTAGTCCAAGTCATGTCAATTTGATCTGTTCCACTGCCTGAATTAATACTTCCACCACCTGATACTGCCCAAATATAATTACTCATCCCTGATTCAGTATTATAAATTGTATTTGTTTCACCTAAACAAATCGAATCATTTCCAGAAATTGTTGGAACTGGCAATGGATTTACAGTTACATTAAGTATTGTTGGTAGCAGTGCCGGACATCCAAATGGATTATTGTAATTAATGCTAACGGTTTGTGGGCCGGCAGTATTCCAAGTTACAGTTATTGTATTTGTTCCTGCTCCAGAAGTTATGGTTCCACCTGGCGATAAAACCCAGTTGTATGAGCTTTGAGCAGCTTCAGTAGAATAAATAACACCTGATGTTCCCGCACAAAAAGTTTGAGCTCCTGTTATTGTTGGCACTGGTCTATCATAAACTGTTACATTATATGTTGTTGGTGCAACTGGCACGCAACCAAAAATATCTGTATATGTTGCTGTTATTGTTTTGGCACCTAAAGTTGTCCAGTTTACTGAGATTGTATTTGTTGTTCCTCCGGCTGTTATTGTTCCTCCGGCAGATACTGTCCATACATAATTGCCCATTCCTGCATCAGTAGAATAATTAATAGTAGAATTGATACAGACAGAAGCATTACCGGTTAATGTCGGGATTGGCAATGCATGAATGGTTACGGCCTTTGATGTTGGAGTTAAAGCCATACAACCATTTGCGTTGGCATAATTGACCGTAACGGTTTGAGCTCCTATTGTATTCCAATCAACTGTTATCTCTTTTGTTCCAAGCCCTCCAGTTATAGTTCCTCCGGCAGAGACCGTCCATACATATCCTGATTGACCAGCTTCTGTGGTATATTTAACACCCAATGTGCCTATACAAATATCTGTATTATTAATACCAGTAATTGTTGGGGTGTTAATAGGAAACATTTTTACTACAGCTGCACCAGTCATTGGTTTACTACAAGTTGCATTTGAAATATTATGGGCTTGAACAGTATAAGTACCTACAGTTGAAGGGGAAAATGTCAAACTAGAACCAGTTCCTGTAAGAGAATCAACAGGAGTGCCATCTCGAAGTAAAATATACTTCATTATGGTTTCTGAATTTGATAGTTTTAAGGATGCTGATTGTCCGGGACAAAGAGTTGTATCAGAACCAAAATTATAAACGGTTGGTATTTTGTAAATATATGTATAATCATAGGCCACCGAAAGGTCTCCTATTCCATCACTTTGAATATAACTAAAAACGATTGGCACGCCAAAATAAATACTTGGAACAGCACTAGGATTGAAGTGTAAAACAGTAGATTTTCCAGTTCCTGTGATAGTATACCAAGTTGGTTGATCAGGATTACTCGTATTTGAAGCACTTACTTTCCAAGTTATCATAGTTGTACCTGTCTCCCAAGTGTTAGGAACAATGTCTACATTGCCTACATCTTGACAATAACTTGCATTTAAACTTGCAATATAAGGTGGTGTCCGTGCTCCACGAAAACTTGGATTTGGAGTTCCATTCTGAGTTTGACCAAAAACATCTGTATTTGACAATATAAAAGACAAAATCACTATTAGTGTAATAATTCTTTTCATAACGAATGCTTTTAGTTTTTTACTTTATTTGAAACCTTTCTACAAGCCATTTTATAGTTAGTTGCTATTACTATATATCTATAAAAATTAACCGTAGAAATTTTAAAATTCGGAACAGAATAAATTTTACATCTATTAACTATGCTAAACAACATCATTTCAGCACTCTAGATCCCATTAACAGACAATACAAAGATAAAAAAGATTAACAATACTCTAATAATATTATCAAATTTAACACTCTTGCTGTGTTAAATATTTTAATACATTTATATTAAGGTGTTCAAAAAAAAATGAAACCACTTCGCATCTAACAAACAAAATAATATATATGTTCAAAAAAAATCCAAAATATTGAAAATATATTAGTCATTTACAAATACATACGAAAAAAGGAGAGGTTAACCTCTCCTTTTTTCGTATGTATTTGTTGTAAAAAAGATTATTTTTTTGCAGGAACCGGTGTTTGGTTTGATGTACCAAAAGGCATCGCTGTTTTTGAGGTAGCACTTTTTTCAGTTTCTGCTTTAGCTTTTTTTATCACATCCGATTGTGTTTGATCCGAATCGGAGTTTTTATTAATTGAAATACCTGCAGTTATAATACTAACAAAACCAATAAATGCAACTAAACTCCATGTAGCATTGTTCAAAAATTTATTTGTATTTTGAACACCCATTATTTGACTCGAAGAAGAAAAATTTTGTGCTAATCCTCCTCCTTTAGGGTTTTGAGCTAATACGATAATTACAAGAAGCACAGAAGCAATGACAATTAGAACCAACAAAAAGTTTAACATATCAATTATTTTTAGTTTATTTTTAAAAGTTCGAATCAAAAAGAATTCGGCTTGCAAAGTAAATACTTTTTTCCGGATATTTCAAGAATAGTTTTTTAAAATTATCCATTCTTCTTTAAGTTTTACTATCTACATTAAATTTACCAAAAGCAACACATTAAAGGATTACCAGTCAGCAACCGTTTGATTATAAATAGTTTCTGTCAACTCATCAATTATAGCTTTACAAAGTTGATCTTGAACCTGATTTAGCGTTTGCGGACTCGTAAAACTTTGAAATGCGCTCAAAGTCTTCTCAAAGTCTTTTGACGGGTTAGCTTTATTTGAAAACCGCACTTTTATTGTAATGGTTAATCTAGTTTGATTTGCAACAGCATCAGTTCCTACAGACATAGGGGTTAAATCATAGCCGGTAATTTCTCCTTCTATTCTTAAATCTCCATTTGAAGAAACTGGACGAAGTCGCGTTTGTTTGGTAAATATATCCTTTAGTGCTTCGTTAAATTGAGGTGCTAAAGAAGGATTAATTAAGGGTGCAAGATTATTAAAATCGCTAATGGTGATCGTTTTTGTTTTGGAATAGTCAATTGAAGCTCCATTGAATTTATAAGAAATGGAACATGAACTCAACAATATAATTAGTAATAAAAATAGTATTCGTTTCATCTTTTTTTTATTGTATTTGCTTAGCCTATTATTAATTACTCAAGGCCGTATTCTTTTATCTTTCTATAAAGTGTTCTTTCTGAAATATGTAAATCATCAGCAGCATATTTTCTTTTGCCATTATGTTTATCTAAGGCCTTCTTAATCATCTCTTTTTCTGCATCCATCAAAGACAAAGATTCTTCCACATATTCCTCTGTATCTTGTATATGATTTCTTGGAATTTTAATGTTACTTGAAGTTTGCTTTTGAAGATATGAAGAGGAATCTTGATCTTGATAATCATTTTCCATAAATGAATATTTATCATCATTTAGTGGTTGTGATAAATCAATATTTTGTTTGTTAATAATATCATGAACCAATTGCTTTAAATCATGCATATCTTTTTTCATATCAAACAACACTTGATACAAAATTTCTCGCTCGCTACTGAATGATTTATTAGAATCATTTTTACCTCTATAAATTGCGGGTAAATTTTGCATATCATTATCAGGCAAATACAGTCGGAGTGTCTCTATATTTATATCTCTATTTTGTTCAATTACAGATATTTGTTCGGCAATATTTTTTAACTGACGAATATTTCCATGCCAATAATAGTTGCTTAATAATTGTTGTGCATCTTCAGTCAATTTAACTGCCGGACGATGATATTTCTCTGCAAAATCAGAAGCAAATTTTCTAAATAATAATGGAATATCTTCTTTTCTATCACGCAGTGGAGGAACACAGATTGGAATGGTATTCAATCGATAATATAAATCTTCTCGGAAACGACCATCACTGATTGCCTCTGCCATATTTAGATTTGTAGCTGCAATAATACGCACATTTGATTTCTGAACTTTCGACGAGCCTAAGCGCATATATTCACCAGCCTCAAGCACTCGCAAAAGCTTTGCTTGAACATCAGAAGGCAACTCTCCTACTTCATCAAGAAAAATAGTTCCGCCTTCGGCAGCTTCGAAGTAACCTTTTCGCTCACTTTTTGCATCTGTGTATGAACCTTTTTCATGACCAAAAAGTTCTGAGTCAACAGTTCCTTTAGGTATGGCACCACAGTTTACCGCTATATATGTTCCGTGCTTCCGTCGACTATATTGATGTATTATCTGAGCCAAGTTTTCTTTACCAACCCCACTTTCACCAATTATTAATACTGATAAATCAGTAGGTGAAACTTGAACAGCTACATCTATTGACCTATTTAATAAGGGGGAATTTCCAATAATCCCAAACCGCTGTTTTATCATCTGAATTTCAGACATCTGCATAATTCCAGAATTATAATATTAACAATACCTGCTATTTTATCATGTTAGACTGACAAAATTACAAAAATATCTTCTACTAGTACTCTTTTAAAACATAACAATTATAATAAATGTCTAAATTTTGAACTTTTGGACTAATAGCTGCTTTTGTTATCTTTGCATAAAAATTTTACAATTCGTTTATGTCCAAAAAACTCTCAATTGCATTATCTATCTTATGTTTATGCACTTATGTTTTGGCTCAATCGCCAAAGCGCCAAATGAGAGCTGTATGGATTGCAACCGTTACAAACCTAGACTGGCCATCAGCTAAGGGTTTAAGTACACAACAGCAAAAAGATGAAATGATTCGCTTGTTAGACGAATTTAAAGCGAATAATATTAATACCGTTATCTTTCAAGCCCGCCCATGCGCTGATTGTTTTTATGAATCGGCAATTGAACCTTGGAGCATGTGGCTTTCCGGCAAACAAGGTGTTGCTCCCAGCCCCTATTATGACCCCTTACAGTTTGTTATTGATGAAGCTCACAAAAGATGTATGGAAGTACATGTTTGGCTTAACCCTTATCGTGCATTGAATTATGAAGATGTCTCCCTTTTTTCTAAAAGCCATATTTTTAATAAGAAGAGAGATATGTTCGTTAAATATGGAGACAAGTATTACTTTGATCCGGGCTTAGAGGATACTCAAAATTATTTAAATAATATTGTTAAGGAAATAGTAAAGAACTACGATATTGATGCTATTCATTTCGACGATTATTTTTATCCTTACCCTATTGCCAAAGAGAGTTTTCCGGATGATGCAACATTCAAAAAACACCCTCGTGGATTTACACATAAAGCTGATTGGAGAAGAGATAATATAACTCAAATAATAAAACGATTAAATACCACCATTAAAAGCATTAAGCCTTGGGTTGAATTTGGAATTAGCCCTTTCGGTATTTGGCGACATGCTATAAATGACCCTCGTGGCTCCGCCACACAAAGAGGTCTTACCAATTATGACGATCTCTATGCCGACATATTAAAATGGCTAAAAGAGGGTTACATTGATTATGTTACTCCGCAGTTGTATTGGGAGATTGGATCCAAAAACCATGATTATAAGGTCTTAGTTGATTGGTGGTCAAAGAACTCGTATGGGAAGAATCTTTATATAGGGCTTTTTGCTTCCGGGTTCGAACAATATAATGGTTCAGCATGGCATCGACCTAATGAATTGGTTAGACAAATTAACCTAAACAAAAATTATCCTTTAGTTCAAGGAGAGATGTTTTTTAGTGCAAGTACTTTCGTGAAAAATTTGCAAGGTTTAAATGATGTACTGAAAAACAATTTATACAAATATCCGGCATTAGTTCCTTTGAACAATGATATTAAAGGTGAAGCATCAGCTCAACCAAAAACTATCTACTTTGTGGAAGATAATCAGAAACGAATTTTAAATTGGGATGCTGTTAATGATAAACTAGGCAAACAAGTGTCTTACTATATAGTCTATGCCTTTAAAGGAAAGGATATTGGAGATATGAGTAACCCCGAAAACATTGTTGATGTAACGCCTGACAACAAACTTGATTTAACAACATATTGCTCTAAGATAATTGGCACCTACTCCTTTGTTGTAACATCGGTTAACAAGTATAAAAGAGAAAGCGATGTGAAAACTTATCTGATAAAAAGGTTTTAAGAGCCCCTCTAATTCTCCCCAAGGGGAGACTTCTTCGCTTATATTTTTAAAGTTCTATGATTCTAATTTGTTGTTTATCTCTAATCGCTGTTGTTCTAGTTTTTAAACAATATCCGAAAAGCTTCTTCCACTTTACGAACTCCTATAATTTCTATCTTTTTACTCGATAGATTGGTTGCTTTTAGGTTTGCATAGGGTACAATTATCTTTTTAAATCCAAGCTTTTCAGCTTCTGCCAATCGTTGTTCTATTCGATTAATTGGGCGAATCTCACCGGAGAGCCCCACTTCACCTGCCATGGCTATTTGTTTTTCTATAGCTATATCAAAGTTGGAAGATAATATAGCAGACATCACTGCCAAATCAATAGCCGGATCATTCACTTTCAAACCTCCGGCAATATTTAAAAAAACATCCTTTTGTGCCAATTTAAATCCGGCTCTTTTTTCTAACACTGCCAATAACATATTCATCCTACGAATATCAAAACCGGTTGCCGAACGCTGTGGCATACCATAAGCTGCCGTACTTACCAAAGCCTGCACTTCTATCAGAAATGGACGAATTCCTTCTATTGCAGCCGAAATAGCCACGCCACTCAATCCTTCATGATCTTGCGAAAGCAATAACTCCGAAGGATTACTCACTTCACGTAATCCCTCTTGGCGCATTTCAAAAATGCCTAACTCAGAAGTGCTTCCAAAACGATTCTTCACCGAACGCAAGATACGATACATATGATGCTGGTCTCCCTCAAACTGTAACACTGTATCCACGATATGTTCGAGAATCTTTGGCCCTGCTATATTTCCATCTTTTGTTATATGACCTATTAACAATACTGCTACATTACTTTCTTTTGCATAACGCAAAATGGCTGCTGCACATTCCCGTATCTGCGTAATACTTCCGGGCGAAGACTCTGCCGACTCGGTGTACATGGTTTGAATAGAATCAATAATAACCAATTCGGGTTGCACATTTTGTATATGTACAAACACCTGCTCCAACGATGTTTCACTTACAATGTAACAAGCGTCATTTTGAATAGTTAAGCGATCTGCACGGAGTTTCAACTGTCTTGGACTCTCCTCGCCGCTTACGTATAGCGTGCGTTTACCTTGCATATTTAATACCACTTGCAACACCAGTGTAGATTTACCTATACCAGGCTCTCCTCCTATCAATACTAACGAACCCGGCACTAAACCTCCACCTAACACACGGTTAAACTCACCACAACTGGTATCTATGCGCGATTCCTCCGAAGCCTCTATCTCATGCACCAACATTGGTTTAGTCTTTGTGCCTTCCAAGCCGGCTATAAAAACCTTATTAGCCGCATTCTCCTTGCGCACCACTTCCTCCACGAAGGAATTCCATTCTCCGCACGAAGGACACCGACCTACCCATTTAGCAGCTTCCACCCCACAATTAGTACATACGAAAGTTGTTTTCGTTTTTGCCATCTGTTATTTTCTATTTTTCTTTTTCAAAGATATGAATAATACCGATTGCACAAAAATGGTATTGGACTATATTATAAACCCAATTGGTCTTATTTATTTTCATGCCTACACATAAAAAGAGCGATACCCGTAAGGACATCGCTCTTTTTATTTTGGATATTCCATCTCTTAAGCCTTAATAAAACGCCTATTGTTCTATTTTAAAGACTACGGGTAAAGCAAATGTTGTTTCAGCAGGAATTCCATCTATCAGACCACAGTTCCATAAAGGCATTTTAGATACGACTCTTAAAGCTTCTTTGTCAAGAAGTGGATCAATGCTGTGTTTAATCTCGGCATCCATTACTTGACCTGTTTTATCGACTGCAAATCTTACAATTACTCTACCTTGTATGTTTCTTGTTCGTGCTTGTTCCGGATATTTTATTGTTTCGTTTAAAAATTCTTTAAGTTCGCTTAATCCACCTTTAAACGAAGCTTTTTGTTCATACGGGAAATAAGTTGTGTCTTGCCCGAAAACAGAAAAACACTTACCGGAAATTAATGTGTCATTTAGATATTTATCAGTGCGTTTAATGACTTTACTTGGATAATAGGTAGTAAGATCGCCATTTAGTTTATTTTCTTTAAAGTTTTGTATTGATCGAATATTTCCATCCGGGTAGAATGTATTCCAGATGCCATTCTTTTTATCATGGAAATAGAATCCCTCCCCTTCCAACGTTCCATCTTTGCTATATATTTGAAATTTTCCTTCTCTTTTACCATTATGTAATTCTCCTTC
>Ga0265338_10002366_pt1 | contig 28452 bp, 23 predicted proteins | sample 42126metaG_FD_193579 | JGI IMG/M metagenome (GOLD analysis project Ga0265338, IMG submission 193579) | Rhizosphere microbial communities from Carex aquatilis grown in University of Washington, Seatle, WA, United States - 4-21-26 metaG | ecosystem: Host-associated > Plants > Roots > Rhizosphere...
CTTGTATTCATATCCCAACTCATCCACCACCTTTTGCACTTCTGCATCCGATGGATTGCCTTCTACATAAGCAATGGCCTTCTCTAAATCAACAACTACGGATGTTACTCCGTTCACATTTGTCAAATTCTTTTCTATATTGGCTTTGCAATGGTTGCAAGTCATGCCGCCAATTTTATATACGCTGGCCATTTTTTCTAGTTTTTTAAGTTTAATAGAATAAAGATGTTTTTGTAAAAATGCGTTAATTAATAAGCCGATAAGAATAATGCTTGCCCCCATTTTTATCCACGAAAAAGCCCCGTGATGATGTGCGTGCATCATGTCATGATTCATGTTTACCATGCTAAACCAAGAAGCGGGTAGAAGATAATCTATCATTAGTCCGAAAATAATTCCTCCCAATATAATGCTTCCTAAATAAATGGCTAATGTCCTTTTACCTAATACTTTTCCAATAACAGCGATAGTAGAAATGTTTGTTGCCGGACCGGCCAATAACAAGAGTAGCGCTGCTCCCGGATCTAGGCCTTTCATCATTAACACAGCGGCAAGAGCAATAGAGCCCGTTGCACAATTATACATGAAAACGGAGATTGCCATTACCATAAGCATATTTAAAATAGGAATATGCATATAGGAGGTAAAGAAACTATCCGGCAGAAAAATAGCTAGTAAGCCTGCCAAAATAATACCTATGACCAGCCATTTACCGATATCTTGTATCATCTCCACTAACCCATAGTGTAATACTTGCAATAGTTTATTTTTGGGCTTGTATTCCAGTTCGCAGTTGTCAATGAAACTGTCATTTATGGCAGAACTTGTATCTAATTTGTTGGTTGCTACACCTCCGAGCAAGCCTGTAAGAAATCCCACTACCGGACGCAGCAAAGCAAAAGGTAAACCCAATAACGAATAGGCAGCGGCCATACCATCCATCCCTGTTTGCGGTGTGGAAATTAGAAAAGCAACGGTGGCTCCTTTGCTTGCCCCTTCTTTACGCAAGGACATAGCGGTGGGAATCACTCCACAAGAACAAAGAGGCAAAGGTATTCCTGCTATTGCAGACCACAACACGGAGCTAAAAGTAGGCTTGGAAAGTTTGTTGATATAAATATCTTTAGGAACAAATACTTTCAGCACACCGGCAACCAGAAAGCCTATCAGCAAGTAGACGGCCATCTCATTTAGCAGGCTTATAAAGGGCATAATATAGGACATAATGAAGAATTTAGAATGGTGAATAAAGAATGAAATAATATGCAAAGGTAACAATTTCCAATGGAAAATGTTCTCATTATTAATGGGGGTTTTGGGGGAATAAAATAGCCGAATCAGGGAGGTTCAGCTTTGAATGTTTTTAAATTATAAAATAAACCATTCACCTGATTTTGTAGCACCTATGTGCTTTATAATTCCGGCTTTTGTCAGTTTTTGCAGATGATATTTTATACTGTCCGGTGTCCGATTGAATAGCTTTGCCAGTTCGTTACGGGTAACTTTTGGGTTGGCTCTGATTGCTTCCAATATTTTTTCTTGGGTGACTTCTTGGGTTATTTCTTGGGTGAAATTAACTTGACTTATTGCGTTATAAATTGCGTCTAAAATAAATTCTACAAAAGGTGCGCAATTTGTTTGTTTCGTGCTTTCATTAATGGCATCATAGTATTCTTGTTGTTGCTGGTAAATTAGATTCTCTACCGGCAGATGCGAAAAATGGGTATTCCATTTGCTTAGAATGAGTGTCTGCCAAAGTCTTCCGGCTCGTCCATTGCCATCAGCAAACGGATGAATATATTCAAATTCGTAATGAAAAATAGCACCGGCAATAAGAACATGTACTTCCGTTTGATGAAGCCATTCTAACAGATCGGCAATTAAATAAGGCACTCGTTCAGCCGGAGGTGCTACATGAACAACAGTACTTCCCGAAACAACACCTACACCACTCCTTCTAAACTTTCCACATTCATCAATTAATCCTGCTGTAAGGATTTGGTGTGCTTTCAGTAAATCGTTTACCGAATAAGGATTCCACGCTTCAAATTGGTCATAGGCTGCAATAGCATTGCGCACCTCTTGTATTTCTTTCATAGAGCCCATCACAGGCTTATTCTCTAAAATAGCCGTTATTTGTTCTGTTGAAAGGGTATTCCCTTCAATAGCCAGTGAACCTTGAATGGTTTGTATTCGCTGAATGCGTCTTAACTGCAAGTCTCTCTCCACAAAATCAATAAGCGTAAGCTTTTCAGTGATCTTAGCCACTAAATTAACCATACGACTTGTAATGGTAAACGGAGGATTGTAGGTTGATGCCATTGTTAGATTTTATCATTCAAAGATATAAAAAATATTTTCTTGGGTGATTTCTTGGATGAGAAATTAAAAAGCCGAACGGATGAGGTTCGGCTTAATTTTATTCCAAATTACTTTTTCCTAAATTACATTTCAGACATAATGTTTGTAAATTTTCCAAAGTAGTTTCTCCTCCTTTACTCCAAGGTATTATGTGGTCAATATGCAATTCAACAGCACTGTTTTTTGCAGGACTAGAACCACATTGTTTACAAGAAAAGTTATCTCTTTTTAAAACTAGAAATCTTAAGCGGAGTGACGGATCTCTATTTGTTTTCTTTGTTTTAACAGAAACGGTAATATCTTTTGCATCATACTGAATTTCATTGCTTTCGATATATTCTATAAAAGCTTGTAAAGCCTGTGACCAAGTATCAAATCTTCTATTATATGGAGATTGAGATATTTTTGAAGGTACTTGAGATAAATCTCTACGAGTTGGTTGTTTTCCAATATGTTCCCAGATGCATAATATATTCTCAAATAACTCTTCATCGGCATAATTATTTACATTTCCAGGTTCAAGACCTGCTTTAGATAGAGCTTTGCGCCAAGTTCCAAATCGTCTTGAAATATTAGTAACATCGTATTTGCCTAATTCGGAATATTGTTTCTGCGTTAGTGTATTTGATCCTTTTTTTTCAGCTGCTCTTTTTATATCTGATAGCAATTCATCAGAATCGATAGGAGAATTTTTTGCTGGTGTATAGTTAAATGTGTTCATATTAGAATTCTAAATTAATATCAATGCGCCTCCAACCAATTGACTCCAACGCCGACATCAACCTTAAGAGGGACACGCAATTGAATCGCGTTTTCCATTTCTTCTGTAACGAGGCGTTTCATGGCATCTATTTCGCTGTTATGCACATTGAAGTTCAACTCATCGTGTACTTGCAGCACCATGGTAGATTGTAAGTTTTCTTTTATCATACGGCGAAAGATATTAACCATTGCTATTTTGATAATGTCTGCCGCCGTTCCTTGAAGAGGGGCGTTAATAGCATTTCGTTCGGCATATCCACGCACCACACTATTGTGAGAATTTATGTCGGCCAAGAAACGTTTGCGTCCGAATAGCGTTTCTACCCAGCCGTTTTGGCGAGCCGTAAGGATGCTATTGTCCATGTACTCCTTCACCTTGGGGTAAGTAGCAAAATAACCGTCAATAAGCTCTTTGGCTTCGCCGCGAGGAATGCCCAATCGTTCCGAAAGTCCGAAAACTGATATACCGTAGATAATCCCAAAATTAGCGGTTTTTGCTTTGCGGCGCATATCGCCGGTTACTTCTTCTATAGGTAAATGAAAGATTTTAGCAGCCGTAGCTGCATGGATATCTTGCCCCGAAAGAAAGGCCTCAATCATATGAGTGTCTCCACTCAAATGTGCCATGATGCGGAGTTCAATTTGCGAATAATCTGCAGAAAGAAATACGCAATTGGGTTCGGCAGTAAAGGCTTTGCGAATTTCGCGTCCTTGCTCATCGCGGATAGGGATGTTTTGTAGATTCGGGTTGGTGGAGCTTAAGCGTCCTGTTGCCGCAACAGTTTGGTTAAATGAAGTATGCACCTTGCCCGTTTTTTTATTGATTAGAGCAGGCAGTGCATCAATATAGGTGCTCAACAACTTTTTCAACCCTCTATAAGCTAGAATTTTGTCCACAATGGGATGTTTGCCTCGTAGACCTTCCAGTACTTCTTCGTTGGTGGAGTACTGTCCGGTTTTTGTTTTTTTACCCTTGTCCACCACCTTGAGACGGTCAAAAAGCACTTCGCCTACTTGTTTTGGGGAAGTCACATTAAACTCAAATCCTGCCAATTGATACACTTCTTTTTCAATGGCATTCATGTCAGCGGTTAAGATTTCCGAAGATTGTTTCAGGGCAACATGATCAATCAGTACGCCTGTTTTTTCCATAGCCGCCAGTACTTGCATCAGCGGCATTTCTATTTCGTAGAAAAGGTTTTCCAGCTTATTTTCCTTGATTTCTTTTTCCAAGATCTCTTTCAATTGGAAAGTGATATCAGCATCTTCAGCAGCGTATTCGGTAATTTTATCCAAGTCCACCGAACGCATATTAAGTTGATTTTTACCTTTGCCACCAATCAGTTCTTCGATATGAATAGTTCTATAATTCAGGTATATGTCAGCAAGGTAATCCATGCCATGTCGAAGTTCCGGTTGCAAAATATAATGGGCAATCATGGTATCAAAGAGCTTACCTTTGATTTCCACACCATAATTACTCAACACCAAAATGTCATACTTCATATTTTGACCAATCTTCTGAATATTTTCAGTTTTGAAGAAAGGCTTAAATTCATCTACAATGGCTTGTGCCTCGATTTGATTGGCAGGGAACGGCACATAAAACGCTTCTCCTTTTTTCCAGCTAAATGACATCCCTACCAACTCAATATCAAATACATCCAAACCGGTAGTTTCAGTATCAAAACATACGGATGTTTGCGCCATTAAATTTCGCATAAGTTCTGCATGCTTTTCTTTTGTATCCATAGCCAAATAAGAGTGAGGCGTAGTACTAGCATTTGTCAAATGGCTGTAAGCCGAAGTTTTTACTTCAATCTCTTTGGTTTCGTGGTCAATATCACCAAAAAGAAAAGTTTGTTGTGAATCTTGTTTCTTTGGAGGAGGCGTTGTTTTTGTTTGAGCAGGAGCGGGTGAACTTCCAAAGCGCGCCAACAGGTTACGGAATTCCAAGTCAACAAACAGTGCTTTTAGCTTCTCGTCATTAGGATTTTCAAGTACTAATTTATCTTCTTCTAACTCCACCGGCACATCAATTTTTATGGTAGCCAAAAAGCGAGAGAACTCAATTTGATCCTTGTTATTTTCTATTTTTTCTTTTAAAGCTCCTTTCAATTTGTCGGTGTTTTGAAGCAAATTCTCAATGCTGCCAAATTCTTTCAATAGCTTGGTTGCAGCTACCGGGCCAACTCCCGGACAACCCGGAATATTGTCGGAAGTATCACCAACCAATCCGAGATAATCGATTACTTGCATGGTATTATCCAAGTCGAATTTCTTTTTTACTTCCTCGATACCCATCACCTCAAAGTCATTACCACCAAACTTGGGTTTGTACATAAAACAATGTTCGTTTACCAATTGTCCGTAGTCTTTATCGGGCGTCATCATATACACCTCAAAGCCCATATGCGAAGCTTTGGTTGCCAGTGTCCCAATTACATCATCAGCTTCAAAACCGGCAACTTGAATTACAGGAATATTATAAGCCTCAATGATTTGCTTGATAATAGGCACAGCCTTTCTAATATCTTCGGGCGTTTCCTCGCGGTGAGCCTTGTAATGTTCATACATTTCATGACGAAATGTTGGTCCGCTTGGGTCGAAAGCCACGGCAATATGTGTAGGCTTTTCTCTTTTTAATACATCTTCCAGCGTGTTTACAAAACCGAAAATGGCGGAAGTATTTAGTCCTTTAGAATTAACACGCGGGTTTTTGATAAACGCATAATAAGCTCTGTAGATAAGTGCATAGGCATCTAGTAGGAATAATTTTTTCATTTGAGGGTTCATCTAGGTGATACAATTTTTGCTGTCTGCTTTAGCTAATAAATAATAAAAATATGAAAAAACAGCTTTTATCGGAAACTATAACTCTTGTAGGATTGCTTGTTGTTTAAAGGTAACTGCAAAGATATTTGCATTAACTATATTTCTGTAAAAGTATTAAATTTTGTGTTTCTATTGCTTAGATATGCCTATTTCTATTACTAAATTGTTATTTTTGTATTCAATAATATTTAGAATGGGTGATACACAAATTATAAAAAGACCGATTGTTGCAGAATTTGCAAAATTCGAAGAACTTTTTTTAGCATCTTTCAAAACAGATAATTTGCTATTGCAGCAAGTGTATGCGCATGTACTCGCAACTAAAGGAAAACAAATCCGCCCTATTCTTACCTTGTTAGCCGCTAAACTTTGTGGAACGGTAAATCACGCTACTTATTTTTCAGCAATCGGGTTGGAGCTGCTTCACACCGCAAGCCTTATCCACGATGATGTGGTGGACGAAACATTGCAACGCAGGGGAGCTCCTTCTGTAAATAGTGCTTTCAACAATAAAGTGGCAGTACTTTCGGGTGATTATCTGCTTTCGCAAGTATTTTCGTATGCTGGAAAATTTGATGACCATCGTTTGATTGACGCGTTTACGAACTTAGGTAAATCTTTATCAGAAGGAGAATTACTTCAATTAGAAAACTTTGACAAACCAAAGTTCAAAGAGGATAATTACTACGAAATTATAAAAAAGAAAACAGCAATTTTATTTTCTACCTGTATGTACGCAGGTGCGGTTTCTTCGCATTTAGCCACAGACGACCAAATTGAAAGATTGCGTTTGTTTGGTGAATACTTAGGTATTTGTTTTCAGATTAAGGATGATATTTTTGATTATACTGATAGTAAAGAAATTGGCAAGCCAACCGCCAACGATATCCGTGAAAAGAAAATCACACTTCCTTTAATCTACGCATACAATCAATCAACTCCTTCAGAAAAAGCTCAAGCAGACAACTTTCTAAGGCAACAGGAACTGGACGCTGAGGCTATTGCATTCTTAATCGACCTTGCCTATAAAAAAGGAGGTATTGAATATGCAGAGTTCCGCATGGAAGAATTTCGTGAAAAGGCCATTGATTTAATTGCTGATTTTTCCAATAAAGAAATAGTGGAATCATTGATTACTGCAATGGATTATGTGGTGTTGAGAAGTAAATAAGTTAATACTATATTTATAATTTTCCGCAAGTTTGGCAATAGCAGATCTCTCCCTCCTCAAAAAGTTATATAAAAATAATTTCCAGCTTCTCTTGGACTCATACAAATCCCAATAATTCCTTACCTTTGCATCCGATCAAAAAAAGCAATCAATAAAAACAAAATAAAATTCATTATGAGCAAAAAAGCTTTACTAATTATTTGCGACGGTTGGGGATTGGGTAACCACACCAAATCAGACGTAATTTCAATGACACCAACACCTTACTGGGATTATTTGTTGGCTAATTATCCGTATTCAAAACTTGAAGCTTCGGGCGAAGATGTAGGTTTGCCTGATGGGCAAATGGGTAACTCCGAAGTGGGTCACTTAAACATTGGTGCAGGTCGTATTTTGTACCAAGATTTGGTGAAAATAAACAAAGCATGCCGTGAAAATAGCATCCTTCAAAATCCTGAAATTATCCGTGCTTACAGCTACGCTAAAGAAAACAACAAAAGTATTCACTTCCTTGGATTAATTTCTGATGGTGGTGTGCATAGCTCTTTAGAGCATCTTTTTAAACTGACTGAAATCTCTAAAGAATATGGCATTGAAAAATCTTTTGTACACTGTTTTATGGATGGTCGTGACACCGACCCTCGTAGTGGTAAAGCTTTTATACAGCAATTGGAAGATCACTTAACTAAAACAGGAGGAAAGATAGCCTCAATCATTGGTCGTTATTATGCTATGGACCGTGACAAACGCTGGGATCGTGTAAAACAAGCCTACGATTTAATGGTTAATGGCGTAGGTACACCTGTAACAGATACAGTAAAAGCAATTGCTGATTCATATGCCGAAGAATTGACTGACGAATTTATCAAACCGATTGTACATGTGGATGCAGCCGGAAAACCGCTAGGCAAAATAGAAGAAGGCGATGTAGTTTTGTTTTTCAACTATCGCAACGATCGCGCTAAAGAGATTACAATAGTGCTTTCCCAAAAAGACATGCCGGAAGAAGGAATGAAAACAGTTCCTAATTTGCAATATTATACCATGACTCCTTACGATCCAAATTACAAAGGGGTTCATATCATTTTCGACAAAGACAATGTGCAAAATACATTGGGTGAATATCTTTCCCATCTTGGCAAGAAGCAATTGCATATCGCTGAAACAGAAAAATATGCGCATGTTACATTCTTCTTCAATGGTGGTCGTGAACATGAATTTGAAGGTGAAGAACGTATCTTGATTCCATCTCCTAGAGTGGCAACATACGATTTGCAACCTGAAATGAGTGCTTATGGTGTGAAAGATGCTTTGGTGGCAGAAATTAACAAACAAAAATTCGATTTCATCGTAGTGAACTATGCCAATGGAGATATGGTTGGTCACACGGGAATATATGAATCCATTCAAAAAGCAATAATTGCAGTCGATGCTTGTCTTAAAGACACTGTAGAAGCTGCCAAAGCCAACGGCTACGAGGTTATTATCATTGCTGACCATGGGAATGCTGATAATGCCGTAAACGAAGATGGCTCAGCTAATACGGCTCACTCCTTGAATCCGGTTCCATTTGTTTATGTAAGCGAACATAAAAATGCGAAACTACAAAACGGTGTCTTAGCAGATGTGGCTCCATCGCTTTGCAAAATCATGGGCATTGCACAACCTGCAGAAATGACCGGAAAATGTCTTATCGATTAAGAACGAAGAAATAGAATAAAAAAGCTTCATCCTTTCGAGGGTGAAGCTTTTTTGTTTTTAAATATATAGATTAGAATTTATTGTGTTATTTGTTTAAATCTCGACAAGGTTTCAGGTGCAATATTCAAACAGCGAGCTATTTTTGTTTGTGTCATTTGCGAAGCAAGCTCTTTATTCCGGCTCATAAACTGGGAATAATGTTCGAATGGTGTATATGAAAGCAATTCTTTCACTCGATACATTTCTTCGAACATGGCGTTTTCATACATTACTCGCGCCATTTTCTCGTAAGTTGGAGACAACGAAAGTAACTTATTTATGAATTCTGCACTGATTTCTATAATCCAACTTTCAGCCAAAGCTTCCATATAAAACAAAGTTGGTTCTTGAGCCTTCAAGGAAATTAAATCTATTATAAATCGTTGATTCGTATAAACTTGATGTGTCAACTCTTTATCGTTATGTATAAAATATAAGCGTATAGCTCCATCAACAAGAAAGACAAAATTTGATATGTTTTCTCCTGCTTTATGAACCATCTCATTTTTTTTCAGTTGTTTAACCAACACATTCTCTGATAATAATTCCCATTCAGCATCATTTAAAGGATGAACAACGCAAATTGTTTTCCTAAACTCCTCTAATATCTTTTGTTTCATAAGCTAGTTTAAGTAATATATATTGGTTGGAATTTTTCCAAAAGTAACAAAATATTGAACAGAAACGAAACAACTTTGCCCAATAATGTTTTACAAAAAGATTTAATATTTGTTTTTAAAATCCGTTTTTCCCTTAAATCAGGGCAAATATGTATCCCTTTTTGTATATATTAATGTGTGAATGAAAAAATAAGCAGCTGAAAATTTGGAAGTAAGGCTCTTGTTTTTGTTATTTTGCACGCAATTTTAATCTCTTTCTCACCTTAATACCCTTTTATGTCAAAAAATCTAGTAATTGTTGAGTCCCCTGCCAAAGCTAAAACCATTGAACAATTTTTGGGGAAAGATTATAAAGTTCTATCAAGCTTCGGACATGTGCGTGATTTGAGTGAAAAGGGTTTTGGAATCGACTTTGAAAATAATTATCAACCTCAATATGAAGTTTCCAAAGACAAGTTAAAACTAGTTGGAGAGCTTAAAAAGGCGGCAAAGGAAGCAGACATGGTTTGGTTGGCATCTGATGAGGACCGTGAAGGAGAAGCCATCTCTTGGCACTTATCAGAGGTGTTGGAGCTGACAAAGGAAAAGTCAAAACGAATTGTTTTTCATGAGATAACCAAAAATGCCATACTTAATGCAATTGAACATCCTCGTGAAATTGATATAAATTTAGTTGACGCACAACAAGCCCGAAGAGTGCTTGATAGGATAGTTGGATTTGAGCTTTCTCCCGTATTATGGCGGAAAATCAAGCCATCACTTTCTGCAGGAAGAGTTCAATCGGTAGCTGTTAGGCTAATTGTAGATAGAGAAAGAGAAATACAGAAATTCAATTCAGAAGCGTCATTTCGTGTAACAGCTATATTTTTAGTACCTGACAAAAACAATAAAATTGTAGAGCTAAAAGCCGAACTTCAAAACCGCTTTAACACGAAAGAAGAAGCAATGCTTTTCTTGGAAAAATGTAAAGAAGCTCAATATCACATAGAAAATATTGTTACTCGTCCGGCAAAAAAATCTCCTGCACCACCTTTTACAACTTCCACCTTACAACAAGAAGCAGCACGCAAGTTGGGTTACTCGGTAACACAAACGATGATAATTGCGCAAAAATTGTACGAGGCAGGAAAGATTACCTATATGCGTACTGACTCGGTGAACTTGTCGGACTTGGCATTAGGTACAACCAAGGCCGAAATTATAAGCATGGCAGGTGAGAAATATGTGCATGTTCGTAAATATCAAACTAAAAGCAAGGGTGCACAAGAAGCTCACGAAGCCATCCGCCCATCGTATATAAACCAACATGAAATTGAAGGTTCAAGTCAAGAGAAACGCTTGTATGAATTGATTTGGAAAAGAACCATTGCCTCTCAAATGGCTGATGCGGAAATAGAAAAGACAACCGCAACCATTGGTATATCAACAGCAACAGAAAAATTTATAGCTAATGGTGAAGTGCTTACATTTGATGGATTCTTGCGTGTCTATTTGGAGTCAACCGATGAAGAAGGCGAACAAGAAAACAGCTCCATATTACCTCCGCTTAAAGTGAATGAGCAATTAAATGTACAAAACATTGTTGCTCAAGAACGCTTTTCTCTGAAACCTCCGCGTTACGGGGAAGCCAGTCTTGTGCGCAAATTAGAAGAATTGGGCATCGGTCGTCCATCTACTTATGCACCAACTATTTCTACAGTACAAAATCGGGGGTATGTAGAAAAAGGCGACCGTGAAGGCGATGTTCGTAATTTTACGATGCTAACGCTGAAAGACAAAAAAATCAAAGACGAAATAAAACAAGAAAATTTTGGGGCTGAAAAATCCAAACTTTTCCCAACAGATATAGGCATTGTTGTTACAGATTTCTTGAACGAGTTTTTTCCTAATATCATGGATTATAACTTTACGGCTAATGTGGAAAAGGAATTTGACCATATTGCTGAAGGAGAAATTAAATGGACAAAAACAATTGATACTTTTTACAAAGATTTTCATCCCGTAGTTGAAGCTTCGAAGGCTCGTTCAGAACACAAAGTGGGAGAGCGTGTATTAGGTATTGATCCTAAAACGGGTCGCCAAGTCTCTGTAAAAATTGGTCGTTTTGGTCCTGTGGCACAGATTGGTATTGCCGAGGAAGAAGAAAAGCCGCTTTTTGCTTCTTTGCTCAAAAATCAAAGCATGGAAACCATTACTCTTGATGATGTGTTGGAGCTCTTTAAGCTACCACGATCATTAGGTCAGTATGAAGATAAAGAAATGACAGTTGCAATTGGTCGTTTTGGTCCTTATATCAAGCATGATAATAAATTTATTTCTTTACCAAAAGAAGAAGACCCAATGACCATTTCAAGCGAAACTGCTGTTGAGTTAATTATTAAGAAGCGCGAAGACGATATCAATAAAATGATAAAAGTATTTCCTGAGAATCCCGATATACAGCTTCTAAACGGGCGATTTGGACCCTATATCTCATACAAAAAGAAGAATTATAAGATTCCAAAAAAACAAGATCCCTCCTTATTGACTTTTGAAGAATGTATGACTTTGATTGAAGAAGAAGATAAATCAGACAAACCGAAGAAAAGAAGATTTACTAAAAAATAAATAATATCAGGATCTTACTATTTGTAAATTCTTATTAATTTTAACAGCTTTTTTAAAGAAGTAAAATGTAAATCGTTTAATTGTAAATTCTTACTTACGTATGTCAAGAAAATCCATTATTTTAACCATCATTATAGTCATTGCTCTTGTAGCAATAGGTCTATTAGGGATGAAATTACATCAATCTCAACAAGAAGTTGTACAACAGAAGGCAGATCTTAAAGGGGCGGAAGAGTTGTTGAATTATGAAAAGAAACAAACTCAGCGAGATCTTGAAGCGTTGGCTGTAGAGGTGGAAGGATATAACACAAAACTCGGAAATGACTCTTTAACAAAATTGCTTGATACTCAGAAACAAAAGATCAAACAATTATTGGAAGAACTACGCACTGTTAAATCAACCAATGGTAAGAGATTGTCTCAATTAAAAGATGAATTGACCACCGTGCGCAAAGTACTTATAAATTACATTCGACAAGTTGACTCTCTCAACAGAGAAAATAAAGTGTTGTATAAAGAAAACAAGGATGTGAAGGTTAAGATAACAGAAATGGCTCAAACAAATGACCAGTTGACGAAGGATAAACAAGCATTAACTGACGTTGTAAGTAGAGCATCTATGCTTGAAGCCAATAATTTTATTGTTGAAACATTTAATAAAAGAGATAAAAAGACAGATCGATTAAGTAAAATACAGACTATTGCCATTAGCTTTAATATTGACAAGAATGTAACAGCGGCTGTAGGCGAAAAAACAATATATGCGCGGATTGTAAGACCCAATAATGAAGTGCTAACAAAAGGAGCGGACAATGTTTTTTCATTCGAAAATAAAGATATTCCTTATTCGATTAAAAAAGTAATTGAGTATAAAGGTGAGCGGTTTAAGGAGATTTTATATTGGAAAGTGGAAGAAACCCTACTGCCGGGAGAATATAAAATAGAAATGTTTGCCGAAGGCCGACTCATTGGGTCGGGAAGTTTTCCTCTTAAGAAATAAATCGCATATCCCTATTAGAAAGAGCCTGAATAGAAATATTCAGGCTCTTTTCATTTTAAAGTTGCTCTTTCCGATATAATTTCGCATAGAACTGCCTTTTTATAGGTATAATCTTTTAGTCGTTAATAAATATTAAATATTAGAGTATTTATGTCGAAACAATAAATTATTCCACATATATTTGCTGGCACTTTAAAGTTATTAAGCCATTTTCGACTTAGAGCTAATACTTAAAATTTACTGCAAATATGCTTTTGACCTCTTCAAATACCTTTTCTTTCTTATACATTCCTAACGATAACCCGTTGGTAAAGTCATGCTTTTTGGTAGAGAAAGAACCTTATTTTCAAAAACAAGCTTCCCTCGTTCGAGGCAAACACACATACAGCCTTTTTACTAAATCAGTTGGTGGGTACTCCGTTTCTTTCGGACAGGAAACCGCTTGTTTCGTGTCTTCATCCGGTAGTTTTAGTAGAAGCCCCAACACATTTGTATATAATCCCCAATCCTTCGTGTTTCTCTACGGAAGTTCCGTGTCTTTCCACGAAACTATTGCATGTCTCTACCAAAGTTCCGGTTTTTTCTACGGAAGTCTCGTATATAAGCCCCATTCGTTCGGGCTTAAACACGAAAGTTCCGTATGCTTCTACCCAAGTTCCGTGTCTTTCTACGAAACACCGGGGTTTTCACACGGAAGCTCCGTATATAAGCCCCAAGGTCTCGGGTTTAAACACGAAAGCTCTGTGTCTTTATACGAGAGTTCCGCATGCTTCTACGGAAGTTCGGGGTCTTCACACGGAAGTTTCGGGTCTTTCTACGGAAGTTCCGTGTGAAGACGCGGAAACTCAATTAACTTCTCTCACCGGTTCTAATTTCTTATTAAATATTATTTCTTATTTATTCATTCTTAAATACTTAGATGTATGAGTTCAACAGATTATGTGCCTCGCAGCGATTTTGAGTTTAATCCTTGGCAGGCAAGTTTTATCACCATCGTGCAAGGCTCAGTTACCACATGGGGTATCGCGGCTTCCGATTTTACGGCATTAACTTTATTACAAACTACTTGGACAACTGCTTCTGCTAAAGCAAGCAACAAGCAAAACCGTACGGCCGCGGATGTGCAAGCCAAAGACGACGCGCGCGACGCGTATGAAACCGCCTTGCGCAAATTTGTGGCACAATGGCTGGCAAACAATGCCAAAGTGCCTAATAGCGAACGTGAACGCATGGGCTTAACCGTGAAAACGGGTACTCGTACCGCTACTGCGGTACCTACTACTAAACCGGTTGGTAGTGTGGATTTCTCCGAACTACTTCGCCACACCATCTATTTTGTGGACGAAAATAGCAATGGCAGCAAAGCTAAACCCGAAGGCGTGCATGGTTGTGAGGTTTTTATCAAACTGGGCGATGCTACTGACTTCAGCTATTTGGCTACCAATACCAATGCGCCGCATGTAGCTTCTTTTACTGATGCTGATGCAGGCAAAACAGCCACCTATCGCGTGCGTTGGGTAAATACCCGTGGCGAACAAGGCCCTTGGAGCAACCCCTTTAGTGCAGTGGTTGTGGGATAAGTTACAGGTTGATCGTTAAGGAAATAGATAGGATGACTTTAAGTCATCCTATCTATTAACAAACGAATTTATAATTGTATCTCTTTTGTAATTCGTTCAAGTCGCGCCCTCACTAAATTTAAAAGATAATAAACAACCAAAATAATAAAATAACACATCAACATGAAAACAAAAAACATACATTTTATCCTATTGGCAGCTATGACTACCATGTTTGGGTTTGGGTTTAGCTCCTGCTCTAAAGATAAAAAAAATGACCCATCTACACCACCTCCCGTGTTTGGTTCAATGAAAGACATAGAGGGTAATGTGTATAAAACGATAACTATTGGTACTCAAACATGGATGGCAGAGAATCTCAAAACCACCAAATACAATGATAGTACAGCTATTCCGAATGTTACCGATGCCACAGCATGGGGAGCTTTGACTATCGGAGCATGGTGTGATTATAACAACACTACTGACAATGATACAAAATACGGTAAGCTTTATAATTGGTATGCAGTAAATACCGGTAAGTTAGCTCCTGCCGGCTGGCATATACCTACCGATGCGGAGTGGACAACACTCAATAACTATATCACGTCAATATATGGAGCTGGTGCTGTAGGCAAAGTATTGGCCACTACTACCGACTGGAGTATTTCTACAAGTCCAAATGCAATCGGTAATGATTTAACAAAAAACAATATCACAGGCTTCAGTGCCCTTCCGGGAGGAGTCCGCGGAAGCGCCGGTGTTTTCGGTAATATAGGGAATGAAGGTGACTGGTGGAGTTCTACCCCCTTTGCGACTGACGGAGCTTGGAGTAGAATTATGGGCTATGACAATGGCGGCTGTTTGTTCAGCGGCAACTACTATATGGCGGATGGAGTATCCGTGCGTTGTGTTAAGGATTAGCATTGCCCTGCCAAGTCTTTAAAACTTGGCAATTCTTAAACTCTTTAGCGTTTTTCCGTCTTAGCGTTTAATTTCTCTTTACAATTAATTATAAATAGCAGCCGCCGAAAAGCTTACGAGTAGGCAAAACAATCAAATCTTAATAAACACAATGAAAAGAATCTTATTTATCAGTGCTCTTATAGCACTAGGGTTACAAAGTATGAGCGCACAAACGGCTCCAACAACAAGTCGTTCTGACCGTAAAATTATTGAACTGAAAAAGATCATCACCATTAGTCCTACGCAGGAGGCCGCTATTAGAACTGCTTATGAAGCATACAGCGTACAAAACGACAGCATCTTATTCCAAGTGGCAGACCCTATCGTGGCAGCTACCCTAAAGCGTAAATCAGAAAAAGACTTTGATACGGTATTTATGAGTTCGCTTACCAAAACACAGCAAAACAGGTACATCCAAATAACCAGTACTCCCGAAGTAACAGAAAAGGCAGCTGCTAAAGTAGCCCTGTTAAAAGAAACAGGTAAGTATAACCAAGCACAATTGGATTCTGCTCAAACCGAAATCTTCAATTACTTGATGCTGGAGAAGGTGGTATATAAACGCGATAAATATGACTATAGCAAACAAAAAGAGAATATTGCTCAGTTGAAGAAACTGCAACCGGCTAAATTGAGAAAAGCGGATGCACAAGAAAAATTAAAACATCAAGGGGATGTTCATACAGGTAGATATCAATTCTAAGTAATTAATAATTTTTAATTCATAAATCATAATGAAAAAAAGAATACAAATAATCTTGCTGGTATTGCTTATTGGAATAGGCAGTACGAATGTGTTTGCACAAGCAGCACCAGCACCGCAGGATTCAGTAAAGAAGAAATTTACTGCCAATGATATATTACACAAGCTTGCATATAATTATATGAATGGCATCAATACTGAAGTTAATTATGAGAATGCTAAACGCATATACAAAAAGCTGGCGGAAAAACAAGATGCCAAAGCAATGAATGCCTTGGGTATGATGTATAAACAAGGACTAGGTGTAGCGCAGAGTAACGATTCAGCTAGATACTATTATGAACAGTCTGCCGCATTAAAAAATCCAAAAGCGCTATACAACCTCGGTTTAATATATAAAAATGGAGACGGTGTTGGACAGGATTTCACTAAGTCTTTCGATTATTTTAATAGAGCGCTATCATCAGGTGAAAAAGGAGCCTATTACGCGGTGGGGTATTTTTATTACAAAGGAATAGGAGTGGATCAAGATTACAGCAAAGCGGTGGGATATTTCCAATCAGGTTCTGATTTGGGAATCCCCTCTTGCCAGTATATGAATGGATTTTGTCATTTAAAAGGGTATGGGGTGCCACAAGATACCGTGCAGGGAAAACAACTTATAGCAAAAGCAGCTGCAAAAAATTGTGATAAAGCCATCGATTTTATTAATGGCGATAAAATTAATAAGGCATTAACCAAACCGATAAAACACGATGCAAAAACATCAGTGGGTACAGATACTTATATTCCCGGACAGTTAACTAAAAATAAACGACAAGAAAAAGATAAGATTGGTAAAACAAAAATTGATGGTTTATGGTCAGGCAAGCTGGTTACCTACGATTGGTCGGGGAATCAGATTGAACAAGAACAGAAACTTGACTTGGTTCTTTCTTCGGATGGGAATACGCTCTCTGGTTCGTGGACTCAAGATGATAGTATAAGTATTCGTATTGAAGGTTCTCGAACCGATTCAAATTGGGTATTTACTAATTCGAAATATCAAAAAGAACACCGCCGTAGTTGGGAAATCAAACAAGGAAGTTTTGCGTTAGTGCAAGATGGTAATCAGATTTATTTGAAGGGAAGCATAAATAAAAATACATTAAATACCAAAGAACCTGCCAAACCTCAATACATAGTTTTGCAACAAGCTAAGAACCGTGATGCGGAAATTACAACTGAAGACCCGGTGAGTGTTTCTTCTGAGTTTATTCGTGTACAGCCAAATCCTGTTCTAAAAGACATACATGTAAAGATAAGTTTATTTCAAGCACAGGATGGAAGTATAGAATTATATGACCAAGCCGGCAAAACAGTTTATTCAAGTAAAAAGTCCAATTTTGAAAAGGGAATTACTGAAAAGGAAATCATGCTTGATTTAGAAAGGGGCACTTATACGCTTCATTTTAATGGTAAGCAAACACAACTTAGTACCCTAATCATTAAAAAGTAAAGCCATGAAAAGAAAAATGAGAAAATATATGATAGCTTTGCTATTTATAGGAGGGCTACTGAATGTTAATAAATTGTATGCTTGTGATACTGACGATTGGACAGTTGATGATTGGGTTGATTACTTTGAAACTGAAAATATTTATGTAGAATATAATACTACAGTTGATGATTTTAAAACTTGTGCTAGCACTGAGGATCTTGAAACAGTTTACGAGTCTGTGCAACAAATGGGTATAACTGATAATGATCCGGATGCTATTAAGGAGATATTAGAAGTAATAATTGATAAAGATCCGGAGTATGAATCAATATCAAATCAAGCGGTTGAATATGATGAAGTTCACACACTCGATTTTTATCGTGACTGTAATTGTTATAAAGGTACAACAACATATGAGATAAAAGAAGGTGAGAAAGATGATAATCATAATGGCATAGATGATAATACAGAAGATTTGAATCATAATGGTATCAATGATTTCAAGGAAGATAGGGATGGGGATGGCATACCGGATGTAGAAGATCCAAGCCCTGATTGCCCATGGTGGAGTAATTGTGACGATGGTTCAACAAATACTGGAGCAGATATAATTATACCTGATGAAGGAGACGATGATAATAATAATAATACTCCTCCAAAAGATCCAACTCCACCTGTAACATGCCAAGGAATACAATGCCCTATTTGTGGCGGATATTTATCTACAAGCTCTTTGAGAAGTACAAATGCAGATCCTAGTTGTAAGGCATGTTCTTGCAGCCAATGTGTGCAAACACAAACGCGTGTGAATGATTTGTTTAATCATTTTGAGTCTGAAGATTATCTTAAATATTTGACAGCAGCAGCCAAAGGTGGAGCTCCTCAGTTTAGCATCCTTATGAAGAATATAACTGGATCTGGTTATTTGGATACTCCACCTGTTGCCGGAGGATTACCTGCTGCTTTAGCGAATGATGGATCTCAAACTAAAAATGCTGGAAGCAACATCGCTGCTGCCTATAATGAACCGGGAGGATCTAATATTGCTTTCTCCAACCAGCAAATGCTAGATTTGATGAACGCACAGGCCACAGCGGTAGACTTCCAAACCGTATATTTGATAGGTGATCATGCCACTTATGCACTGGTAGTTACCGATCTTACTGATGCCTCCAAATATACAGGAAAACTTGATACCAATGGAAACTTTAAACCGGGGACGAGGCAATTGAAGGATTATAATAAAGCCAACCGTGTGTTGACTAGCCAAGGATCTACACCCCAAGAAGCCGATGCCATGGCCAAAGCATACATGTATCAACAGAGCAAGATGGGTGTGTCTTTGTTTGAGGAAGCACGAGATACCGCCGGCAATCTTCTTCTTGATGCAAATGGGATGCCCTTTTTTAATCAAATAATTCTAAATGTCAATAAAGACGGAAATGGACAAATTACAAGCATAAGTAAAACTAAATGTCAATAAACAATGAAAAAATTACTAACAATCGTGTTTTGTATTGCGATAGCAATACAAACGCAGGCAGCAACAAATTCTGCTAAAAGCGGCAATCCAACTTATCAAGGATTATCTATCTTTCAACAAACCCATACTATCAAGGTTTTAGGAAGAAATATGACAGTTACCTTTACAGATACTTTATCCTATCTTAAAGCAAATTTTGATACAAATAAGGCGTTTTATATTGGTAAACCAGTAAGCACTTTGTTGGGTGATTTGGAATTACCTGTACTTTCGAGCGAACCTTCTGATCTAATTTCCAATCAGGTTACTGTATTTAGTTTAGACTTTATTTCAACAAGTGAATCATTTAAAAGAAGTGAGAATCAGGGGAAAGAAGTATTGATGTATATAACCTTAAACCAAGCTATACCGAGTGCGGATATTTATGCATTATTTAATCAAATAAAAGTAGCATATCCAAATAATATAGGTGATTGGACTCCTTTAGAAAGTGCATTTTATGGAGGTAGAATTATAAAGGATATACAAGTCTTTTTGATTGACAACTCGCAACAGTAATAATTTGTAGTCAAATAAGAAGGTGAGCTACCAGTTATAGGTGGCTTACCTTCTGTTTTCTTTAATATGAAAAAACTATTATTATTTATTAGCCTTGTGTTTGCGATAGCAAGCATGCAGGCACAAACAACTGCCCAAAGCGGCAATACGAATTATCAAGGATTATCTATCTTTCAACAAACTCATACTATCAAGGTTTTAGGAAGAAATATGACAGTTATCTTTACAGATACTTTATCTTACCTTAAAACAAATTTTGATACAAATAAGGCGTTTTACATTGGCAAACCAGTAAGCACTTTGTTGGATGATTTGGAATTACCAGTGCTTTCCTCTGATTATACACCACCTCTTGTTGATCAGGTTTTTGATGTTTCTTTGGATTTTATTTCTACAAGTGAAGTATTTAAAAGAATTGAAAATAAGGGGAAAATTGTAAGTATTATAATAACTTTTGACAAAGCAATACTAGAAAATGATATAGTTGTATTAGATGCACAGATAAAGGCAGTATATCCAAATAACTTGGGAGATTGGACTCCTTTTGATAAAACATTTTATGGGAGTAGAATTATAAAGGATATACAAGTCTTTTTGATTGACAACTCGCAATAGTAATAAACTGTAGTAAAATTAAGAAAGTGAGCTGCCCCTATTAGGTAGTTTACTTTCTGTTTTCTTAATATGAAAAAATTACTAACAATCGTGTTTTGTATTGCGATAGCAATACAAACGCAGGCAGCAACAAATTCTGCTAAAAGCGGCAATCCTGCTTATCAAGGATTATCTATCTTTCAACAAACTCATACTGTCAAAGTTTTAGGAAGAAATATGACAGTTACCTTTACAGATACTTTATCTTACCTTAAAACAAATTTTGATACAAATAAGGCGTTTTACATTGGCAAACCAGTAAGCACTTTGTTGGGCGATTTGGAATTACAAGTACGTTCTAATGATGTAACACCAAATATTGATGCAGGTACAATTATTGATTTTTCTTTATTATTTATTTCAACAACGGAATCATTTAGAAGAAGGGAAAATAATGGGAAAATAGTATATGTACAAATAACTTTTAATCAGCCAGTGCTTGAATCAGACCTAGATGTATTATATGGTCAGGTACGAGCAACATATCCAAATAATATATTCGATTGGAATCCACTTGATGCAACATTTTATGGTAGCCGGATAATTAAGGATATACAAGTATATCAAGTTGATTTCTCACAACAGTAATAAACTGTAGTAAGATAAGAAGGTAAGCAGCCTGTATGGGCGGCTTACCTTCTGTTTTCTTTAATATGAAAAAACTAGTATTATTTATTAGCCTTGTGTTTGCGATAGTAGGCATGCAGGCTCAAACAACTGCCAAAAGTGGCAATACGGCTTATGTATCGTATTCCACATTCAACAAGGATACTTTATCTTATCTTAAAACAAATTTTGATACGAATAAAGCTTTTTATATTGGTAAATCGGTAAGTACTTTGTTGGGCGATTTGGAATTGCCAGTGCTTTCATCTATGGCAGATGATCTAATTTCCAATCAGGTTACTGTATTTTGTTTAGAGTTTATTTCAACAAGTGAATCATTTAAAAGAAGTGAAAATCAGGGGAAAGAAGTATTGATGTATATAACCTTAAACCAAGCTATACCGAGTGCGGATATTTATGCATTATTTAATCAAATAAAAGTAGCATATCCAAATAACTCATTAGATTGGACTCCTTTGCACAATACATTTTATGGAGGTAGAATTATAAAGGATATACAAGTCTTTTTGATTGACAACTCGCAACAGTAATAATTTGTAGTCAAATAAGAAGGTGAGCTACCGGTTATAGGTGGCTTACCTTCTGTTTCCTTTTATATGAAGAAAACATATCAATAACAACAAAGAGGGTGTTTTTCACATATTTATTCACCAATCATTTTCTTAAAAACGGGCCATTCAAAAAGCCAAGGATCTGTTTTCCTGTCTGGAGCAATATCGCTGTGGCGCACAACATATTTTATGGGATGGCGTTTCTTAATGTCTTGAACCAAATGAACCAAGGCTTCGTATTGAGCATCGGTTGGTGGGGTTTTTCGCGTATTAATTATTTCAATACCAATAGAAGATCCGTTTAGATTTGTTCTGTCCGTACCCGGTAGTAAACTAACTCCTGCATGATATGCTATATCATTCTCTTTTACCACTGAATAGATTTCGCCTCCACGCCCAATAATATAGTGCGAACAAACATCGTATTGTTTAAATTCGTTTAACACGGCATGAATTGAAAAAGAATCTTTATTGACAGCATAGGTGGAATGAATAACAATAATATCAATCGTGCGATTTGAAGCTTCTTTGTGACCAAAATTCACTTCAGCAGTTAAATCTATTATGGGGAGTGGAGCGTTTATTTTCTCCTGTGCCAAGCTGTTTATGGATAACAAAAGCAAGAGTAAAAAACTGATTTTTTTCATTGTTGCAGAGACATTTGTTTAATTGTTTTCAAAAGTAAAGAAAAAATCAGGAAAATAAAATTATTGACAGATATGTATAAAAAAGAACTAATTTTGTGGAAACTAAAAAATTAGAAGTATGAACATTCTAATCATCAATGGGCCCAACCTCAATTTACTTGGCAAGCGTGAACCTTCTATTTATGGAAATCAAGATTTTGATTCATACTTAGTAGAACTTAAATCATTGTTTCCGGCACACCAAATCAGTTATTTTCAATCAAACCACGAAGGAGATTTAATTGACAAATTACATGAAGAAGGATTTAAAGCTGACGGCATTATAATAAATGCAGGAGCTTATACCCACACATCTGTAGGTATTGCTGACGCTATTAAAAGCATAACAACACCTGTAATAGAAGTTCACATTTCCAATGTTTTTGCTCGTGAAGAATTCCGTCACCATTCATTCCTTTCACCGGTTTGTTTGGGTTGTATTTGTGGCTTTGGAATGCAATCATACCAATTGGCAGTTCAAGCAATAGTTTCTAAAAAATAAAAAAATGACCAAACATACCAAGATTGTAGCGACAATTTCAGATTTACGCTGTGATGTCGATTTTATTAAAGATTTGTATTTAGCAGGAATGAATGTAGTTCGCATGAATTCTGCGCACATTAACCAAGAAGGGTTTGATCGAATTATCTCCAACACGCGAGCAGTTTCTAATAAGATTGCCCTTTTAATGGATACTAAGGGGCCTGAAATTAGAACAACAAAAACTATTGATGGGCACGATTTAGTATTAAAAACCGGGGATAAAATTAAATTTTATGGTAATCCGGAACTTCTAACATCAAAAGATGGAATAGGTCTTTCATATACAAATATTGTTCAAGATTTAACTGTTGGTTGTGATTTATTGGTTGATGATGGCGAAATTGATTTTAAAGTTATTGAAAAAACTAAAGACTATTTGCTTTGTGAGATACTAAATGATGGTGTATTAGGAAGTCGTAAAAGTGTGAATGTGCCGGGAGTTCGTATTAATCTGCCATCTCTTACTGAAAAAGACCGTATTAATATAGATTATGCGATTAAACAAGATGTAGATTTTATTGCTCACTCTTTTGTGCGGAACAAAAAAGACATTCTTGATATTCAAGAAATATTGGATAAACAAGGGAGTCAGATTAAGATTATTGCTAAAATTGAAAACCAAGAAGGTGTTGACAATATTGATGAGATATTAGAGGCGGCATATGGAATTATGGTTGCACGCGGAGATTTGGGAATAGAAGTGCCTCAAGAGAAAATTCCATACATTCAACGCATGTTAATACGCAAATCGGTGGGAGCTAAAAAGCCTGTTATTGTGGCTACTCAGATGCTTCACTCAATGATTAAAAATCCACGCCCAACTCGTGCAGAAGTTACTGATATTGCCAATGCGATTTATTATCGAACTGATGCCATAATGCTTAGTGGTGAAACAGCCTATGGAAAATATCCAAAAGAAGCCGTTCAAACAATGGCGAAGATTGCACTAGAAGCAGAATTGAGCAAAGTGCCGGAGAATGATATTAAAGTTAATTTTAGTTCTAATCCTAATGAACCTGACACTACGGCATTCTTAGCACAGCAAGCAGCAAAGGCCGCTCAAGAGCTTGGCACAAAGGCAATTATAACTGATAGCTTTACAGGAAGAACAGCTCGCTATTTAGCCGCTTTCAGAAGTACAAATCCCGTGTTAGCAATATGTTATAAAGAGCGCACAATGAGAGAACTGGCCTTGTCGTATGGGGTTTTCCCAAGCTATCAAGCAGAGAGAGTCGATTCCCGTGAGTATTTATTAGATGCAATGAGTGAATTACTTCATAAAGGGAAAATTTCTAATGAAGACTACATCACCTATTTAAGTGGAAGTTTTGGGGTTGGATCGGGAACCTCCTTTTTAGAAATAAATAAAGTGGAAAAAATACTTAGTCATCAAGAAGGCTTTAACTTACCAAAGTTCTAACAAATAGATTAATTATATTTAAAAAGCGATGTTACAATTTGTAGCATCGCTTTTTAAATATAATTAAACCTTATGGACAAAAAATAGTCTATATATTTGATGCAATAATTTATGCAAAATTCTCACATAAAATAATAGTTAACAAAAGATTTTCTAATGAAACGATTTTTATTATTTGTCACATTTAGTCTCATCTCATTCGTAGTATTTTCTCAACAAGTAAGCATAAAAGGAATTGCATTAGATCAAGCAACCAGTCAACCTTTGGGTTTTGTTAGCGTTGCGTTATTCAATGGAGAGGCTTATGTAAAAGGTGTTTCGGCCAATGATAAAGGGGCATTTCATTTTGAAAATATAGTTAAAGGCACATATACGCTAAAAGTATCTTTTACTGGTTATGACACTTTTGTTAAGAAATTTATCATTACGGGCAAAAATGCCTTTGTTGATTTAGGCAATATCTCTATTAAAGAGAATTCAAAAACATTAAAGGAAGTTGAGGTAGTTGCACAGGGTTCTCAAATGAAATTGGAAGTTGATAAGAAAGTGTTTTCGGTTGATCAGAATATCGCATCAACAGGAGGAAGTGTTACCGATGTTTTACAAAATGTTCCATCAGTAAATGTTGATGAACAAGGAAATATTTCACTTAGAAACAATTCGAATGTGGAAGTGTGGATAAATGGTAAACCTTCAGGATTAACGGAAGAAAATAGAGCAACAGTATTACAACAAATGCCTGCAGGGACAGTCGAATCAATAGAATTAATTACTAACCCTTCAGCTAAATATAGCCCGGAAGGAACGGCTGGAATTATTAATCTTGTATTAAAGAAAGATAGGAAGGCCGGTTGTTTTGGAAGTGCTTCGGCAGGCATTATATATCCAATGGGAACAAAATTAGGAGAACAAGCAAGTTTTAATGTCAATTATAATAAAAATAAAGTCGAAGCCTATTTTAATGTAGGAATGCGTAATTGGCTATTACAACAAAAGTCTATCTCCAATAGAGATTATTTGCTAAATAAGGATACAACTTCAATTTTAAATCAAACCCAAAATAGTTCAACAAATATGGCTGGCATTAATGGTCGTTTTGGGTTGACTTATCATTTGACAGAAAAGCATTCTATTAGTATTTCTGGATTTGGACTTACAGGGAAAGGATATATGAATACAGATATATTTAATATTGTAAGAAATACAACAGACAGCATTCTTTCCAATTATCAACGATTAAATACAGGTAATGGTTTTCGAAACATGGCGAGTTCAACATTAGATTATGACTGGATGATAGATAAAAAGGGGTCAGATTTAAGTTCGAATTTATCATATTCGTTTTTTAATACAGGGAAAAATGGGAATTACTTACAGACTATAAATTCTGGATCTGGATCCCCATTAAATCAAAATCAAACTACAGACGCATCAAACAAAACTATACAATTCAAAACAGATTTTGTGAAAAAATCCTCTGCTGGAAATAAATTTGAGGCTGGAGTTGACCTTAAGTCAGAAGAAAGACAAAGCACTTCGTCTGCGGCAAATAATAACGGAATCGTTTTTGTTGATGTGCCGACAATGTATAATAACTTTTTTTATAAAGAACAAATATCTGCTTTGTATAGTACTTATAGTCTAATGATTAATAAAATTAGCCTCCAAGGAGGATTGAGAGCAGAATATACTTATGTAAATACTGGAACCAAAACTACAACAGATACAGTTTCTTATAAGAATAATAATTTTCAGCTTTTTCCATCTGCATTTTGTTCGTATTCCATCTCAAAAAATGATGAACTTCAATTAAATTATACCAGACGAACTAATCGACCTAAAGGACAACAATTAAATTCTTTTCATAATTCTTCAGATTCTACAGATATTAGCTATGGGAATCCCAATTTGAAACCTGAATTATCTAATTCATTAGAATTGAATTATGTGAAAACCTGGAAAGGACAACAATTTTCCAGTTCTATTTATTATAAAACAACTGATAATATTATTCAACAAGTGCATTTTATTAATTCGGGGGTTTTGAATACAACATATATGAACGTAAGTCAATCGCAATCAACTGGATTAGAACTTATTTCTAAGAATGCACTAGCCAAATTTTTGAATTTAACATCCACGGTAAACGTCTATTACTATAAATTAAATTCATCTAGTTTTAGTCTTCCTTCGATGGGAATGTTATCTGTGCCAGGAAGTGACAATTTTGCATGGAATGCTAGATTAATGGCCAATTTCTTACTATCTAAAACTTTTGCAGGACAAATTACTGGAAATTACAATTCCAAAAAAGCTATAGCTCAAGGAGAATCATTGGATAATTATTCCATAGATTTAGGAATTCGTAATTCATTTTTTAACAAAAAACTAAATATTGCGTTAACTATTAGAGATGTTTTAAATTCAAAGAAAAATGTAAGCATTACTTCCAGTAGTGGATTTACTCAATATAGTAAGAGTTATACTATAGATCCGAATTTTGGGCTAAATCTATCTTATAACTTTGGAACCGGTAATTCTAATAAAAAGAAAAGTAGGACAAAAGATAAACAACCGGATGATTTAAATAATGATCAAGATATGGAAGAGTTTTAAATAGATAACTAATCAATTTTCAACTTCTGACCTACAATAATTCGGCTTGTTCTCAAGCCGTTTTTTTGTTTAAGCTGTTTGACTGTACAATCAAATTCATCAGCAATATCACTTATCGTTTCTCCAGCTTTAACTTTGTAGTAAATAGGTTTTGAAGATGTGGCTTTCGATGACCCTTCGCCGATAATAAGTTTTTGATCTGGATGAATATTGTTGCTTTCTAAGTTATTCCAATTCCGAATATCATCAACAGTGCAGTTATTATTTTTAGCTATTTGAAATAAAGTCTCTCCTGCTTTTACAGTGTGTGTTAAATGCCGAGATTTAACTGTTTTAGTTTGCTCTTTTTTAACTGGTTCAATAGTTTCTCCATCAGTAGAAACTATTGAAGTGGAATCAATTCTTAATTTTTGACCAACAGTCACTTTATTACTTTTGAGGTCATTCCAATCTCTAATTTGATTAACAGTACAACCAGATTTCTTTGATATGGAGAAGAGTGTTTGACCCTTTTCTACGACAACTAAATCAGATTTTATTTGAGGAGGAATGACTGTTTCGGGCACTTTTTCATTTAGTTGAATAGACACTTCTTCTTTGTGTTTCGGTTTATTTACGAAGGCACCTCCTGAATCAATAATTCTGCATGCTGTTACATATCTTCGTTCATAATAAGGGCTATTACTATTGTCATGAGAAACTCCTGTTTGACAGGCTGAATGTATGAAAGAGAATGTGCCATCATCATCTACTGACACTACCATACCAACATGCCCAATGCGTGAGGCTCTTGAATTTCGGCCCTTAAAAAAAACAAGGTCACCTGGTTGTAGGTCATGCTTGGATATTTCAACGCCATTTTTAGTTTGGTCACCGGAACTGCGTTCAAGTTGGTATCCAAAATGTCCATATACGAAGCTTGTAAAGCCGGAACAATCAAATGAATTTGGTCCTGCAGAACCGCCACAGTATGGTTTATGAAGATGTTTAAATGCAAAAGTAAGTATTGAATCGGCGAGAGGGTTGGAGCTGTATTTCCCGTCTGATCTAATTTCATCAATAATTTCAGTAGGGGCACAAGCATCTTTTTCCGACACATTATTTTTTTTGTGTCTAGGAGAAGAATAGCATACGAAAAAGGGGAAAAAGAACAGAATACATAAAAATATACTGTTTTTATGAATTTTCATATTAAGAGGAATGAGTTATCTATAAAATTAATATGAATCAACCGTAACAGCAAAAGAATTAACACTACTTGCTGGTGTCAGTTCTTTTTCTCCTTTACGATAATAGTAGATTAGCCCGTAGTTTTGGCATTGTTTTAAGCGGTCGTAAGGATGTAGATTGTCAAATTTCGCTTCTACTTCATTCCAAATTTCTTGAATAATAGAGTCGCCTGTTTGACGCATTTTTGCTACAATATCCAAATATCTTCCGGTGTTTTGCTGATACACTTTTTGATTTGTCTTGTATTCTTTAAAAATATCATATTGCACTTTAACCTTA
>Ga0265338_10002367_pt1 | contig 28441 bp, 29 predicted proteins | sample 42126metaG_FD_193579 | JGI IMG/M metagenome (GOLD analysis project Ga0265338, IMG submission 193579) | Rhizosphere microbial communities from Carex aquatilis grown in University of Washington, Seatle, WA, United States - 4-21-26 metaG | ecosystem: Host-associated > Plants > Roots > Rhizosphere...
AGAGACAGCCGTCGAGGCCGCGACTCACGACGACCCCTTCCGCGAACGCCTGCCGGAAACGGGCAGGCAGGGTAAGACGGCTCTTGTCATCGATCGTGTGCTCGAACTCGCCGAGAAGCATCAGGGGCCGGGTTGTTGGCTTACCACTTCGCCCCACTTTAATCCACCTTTCCCCACTTGGCAACCCCACGGGACCACACCAAAGGGGGGATTCGTGCCTGCGGGGCGGGAAGGCGGGCTGCTAGACGGTGGCGGCGGTGAGCTGGCCGGCGTACGCGCCGCGGCCGGTGAGGACGGCGGCGCCGCAGCGGGCGGCGAGTGCGAGCGCCTCTTCCATCGGCCGGCCCTCGGCCAGCGCGAACGTCAGCCCGGCGGCGAAGCAGTCGCCGCAGCCGTAGGCGTCCTCGACGGGGCCGGGCAGCGGCGCCGCCCGAAACGGCCCGCCGGGACGCACCCAGCCGCCGAGCGAGCCGGCGGTCGTGACGACCACCCCGGGCGGCGGCTCGAGCGTGCCGAGGTCGTAGCGCTCGCTCTCGTCCTCGCCGCTGCCGACGACGACGTCGAGCTCCACTCCGGCCCGCCGCAGGGTCGCGAGCTCGCGCGAGGTGGCGACGAGCACGCGCGAACGCCGCGCCGCCTGCAGGGCGGAGATGTCGCCGCTGACGAAGAAGACCGCGTCGCAGCGGCCGAGCTCCTCCCACGGCAGCGAGGCGTCGTGGCCGGACGGGACGAGCTTCCGCCCGAGGACGGTGATCGTCCGCTCCCCGTCGCCGTCGACGTAGGTGAACGCACGCCGTTGCGGCTCTGCGGCCGCGGTCGCGCGGACGGTCACGCCTCGCGCGGTCAGCTGCTCACGGGCGCGGGCTCCATGCTCGTCGCTGCCGAGCGAGGTGAACAGCAGCGCGGACCCGTGGAGGTTGGCGAGCTGGACGGCCGCGACAGCCCCGCCTCCGGCGGGCTCCTCCCAGGTCTCGAGCGCGGAGACGATCTCCCCCGGGGCGGGCACGTGGTCGACCCGGGCGAACTCGACCCACTCGACGTGGCCGACGACCGCAAGCTTCACACCTCACATCTTGGCGCGTCAGTACGTTTCACGTGTCGATGGAAGTCGCAGTTCCCCCGTTCGAGGTTTTCTACGAACGCCACAAGGACGAGGTGATGGCCTTCCTGGGCCGCCGGCTCGGCCGCGAGCGCGCGGAGGACGCGTTCCAGGAGACGTTCCTGCGGGCGCTGCGCGCGTATCACCGGCTCGACCACGGTGAACATCTGCGGGCCTGGGCGCTGACGATCGCGAGCCGCATCGTGCTCGACGACTTCCGGCGCCGGCGGCCGGCCGGAGTCACCAACGCCGCAGAGATGCCGGAGCTGGCTACGCGCGACGCGCGGCCGGCCTACGAGGAGCTCGCGCCGCTGACGGACGGGTTGCCACAGAAGGAACGTGCGGCGGTCGTGCTCCGCTACGGCTACGGACTGAGCTACGACGAGATCGGCGCCGCCCTCGGCTCGACCGGGTCGGCGGCGCGACAGGCGGCCTCCGCCGGAGTGCGGCGGCTGCGAAAGGAGCAGACGTGACCATTTCCCCTTCGCTCGACGAGCGCTTCCGCGCGGCCGCTGCCGCCGAGGGTCTCCTGGACGTCGCCTACGACGTCTTCGAGGACACGCCGGTCGGCCCGCTGCTCGTCGGCGTCACCGACCACGGCGTCTGCCGGATCTCGTACGACCCCGATCCGGAGCGGGAGCTCGAGGAGCTTGCGCGCCTCCACGGCCCGCGCGTCCTTCGGTCGGCGCGCCCGGTCGACCGGCTGCACCGCGAGCTCGACGAATACTTCGCCGGGCGCCGCCGTCACTTCGACCTCGAGCCCGACATCCGCGTCGTGCCGGAGTTCAACCGGCGCGTGCTCGAGGAGCTGGCCCGCGTCGAGTACGGCGAGACGACGACGTACGGCGCGCTCGCCGCACGATCCGGCAGCCCGCACGCCGCACGCGCAGTCGGCACCGTCATGAACCGGAACCCGGTGCCGATCGTGCTGCCGTGCCACCGCGTGATCGGCGCGTCCGGCAAGCTCGTCGGCTACGGCGGCGGCCTCGAGCGCAAGGTGATGCTGCTCCGGCTCGAGGGCGCGATCCTCTAGGACGCAAGAAAGGTCGGCTTGCCGACGTTCGAGTCAAGCGATTCACAGTCAGTCATCGGCTGATGTCTGGGCAATGATCTCGTCGATGGTCTCCGCTGGAGTGAGATCGGTCGTGTCGAGCCAGATACCAACGTGCGGCGTCGCGGCGACGAACCCCTCGTAGAGCTGCTCGATAGTCCAGGCGTCGTAGCCCTTGTGTTCTCGTCCAGCCTCACGTGCTGCAACGGCCTCAATGGCCGGCAGTAGCACGACGACGTGGCACGGGCGGTTGCGGATCATCGTGCGGTAGTCGGCGAGTGGCGGCCCAGCGACGACATCCTCCAGCGCAACGGTAAAGCCGGCCTCGAAATACGTATCGGCAGCAGCAGCGGCGAGCCGGTAGCGCAAGCGCAACTGACTCACTGCTTCCGGCGACGGATCGGGCGTCATCTCTTCACGTCCGCTGACGATGCTCTGTCGGAATACATCGCCTTCGAGATGCACGCCCCGCTCGAACCGGGAAGCGAGCAGTCCCGCGACGGTCGATTTGCCCGCGGCCATCGGGCCGGTGATCAGATAGATGGCAGGCTGCTGCGCCACCCGCCGAGGATACGCAGGAGCGTCGGATTCAGCACGGCTCGCGGAGCTTGTAGCCCACTCCCCACACGTTGACGACGTAGCCGGGTAGGCCGGCGCGGGCGAGCTTGCAGCGGACGCGCGACGCGTGCGACTCGAGCGTCCGCGTCGGCACGTACGTCCGATAGCCCCACACCTCGCGCAACAGCCGCTCGCGCGTGAACACCCGCTCCGGATCCTCGGCGAGCTTGACGAGCAGCGACCACTCCTTCGCGGAGAGAACGACCTGGCGGCCGCGCGCGAGCACTCGCCGGGCGGCACGGTCGATCGTCAGCTCACCGAGATCGAGCTGCTCCCGCCGCGGCGGACGGCGCCGCAGCAGCGCACGGATCCGCGCCACGAGCTCCTCGTACGCGAACGGCTTCGTCAGATAGTCGTCGCACCGCTCGAGCGCGCGCACGCGCAGCGCCGGGTCGGCGTCGCCGAGCACGATCACGGGACAGTCGGGCACGCAGCAGCGCTCGAGCGCCGACGCGTCCCCGAGCACGAAGACGTCGGGCTCCGCCGAGCGCGGCAGGTCGTCAGGGCTGCCGAACGAGAGGACGTCGAATCCGTCGCTCGCGAGCTGACGCTCGAGAAAGCCGCGCACGGACGCTTCCGGCTCGGCGAGGAGAAGCGCAGTCATTCCGGCGACCGTAGCCACAGGTACAGCCTCGCGCCAGATGTCCTTCCGCGCGGAAGTGCAACAACTCGTCTACAACCGGCCGGAACGGACGACGGCCACGAGCAGCCACGCTCCGAGGATCGCCGAGAGCACGAAGCCGACGACCGAGAACGCATTGATCCCGAACACCTGCGGGCCGCCGGTGGCGAACACGCCGATCATGGCCGAGCCGATCAACCCGCCCGCGACGATCAACGCGACGACCAAACGATTGAAGACCTTCTGCATGTCCACGAGGAACTCGTCCAGCCCCTTGTGGACAAAGCCGACCTCGATCTGCCCGTCGCGGATCTGCTCCATGAAGTCGTACCACTGGAACGGCGCCTCCCGCGCGATCTGCGCGTAGCGGAGCGCGTCGCGCCGCGCGCGGCGGGCGATCCGGTCCGGCGTGAACCGCTCCACCATCAGCCCGCGCGCGTACGGGCGCGCGATCTCGAAGACGTTGAAGTTCGGATACAGCTCGATCCCGACCGAGCCGAGCGTCGCGATCGCGCGGTCGAGCAGCAGGAACCGCGTCGGCAGCTGCAGGTTCATCGAGTAGATCAGCTGGAACGCCTCGCGGATGATCTGGATCGGGTCGATCTCCGCGAGACTCGCGCCGTAGTAGCGGTAGTAGACCTCGTTCAGCTGGGCGATGAACTCGCCTTCCCGCTCCTTCGGATACTTGACGCCGAGATCGGCGAGCCGTTTCGGCAGCATGTCGACGTTCTCCGCCGCTGCGTCGATGAACAGGCGCGTCAGCTTCGACATGTCCTCGTCGCTGAGCGCCGCCGCAGCGCCGAAGTCGACGAGGCCGATCGTTCCCGCCTCCTCGAGGATGAGGATGTTCGCCGGGTGCGGGTCCGCATGGATGAACCCGTGACGGAAGATCATCGTCATCCACGTGTCGGCGACGAGATACGCGAGGTCGCGCCGCTCCTCGAGCGACAGCGGCAGCGTGTCGACGTCGGCGAGCTGCGTTCCCTCGATCCACTCGAGCGTCAGCACCCGCGCGCGCGTGTACTGCCAGTAGACCTTCGGGATGTGCACGTTGCGGTCGCCGGCGAAGTTGCGGTGGAACGTCTGCGCGTGGCGGCCCTCGAGCCGGTAGTCGAGCTCCGTCCGCAGCTGCCGGGAGAACTCGTCGACGAGTCCGGCGGCGTCGATGAAGTCGAGCGAGCGCACGCGCTCCTTCACGAGCTTCGCCGCCTGGTGCATGAGCTGGACGTCGGCCTCGATCTGCCGTTGCGCGTCGGGCCGCTGCACCTTCACGGCGACGGCCCTCCCGTTCGGAAGCGTCGCGCGATGCACCTGCCCGATCGACGCAGCGGCCACCGGCTCCTCGTCGAAGTCGAGGAAGAGCCGCGCGATCGTGTTGCCGAGCTCCTCCTCGATCACCCGCTCCGCCTCCGCGAACGGGAACGGGCGCACGTCGTCCTGGAGCGGGCGCAGCTCGGCGATGATGTCCGGAGGAACGACGTCGGGCCGCGTCGACAGCAGCTGCCCGAACTTGACGAACGTCGGGCCGAGCTCCTCGAACACCTCGCGCAGATGCTGTCCGCGCGCGGACGCGCCGCTCTCCGACGCCGCGGCAAGCCGCGCCTCCGCCGAGCGGCCAGGCAGGAGATCGGTGAGCTTGTGCGCCTGGAGCCAGTAGCCGAAGCCGTGCCGGACCATCACCTGCGCGATCTCCGACAGGCGTCCGAGGTTCCGCGTCGTCGCCGGCTGCGCCATCACACGAAGTGTGACACGGGGACTACTCAGACAGGGACGTGCTGCTTCCGCTCACGCTTCACCCAGGGGCCGGGCGGCATGAGCAGCTGCTCCACGTGGAGATACGCGAGTCCGACAACGGGCAGATCCGTCAGCTTCTCCACGCAGAGGTAGCGCGGCCGCCACTCGGGGAAGAACTTCCGGTTGAAGGCGTAGAGCCGCTCCAGCTGGAAGACGTTGTCGGCCGAGAGCAGCGCACGGCGGAACAGTCGCCGCGGAACCGTCACCGCGCGGTCGGGCGAGAGGAAGTCGGTGAACACGCAGAAGTTCAGCGACATCTCGCTCACGTCGTGCTCCTTCGCCCACGCCAGCGTCTCGACGATGAGGAACTCCGTGAGCCCGTTCGGCGTCTCCGGTGCGCGGCGCATCGTGCTCAGCGACCAGCCGCCGCCGGCCGGGGTCGGCGCAAGATGGAGGAAGCCGCCGACGCGTCCGTTCTCGCACACCGCGAGCGTGAAGACGGTGCCGGGCACGTACAGGTCGTCGATCGACATGGTGAAGCCGCGCTCCGGCTGGTTGCCGAGCCACGCCTCCGAGACCGCGTCGAGCTCCGCGCGCAGCAACTCGTCGGCCTCCTCCGCGGGAACGACCTTCAGCGAGTACCCGGCCTTCTTCAGCCGCGTCACCGACTGGCGGACCTTGCGGATGGCGCGGCCGTCGAGCGAGAAGTCGGCCGGGCGGAGCACCGCCTCCTCCCCGATCGCGATCGGACGCAGGCCGAGCCGGCGGTAGCGGTCGAGATGCTGTTCGGACGCCCCGAGGATGGCGAAGCGCCAGCCGTTCGCCCGCGCGACGCGGCGGAACTCCGCGAGCAGCGAGTCGAACTCCTCCTCGTCGCCGACCGGGTCGGCGCTGACGAGGGCGGCGCCCGCGACGACGCGGTACGCGAGGAACGACCTCCGCGTCGGCGAGAAGAAATAGCTCTTGTCACGTCGGAGCGAGAAGAACGACAGGCTGTCGCGCCCGTACGTGTCCACGAGCGCGCGGGCGACGCGGCGCTCCCCGGCCGTCTGCCTCGCCACCTGCGAGATCGGCCGGAGCCAGAGGAAGAGGGCGATGAAGCCGACGGCGAAGCCGAGCGCCGTGAGGGAGTCGGAGGTGCGGTCCGGCAGGTCGACGCCGCGAAGGTCGATCCCGACCACGACCGCGGCGATGGCGAGCACGGTCGCGCCGATGGCGAGCAGCGGTCGCACGGTTCCCGGATCGCCGGGCACGTCGAACCGGCGCCGGTAGACGATCAGCGCGACGAGCAGGGCCAGCGAGATCGTCGCCTCCTCCACGTCCAGCCCCTTCGCGAGATGCGAGATTGCCGACGCGATCACGACGACGACGGCGAGCTGCCACGCGCGCCGGCGCCGGCGGGCGAGCGAGCGCGAGAGAAAGACGAGCGCGATCCCGAAGGCGAGCGCACCGACCCGGGCCGCCGTCGGCAGCCCCGGCGGGAGCATGCCCTTGACGAGCCGGAACCGGTCGGTCATCTCCGGCGTGAGCGACGAGACGATGCCGATCAGTCCGACGGCCGCAGCCGACCAGGCGAGCAGCGACTCGGGCCTTGGGGTCGTGGGCCGCAAGCGCACGCGACCAGGGTAACGCCATCCTCGGCGCGTTGCCCTACCCGCAAGGGGTACAACGTGGGGATGGAGGAGCAGATCGCGGCTCCTGAGCTGTCCGACTCGGCTTTGCCGGATCCAATGCGGGTGCCGCTGCCCCGCTGGGTGACCGCGGTCCTGACCGTCGCGGCGGTCGTGCTCCTGCCCTGGACGCTCTGGCTGACGTTCACGCTGCCGTCGCGCCACGTCACGCCCCACTACGACGTGGCCTGGGTCGGCTTCGACGTCGCCCTGCTGGCGGCGTTCGCCGCCACCTCCTGGTGCGCGATCCGCAGCTCCCAGTGGCTCGTCCCGTTCGCCGCCGCAACCGGGACGATGCTCGTCTGCGACGCGTGGTTCGACATCGTCACCTCCTCCGGTCCGATGGAGCGGTTCGAGGCGGTGCTCCAGGCGGCGTTCGCAGAGCTGCCGCTCGCCGCCGCCTGCGCCTTCATCGTCTACGACGCGGAGAAGTTCCGGCAGGCGACGGTGGTGCGCTACGCGGCGACGCTGCGGCGGCTGCGCGGCCGGTAGAAACCGGGGGAACCCGTGGTTCCCCCGGTGGCCCCCTCCTTCGGCGCGCGTGGCGATGGTTTGCGTGCGCTCCGGCGCGAGCGCGGTCGCGCCTGTGCGCGCGGGAGGCCAGCCCACCTATGGCGATCTCGACGCCTGCCTGCCCCGCGCGGCCCGTGGTGGGCTTTCGCCCATCCCGAGCCGCGAGTCCGCCTCGATCGCTCGAAGCTCGAAGCGACAAGGGCCGGAGGTTAGAGCGGGTTTGCTCTAACCGAAGGCCGGACCTCGTCGCCCGGGATGGCCGCAGGTCACCACGGACGGCGCGGGCGAGGCAAGCGCCGAGACCGTCGTGGGTTCACCGCGCGCGGCCGCGCGGAGCCGGGACTGCGCTCCCGGCGCAGCGCCCACTGCGAAACGCCACGCGCGCCGAAGGAGGGGGCTACCGGGGGAACCCTGGGTTCTCCCGGTCCTCCTCGAGCAGCTTCAGGCGGTGCTCGAGCTGGGCCACGCGGAGCTCGAGCTCGTCGAGGTCGTCGCGCGACACGAGCCCCATCTCGTCGGCGAAGGAGCGAAGCGCTCCGGTCGCGCCCGACGAGACGCGCTCCCTGCTGCCGCGCAGCCGGGCCGGGAGCTCGGCGAAGAGCTCCTCGATGATCTCCAGGATCCGGTCGCTAGCGGGCTCGGCCATGAGGCCTCGTCCGCCGCCGCTGACGCCGCTTCTCGCGCCGCGCCTGCGCGCCCGGCTCGGACGGCGTCGCGTCGACGACGTCCACGATCCCCGGCGTCGACTCGGCGGCGAGCGCCTGCTCCGAATCCACCACCGCGGCAGCGATCTCGTCGGTGCCGGTGAGCCGCTTGCCCTTGGCGTCCAGGGTCTCGATTGCGCCGGCCTCGGCGAGCTTCTTCCGCTTCGCGAACTCCGGCTCGCGACGCTCCTTCCACATGGTGAGCAGCGGCGCCGCGATGAAGATCGACGAGTAGGCCCCGGAGGTGACGCCGACGAGCAGCGCGAACGCGAAGTCCTTCAACGTCGCCCCGCCGAGCACCATGAGCGCCGCAATCGGAAGCAACGTGATGAACGTCGTCGCCAGCGAGCGGCGGATCGTCTCCCAGATCGAAACGTTCGCGATCGTTGCGAACGGCTGCCGGCGCATCAGCGGCACGTTCTCGCGGATGCGGTCGAAGATGATGATCGTGTCGTAGATCGAGTACCCGAGCACGGTCAGGACCGCGGCGACGGTGGCGATCGAGACCTCCTTGTACGTGAGCGAGTAGATCCCGATCGTGATCAGGATGTCGTGCAGCATCGCCAGGATCACCGGCACCGCGTACTTCAGGTCGAAGCGCAGCGTGATGTAGATCGTGATCAGGATCAGCGAGACGATGATTCCCCAGATCGCATCGACGGCGATCTGGTGGCCGAAGCTCGCTGAGACGTTCTTCGCTCCCGACGCGTACGTGCCGAGGTTGCGGTTCAGGCTCCCCTCGAGCTGCGTCTGCTCCGTCACGCTCAGCGACTTCGTCGTGATCTGCCACTGCTTGTACGCGCCGGCGGTGGACGAGCCGCGGCCCTGGACGACCGCGTCGGGCTCGCCCGCCTGCGTCGTGATCTTCTGCACCTGTGGCTGCGTGAACGCCTTGTGCGTGTTGAAGGTGATCTGCGTCCCGCCCTTGAAGTCGATCCCGAAGTTCATGCCGCGGACGCCGAGGGAGATCAGGCCGGCGAGGATGATCGCGCCCGAGATGGCGAACCACGTGTTGCGGCGCTTGATGAAGTCGATCTGGAGCCACTTCCCCGTCTGCTGGCCCGATGCGCCCATGAAGCGCGGGTTGTCGAACCACTTGAAGCCGGCGAGCAGCCCGAGCATCGCGCGCGTCGCCACGACCGCGGTGAGCAGCGAGATCACCGTGCCGATCAGCAGCATCAGCGCGAAGCCCTTCACCGACGCGACCGCGATCAGGAACAGCACGAGCGCGGTGATGGCCGTGACGACGTTCGCGTCGAGAATCGTGTGGAAGCCCTTGCCGTATCCGGCGGCGATCGCCGCCTTCACGGACTTCCCGGACCGCACCTCTTCCTTGATGCGTTCGAACACGACGACGTTCGCGTCCGCGGCGACGCCGATGGTCAGGATCAGTCCGGCGAAGCCCGGCAGCGTCAGCGTCACGTTGAAGAGCAGGATCGCCGCGTAATAGAAGAGGCAGTAGATGGCGAGGCCCGCGACCGCGACGAGGCCGAGGAAGCGGTAGAAGACGAGCAGGAAGACCGCGACGAGGATCAGCCCGACGAGGGCGGCGTGCCACGCCTGCGTCAGCGAGTCCTTGCCCAGCGTCGCCGACACGTCGGTGCGCTCGATCTGGACGAAGCTGACCGGCAGGGCGCCGGTCTGGAGCACGAGCGCGAGATCCTGGGCGTCCTTGAACGTCCCGCCGTTGCCCATGTCGATCTGCGCGTTCGGACCGGGGATGCCGTCCGGGTTCTGCTTGAAGTCGATGTACGGCGTCGACTGGAGCACGCCGTCGAGCACGATTGCGAAGTGCTGCGTGTAGTTGAGGTAGTTCCCCTGCTTGCCCGCGAGGTTGTAGATCGACTGGCCGCGCTGCGCCTCGTCACGCGTGATCTTCTGGAACTCGTCCGACCCGTGGTTCGTGAACTGCAGCAGCACGATCGGGTTGCCGTTGGGGCCGAAGTCCGCCTTCGTCCCGGAGAGGACGAGGTCGGAGCCGTTCATCTCCGGCACCGGGTTGATCTTGTTCGTCGGCGCGTACTTCATCAGGTAGTAGTAGGTGCCCGAGGTCGACACCTGGCCCTGCCGGACGCCGAGGCAGCCGTTCGCCACCGGGCACTTGACGACGATGTTGGTCTGCGGGACGGCGAGGACCTTCGTGCCAGGCGGCGGCGTGCCACCGTATGGCCGGAGCAGCGCCGCCTGCGTGTTGGCGGGGCCGGCGACGAGCGAGTGCTTGACCGTGGTCGTGGGCTTGCCGACGGTCTTGCCCTTCACCTTCTTGGCCGGCTTCGTGGTCGTCGTCGTCTTGAAGAGGTAGTACTGCGACGGCGAGCCCTTCGCCGCCTGCTTCTGCACCTGCGTGAGGAGGCCGTACAGCGTCGGCGTCGCGACGGGATTGCCGTTGACGTCGCGTGACGGCCCGGCCAGGTCGTTCTCGAAGTCGAAGAGCATCAGCTGCGCCGTCTTGCCGATCAGGGCGGCTGCGGCGGCCGGGTCGTGGACGCCGGCGAGCTGGATGACGATCTGGTCGGAGCCCTGCTTCCGGATGTCCGGCTCGGACACGCCGAGCTTGTTGATCCGGTTCTGCATGATCGAGACCGACTTGTCCATGTCGGACGACGTGAGGATGTGGTTCTTGCCCGGCACCGCCTTCAGCACGACCTCGAGGCCGCCCTGCAGGTCGAGGCCGAGCACCGGCTTCTTGTGGATCGGGGAACCGGGAAGCGTCAGCAGGAGCGCGCCGACCAAGGCCGCCACGATCGCGCCCATCAGGATCAGGTACTTACGGCGGTCGGTCACGTTTGCGGCAAGAGGGTAGCTGTCGTACTCGGGTTTCGGCGGTGTCCGCCGGGTGAGGATCGCCTAAGTTTTCGTGCCCGCCTCATCCCGTTCCTCCGCCGTCTCCGGCTCGTCGGCGGTCTCGGGCTCCTCGGCGGTGACGCCCTCGTTCGCCCGGGAGACGACGCCGCCGACCGCGCGGCGGGCGACCCGCACCTCGAGCTCCGGCGCGATCCGGACGAGGAGGTCGTCCTCCTGGAAGCCGGTGATCTCGCCGTAGATGCCGCCGGCGGTGACGATCTCGTCGCCCTCCTTGAGGCTCGAGAGCATCTGCGCCTGCGTCGCCTGGCGGCGCTTCTGCGGGCGCACGAGCACGAAGTAGAGAAACCCGAACGCGACGACGATGAGCAGCAGAGCGGAAGGGTTCACTGGGTCTCCAGGTTCGTGGGCCGGAGGCGGGCGAGCGCGTCGTCCCGCCAGGTTGCGAGCTCGCCGCGCTCGATCGCCTGCCGCGCAGCGGCGACGAGGTCGATGAGGAAGCGCAGATTATGCAGGCTGAGCAGCCGCAGCCCGAGAATCTCCTGCTGGTTGACGAGGTGGCGCACGTAGGCGCGGCTGAAGCGCGTGCACGCGGGGCAGCCGCACTGCTCGTCGAGCGGCCGCGGATCGCGGGCGAAGCGGGCGTTGCGGAGATTGAGCCGCCCCTCCCACGTCAGCGCGCTGCCGGTGCGCGCGGTTCGCGTCGGGAGGACGCAGTCGAACATGTCGACGCCGCGGGAGATCACCTCGATCACGCCCTCGGGGTCGCCGATCCCCATGAAGTAGCGCGGCTTGTCCTCCGGGAGAAACGACGCGGCGAGCGTGGTCGCGTCGAACATCGGGCCCCGGTCCTCGCCGACGCTGAGCCCGCCGATGGCGTAGCCGTCGAAGTCGAGCGGGACGAGCTCCTCCGACGAACGCTGCCGCAGCTCCGTGTCGAGGGCGCCCTGCGTGATGGCGAAGCGGAGCTGTCCCGGCGCGCGCGGCAGGTCGCGCTGGCGCTGCGCCCACAGCGTCGTGCGGCGCACCGCCTCCGCCAGGTCGGCGCGCGGAACCCCGGGCGGACGGCAGATGTCGAGGCACATGGCGATGTCGGAGCCGAGCCGCCGCTGGATCTCCGCCGCAAGCTCCGGCGTCAGCCGTTCCGGCGCGCCGTCGTAGACCGAGCGGAAGGTGGCGCCGTCGTCGTCGAGCTCGAGCAGCGTGTCGCGGAGCGAGAAGACCTGGAACCCGCCGGAGTCGGTGAGGATCGGGCCGTCCCAGCCCATGAACGCATGAAGGCCGCCGAGCTCCTCGACGAGATCCTCGCCCGGGCGGAAATGGAGGTGGTACGTGTTCCCGAGGACGATCGTCGCGCCGAGCGCGTGCAGCTCGTCGGGATCGACGGCCTTCACCGTCGCCTTCGTCCCGACCGGCATGAACGCCGGCGTGGGCACGTCGCCGTGCGCGGTGTGGAGCACGCCGGCTCGGGCGAGGCCGTCGGTGGCGGTCACGGTGAAGACGCCGGTCACAGGATCAGCATCGCATCGCCGAAGGAGTAGAAGCGGTAGCGCTCCTCGATCGCGAGCCGGTAGAGGCGGCGGGTCTCCTCCACTCCCGCGAACGCCATCACGAGCGCGAGCAGCGTCGAGCGCGGCAGGTGGAAGTTGGTCAGGAGCGCGTCGACGCGGCGAAACTCGAAGCCGGGCGTGACGAACAGCTCGGTGCGCCCGGACAGAGGCGCGCCGCGGGCGAGCGTCTCGAGCACGCGAACGGTCGTCGTGCCGACCGCGAGCACGCGGTCCGCGCCGCGGATCCGCTCCCACGCTGCCGGCTCCACCTCGTAGCGCTCACCGTGGATCACGTGCTCCTCGAGTCGCTCCTCGCCGACGGGGCGGAACGTGTCGAGGCCGACGTGGAGGGTGACCCGCTCGACGTCGAGTCCCGCCAAGAGCTCCTGCGTGAAGTGCAGCCCCGCGGTCGGCGCGGCGGCCGAGCCGGCCTCCCGCGCGTAGACGGTCTGGTACCGGGCGGGATCCTCGAGCGGCGCGGTGATGTACGGCGGCAGCGGCGTCTCCCCCGCCGGCTCGCCCTCGAGCCGTAGCCGCCAGCGGCCCTCGCCGAGGTGCTCCAGCAGCTCCACCGGCCCGTACCGGCGGCCCGGCTTCAGACGGCGTGTCGGCCGAGCCAGCCCCTCCCAGACGTCGTCGCCGACCCGCTCGAGCAGCAGCACCTCGCCGCGCGGCGACTCGATCGGGATCCGTGCCGGGACGACCTTCGTGTCGTTGACGACGACGAGCTCCCCATGCAGCTCCTCCGGCAGCTCGGAGAAGCGCCGGTGCCGCACGGCGCCGGTCGCGCGCTCGACGACGAGCAGCCGCGACTCGTCGCGCCGCTCAGCCGGATGCTGGGCGATCAGCTCCGTCGGCAGGTCGTAGTCCAGCTCCGATACATCCATCCGCCCGGCACGGTAACGTCGTCTTCGTGGACGACGCAGTCGACCGGGCCAGGGAGCGGATCGAAGGCGCGGCCGAGGGCCGCCCCGACGCCGCCGCAGTCGACGCCGCGCTCGAGCGGGCACGCGAACAGGTCGAGGCGCTCGCCGCCGCCACGGCGGAGATCGAGTCGAGCCTCCCCGCGCGGGTCGGCGACGCGGTCCAGGACGGGCTGCGCGAGCAGGTGCTCCCGGTGGCACGGAATCTCGCCGAGATCCGGGGCCTGATGAACCAGGTGATCCGGCGGCTCGAGCGGGTCGAGGGCGACCTTTTGTCCGAGCGGCACGCACGGGTCGACGACCTCGCGCTGCTCGTCGACCTCGTCACCGCCGGCTGGCGCAGCGTCGAGCACCGCCTGATCAAGATCGAGTCGAGCCTCGACCAGCGCGGCGGCGCCGTCGTGTACCGCATGGAGGAGCGCCGCCCCTCCGACTCGCAAGCCGGCTAGTTCGTTGGCGCAAGCGCCGCAATCCGCTCGCGCGGATTCCGGCACGCGCGAAGACCCCTGAAGCCGGCCGCATGCGCGGCCGGGCGGCTCACATGAGCCGGCTAGACCTAGCTCGGTCCCGGCAGCAGCAGCTCGAAGCGGCTCCCCTGGCCCGGCTCGGTGCGGAGCTCGATCCGGCCGCCGAGCGCCATCGCCAGCTCGTTCGCGATCGCCAGCCCGAGGCCGGTGCCGCCGCCGTCCCGCGACCAGAACGGACGGAAGATCCGGTCCCGCTCCTCGCTCGTGATCCCCGGACCGGTGTCGGCGACCGCGACCGAGATGGAGCCGTTCGACGCAGACAGCTCGAGCTCGACGCGCCCGCCCTCCGGCGTCCAGCGGAACGCGTTCGAGAGCAGGTTGGAGATGATCTGGAGCACGCGGTCGCCGTCGGTCATGATCACCGGGCTCGCGTGGAAGTCCCGCCGGTACTCGATTCCGCGGCGTCGAGCCTCCTCGCCGAACGCCGTGTACGCGCGCTCGCAGAGCTGCTCCATGTCGACCTCCTCCTGGAGCACGGTGAAGCGGTGCGCGTCGAGCTTGGCCAGGTCGAGGACGTCGCCGACGAGCCGTTCGAGCCGCAGCGCCTCCTCGCCGATCACGCCCAGCGACGCCTCGCGGGCCTCCGGATCCTCGAAGACGCCCTCGCGCAGCGCCGCGACGTGTCCGCGGATCGCCGTCAGCGGGGTGCGCAGCTCGTGCGACACGGACATGAGGAAGTTGCGCGAGAGCTGCTCCGACTCCGCGAGCCTCGACGCCATGTCGCGGAACCGTCCCGTCAGGTGCGCGATCTCGTCGCCGCCGTGCGGCTCCGGCAGCTCGACGTCGTAGTTGCCTGCGGCGACCTCGTCCGCCGCCGTGGACAGCCGCAGCAGCGGGTCGGTGATCCGGCGCGATAGGTACACGCCGAGCAGACCGGCGATGATCACGCCGCCGCCGAGCGCGAGCGTGAGCCGTTCGACGAGCGTCACCCAGCGGCTGCGCAGCTGCGACACCGGCTTCGCCACCACCATCGCTCCGAACAGCTGGTCGATGATCTTCAGGGGCTGCGCGACGGCGATGTACTTCTTTCCGTTCACGGTCAGGTTCACGGTCGCCGGCCGGCCGCTGACGAGGTTGGCGGGCTGGATCGCGCTCGGCGGGAGCTCCCGCAGCGGCCCCGTGAACAGCTTCACGCCCGGCGCGATCGGCACGTAGAAGATCTGGTCGCCGCCGATCGCCGCCTGGAGCTTGTCCACCGGCACTTCCTGCACGCCCGCCTGCCGCGCGTAGAGCTGCACGATGCCGACCGACTCCGACCGCAGCTCGGCAATCGCCCGTGTCCGTGCGTAGTCCTGGAAGAACCGGATCGCGATCAGCGTGGCGATCAGCCCGGAGAGGACGCAGCCCAGCAGGAACAGCGCCGGCAGTCGAAAGCGAAGCGACCCGAGCATGGGCCCGAATGTACTCCGCTAGGCGGCGGGGTTCTCGCGCGCCGGGCTCACCTTGTAGCCCACACCCCAGACCGTGACGATCGGGGAGGCGTCGCCGAGCTTGCGCCGGAGCTGGCGGACGTGGACGTCGACGGTGCGCGTGTCGCCCGCGAACGTGTAGCCCCAGACCCGCTCGAGCAGCTGGTCGCGGGTGAGGACGAGTCCGCGGTGGTCGAGGAGCTCCCAGAGCAGGTCGAACTCCTTCGGCGCCAGCTGGATCTCCGTATCGCCGACCTTCGCCTCGCGGCGGCCGGCGTCGACGACGAGGTCGCCGTGCCGGATCACCGCGCTCTCGCGGTCGGCGCGGTCGGGCGCCGCGCGCCGCAGGATCGCGCGGACGCGCGCGACGAGCTCGCGCGGGTTGAACGGCTTCGTCATGTAGTCGTCCGCGCCGACCTCGAGCCCGATGATCTTGTCGACATCCTCGTCGCGGGCGGTCAGCATCAGCACGGGAAGGTCGCCGTGCTGGCGAATGCGCTTGCACACCTCGACGCCGTCGATGTCGGGGAGCATCAGGTCGAGCACGACCAGCGCCGGCTTCTCCGACTCGACGAGCTTCAGCGCCTCCACCCCGCTCGCCGTGGCGCGGACGGCGTAGCCGGCGTTCTTCAGATACGCCGCGACGAACGAGGCGATCGACGCCTCGTCCTCCACGACGAGCACGGTCTGCTGCTTCGTGGCCACGTCGCGGGTCTAGCCCGTCGGCGACGTGCCGAGCGTGAGCTTCACGAGCGGCGTCGCCGGGAGCGACCGCGAGGGATCGCCGTTGAGGGAGTAGGTGCCGTCGCCGCTGGTCGTGTCCGGAATGCCGGAAAGCGTCACGAATCCGCGGCCGACCACGGACATGTCGATGCCGGAGCCGTAGATGGTGATCTTGTACGTGCCGCCGACGGCCCGGAACTTCATGTTCGTGCCGGTCCACTTGGTCGCGGTGCCGGAGGTGTCCTTGTGCCAGTCGTAGCCGGTGACCTCGGGGCTGAACGGATCGTTCGGCGTCGAGTCGTCGATCACGATCGTGCCGAGGTTCGTGACCCGGCCGATCGCGGCGCCGGTGACGATGAGCGTCACCACGGGGACGCCGTGGGGCGCGGCTCCGTTCTTCACGACGAGCGTCCCGTCGCCGGGCGCCTGCGTCATCGCCCACGCCGCGGCGGGCGCGGCGAGCGCGAGCATGGACACCGAAAAGAGTGCGAGCCGTCGCATGCCCACAGAGTATGTCCAGCCAGGTATCGCTGAATTGATCGGTCCGTAAAGGTTCTGTAACGAGGCTGGTCAGCCCCAGACGCCCTGGACGACGGCGAAGCCGATCCAGGCCACGACGAGCACGACGCCGCCGCGCATGCCCATGCCGCCGCGCCGGGCGAGCAGCAGGATCGCGACCGCCGTAAGGACGAGCAGCCACGAGAAGTCGACGACGGCGAGCGCCGAGAAGCCGCCGAGCGTGACGAACAGGGCCGGGATCGCGAGTCCTCCGACGAGGTTGATCGTGTTCGAGTTCATCGTCTCGCTGACGAGGGCGGCGCCGCGTCGTGCCCGCCCGAGGCGAATCCCGGTGTACGCGTTCGGGAGGCTCGTCAGCACCGCGAGCAGGACCGCCCCGACGACGGCGTCCGGCAGACCCCAGCGGTCGGCGAGGGTCAGCGCCGAGTGCACCATCCCTATGCTCCCGAGCACGATCGCCGCCACCGCCGGCGGGATCACCAGCATCGGGCCCAGGACTTCGCGGCGCGCAACCGGCTGCCGGCGGTCCGTGCCGCCCAGCGACCGTCGCAGATGCCGCCACTGCCGGAGCGACAGCCGCTTCGGCCGGTCCCCCTCCGCGACGCTGACGACGATCCCGTAGGGAACGAGGACGAGCACGACGAGCAGCACCGTCGCCCACGCGGGCAGGACGCCGAAGACGAGCAGCCCGACGATGACCGTGATCAGGAGCGCGGCGCCGCCCTCGAGCGCAAGCGCCTCGGGCGCGAGCCGCACCCGGCCGACGACGATCGCCGACAGCCCCAGCATCGCGGCGATGTTGAAGACGTTCGAGCCGACGACGACGCCGAGGCCGACGGCATGCGAGCCCTGGGCGAGCGCGACCACCGCCGACGACAGTTCCGGCGCGTCGGCGCCCGCCGCCGTGAGCACGCCGATCAGCGCCTCCGGTAGCTGCAGCCGGTGGCCGAGCACGTCGAGCCGCTCCGCGAAGACGGAGGCGGCGAACAGCGTCGCGCAGAGCGAGACGGCGAAGACGAGCAGCGCCAGACCCGTGGACACGGGCCGATGCTACGGGGTGCGGACAGCAGGAACGTCCGCCCTCGGGACGAACATTCGTCCGATGGTCGACCCAGGCCGCCGAAGCGATCGGACCGCGCAGGTCCTCAGCGAGCGCCTCGACGCGCTCGCGTCGGCGCTGCGAGCCGCCGGGGTCGACCCGTCCGCATCGGAACGGCTGCTCGGCTCCGCCGCCGCCGCAGCGATGGACGCGCTGGCGCTCGACCTGATCGTCGCCGACGCTCCCCGTGTGAAGCGGGTGGTCGCGGCTGCTCCGGCGCGGCCGCACGAGCAGCCGATCCAGCTCGCGGCGTAACTAGCCGTACGTGTAGAAGCCGCGGCCGCTCTTGCGGCCGTACAGCCCTGCGTTCGCCATCGCCACGAGACGCGCCGGCGGCGCCATCCGCGGCTCGCGCAGCTTGTCCCACAGCGCCTCGCTGGCGTGCACGTGCACGTCGATGCCGACGAGATCGAGCAGCTCGCACGGACCCATCGGCCAGCCCGCGCCGTGCTTCATCCCGGCGTCGAGGTCCTCGACGGTCACGCGCGCCTCGTCGAGCGTGCGCACGCAGTCGTTGAGCAGCGGGATGAGGATCCGGTTGACGACGAAGCCCGGGGTGTCGTTGCAGCGGATCGGGTGCTTACCCAGCAAAGCGCCGAACGCGTACGCCGTCTCGAACGCATCGTCCGAGGACAGCTCGGCGCGGACGATCTCGACGAGCGGCATCAGCGGCGCCGGGTTGAAGAAGTGCATGCCGACGACGCGGCCGGGCGACGCGACTCGGGAGGCGATCTCCGTCACCGACAGGGCCGACGTGTTCGTGGCGAGCACGGCGTCGGGACGGCAGATCCGCTCCAGCTCGGCGAAGAGCTCCTGCTTCGGGCCGAGCTCCTCGACGATCGCCTCGATCACGAGGTCGCAGTCGGCGAGGCCTGCGAGGTCGGTCGTGAGCGAGAGCCGCCCGACGGCGGCGTCGCGCGCGGCCTGATCCATCTGCGCCTTCTCGACCTTGCGGGTGAGGAAGTGCCCGATCCGGTCGCGCGCATTCTCGCCGAGCTCCGCCGAGACCTCGCGGCCGACGGTCTCGACCCCGGCCTCGACGCACAGCTGCGCGATCCCGGCGCCCATCGCGCCGAGCCCGACGACGCCGACCTTGCGGATCTCCTCTGCCACGACGCGAGAGCCTATCCACCGCGCTCGAGCCGCGGCCCGAGCAGCGCGATCGCCGCCGAGGCGGCGACGACGAGCCCGAGCGCGGCCGACAGGCCGACCCCGCGCGCGAGGAAGCCGATCGCCGGGCCCTCGACAACGGTCCCGATGTACCCGGCGGTGGCGACCGCGGCGATGCCCGCGCCCGAGGCGACCCCCGGTGCGGAAGCCGCGACCCGGAAAAAGGCGGGCACGATCGGCGCGCAGCCGGCGCCGACGCACGCGAAGCCGATGAGGGCCGGCGCGGGCGAGCGGGTGGCGATCGCGAGCAGCATGCCGGCGGCGGAGAGGAGCCCACCGCGGCGGGCGAGCGCTCCGACCCCCCAGCGCGCCGTCAGGCGGTCGCCGCCGAGCCGCGCGAACGCCATCGCCACCGAGAAGGCGATGACGCCGCCGGCGGCGACCGCCGCTCCCGCGCCAGCCGGGCCCGCGAGGAACACGGCGCTCCAGTTCATCGTCGCCAGCTCGGCGAACATCGAGCAGAAGGTCAGGAACGCCGGCAGCGCGAGGGCGCCGCGCGGCAGCGCGAACCGAGCCGATTCGACCGTCGCGTCCTCGTCTCCGGGTAGGAGGCGCGGCAGCACGAGCACCGCCACCGCAGCGACGCCGACGGCGACGACCGGAAACTGGATCTTGACCCCGGCCCCCGCCGCGGCCGCGATCGCCGCGATCCCCGAGCCGGCCAGCAACCCGAAGCTCCAGGCGCCGTGCAGCCCCGACAGCAGCGGCCTGCCGACGCGCTCCTCGAGCGCGACTCCGTGCGCGCTCGTGGCGATGTCCACGAGCCCGAATCCGGCGCCGAGGACGCAGGCCGCGAGAACGAGCGTCCGCAGCCCCGGTGCGAACGCGGCGAGCGTCAGGCCCAGCGCGCAGACGAGCAGTCCGAGCTGCGCCGGCCCGCGGCTGCCGCGGTGCGACGTCAGCCAACCGGCCAGCGGCAGCGCCGCCGTCGCCGCGATCGAGACGGCGAAGATGACGATCCCGAGCTGGCCGCTGTTCAGGCCGAGCCCATCCTGGATCGCCGGCAGCCGCGCCGCCCAGGTGCCGTCGATCGCCCCGAAGGCGAGGAACGCGACGGCAAGCGCCGCGTGCGCAGCGCGCAGTCGCGAATCGGCCCGCACGGGCGCCGATGCTAGTTGTCGCGGTGTCTACCCGAGCAGGCCGGCGATGCCCTTGGCCGCTGCCGTGAGCCCGCCTGCCACGCCTGCCGCTTCGAGGCTCGACGTCCCCGACGACGAACCGTTGCCCGGCTGCACGAGATACGGCTGCAGCGCGTGCGCGAGCATCGGCAGCGAGAGCGACTGGAGCCACACCTTCCCCGGACCGGTCAGCCGGATGAGGAAGAGCCCGTCGCCGCTGAAGATCTTGTTCTTGATTCCCGGCACCGTCGACAGCGAGTACTCGACCGTGCCCTCGACGAGCCCGATGTGCGCCGGATGGACGCGGATCTCCTGCCCCGGCTGGAGGTCGTACTCCGTCAGCTCGCCGGACAGCTCGACCCACGCGTGGCCGGTGCCCTCGAGCTTCTGGAGGAGGAAGCCGAAGCCGCCGAACAGCCCTGCGCCGATCTTCTTCGGCTGGAAGGCGGTGGTGAGGCTCGAGCCCTCGAGGCCGGCGAGGAAGCCGTGCCGCTGGATCAGGTACGAGCGGTCCGGGCCGAGCGGGACCTGGAAGATCTTCCCGGGAAGCCGAGCCGGGAACGCGACGGTGCCGGGCGCCGTCGTCGACTCGTACCGGGTCATGAAGAACGTGCCGCCGCCGAAGCTCCGCTTCGCCGCGTCCCACATCCCGTCTGCGCCGGCCATGGCCGAAGACGTCGTGAGCTCGATGCCGTTGTCGAACCAGCCGAGCTGGCCGGACTCGGCGACGACGGACTCGCCCGGGGTGAGATGCACCTCGAGCACCTGCATGGTTGTGCCGCGGATTGTCGTTTCCATGCGGCTGGTTATCGGCCGCACAAGCCGGGAGCCTTAGCGCGGGCGTCTAGCCGCGCGCCGGCGCCAGCCGCACGAGCACGAGCGGGTTCCTGAGGTAGGGCGCCGGACTGTCAGTTCCGGACGTCGGCACGTTCACGTGCAGGCCGCAGAGGAAGCCGGTGCTCTGCGGCATCTCGAAGAGCCGCAGCTGCGCCTGCCTCCGCTGGGGATCGACCCTCACCGCCTCGGCGAAGAGGCTCTCCGCCCAGCCAGGGGCGGCCCCGGGGTAGGGCAGCGGCCAGATGAGGAACTCCTCGGGGAGCTGCGTCCCGACCGCGCGCCGGAAGACCGCGTCGGACCCGGTGCCGAAGGTGATCGTGAGCGTTGCGCCCCCGGCCGCGGGCCGGAGGACGCAGGTGACGCCGTGGGATGTCCCGCGATAGACCGTCGCGGCGCCCGGGGCCGCAGCGCCTGCCGCCGGCAGCGCGAGAGCCACTGCCGCCGCCGCGACCGCCAGCCGCACGCCCATTCCGTCGTCCATGACGCTCGACATCGGCCGCACGAGCCCGCGGCCTTAGCCCGGGCGGCGAGGCGCTAGAGCCGCTCGACGACCCCGGCGATGGCCTGGCCGAAGCCGATGCACATGGCGCCGATGCCGTAGCGGGCGTCGCGCCGCTCCAGCTCGGAGACGAGCGTCGCCGTGATGCGGGCGCCGGTGGCGCCGAGTGGGTGGCCGAGCGAGATGCCGCCGCCGTTCGGATTCACGTCGCCGGCCTCCCAGCGCTCGCCGAGGCCCGTGTCCGCGAGGAACTGGAGCACGACCGACGCGAACGCCTCGTTCACCTCGATCACGCCGATGTCGTCCCACGTCAGCCCGGCCTTCGCGAGCGCCTTCGCGCACGCGTCCGGGTTCCCGTGCAGCATCAAATGCGGGTCGACGCCGGCGATCCCGAAGGAGAGGAACCGCGCCCGCGGCTCCAGCCCGAGCTGCGACGCCTTCTTCTCCGACGCGACGAGCACCGCGGCGGAGCCGTCGACGATCTGGCTCGAGTTCCCCGCCGTCGTCTTGCCCTCCGGAACGAACGCCGGCTGGAGCTCCGCCAGCTTCTCCATCGTCGTCCCGCGCCGCACCGCCTCGTCGACCGCGAAGCGGGTGCGCGTCATCGTGGCCGCGCCGCCGCCCTCGTCGGGGACGGGGACGTCGAGCTCGACCGCGATGATCTCCTTGTCGAACCGGCCCTCGTCGATTGCGCGCGCGGCGCGCATGTGCGACTCGTACGAGTAGCGGTCGAGCTCCTCGCGGGAGAGATTCCACTTCTCGGCGATCTCCTCGGCGGAGAAGCCCTGCATGACGATGTCGAACCGCTCCAGCACCGCATCCGACATCGAGCCGTTGTTCGACCCCATCGGGACGCGCGACATCATCTCGACGCCGCCGGAGACGACGAGGTCGAGCTGGCCCGACCAGACCGCAGCGGCCGCGTTGAAGTTCGTCTGCATCGAGGAACCGCACTGCCGGTCGACGGTCGTACCGGCGACGGTGACCGGCCAGCCGGCGGTCAGCGCGACGTTGCGGCCGATGTTCCAGGCCTGCTCGTTGATCTGCGTGACGCAGCCCCACTGCACGTCCTCGATCTCGGCCGGATCGACGTCGTTGCGCGCGACGAGGCCGTTCAGGATCTGCGCCGAGAGATCGTCGCCGCGGATGTGCGACAGCGTCCCGTTCCGGCGCCCGATCGGGCTGCGGACCGCGTCGACGATCAGAGCATCGGATTCCCAGGCGGGCACGGGCGAAACTCTACCCAGGTTGCGCATTGCGAGCGCCAGCCGGGAGAATCAGTCTCGATGGCCCGGAAGGACACCAAGGTCGAGCTGCTCCGGCGCGTGCCGCTGTTCGACCGCTGCACGAAGAGCGAGCTGCAGAAGATCGCCGGCGCCTCCGACGAGCTCGACCTGCCGGCGGGCAAGACGCTGACCAGCGAGGGACGCACGGGCTACGAGTTCCTCGTGCTCGTCGAGGGCGCCGCCGAGGTGCGCCGCAAGAACCGCGTCGTCAACAAGCTCCGGTCCGGCGACTTCCTCGGCGAGATCGCGCTCATCACCGGCACACCGCGGACCGCGACCGTCACGACGACTGCACCGTCGACGGTGCTCGTCCTCACGGCACGTGACTTCCGGCGGCTGCTGCGCGAGACGCCGTCCATGCAGATGAAGGTGCTCGAGGCGCTCGCGGCGCGTCTCCCCGACGAAGGGACGTAGCGAGATGGCTGCCACGGCGACCGAGCGGAAGCTGCTCATCGACGGCGAGTGGATCGAGACCGGCGAATGGGTCGACGTCCTGTCCCCCTACTCCGGCGACGTCGTCGGCCGCGTCGCCAAGGCGGGCGCCGACGAGACGCGCCGTGCGCTCGACGCCGCCGACCGCGCGCTCGCGAACCCGCTGCCGGCGCACAAGCGCGCGGAGATCCTCGTCAAGGTCGCGGGTCTGATCGGGCGGCGCCACGAGGAGCTGGCGCGGACGATCTCGGACGAGGCGGGCAAGCCGATCAAGACGGCGCGCGTCGAGGCGTCGCGCGCGATGTCGACGTATACGTTCGCCGCCGTCGAGGCGCGGACGCTCACCGGAGAGATGATCCCGATGGACGCGGCGCAGGCCGGCGAGGGCAAGCTCGCGTTCACGATCAGGCATCCGGTCGGGATCGTCGGCGCGATCTCGCCGTTCAACTTCCCGTGCAACCTCGTCGCGCACAAGCTCGCGCCCGCGCTCGCCGCCGGCTGCCCCGTCGTGCTGAAGCCGGCGAGCGCGACGCCGCTCTCCGCGTTGTTCCTCGCCGAGCTCGAGCAGGAGGCAGGACTCCCCGCCGGCTGGCTGAACGTCGTCGTCGGCCCGTCGTCGGCGATCGGCGACGTGCTCGTCGAGGACGAGCGAGTCAAGCTGATCACGTTCACCGGCTCCGGCCCGGTCGGATGGGGAATCCAGGAGCGCGCGCCGCGGAAGCGTGTGAAGCTCGAGCTCGGCAACTCGACGCCGGTGATCGTCGCGGGGGATGCCGACGTCGCGACGGCTGCCGCGAAGCTCGCGGGCAACGCGTTCGCCTTCGCAGGCCAGAGCTGCATCTCCGTCCAGCGGATCTACGTCGAGCGCGCCGCGTACGACGACTTCGTGACGCAATTCGTGCCGCACGTCGAGGCGCTGAAGGTCGGCGACCCCGCCGACGACGACACGGACGTCGGCCCGGTGATCGACGAGGACGCGCGGACGCGGATCCTCGCGTGGATCGAGGAGGCGAAGGCCGCCGGCGCGACGCAGCTGGCGGGGGGTGAGTCGGGCGGGCTGATCATGCCGACCGTGCTCGCCGGCGTTCCCGACACGGCGAAGGTGAGCTGCGAGGAGGTCTTCGGCCCGGTCGTGATCGTCAACTCCGTCGATTCGATCGACGACGCGATCGAGCGGTCGAACGGCACGCCGTTCGGGCTCCAGGCCGGGGTCTTTACCGCGTCGATCGACACTGCGCTCCACTGCGCGGACGCGCTGGAGTTCGGCGGCGTCACCGTCAACGAGGCGCCGACGTTCCGCTCCGACCAGATGCCGTACGGCGGCGTCAAGGCCTCGGGGAACACGAAGGAAGGCCCCGCGTACGCCGTCCGCGAGATGACCGAGGAGCGCCTCGTCGTCATCCAACGCTGAACCTTCGCGATCGGGGGCTGGCGACCACCCCGGGCGCTAGAGTCGCCAACTGATGCCGTGCCGGCCGGGGTCATGACCTCTACCAGTGCCTGGATCCGTCCCGCGCTGTTCTTTCTCGCCGTCTCGGCCGCCGCGACAGCAATCGCAGTCGTCGTCGCCGTGTCGCGGGGCTCGTCGTCATCTGCGACCACCGCGACGACCGCCACCACCGCGACGACCGCCAGCACACCGACGACGACCACGGTCGTGACCGCCACGACGCCGACGACCACGACGCCCACGACCACGACGCCGACGCCGCATCCGTCCGCTCCGGGCGCCTGGCCGCCCGGGAAGAGCGGCTACACCGTCGTCCTCGAATCGATCCCCCTGTCGGCCGGCCGCGCCTTCGCCGCCGCCCGCGCCCGGACGGCGCGCCGGGCCGGTCTCCCCCGTGTCGGCGTGCTCGACTCCTCGAGGTACCCGAGCCTCCATCCCGGCTACTACGTCGTCTTCTCGGGGGTCTACGCCTCGAGCGCCCAGGCCGCCGACGCCGTCTCCTCGGCCCATGCCAAGGGGTTTCCGGACGCGTACCAGGCTCGCGTCTCGCGCTGAGCAACGTTCTCTCAGGTGGCAACGCAGGCTGCGACTTTGTAACATGGCCGGAAACCGTGTAGCATCGACGCACGGTCGGATCGAATCGGGTCTTTACCCGCTGTTAACAAAGCTTTGCCGGGGAATTAATAGGAGACGGCGAAACTAGTGATCGACGAACGAACCTCCCAGTTGCAACACTGCATGTATCAATACTCTCGTGCCATTTACCGGTCGATAAAGGACAGAATCGACCCGTACAGCGACCGCGAAACGCAGCTCGAGTCGCGCCGCGCTGTGCTCGAGGCCTGCGAGCAGACGATGGAACGGCTTGCGAAGGATCCGCTCTACTTCGCAAAGCCGGACCGGGCTCTCTTCCAGGACATCCGCCGCTACTTCCCGATCACGGCCCAGGCCCAGGTGGCGTGGGCGGTGCAGAAGGGCGTGACCGCCGCGGTCACGTTCATCGAGGAGCAGATCGAGTCCGGCGCCCTCGACGGCGGTGTCGCACGCTGCCGCGCGACGACGCGCAAGGGCAAGCCGTGCCAGCGCACGCCACTCCCGGACCGCGACTACTGCCCGTCGCACCAGCACCTCGAAGCGAAGCTCGAGGCCAAGGCGGCCGCGTAGTCGCTTTTCCACAGGGACGATCCACAGGCAGTCCCCTGTAGGGTGCGCCCGAGGGTGTCGCACGACACAGACAAGCTGATTCGCCAGCTCTCGCTGGTCGCGTTCCTGATGGCGGAGCGGCGTGCGCTGACGGCCCGGGACGTCAAGTCGAACGTCGAGGGCTACTCCGAGATGTCCGACGAGGCGTTCGCGCGGCGCTTCTACTCCGACCGCGCGGAACTGCTGTCGCTCGGCGTGCCGCTGCAGTCGCAGCGGGACGAGTTCACGGGCGAGGAGCTGTACACGCTCCGGTCCGAGCAGTACTTCCTGCCGGAGCTGGAGCTCGAGGACGAGGAACTGGCGGCGCTCCAGACCGCCCTCTACCTGCTCGAGGGGAAATTCGCGTACGCCGAGCCGCTCCGGCTCGCACTGCAGAACCTCGCGCTCGGGCGTCCCGGATTCGACGAGGCGCCGACAGAGACCGCCGGCCGCGTCGAGGTGCTCGATCCCGACTACTCCCCGGAGATGCCCGGCCGGCTGGCGAAGCTCGAGGGCGCGATCTCGAAGCAGCGCACGGTCAAGTTCGAGTACTGGTCGATCTCCAGCGACAAGATGTCGGAGCGGACGCTCAACCCGTACGCCCTGCTCCCGGACAACGGCATCTGGTACGTCGTCGGCCGCGACCTCGACCGCGACGACATCCGCACCTTCCGCGTCTCCCGGATCCGCGGCGAGATCAAGTTCGCCACCCGCCGCGAGCGCGACTTCCGCACGCCTGTCGACTTCGACATCGAGCAGTACCGCGGCCGCCCGCCGTGGCAGATCGGCGACACGGTCGGTGAGGCGCGGATCGAGGTGCGCGGCGACACTGCGTGGTGGGTGCAGCGCGCATACGGGTCGACCGGACACTTCGAGGACGGGGTCTTCGTCACCGACTACTCGTCGCTGCCGATGCTCGCCTCCTGGGTGCTGCGGCAGGACGGCCGGGCCGTCCCGCTCGAGCCGGACGAGCTGCGGCGCGAGGTCGCCGGATCGCTGCGCCGCGTCCGCGCCGGGCACGAGGGCCTGCCGCCGAAGCCCGCCAACGAGCGGCCGGCGAAGCACGTCGAGGCCGCGGGCGACCGTCCCGCCGGCCCGGTCGCGCCGGAGCGGTTCGCCGTGCTCCAGGCGCTGCTCGCGTATCTGCTCGCCGCCTGCGGCGAGGACAAGGAGGCGCGGTTCCCGGCCACCGAGATCCTCGACCGGTTCCCCATTCCCGCGGAGGAGCTCGAGGAGCATCTGTCGCTGCTCAACCTCGTCAACTTCGGCGGCGGCTGCTACACGGTCTACGCCGAGCTTCAAGACGACGAGGTGCATGTGGACAAGGAGCTGTGGGGCGACACCTTCCGACTGCCGCCGCGGCTGACGCCGCTGGAGGCGCGGGCGATCCGGCTGGCGCTCGAGTACGTCGGGCCGATGATCGCCGCGGACGCGCACACGCCGCTCGCGCGCGTGCGCCGCAAGCTCGAGGAGACGTTCGGGCAGTTCGAGCTGGCCCAGACGCCACAGCCCCAGATCGAGCGCGCCGAGGAGGATCTCGTCTCCACGCTCGCGCGCGGCATGCGCGAGCACAAGGTGGTCGAGATCGAGTACCAGAAGGAGGTCGACGCCCAGCCGTCGACGCGGCTCGTCGAGCCGTATTCGCTCGAGCGCCAGCTCCCGAACTGGTACGTCCACACGTGGGACCGCTCGAGCGACGCCGAGCGTTCGTTCCGGCTCGACCGGATGAAGAGCGCGAAGCTGACGCGGGAGCGGTTCACGCCGCGCGAGGCGTTCGAGCCGACGCGGCTCGCCGGCGCCCACACCGCGCCGGTGCTGTACGCGCCGGAGATCGCCCGCTGGGCGGTCGAGCGCGGCGCACGCAGGCTCGCGGATGGCAGCGCGCTGCGCGAGCTTCCGGTCGGCAGCGACGAGTGGCTCGAGAGCGAGATCCTCGCCCAGCGGGGCGCGGCCGTCGTCCTCGGCCCGCCGGACGTGCGCGCCCGCATCGCCGCCCGCGCGAAGCAGCTGGCGAAGGATCTCGGCGTCGAGCGCCTCCGCGCCCGCGCCTGAGCACTAACTCGCCGGCAGCGTCAACGTGAAGGTCGCACCGGCGTTCGGCGCGGACTCGACGTCGAGCGAGCCGCCGTGCGCCTCGGCGATCGAGCGGGCGATGAAGAGACCGAGGCCTGTTCCCGGCTTCGCCGATCCCGGGCCGGCGCCGCGGCCGAACTTCTCGAAGATCAGCCCTTGCTGGTCGTGCGGGATGCCGGGACCGTGGTCGGTGACGGAGACGCGGACGACGCCGTCCTTCGCGTTCGCGTCGACCTCGACCTCGCCTCCGTCCTCCGAGTACTTCACGGCGTTGTCGATCAGGTTCGAGAGCACCTGGCGCAGCCGCTCGCCGTCGCCGTTGATGGGCGGCAGCTGGCCGGTCACCGTCGAGCGCACGCGCACCCCGTCCTGGCCGATCTCGGCGGTTGCAACGGCGTCGTCGATCAGGCGCGTCAGGTCGACCTCGCCGAACGTGTAGCTGAACGTCCCGGCCTCGATCCGTGACGTGTCGAGGACGTCGCCGACGAGCATGGCCAGCCGGTTCGTCTCGTTTCCGATCAACGTGAGGAGCGTCGCCCGCTGCTCCTCCGTGAGCCCGCGCCAGCGATCCTGCAGGGTGCGCGCGGCACCGATCACGGCGGCCATCGGGTTGCGCAGCTCGTGCGACACGAGCGAGACGAAGTCGGCCCGGAGCGCCGAGAGCCGGTGCAGCTCCTCCACCCGCCGCCGCTCCGCCTCGTACGCGCGGATGTTCTGCACCGCCGTCGCCACGAGCCTGCCGAGGAGCGACACGAGCTCGATCTCCTCGTCCGAGAACGCGTCGCGCGACTCCCGCGAGAGGGTCAGCATCCCGATCGGCCGCGCGACGAC
>Ga0265338_10002368_pt1 | contig 28440 bp, 22 predicted proteins | sample 42126metaG_FD_193579 | JGI IMG/M metagenome (GOLD analysis project Ga0265338, IMG submission 193579) | Rhizosphere microbial communities from Carex aquatilis grown in University of Washington, Seatle, WA, United States - 4-21-26 metaG | ecosystem: Host-associated > Plants > Roots > Rhizosphere...
GTGGAGCTAAGGGGATTCGAACCCCTGACCTTCTGCATGCCATGCAGACGCGCTACCAGCTGCGCCATAGCCCCGCAGCCCACAGGCGTGACACCCGTTGACGGCCGCCCCGCGATGTGGAACGTCGCTAGCATACAGGGTCCGCGCGCATGTGTCGTACTTGATCACCCTGACGCGCACGACGCCACCGCGGCGCCACCGCGGCGCCAGCGCCAACTGCCCGACACTGGAGGCGAGGCCGGGGGCAGACGGCCACCGGAAGCCGCGGCGGCACCCCGCGTTACGCTGACCCACGTGAGCAGCCCCAGTGACCCGCACCTCGCCACTCCGTCCGGCAAGCCGCGCGCTCGCGCCGTCGGCCTGACCTTCCGCGGTGTCCCCGGCCCGCACAACGCCATCACCGACGTGCCCGGCGTCGAGGTCGGCTACCAGACGCTGATCGAGGGCGACAACGTAAGGACCGGCGTCACGGCCATCCACCCGCGCGGCAAGCACAACCCGGGCGACCCGGTCGCGGCCGGCTATCACAGCCAGAACGGCAACGGCGAGATGACCGGCGTCTCGTGGATCGAGGAGTCGGGCACCTGCCAGGGGCCGATCGCCATCACCAACACGCACGCGGTCGGCATCGCGCACGCCGGGATCATCGCCTGGATGAACGCCGACCACGCCGGCCTGACCGACGTGTGGCTGCTCCCGGTTGCCGCCGAGACCTGGGACGGCTACCTGAACGACATCAACGGTCACCACGTCAACGAGGAGCACGTCGTTCGCGCCCTACGGGACGCGACGGCCAGCCAGCCGGACGAGGGCAGCGTCGGCGGCGGGACGGGGATGAACTGCTACCAGTTCAAAGGCGGCAACGGCACCGCCTCACGGCTGGTCAGCTACGCGGGGACCAGCTATACCGTCGGCGTCTTCCTCCAGGCCAACTTCGGCCGCCGCCACGAGCTGACCCTCAACGGGGTGTACCTCGGCGAGGAACTCGCGGACGACAACCCCATGAGCCACTACATCGCCGCTCCGCCGGGCGCGGGCTCGGTGATTGCCGTCGTCGCCACCGATGCCCCGCTGCTGCCGAACCAGTGCAAAGCGCTGGCCAGGAGGGTCACCAAAGGCCTGGCCCGTACCGGCACCATCGGGACGCATTCCTCTGGCGACATCTTCCTCGCCGTCTCCACCGCCAACCCCGGTGGGTTCAGCAGCGACGGTCCCGCCGGGGACGGCGACGGAACCCGGTACGACACGCTGACCTTCATCCCCTGGGGCAAGATCGACCCGTTCTTCGAGGCCGTGGTGGAGGCCACAGAGGAGGCCGTAGCGAACGCCCTCATCGCCAACGAGGACATGACCGGCCGCGACCGGCACCGTTCGCCGGCCCTGCCCCGGCACCGCCTCGCCGAGATCCTGGCCGCAAGGGCGCGCTGAGCCGACCGGACTCGCCGCCCGCGCCACGCCGCAACCACCACCTGCCACAACCGCCCCGGTACCGTCACTGCGTGACACCACGGGACGCCTATCTGTTGACGATGGTCTATGCAATCGCTTACTCTCGTTAACCCTGCGTCCATGTGTCTTGTCCGGGAGCGTGCCCAATGCGGCCTACGTCCTCACTGCCCCGACGGGGAGCGTCCCGACGGGGAGCGACCCGAGCGGGCGTGTCCCGTCCGGGCTGGGTGCATGCCGTGAACGCCCTGACGGGAACGGGCGGCGAGGACAGGAAATCGCCGGTCGAGCTCGTCGCGAACGCCGCCTCGGTCTTCACCCGTAGCCCCTATGCCGAAGTCACCGGCCTGAGCAACGGACGGCTCGGCCGCTGGACCGACGGGGTGGCCGCAATGCGTTCCGACCGCGTGACGTTCGCCACGTACTGGGCCGCGCACAACGACCGGGTGCTCCGCGCCCGGGCGGCCGCGGAGTCAAGCGGGGAGCCGGTCGACCCGCTGTGGGTCGTGCTCGGCGACTCGACGGCGCAGGGCCTGGGCGCCCCGGGCCCGCGCGGCGGCTACGTGGGGCAGACACTGCAGCAGCTGCGCCGTCAGACCGGCCAGCACTGGCGGGTGGTCAACCTGTCGGTTTCCGGCTCGCTGATGCGCGACGTCATCGGCGAGCAGCTGCCGCGGCTCCGCGAGCACAAGCCAGACCTGGTCACGTGCGGAACGGGGACGAACGACATCCTGTTCTCCGCCCCGGCCACGCTCTTCAGCGACCTGCGCGCGCTCCTCGACGCCGTGCCCGACAAGACGGTGCTGCTCGACCTGCCCAAGCCTTCCGGCTTCTGGGGGATCGTCGGGCACATGAGCGTGCCTTATGTCACCCGCATCAACCGTGTCATCAACGAGATCGCCGGAAAGCGGAGCCTGCCGGTCGCCCGGGTCAGCGCGCACTTCACCGCCCCCTGGGCGGGCAAGCTGGCCGTCGACAGCTTCCACCCGAGCCAGGACGGCTACCGCGATTGGTCCAGGGCCCTCGTCGAGGCGCTCACCCCGGGCCTGGCCGCCGCCTAACGGCCGCCAGGCCAAAGCCCGGCGGCCGCCTGGCCGGCGTCAGCCGTTGGCGCTACCGGCGCCCGCCTGCACCACGCCGATGGTCAGCAGCTTCACCGCGGTCGACGCGCACCCGGTCGCCGTGTAGGCGAGGTAGATCGGGGTCGTCTGGTTCGGCGGGTAGATCTGCAGGTACGTGGTTGCCTTGGGCGAGCACGTCTGGGTCGGGTAGTTCAGCGCCTGCGTGATGCGCAGCAGCGCGTTCCCTGCCTGCCCTGGCCGTAGCGTCACCAAGGTCGGCGGGGCGATCGGCGACCGTGTGGCCGCCTGCCCCACCTGGGTGACCGGCGTCCCCGCCGCCAGTGACACCCCCGGGTACCCGTAGAGGGTGCACGCCGTGTTCCCGATGTTCGTGAACACGATGACCTGGTAAAGCGACCCGGCCGCCCCCTGGGAGACCCCGGCCCTGGCCTGCAGGTCCCGCGTCGCGCAGCCGGGCGCCCCGCCCGCGGACGTCGGCGGCGCGACCGCGTGCGCCGACGACCCGGACGAGGCCGGTGCCGACGAGGCGGGTGTGGAAGGAGCCGACGACCCGGCGGCCGACGAGGCCGCGGACGAGGGCGTGGATGCGGCGGACACGGTCGAGGTCGCCGAAGACACCGGCGGCGAGGCCGAGGACGAGCTTCCCGAGGCACACCCCGCGAGCACAGCTCCGGCGGCCGCGACCCCGGCCAGCCTCAGCAACAACGAGACAGAACCCGTCATCACCAATCACCCTTTCTGAGCATCCAGCCATACGCGAACGGGATGCACGACTACCCCATGTAGCCGTTTGCATACGCAGCAACCATACGCAGTTGCTGGCACCCTTGAGACGCCGTCCGGCTGGCTGTGGTTGGGCTGAGATTACGTGAGCCCCAAAAGGGCAAGTAGCGTCATATGACTGTGCCTTTGCCTGACTTGTTTAAAAGAGTCACTCTTGCCCCGGGAGGCGTACGGATCAATACGCTCGTCGGCGGCGGTGACAGGGGCACCCCGGTCCTGCTGCTGCACGGCTACCCGCAGACTCACGTCATGTGGCACCACGTCGCCCCCCTGCTCGCGGAAGACCGCCCGGTGGTCCTCACCGACCTGCGCGGCTACGGCGACAGCGGCAAGCCGTCCGGCGGCGCGACCCATGAGGCGTACGCGAAGCGCACGATGGCCTACGACCAGGTCCGGGTGATGCGCGAGCTCGGGTACGAACGGTTCGCGGTGGCCGGGCACGACCGGGGCGCGCGCGTCGCGCACCGCCTGGCCCTTGACTACCCGCAGTCGGTCACCAAGGTCGCCGTCCTTGACATCGTCCCCACCAGGCACGCCCTGCGCACCGCGGACGTCAAGTTCGGCCTCGGCTACTGGCACTGGTTCTTCCTCGCCCAGCCGGAGCCCCTCCCCGAGCACCTGATCGGCGCCGACCCCGTCGGCTGGGTGCACGGCAGGATCGGCAGCCTGCGCCGCGGCGGCCAGCCGATCGACCCGCGGGCCATGGACGAGTACGTGCGCTGTTTCAGGGACCCGGCCGCGATCCACGCCTCGTGCGAGGACTACCGCGCCGCCGTCGGCACCGACCTGGACGATGATGACGCCGCCGCGGCCCGCGGCCAGCAGGTCACCGCCCCGCTGCTCGCCCTGTGGGGCGAGCACGGTTTCGTGGGGCGGCACTACGGCGACGTCGCCGCGATCTGGCGCGAGTACGCGAACGACGTGCAAGGCCGCTCCCTGCCGTGCGGCCACTTCCTCGCCGAGGAATGCCCCGAGCAGACCACCGCCGCCCTGCGCGATTTCCTCAGCAGCTAACGTCAGGATGATCCGGAACGGGAGCGTGTTCCACCCGTCCCGCTAGCCCGTTCCCGCGACGTTCGCCCGCCTAATATTTCCGTTGTGAAGAACAAGCCGCCGTACGCGATCGAGTCGCTCGACAACGGCCTGCGCATCCTGCAGGCGCTGCGCGATTCCGGCCAGGTCCGCGTGTCGACGGTGGCCGCCGAGCTCGGCATCGCGCGCTCGACGGCGCACCGGCTGCTCGCCATGCTGGTCTACCGGGACTTCGCCGTGCAGGCCGAGGACCGGTCCTATCGCCCGGGACCCGCGCTGTCCGCCGGGCCGCTGCGCGGCGAGCCGGCCCAGCGGCTGCGCCAGCTGATGCGCCCGCACATGGAAGCGCTGTGCGACCAGGTGGAGGAGACCATCAACCTCGTGGTCCGGCTCGGTCCTCAGACGCGCTTCCTGTACACGGTCGAGTCCGCGCAGCTGCCGCGAGTGGGCGACCGGCAGGGCACCGTGCTGCCCGCGTGGCAGACCTCGGGCGGCAAGGCGCTGCTCGCCGAGCTGCCGGACGCCCAGCTCAGCGCGCTGCTGCGCGCAGGCGGCCGCCCGCCGGACGGGATGACCGATGCCCGGCGCCGCGCCCTGGTCAAAGAGCTGCGCCTGGTCCGCGACCGGGGCTATGCGGAGAACATCGAGGAGTCGGAGTCCGGCGTCTGCGCCATCGGCATGTGCCTGCGCGACAGCGCAGGCGACCCGGTGGCCGCCTTGTCGGTGTCCGCCCCCTCGGCCCGCTACACCCCCGGCCGCTCCCGCGTCTTCCTCCGCGAGCTGCGCGCCGCGGTCGCCCGGGCCGAGGCGGACATCTCCTTCTAACGCGGCGGATCCCACGGGCAGCCCGAGTTCCCGCACCAGCCCGCTCAGCACGGCGCCGAGCGGCGCGTCGAGCCTGGCGGCCGCCAGCTCGTCCCCGCGCGTCGCGCCCTGGTTCACGATCACGACGGGAATCCCCAGTGACGAGGCGTGCCGGACGTACCGGAGCCCGGACATGACCGTCAACGACGACCCGAGCACCACCAGCGCCGACGACGCGGACACCAGCGCGTAGCACGCCTCGACCCGCGCCTTGGGCACGTTCTCACCGAAGAACACGACGTCCGGCTTGAGCAGGCCGCCGCACGCGAGGCAGTCCGCCACGGTGAACCCGCCGGTTTCCTCCAGCGCCACGTCGCCGTCTGGGCGGAGCTCCAGGCGCAGGACCGCGGCGGTCCACGCCTGGTTCGCCGCGCGCAGCCGCGCGTCGAGCTCTGCCCGCGGGCTGCGCGACCAGCACGACAGGCACGTCACCCGGTGCAGCGACCCGTGCAGCTCGGTCACGCGGGCGGCGCCCGCCGCCTGGTGCAGCCCGTCGACGTTCTGCGTGATGACCCCGCGCAGCAGCCCGGCCTCCTCGAACGCGGCGACCGCGCGGTGCCCGGCGTTAGGTGCGGCCCCGGTGACGTGCCGCCAGCCGAGGTGCGACCGCGCCCAGTACCGCTGCCGCGCCGCCGCCGACCCGGTGAACTCCTGGTAGGTCATCGGCTGCCCGGTCCGCCGCGCTTGCCCGCTCGGCCCGCGGTAATCGGGGATGCCGGATTCCGTGGACAGCCCCGCGCCGCTGAGCACCGTGACGTTGCCACCGCGAATCAGCTCAAGGAGCAGCCCGAACGATGGCGGCTCGCTCCCGATACCCTCAGCCTCCGCCAGTTCAGCGCGTGTCACCCTTCCATGCTGCCACGAGGCAGCCGCTCGTTCGTCCCGCCCTTGGCATCGAAAGCCCGGTGGCGCGCGGGGGAACGGAAAGGTTCATCATTGAAGTGTGTGTACCGTCGTCGTCAGCCTCGAACCGGGCGAGCGGGTACCGCTGCGCCTGCTCGGCATCAGGGATGAGCTGACCAGCCGCCCGTGGCGCCCGCCCGCCAGGCACTGGCCGGGCTCGCCGCTCATCGGCGGCATCGACGAGCAGGCTGGCGGCACCTGGCTGGCCGTCCACCCGGGGATACCGCGGGTGGCCTGCCTGCTGAACGCCCGCGGCCCGCTGGCCGACCCCGCCCGCCGCCGCAGCCGGGGAGAGCTCTCGCTGCGCGCCGCCGCCGAGGGGCCCGGCTTCCTCAGCCGGCTAGCCGGCGACCCGGGCGCGCTCGCCGCCTACGACCCGTTCCACCTGATCTGCGGCACCCCGCACGCGGTAACCATGATCAGTTATCTCCCGGGGGAGCGACCCCCCGTACCCCCCGATGTCCGTGCGGCCGGGCCTGATCGCGAAAACCGCGATCGTATCAGGCCCGGCCGCACGGACGAGACCAGTTCCGTTGGCGAGGACGCGGATGGGGGCCCCGGCAGTGCCCCGGTCGTCGCCGTCCGCGACCTTGGTCCCGGCACCCACCTGATCACCAACGCCGGCCACGCCTACCCGGCCGGGCCGGGTGACCCCGCCGCCGAGCCCAAGGCCGCCCACTTCGCCGACAAGTTCGGCGCCGCGCGCCCGCCCGCCGACCCGGCGCTTCCCCTGGCCCAGGCCTGGGGCGACTGGCTGACCCTGGCGGCAGGCGACGGGCTCGACCCCGCCGACCCCGCGGGCATCATCGTCCGGCGTGAGCTGCCCGACGGCCGGGTCCACGGCAGCACCTCGGTGACGCTGGTCGCGCTGGGCGACGGCGCCGTCCGCTACGACTTCCAGCCGCATCCGGGCCGCGCCGACGGCTGGTACCCGGTGCCGCTGCGCGGCTGACCGCTCAGCGGCTCAGCCGAGCCGCCGCACCAGGTCGGCGAGGCCCGGCGGGTAGATGTCCTCCGTGGTCGCGTCCAGCTGCTCAAGCGTCCACCAGCGGTGGCTGACGATCCCGTCGGCGGCGTGCATCGCCGCCACCTGGCCGAGTGGCCGCTCTTCCTCGGGGACCCGGCCGACGAAGTAATGGTCGTGCTGCAGGCACAGCGTCGGCTTACCGTGCAAGTTGGCCCACTGCACGTTGGAGTTGACGTGCACCTCCTCGGGCGGCACGGGCACGTCCGCCCAGCCGGTCTCCTCGAGCAGCTCCCGCAGCGCGGCCGCGTGGAAGTCCTCACCGGGCTCGGCGCCGCCGCCCGGCGTGCTCCAGTGCCTGCCCTTGGGCGGCAGGTCGTCGTAGAAGAACAGCAATACCCGGCCCGCCGGGTCGACCGCGATCACTCGCCCCGCCATCCGCACGGGATACTCAGCGGAAACCGGGTACGCAGGCTCAGCCACCCGCTCATTCTCCCGCACCAGGACCCGGTAGCCTGACCCGCGTGCTTGAACGTGTGAAGGTCACCAGCTACCTGGCCCCGCTGCGCGAGGGCGGAAGCCTGCCTGGCCTGGTGGAGGCCGACAATCTCGGCACCTACGTGCTCAAGTTCCGCGGCGCCGGCCAGGGACCGCTCGCCCTGGTCGCGGAGGTCATCGCCGGCGAGCTGGCGCGACACCTCGGGTTCCTCACCCCGGAGCTCGCGCTCGCCGACCTTGACCCGCGGATCGCGAAAAGCGAGCCTGACCAGGAGATCCAAGACCTGCTCGCGGCCAGCGCCGGGCTCAACCTGGCCGTCGACTACCTGCCGGGCTCCGCGGGCTTCGACCCGCTCGGCTGGACCGCGGACGAGGACTTCGCCAGTGAGCTCCTCTGGTTCGACGCCCTGATCCAGAACGTCGACCGCACCTGGCGTAACCCGAACCTGCTCGTCTGGCACGGCGGCACCTGGCTCATCGACCACGGCGCCGCGCTCTACTTCCATCACGACTGGTCCCGCGCCAGCCCGGCCAAGCCGTTCGATGCGCGGCAGCACGTCGTCAGGGACCGGGCCACGAAGATCGCCAAGGCCCACGAGCGGCTCGCGCCGCTCATCACCCCGACGGTCCTCGATCAGGTCACGAAGGACGTCCCCGAGGAATGGTTCGGCGAGCGCGGCGCGGACGCGTACGTGAGCCAGCTACTCGACCGTGCCCCCCTGGTTCCGGAGGTCATCCGCCAGTGAGCGAGCTAGCGAGCGAACCAGCAAGCACTGTGCGCCCGCGAATGCGGACGACGAGCGCCAGCGAGGAGTTCGCATGAGCGAGATCTTCGAGTACGCCCTGGTCCGCGTGGTCCCCAGGATCGAGCGCGGTGAGTCGATCAACGCGGGCGTGATCGTCTACTCCAAGTCGTTCCGCTTCCTGCGGGCGCGGATCGGCCTGGACGAGGCCCGGCTGCGGGCGGTCGACCCCGGCGCGGACCTCCCCGCCGTTCGCAGCGCGCTCACCGCCTTCGAGCGCGCCTGCACCAACGGCCCGCTCGCCGAGCAGACCCTAGGCGAGCGCTTCCGCTGGCTGACCGCGCCCCGTTCCGCCATCGTCCAGCCGGGCCCGGTGCACGCCGGCGTCACCGACGACCCGGCCGCCGACCTGGACCGGCTGTTCGCCACGCTGGTCGCCAGCTAGCTGTGGTCCGCCGCGCGGGCCGCCTGCTCGCCGCCTACCCGGAGCTTGCCGCCGTCCTCGCCGCGGCGGCCGCCGGGCTGTGCGCGCGGCGGCCGCTCGGCTGGCTGACGGCCCACCAGGGAATCAACGCGCTGCTCGTCATCCTGGTCTTCGCCACCGCCGTCACGATCGACCCGGGGGCGCTGCGCCGTCTCGCGCGTTCCTGGCGGCGGGTGGCCGTCGCGATCCTGGCCGGCGTCACCCTGCTCCCGGCGCTGTCCTGGGCGGTTGCCTACCTGGTGCCGGCCGGGCCACTCCGCGACGGCGTCCTGGTAACCGGCCTGGCCCCGTGCGAGATCGCCTCGGTCGCCACGACCGCCCTGGCCGGCGGCGAGGCCGCCGTCGCCGCGGGGGTGCTGATCGGCTCCACCCTCGCCACGGTGCTGCTCGCCGCCCCGATCCTGACCCTGGAGGCCGGGCGGGCGAGCTTCTCGCCCGCCGGCGTCATCGCGAACCTGGCCGTGGTCGTCGCCCTGCCCCTGGCCGCGGGCATCGCCCTGCGCTGCATGATCCCGGTCACCGCCCGGGTGCTAGCGGCCGACGGCGCGCAGCGGGCCGCCTCGATCACCGCCATCGCCGCCGTCGCGGCGCTGGTCGCCCTGGTCGCCGCCGAGGTCCGGCTGTCCGCCTCGTACGGCGCCGTCGCCGCCGCGCTCGCCCTGTTCCTCGCCGGCTCCGCCGTCGCCGGCCGCCTGCTCGGCGCGCGGTCTCCCCGGCCCGCTGGCGCGGCGCTGCTGCTCACCACCTCGATGCGCGACTTCGCGATCGCCGCCGCGCTGGCCGCCGCCGCGTTCGGCCCGGCGGCCGCCGCCCCGCTCGGCCTGTACGGCGTCGCCGTCCTCATCTGGGGCACCGCCGCCGCCGGCGCCCTCCGCGCCCGGACCGCCGGGCCCGCCCGGGTCGGCGCCGGCCCGGCGGACGCCAATCAGAAACACTCGCCCTGACAAGGGCGCGGCCGGACCGGGCCAGCCTGCCCTGCCTTGTTCAACCCCGCCGCGGCCGGCCATGCTGGGTGGCGATGAGCCTCAGCGGCGAGGAACGAGGAGATGGTCATGGGGGAGCAGCCCGCCGGCGCCAAGCGCGCGGAGCTCAGCTACACGTCGGCGACCAGCGGCACGCCGCTGCTCGGTGACACGATCGGGGCGAACTTCGACCGCACGGCCGCGGCCTTTCCCGGTCACCTCGCCCTGGTGGACGTCCCCGCCGGCCTGCGTTACAGCTACGCGGAGCTGAGGGACGAGGTCGACGCGCTCGCTTACGGCCTGCTCGGCGCGGGCATCGCCAAGGGGGACCGGGTCGGCATCTGGTCACCGAACCGGGCCGAGTGGACCGTCACCCAGTACGCCACCGCCAAGATCGGCGCCATCCTCGTCAACATCAACCCCGCCTACCGCACCAGCGAGCTCGAGTTCGTGCTGAACCAGTCGGGCTGCAAGCTGCTGATCGCCGCGCAGCGGCTGAAGACCTCCGACTACGCCGCGATGATCGCCGAGGTGCGGCCACGGTGCCCGGACCTGGAGCAGGTCGTCCTGCTCGACTCCGACGCCTGGCGCGAGCTGCTCGACACCGGGAAGTACGCCGACCTCTCGGTCAGGAACGCGGCCCTCGACGCGATCGAGCTGTCCGCCGACGACCCGATCAACATCCAGTACACGTCGGGCACGACCGGCTTCCCCAAGGGCGCGACCCTCTCGCACCACAACATACTGAACAACGGCTTCTTCGTCGGTGAGCTGTGCCATTACACCGCAGAGGACAGGATCTGCATCCCGGTGCCGTTCTACCACTGCTTCGGCATGGTGATGGGCAACCTGGCGGCCACCAGCCACGGCGCGGCGATGGTGATTCCCGCCCCGTCCTTCGACCCGGTCAAGACCCTGGAGGCGGTCCAGGCCGAGCGCTGCACCTCGCTCTACGGCGTGCCCACCATGTTCATCGCCGAGCTGGCCGTCCCTGACATCGCCAGCTACGACCTGTCCAGCCTGCGGACCGGCATCATGGCGGGCTCGCCCTGCCCTGTCGAGGTGATGAAGCAGGTCATCGACCGGATGCACATGGCGGAGGTCGGCATCTGCTACGGCATGACGGAGACGTCCCCGGTGTCGACGCAGACCCGCTCGGACGACTCCGTCGAGCGCAGGGTCGCCACCGTCGGACGGGTCGGCCCGCACGTCGAGGTCAAGGTGATCGACCCGGCCACCGGCCTGACGGTGCCGAGGAACACCCCGGGCGAACTGTGCACCAGGGGCTACAGCGTGATGCTTGGTTACTGGCGGCAGCCGGACAAGACCGGCGAGGTCATCGACGCCGCGCGCTGGATGCACACTGGCGACCTCGCGGTGATGGACGACGACGGCTACCTGTCGATCACCGGGCGGATCAAGGACATGGTCATCCGCGGCGGGGAGAACATCTACCCCCGCGAGGTCGAGGAGTTCCTCTACACCCATCCGGACATCCTGGACGCCCAGGTGATCGGCGTACCGGACGCGAAGTACGGCGAGGAGCTGATGGCCTGGGTCAGGCTCCGCCCCGGCGCCGCGCTCGTCACCGCGGAATCCCTGCGGGAGTTCTGCGCCGGCAAGCTCGCCCACTACAAGATCCCCCGCTACGTGCACGTCACCGAAGAGTTCCCGATGACCGTCACCGGCAAGGTCCGCAAAGTAGAAATGCGCGAGCGCTCCGCAGAAATCCTCGGCATTTCCCAGTAAGGCCGAGGAGCCTGCAACGAGCCGGCGGAACCTTCGCCACCGTTGACGCCGACCTGATCGCGGCGAGCCAGGCCGCGGTCGCGGCGGGTGAGGCGGAGTCGGTCAGCGCCTGGGTGAACGACGCGCTGCGGCTCAAGGTCGAGCACGAACGCCGGCTACGCGGGATCGACGACTTCATCGCGGCCTACGAGGCGGAGTACGGCGAGATCACTGATGAGGAGATGGACGCGGCCTACCGCGCGGCGCGGGCGATCGTCGTTCGCGGCGGCGAGATCGCAGGCACCGGGCGCGGCGGGGTGGCCCCGTCCGACCTGCTCGACCTGGCCCGCGCGTCTGGCGCGCATGTAGAGCTGATCCCGGTCTGAGAGGTCCATCCCCCACCTACCGGGACACGTTTGCATAGCTGGAGACCACGGCCGACCGCCTTTGCATAGCGCAGGCCCATGATCACCATCGATATGCGGCAAATGTCCAACCGCCGGCTATGCAAAGCGGCGCTGTCGTGGTTATGGGCTATGCAAAGCCGACTCATCCCGGGGGACGGCCGCGCTGCCGTAGAGATTTCTGTGACTGCCGTTGCGGGGCGGGACGAGGAGAGGATCTCTACGGTCAGACATGATCATCACGAGCCCCATTCATGACCGTCCCCTCGGAATGCGGCATAAGCGGGCGCTGACGGTGGCCGAATGGGTGTGCCCGGGTGACCGGGCAGTGGATGGCGCGCCGGTCGCGGGTGCCCGCCCTGCTCTTCGCGCCGCTGGAGGCTGGTCACTGATAGGGGGAGGCTGCAGGGTGAACAGTTCGGCGTAGATGCCGCCCGCGGCGAGCAGTTCGGCGTGCGTGCCTGACTGGGTGACGCGGCCGTGGTCGAGCACGTAGATACGGTCGGCCGAACGGACGGTGGAGAATCGGTGTGAGATAAGCAGCACCGAGCGGTCGGCGAGCAGCTCGCTGATGCGAGCGAACAGCTCGTGCTCGGCCTTGGCGTCGAGTGCGGCGGTGGGCTCGTCGGACACGCCCATGCCTTACATGTTCACACCCGGCGAGTCCTGCTAAACCAGGACTATTCGCCTGATTACCGCCCGCTGAATAGACCGCTTCTGGGACAGCAACTCCTGGCCCGAGCATGCGAATTCAGCACGCTCCTAGTCCCGGCCGGCGATGAGCAGGCCGTCGTTGGCAAGGGCGTTGCGCTGGTCGACGGTGCTGCGGTCCTGGCCGCGGACCACGCGCAGCGGCATGCCGACCCAGCGGGGCTCCTGGTCGTCCGGTGTCCCGGCCGGCAGCCAGGTGCCGTAGCGGGAGTTCTCGGTCGGCACGGTGTCGCCGGCGAAGACCGTGCGGTCAAACCAGCGCGTCAGGCCGGGCCGGTCGTCGGCGGCGAACTGGTCGGCGGCGGCGGCGAGCAGCCAGCCGAGCGCCCCGGGGCCGAGCCCGGCGAAGAGCGAGCCCGCCGCCTCGAACGGCACGTGCACGACCGGTACCAGCAGGAAGAACGAGCGCCAGGCGGCCAGCAGAACGTCGGCGTGCCCGGCCGCGTCCCGGTCCGTGCCCGTGCCCGTGCCCGGGAAGGCCGGGGCCGGGGCCGGATTCGCGGAGATGAGCTCCATGAGCGCGGCCAGGTTCGCCTCGAAGACCTCCTCGTGCGCGGCGACGAGTGCCTTGTGCAGCTCAAGAGCGGCGACGAACGCCTGGGCGCGGGCATTCGCGTACTCCTCGTCCGCCCAGGGCGCCATCGTCTCCCGCCACTCGATCAGCGCGGGGTCTTCCGTCTCGGCCTGGGAGGGCCCGGCCGGCACGTGGTCGCCCCACCGCTGCCTGGCCATGGTGACCGTCTCGGCGAGCGGTGCCATCTGTGCGGCGAGCCGGGCCACCTCGTCGGTCCCCGCGGCGGCGGCCGACCGTGCCGCCGCCGCCTCGTCGTGCAGCGCCTCCGCGCCGCGTAGCGCCGCGTCCCACCGCTGTTCCGCCCTCGCGCAGGCGGCGCGCAGCGCGCGGCGGGCGACCGCCCAGTCGCGCAGGTTCCGGCCACGGCGAACGCCGCCGGCCAGCGCGACGGACAGCGCGCCGCCGGAGTGCAGCGCCGCGAGGCCCTGGTGCGTGACCGTGTTCACCGTCGGCCGGGCGAGCTGGTGCGCACCGAGGGCCGCGAGCGACGCCCGGTACTCCTCCTCGGCCGCCGTCACCGCGTCGCGGGCCGCGGGCTCGCGCGCCGTCAGCTCCGTGAGCCTGGCCTGGGCCGCCTCGGCCTCGCAGGACGCCTCCTCGCAGGCCAGCTCGAGTTCCGACAAGCAGGTGAGTGCCGCGGCTACCCGCGTTCGTTCTGCGGCAAGGGATTCGGACTTGGCCAGCGCGGACCTGAACCAGGCGACGGCGGCCTGCCAGTCGACCGCCTTGCCCTTGAGCTGCCGCAGCGCCGCCGTCATGGACTCGCCGGCCGGGAACAGCACGTCAGTGCCGCGGACCGCGCCGTGCCACCAGCGCTCGGCGAAGGCCCGGTTCGCGGCGCTGTCGCCGAGCCGGGCCGTGAGCATCGCCCACGCGCCGACGCCGTCGGACAGGCGGGCCGTCGAGGCGAAGTAATCGGCGCGGGCGGCGCGGTCGCGCCAGCGCGCGCCGATGGGCGGCAGCGCAGGGCCCGTCCCCGGGCCCGGTATTGCGGAGCCTGGTGTTCCGAGGCAAAGCTCGCCGGGCGCGGATAGCACGATCTCCAAGCCGGCCAGCTCGGCGGACGGCGCGGCGACCGTGTGCACGCCCCAGGTACGCGGCGGCGCGAACGCCGCGGCCAGGTCCGGCAGGTCCGCGATGCGGCGCGCCCGCTCCGTGACGATGGCCGCGACCAGGTCGCCGAACACCTCGGCCACGCCGGTCCCCGGCGGCGCGTGCACGCAGAACACGCCGTCGCCCTCACCCGGGTCGCCCTCGGCGGCGGTCCCGCCGAGCCGCGGACTGCCGTCCTCGCCGCCGCCGCGGCGGCCGGCACCGTGGCGGTCACCGTGAACGAGGCACGCGATGGCCTCGTTCACCGCGAACTGCTCGCTGCGGACCAGGGGATCGTCCGACGGCCAGCGACCCGCGGGAATGCGGTCCGGCGCGCATCCGTCCCGCACCACAAGCGGCTCGCGCCGCACGTCGATCCGGTCACCGTTCACAGGCACGCATCGCCCCCTGACATCGCAACCCGGCCCGGCGCACCTGAAGTACCGCCTTCACCCTGGCCCGATCCCCCGGTCGCCACGATGAAGAAAGGTACGCCGATGCCCTCTCAGCGAAGACTACGCTGAGTCATACACCAATGCGTGACAGTTACCGAATTCCAGGGCCAGGGCTGCTGCACGCCGACTCGCCCGGATCGAGCAGCACGGCGAATGCCTGCTCGACGATGGGAACGAGGCGGTGGGTCTCTAGGCCGGCGCCGCCGTAGCGGGTCCGGTATGTCTGGGCGGACGCGCGCAGCGCGGAGGTGGCGGCGCAGGCGGTGACGGTCGCGCGGAGCCGGTCGGAGTCGGTCGGCGAGTCGATGCCGGCCCGGGTGAGAAGCGTGTCGGCGATGCCCTGCTCCCAGTCGGCGAGCAGGCGGATCAAGCTGACCCGGGCGCGCAGCCCGCCGACCGGGCTGGCCAGGCTCTCCGCGAGAGCGGGCGGCCCGTCGGGGCCGATGAGGGTACGCAGGGCGTTGAGTATCGCCGCGAGCGGCGGTTCTTCCACCGGACGCCTGCGCAGCGCCGCGAGCATAACCGGGAGCAGGTCGGCGACGTCGGTACGGAGCAGGTCGTCCTTGCTGTCGTAGTAGCGGAAGAAGGTGCGCCGCGAAACGTCCGCTGCCTCGGCGATGTCGTCGATCGTAGTTCGCGAGAAGCCCTTCTCCGCAAAGAGCCGGTGCGCCGCCTCGCGCAGCGCCTGGCGGGTTTCGTCCTTCTTGCGGTCCCGCCGCCCCCCGGCCGGCCCGGGCATGTTCACTGCGTCACCCGGGTGCACTGGCTGCGACTCATACCGGCAGTCTGCCACAGTCCCGTAGCCTTCAATCTGGCACTAGTGCATTATGGCACTATTGACACTTTGCCTTCCGTGGCCCATCCTAATTCTGGCACTAATGCCATTTTCTGAGGAGTGAGTCATGGCTGCTACACCGCGAGGCCGGCACTGGATGGGAACCACCAGGGTGCTGCTGCGCACCCGCCGCGCGCGGCTCCGCCGCGACGCGGGGGCGGCGCTGCGCGCACTGGCACGCGGCCGTCAGGACGCGGTCGGGCTGCGCCTGCGCGGGCGGCGGGTCCTGCTGGTCCTCGACCCGGACCTGGCTGGCGAGCTGCTGTCCGGCAGCGCGGCCAGCACCGCCAAAGGTCCTGGCCTGCAGCGGACAAAGGCCATGCTGGGCGACGGGCTGCTCACGAGCGAGGGTGCCGCCCACGACCGGGCCAGACGGCTGGTCGCGCCCGCGTTCTCGCCTCGCCGGCTGGACGGCTACGTGATCATCGCTGACCGCTGCGCGCGGGACGCCGCGGCCGCCTGGACGGACGGCGCGCACCGGGACATGCACGCGGACATGGCCGCGCTGACACTGCGGATCGCCGGGAAGGCGCTGCTCGGCGTCGACCTGGCGGCCCAGGCCCCGCGCGTCCACGCGGGGCTGGACGCGGCGCTCGCCGAGTTCGCCGCCGCGAGCGGCCTAGGAGCTGGCGTCCTCGGCATCACGCGCGCCGCACGTGAGCGCGGGACCGGGGAGGCCGGTGACCGAGGTACCGCCGCGGCACTCGCGCGGGAGGAGCTCCACCGGCTGGTTGACGACATCATCGGCGAGCGCCGGGCGGACCCCGCGGCGGACCGCGGTGACGTCGTCTCCGCCCTGCTCGCCGCCGCGCGGCAGCCCGCCGGCCTCACCAGCCGCGAGGTGCACGATCACGTGATCACCCTGCTGCTGGCCGGCCACGAGACAACGGCAAGCGCGCTGACCTGGGCCTTGTACCTGCTCAGCCGCCACCCCTTGGCACAGCAGCAGGTCCAGGCAGAAGCCGACGCCCTGGACGGCCGGGAGGTCAGCGCCGCGGCCCTGCCCGCACTCCGCTACACCCGGGCGGTGATCACAGAGGCGATCCGCCTCTACCCTCCGGCCTGGATGATCGGCCGCACCGTCACCGATGACCTCCGGCTGGGCGGCTGGCACCTCCCGCCCGGGTCGGTCGCCGCCGTCAGTCCCCTCCTGCTGCACCGCGACCCGCGCTGGTACCCCGACCCTGACCGGTTCGATCCCAGCCGCTGGCTCGGGGCCCATGCGCCCCTTCCACGGAACGTATACCTGCCATTCGGTACCGGCCCGCGGTCATGCATCGGCGAGCAGTTCGCCTGGATGGAGGCCGTCACCGTCCTCGCCGTCCTCGCCCGGTCCTGGACCTTCCGTGTCGCTGCCGAGTTCCGTCCGGCCCTCGGCTACCAGGTCACCCTGCGCCCGTCGGCAGGCATGCCCGTCACCGTCCACTCCCGCCCGCCAGCCAAGGCCGGTACCTAAAGGCGGGGGTCGACGGGCTCGGACTCCAGGGCGAGTACGGCGAAGACGGACTGGTGCACCTTCCACAGCGGCGCGTGCTCCACGAACGCGGTGAGCGACTCCATGCCGAGGCCGTGCTCACGCTGGGCCAGCTGGCGCTTCCTGCCCAGGTGGCGATCGCGCAGCACGTCGAGCGACCCGGTGTAGTCGGGGCCGTAGATGATGCGCAGGTACTCGCGGCCGCGGACCTTCAGGCCCGGCTGGACCCGGCCGCCGGCCAGGTGGGCCGGCTTGATCACCGCTCCCTCGCCTCCGGCCGCGGTCAGTTCCAGCCACCAGTCGACGGCGGCAGCACGCTCCCGTTCGGACGAGAGGTCGACGAAACGGTGCCGGGTGGGGGTGATGAGGTCACCGCCGAGCTTCGCCAGCTCGGCGAGGTGCCACGCGTGCGGCTCGGTGAGCGCGAGCGCGCGCCCTTCGCAGGCGAGGACCTGGAACGGCGCGAGGGTGATCCCGTCGGGTGCGCCGGCGGGGCGGCAGTAGGCGGCGTACGCGTCGCGGAAGGCGGCGGCGTCGGCGAGCCGCTGCCGCGTGCGGCCGGCCAGGGCGCTGACGTCGAGGCCGCGGGCCGTGGCCGCCTCCAGGGCGGCAAGCGCCTCGGGGAGTGCGTGCCTGGCCGCGGCGCCGACGGACGCGTACTGCGCCTTGATCAGGTCGATCGCCTTGGCCGACCAGGGCAGCAGCTCGCAGTCCAGGGCCAGCCAGTCCGTCTCGAGCGACTCGAACAGCGGGGCCGCGGCGGCCCGGAGCCGGCCGGTCAGCTCGGTGGTGTCGTTGAAGAACGACCGGCCGGTGCGCGTGTAGATAACGCCCGTGGTGCCGTCGGCGACGCCGAACCGCCTCATCGCGGCGGCCGGGTCCCTGGCGATCACGGCGATCGCGCGCGAGCCCATGTGCTTCTCCTCGCAGACCACGCGGGTGACCCCCCACGCGGCGTACTCCTCGAAGGCCTGCTCGGGGCGCTCAAGGAACGCGCCCTGCTGTGTTGTCGAAGCCGGGGCCGCCGCGGCCGGTGACATGGTGGGCGGCAGGTAGATCAGCCAGCGGGGGTCGACGGCGAACCGGCTCATGATCTCCAGGGCGGCCGCGGCGTTGTCTTCCGGTATCTTCACCTTGCCCGCGTGCGTGGTCTCCAGCCAGCGGGTGCCGGCGACGTCGGTGACCCGCAGGACGGACCGCTCGCGGTCCGCGGCCCGTGGTGCGAGCAGCGGAGCGAGCGGGCGGGCCGGCTCGTACCACTGCCGCTCGGCGGGGACCGGGACGATCTCGCGCTCGGGGTAGCGCAGCGCGGTCAGGCAGCCGCCGAAGACCACGCCGGTGTCCAGGCAGATGGTGTTGTTGACCCACTCGGCCTTGGGTACCGGGGTATGGCCGTAGGCGACCATCGCCCGGCCGCGGTACTCCTGGGCCCACGGGTAGCGGACGGGCAGGCCGTACTCGTCGGTCTCGCCGGTGGTGTCGCCGTAGAGGGCGAAGGACCGCACCCGCCGGGACGCCCGGCCGTGGTAGGACTCCTTAAGCCCGGCGTGCGCGACCACGAGCTTCCCGTCGTCGAGCACGTAGTGGCTGATCAGGCCGTCCATGAAGGCAACGGCGGCCGCGCGGAAGTCGTCGGGCTCGGCCGCGAGCTGGGCCAGCGACTCGGCCAGGCCGTGGGACACGGTGACGTTGGCGCCGCCAAGCGCGCGCACCAGCTTGGCCTCGTGGTTGCCGGACACGCACAGCGCGGTGCCCGCCTTGACCATGCCCATGACCAGCCGCAGCACGCCCGGGGTATCGGGGCCGCGGTCGACCAGGTCGCCGACGAAGACCGCCTGCCTGCCCGCCGGGTGGACGGCGCCGACCGCCCGGCCACCGTCGGCGCCGCTGCCGTCGTACTCCAGCTGCCAGCCGAGCGCAGACAGCAGCGTGCGAAGCTCCGCGGAGCAGCCGTGCACGTCGCCGATGATGTCGAACGGGCCGTGGTTATCCGTGCGGTCGTTCCATGGCCGTTCCCGGCTGACCACGGCGGACTCGATCGCGTCGGCGCCGCGCAGCACGTGGACGCGGCGGAAGCCCTCCCGCTTCAGCCGGGGCAGTGACCGCCGCAGGTCGCGGGCCTGCCGTGACACGACGTGGCCGCCGAAGTCGCGATCGGGACGCTGCCGGTTCCTCATCAGTGCGAGCGACTCGGGCACGTCAAGGACGATGGCGTCGGCCAGCACGTCGTGGTCGTGGGCGAGCTTCAGCAGGGACGCGCGGGCGTCCTGCTGGACGTTAGTCGCGTCCACGACGGTCAGCAGCCCGCGGCGCAGGCGGGTGCCTACGATGTAGTGGAGCACGTCGAACGCGTCCGGGGTCGCCGACTGGTCGTTCTCGTCGTCGGCGATCAGGCCACGGCAGAAGTCGCTCGACACGACCTCGGTGGGCTTGAAGCGGGTCCGAGCGAACGTCGACTTACCGCTGCCTGACACGCCGACCAGCACCACCAGTCCCATCGACGGGACAGTGACCTGGGAGTACGGGGGAACCTGCGGGTTCGGCGGAAGGTCAGTCACGGCTTGCCTCCTCCCTGGTGAAGACCGCCATCTGGGTCGGGGTGCCGAGTGCCTCGTCCACGGCGCCGATGCCGGACCGCGAGACCGAGTACCCGTACGCGGCGGCGACTCGGTCTGACCACTGCGCGAACGTGGCCCGGTCCCATTCGAAGCGGTGATCGGGGTGACGCACGCCGGCCAGCCCTTCGTACAGGGCGTTGTACTCGCTGTTGGGGGTGGTCACGATCACGGCTCCCGGCTTCGCGGACCCGAACACCACGTGCTCAAGCGCATCGAGTCGTGGCGGGTCGACGTGCTCGATGACCTCCATGAGCACGGCGGCGTCGAAGCCGTGCAACCGCTGGTCCTCGTACGTCAGGGCGCCCTGGAACAGCGCGACGCGGGCGGACTGGCGCTCGCTCATCCGGTCGAGGCGTAGCCGTCGCGCGGCGTGCTGCAGCGAGCGGGCGGAGACGTCGCAGCCGGCGACCCGGGTGAAGGCGGGCGTCTTCACCAGCCGGTCAAGGAACTGACCGGGCCCGCAGCCAAGGTCGATCACCGATGTGGCCCCGAGGCCAAGCAGCGCCTGGCAGACGGCCTCGTGCCGCTCGGTGTTGAGCGGAGCGCGCTTGCCCTCCGGCTGCAGGACCTCCTCGTCCTCGGCGGGCTCGATCGTCTCCTCGACCTCGTCGCCAAGCTCCGCGAGCCTGGCCAGGGCGACGCGGGCGAGGCCGCCGCGGCGGCCAAGGTAGCGGCGGGTGATGAGGTCCTTGCCCGGGTGGTTCGCGAGCCAGCCGCCGCCCGACCGCAGCAGCTTGTCGACCTCGTCCGGTCCCTGCCAGTAGTGCTTGGACTCATCCAGCGCGGGCAGCAGCACGTAGAGCTGGTTGAGGGCGTCGGCGAGCCGGACCATGCCGCGCAGCCGCAGGCGGACGTACCGGGAGTCGCCCCAGCCGGGGAAAGCCTCGTCGAGCGCGATCGGCTCCGCCGCGACCGCCCAGCCCAGCGGCTCGAACACGCGGCGCGCGACCTCGGGCCCGCCCCGGCAGGGCAAGACGGGGATGGCGACCTCCAGCGGCATGGCGGAGTCGGCGAGTTCCTGGCGGGAGGCGCAGCGGCCCGCGCGGGCGGTGCTGAACACGTCGGCCAGCGCCACGGCGAGCAAGGATGAGGCGGCATAGGAACGGTCGTTGACGTACTGCGCCAGGCTGAAGTCCGGCGAGTTCCGTGCCCGGCCCCGCGCGAGCCGGATCGGGTCGACGTCGAGCAGCAGCGCGACCGTGCAGCGCTCGTCCGTCGCCTCGGGGTAGAACACCGTCGCCACGCCGAACGACTGCGGGAACTCCTGCACCCGGTCGGGATGCTTGTGCAGGAGATAACCCAAGTCAGTCGCTGGATCATGGGTCGTGGAGATAGTCAGGAGCACGCCTTCAGTCTGCCCGAGGGGCGCCACTCATTTTTGGAGCCGCTGGCAGAATACGAGATGGTGCTGACACCCAAACGAGAGCCTCGCCGGCCCCGGGGGGCGGGAGTTCTCGCCAGGTGTGTCCGTCCCTGGCCGCGTTCGGCCTGCGGCGCGGAATTACCCCCGAGGAGTGCTTGTGACCAGGGCCAGCCGCGCGCGCGATGTATCGCCAGTTCCGGTAACGAGTTCCGACGAGCACGTCGGCGTGAACGGTGCCATCGCGGTCGTGCTTACCCGGGCAGTGGGCTCGATGATCGCGCTTTACGTGGCGCTTGCCGTGGTCGGCGGGTGGATGCTGCTGGCGATCTGGGGCCCGCTGCACCGGGTGGATCCCTACCCGTTTCGTTTCCTGCTCTTCCTGGACAACGTCGTGCAGCTCGTGCTGTGCCTGGTGATCCTGGTTGGCCAGCGCGTCCTCGGCGCGGCCGCCGACGACCGGGCGGTGCAAACCTACGAGCACGCGGAGGCGATCTTCGAGCAGGTGGCAGACCTGCAGAAGCACCTCAACCGGCACGACAGGGCGTTCAGCTACGGGGTCAGCCTGCTTGAGTGGAGCCCGCATCCCTGGATCGAGCGGCACCGGGTGCAGGCGCCGCCGCAGGCGGCCGACCAGGCGGTGACGGTCAATGACCGGATCGCGGCCTGGCTGACGCAGCGGCTTGGCACCATGGGCGCCTTCTACCTGGCCGCCGGGACCCAGGCGGCCTGGATCGTCCTGGCGGTCGCAGGCATTCAGCGGTTCGACCCCTACCCGTTCGCCTTCATGTCGTTCCTTTCCACCCTGGCCCAACTCATCTTCATGATCGTGATCATGGTCGGCCAGGACGTGCTCAGCCGGGCCGCCGACCGCCGCTCACAGCAGACCTTCCTGGACGCCGAGGCCATACTCTACGAGTGCCAGCGGATGAAGATGCGGCTCACGGCGCAGGACCGCGTCATCGACAGCCTCACCAGCTACGTGTACGTTCAGGTCGCCGAGCGGCTGGCGCAGGCAATCCACGACACCTATGGTGCGGCGCGCGAAGTCGGCGCGGAGGCCGCCGTCGCCCCCAGCCAGGCCTCTGGCGGCACGGCCCCTCTTGGCCGGTGGGACGAGCTTTCCGAGGAGTTCAAGGAGTCCAACCGCGCCCAGGCGCGGGAGATCGGCGAGATGCTGGCCGCCATCGGCTGCCTCATGGTGCCGACCTTCGACCCCGCGCTTGACTTCGCCTTCGACGATGACGAGGTGCGGCTGCTTGCCCGGCTGGAGCATGAGCGCTGGCTGGAAGAGCGCACCGCTCAGGGATTTGAGTTCGGGCCGGTGAGGGGCGAGCGCACGCGCCCGGACCTGGTGCCATGGGAGCAGCTGTCTGAGGAGGCGCGGTTGCGGAACATGCAGTCCGTGCAACGGATCCCCGGCCTGCTCACCGGCATCGGCTTCCAGGTGCTGCGCGACGGCAGGGGCGAACGGGACGGCCCGAGGGAAGCCGACTTCGACGCTGTTGAATGGGAGAACCTGCAGCAGGCGATGCTGGCCTCCGGCGTGCTGATGGCGCTCGCGGAGGGCGCCGTCGCCGCCGGCGAGATCTTCGCGCTGGCCAGAAAGCTGAGGGAGACCAGCATCACGCACCCGCGGCGGTTCATCCGCGAGCTCGCGATGGCGTCCGCGTTCAACACCGGCCTGCAGGCCGGCACCAGGTACGCCGACTACGAGGATCCCGCGCTTGAGGCGATCCGCTCGGCCGTCGCGATCGTCGCGGAAAAGGCGCCTGCGCAGCTTTCCGACTTCCGCGAGCTCCTCGTCGAGATCGCCGTGGCGGTCGCCGACGCGAGCAAGGTGAGCGCTTTCGCTGGCCTGGGTACCAAGCGCCGCCGCAGCGGGACCGCGTTGGCGGCCGTCACCAGGGCAGCAGGACTCGGCTAAGCGGACCGGCCCGACTGAGCAGACGGCGCCGGCGCCCTACTGGCCTGCCGGGCCGGGGACGGTGGAAATCCCAATGAACAGGGACCTATCGCCGATGTGCTAGCAGCCGCTTCGCGCCACGATAAAGTCGGATGTCCAATGACGGGGATGACGGGGGACGCATATGAACACCATGCTGATCCATGCCGCTCTTTTCCTGGCGGGCCCGCTGGTGCTGGTCGGATTCGCCCGCTACATATGCCACGGAAGCCCCGCGACGCTCAGGCTCAGCAGGCGACAGGCCAGGGAACGCCGGGTGCTTCAGGAGATTGAGTGGCACCTGCTCGCCGAGACCGAAGCCACCGGAAGCGACAATTCACGGCAAACCGACTAGCAATTACAAGTCTGCGCCTGATCGTGCCGTAAGGATGGTGTGGTAATTAACAGGAGGCCACAATTTCCGTCGGCCACGATATTTCCCCTAAACGCCACCTGCGCGAAACGACCCTCATGGGGCCTTTCCGGTGGTGGTAGCGGAATTACTCATCGAGGCGGACCAGTGGGCCGGCGACCCCGCCAGGTGGTCGCCGGCCTGCCGGCCGCTTGTAGTCACCGGGGAGAGGGGATGCCGCATGCGACGGTCGCCGACGTGGCGGGCCGGCCCGCTCGCTTTGTCCCCGCGCGCCCCGTTCCCTGGTGCCGGGTGACCGCGCGCCGTCCGGCGCGGCCCAGCCCGGCGATGGCCGCGGCGAGTTGGCCCGCCGACACGTCGATCTCCCGTTGCTCGGTTGCGCTGCGAGTCCGCTCGGCCTGGTAGAGCTGGTATGAGATGTTCATGTTCTTACCTCCGTGAACACAGTAGGAAGCCGCTGTTCCCGCGGTGTTCCCGCCGACACGCGGCAGCCGCCGCCCCGGCAGGGTCCTCATCCCGGGCGGGAATAACGCAGCCGCGCGGAAATAAACCAGTGAGGGAATGTCATAGCCTGCCGCGATAATGGGTGTGTGGTCGCGGAAATTACGGAGGATGCGCCGGCTGGGCAGGCGGTCCGGGTCCGAGCGCTCGGCGAGTTCGCGATCATGGCGGGCGACCTGGTCGCCGGCCCGTGGCCGCGGCCGAGCGCACGGCGGCTCTGCGCGCTGCTGCTTGTCAGCCCGGGCCGGCGAGTGAGCCGCGACCTGGCGTGCGAGGAGCTGTTCCCGCGGCTTGAGCCGAGGGCCGCGGCGCGCTCGCTGTCCAAGGCGCTGTCCATGGCCCGTACCGCGCTCGCCGAGCTCGGCGGCGGCGGTGCCGCGCTGCTTGGCGCCGACCTGACGCACATCTGGCTGTCGCCGCGACTCGTGGTTGACGCCGACGACCAAGAGAGCGCGCTGCAAGCCGGGCTGGCGATGGCCCCAGGCGACGTCCGGGACGAGACGCTGCGCGGCGCGCTCACGGACGACGCCGAGCTGTTGCCCGACGAGCCGTACGCGGGCTGGGCGGACCGTGCCAGGGACCAGCTGAACTCGCTGCGCCAGGAGGCGCGGCTCGCCCTCGCGCGCGACCGCGCGAAGGGTGCCGGGCGGTCCGGCCCCGGCGACGTGACGGCGGCCTGGCTCGCTTGCCTGGATCACGACCCCGCCTGCGAGGAAGCCGCGGGCGCGTTGATCCGCGGGTTCCTCGCTGCGGGCCGCCCGGAGCAGGCCGCCCGCGTTTTCGAGCGCTGCCGCGCGGCCCTTGAAGAACTCGGCCTGCGGATCTCACCGTCCCTTGAGCGCGTCTACGCGTCGGCGGTCGTGGCGCGCACTACCGTGCCCGCGGCATCCCCGGCGCCTGCCAGGCCGCCCCGCGAGGAGCGCCGCCCGGTGACGGTGCTGTTCGCCGAGGTGGCCGCCCCGGCGGGGCTGGCGGGCACGCTCGGCCTTGAGGAGCTGCGCGACCTCGTGGGCGGTTCGCTCGCGTCGGTCATCGCCGAGGTCGAGGCGCTTGGCGGAACCGTCAGTTCCGTGTCCGGCCGGGGACTGCAGGCCATGTTCGGTGCGCCGGAGGCGCACGAGGACGATCCCGAGCGCGCGCTGCGCGCGGCCTACCGGGCCCTGGCCGCGACCGGCGCGGCCCCCGTCCCGGCCGGCCCCGTCGCGGCTGGTGCTGCCCCGGCCGGCCGGGCGGCGAGCGCCAGGCCGGGACTGCGGATCGGCATCGAGTCGGGGCCGGCCCTGGTCGGCCCGATCGGCGGTGGCGCCAAGATCGAGTACGCGGCGCTTGGTGACGTGGTGAGCATGGCCGCGGCGCTGCAGTCCGCCGCGCGGCCGGGCTCGGTGCTCGTCGGCCCGGCGACCCGCGCCGCGACCGCGCACCTTTTCACCTGGGGACCGGACGAACCGGTGGCCTTCGCACCGGATGACACGCCGCTGGTGGCCGGCTACCTCGACGCGCCACGCGCGACGGCGGCCGAGCGGCGCCCGCGCCTTGGCGGCCGCGCCCCGCTTGTCGGCCGCCAGGCCGAGCTGCGCGCGCTCGACACCGCCCTGCGCGCGGCCGTGGCCGGGCACGGGCAGGTCATCGTGCTGACCGGCGAGCCGGGCATCGGCAAGACCCGGCTGGTGCAGGAGTCACGCAAGCGGTTCATCGCCTGGGTCGGCGCGGGCGGCGGCAGGCGACCGCTGTGGCTGGAGGGCCGCGGCGTCTCCTACGCCTCCGCCACTCCCTACGGGCTGTACCGTCAGCTGATCGCTAGCTGGATCGGTGTCGCCGCCGACCAGCCGTCAACACGTGTGCGTGCTGCGCTGGCCGACGCCCTGGCGCACCTGATGGGCAACACGAACCTGCTGGAGCCGCTCGCTCAGCTGATGGGCCTGCCACAGCAGGCAGCTCCGCCCGCCCCGGGCCACGGTGACGGCCAGGCCCGCCGCAAGGTCAGCCCGGAGGAACAGCAGCGGCAGGCGTTCGGCGCCGTTCGTGCCCTGGTCACCCGGTTCACGGCGGTGGCGCCTGCCGTCCTCGTCCTTGAGGACCTGCACTGGGCCGACCCCACCTCGCTGCGGCTCACCGCTGAGCTCGCCGAACTGGCCGCGAGCCGGCCGCTGCTGCTGCTCACGACGGCCAGGCGAGGTGCTGGCGAGTGGCCAGGCGTCCCAGGGCTCACGTCGGCTCACGAGATCCGGCTGCGCCGGCTTGGCGCCGCCGCGGCAGGCACGCTCGCCACGTCACTGATCGGCCAGGTGGGCGGCCCCGAGGTGCTCGCCGCCATCCTTGCGGACGCCGCGGGCAACCCGCTGTTCCTTGAGGAACGCCTCGCCGAGATGCTCGAGGCCGGGGTCCTTGTCCGCGAGCAGGGCGCCTGGCAGCTGCGCGGGCCGGCCGGCCAGCAGCCCGCCTCCCACGTGGCCGTGCCCCAGGTACTCGAACGCCTGGTCCGCTCCCGCGTGGACCGGCTCAGCCCGGCCGCGGCCGAGGCGATCCGCGCCGCCTCGGTGCTTGGCACCGAGTTCACCGCCGACACGCTCGCGGCGACGCTCGGCACCCGGCCATCCGCGCTGACGACGGTGCTAGACGAGTTGTGCGCCAGCGACCTGGTGCACAACGAGCCGCCGGAGAGCGCCAAGCCGCTCTTCCGGTTCCGGCACGCGCTGATCCAGGAGGCCGTCTACCTCGCGCTGCTCCGAAACGACCGCCGCGCGCTGCACGCGCGTGCCGCCAGAGTGCTCGAGGCCGCGTGCGAGTGCCAGCTGGCCGAGGTCGCCACCGTCCTCGGCCGTCACTACGCGATCGCCGAGGACACCGTTCGGGCCGTCCACTTCCTGGAGCTCGGCGGCGACCACGCCACCGACGCGTTCGCCAACGACGAGGCGATAGCGTCCTTTCGCGAGGCGCTGACGGTAACCGGGCTGGCGGGTGGCAACGGATCGCGCGGCGCGGCTGGCTACGAATCGGGCGGCTCGGTCGGCGACGGATCACGCGGCCTGGCCGGTGGCATGGGCTCGGCCGGCGATATGGTGGCCGCCGACGACATGGTGGCCGCCACCGTCCAGCTGCAGGCCAAGCTCGCCAACGTGCTGTGGCGCACCGCGCGCTTCGACGAGGCGAGAACCGCATTCCAGTCGGCGCTCGCCCTGGCCGACGCCGGCTCACGCCCACTCAACCCGGTGCTGCGGGCTCACCTGCACATCAGGCTCGGCCGCCTGGAGATGACGAGGCTGCATTACCCGGAAGCCACCGTCGCCTTCGACGCCGCCGAGGCCCTGCTTGGCGCGGACATCGGCCAGGCGGACGACGCCACGGCCGACCACTGGCTCGAGCTCATGCTGGACGGCCGGGCCGACTTGCACATCATTCGCTCGGAGCCCGACCTCACCCTGGCCATCATCGAACAGGTCAGGCCGCTGCTCGAGGAGCGCGGCTCCCCGGCGCGGAGGGCGGCCTTCTACCGGCTGTACACGCTGCAGCGGCTGCTGCGAAACCGGCTGCGCGTCTCCGACGAGGACGTCGCGGACCTGCGGGCCGCCGTCACCGTCGCCGAGCACACCGGCGAGGACAAGGACCTGGGTTACGCCACCCAGTTCCTCGGCTGGGCGCTGTGGCTGCGCGGCTACCTGCCCGAGGCCGAAGCCGAGCTCGCCAACGCATTGCGGCTGGCCGAGCGCACCGGGGAAACTTTCCTGCGCGACGGGACCCTGCTCACCTTGACCCTGACCGCGCTGCGCAGGCATGACGTCGAGGCGGTCCGCGCGCTGCTGCCGCGGGCGTTCGCGGCGCTGCGTGAGACCGGCGACCTGGTCAGCAGCCGCATCCCCGGCGGCATGGCCTGCGCGGCGTGGCTCGCCTGGCAGGACGGGCAGCCTGACGAGGTGACCAGGCTGGCCGCCGAGATCGAAGAACGCGAGCTGACCACCCTCGGCTCCGGCGCCATGTACCGCTGGGTGTACCTGTTCCCGCTGCTCGCCGCCCGCCTGCAAGCCGACGAGCTCGACGAGGCAGTCACCGCCGCCCGCCAGCTCATCGACCCGTCGCAGATGTGGCTGCCCGACGACCTCACGTCCGCGCTAGCCGCCGCCTGCGAGTCCTGGGCGGACGGCAAGCGCACGGACACCGAACAGCACCTGGCCACGGCCCTCGCACTAGCCAGCGCCAACGCCTACTTCTAGCGCGGCCGGATGCCCCGGTGCGGCCGCCCGCACCGGGCCGACGTTAAGGACGGGGACACCGAGGCCGACGAGGACGCTGAACCGCCTGTGATTTGCCCAGCCCCCCGTCCGGACGCTTTTCATGAAGGGTTGTGGAGTTGTGAAGGGCTAATAGCGTAATGGCACTATTAAGCCTTCATGATCCATGGGCGGGGCCACGAGCGCAGGCCTCAGCCCCGCCTTTTGAGGCAGACGATGTTACTGAGGTTCGCCGCATGACCCTTCCCGCGCCCCACCTCGTGGCCGGCCCCTTTTGAGTATTACCCGGTTACTCGGCCTGCGCCGCCTCGGCCCGGATCCGCGCAACGATCTCGTTCGCCTCATCCTCGGTGATCTCCGCGAAGTCAAACATGGTGTCACCA
>Ga0265338_10002369_pt1 | contig 28422 bp, 23 predicted proteins | sample 42126metaG_FD_193579 | JGI IMG/M metagenome (GOLD analysis project Ga0265338, IMG submission 193579) | Rhizosphere microbial communities from Carex aquatilis grown in University of Washington, Seatle, WA, United States - 4-21-26 metaG | ecosystem: Host-associated > Plants > Roots > Rhizosphere...
TTAGTTTTTAGGTTTAGGATTAAGGTAAATCTATTTGTGTGTGTGTTTCTTTTTTAATCGAGTCAACTATTATACCTAAAAACAAGCTATTTTGAAAAAGTATAAATAGTTTAAGAATAATTATTATTTGCAAAATGTAATGCAAAGATAAAATAATATGCATACCATGCTTATTGTTTTTCCGTTTTTTCTCTACTTTAGGAAGATACGAAACATTATTTAACCAAATTTAACAACTTTATTTCGAATGAAAAACCACATATTAGTCATTTGTATATATCTTTTTTTTAACATCAATAAAGCATAAAACTCCTATAAATTAATCTTCGTTTAGCTTTGAAATTGCTTTAATGATCGCTTCATAGTATCATTTATTAAAAGGATTGGACTATTTTTGTCCTAAACAATTTACAAACAATGAAAACAACTACCGAAATACAACTGAAATCACTTTGGAACTTCTTTAATCAGATTGTAACAATACCTCGTGCTTCTAAAAAAGAAGAGAAAATTCGCAACTTTCTATTAGCCTTTGCCAAAGAACATAACTTGGAAGCAAGTACAGATAATGCAGGTAATGTATTGATTCGAAAACCAGGCTCCCCGGATAAAATACCGTCAAAAAGCATCGTATTACAAACACATATGGATATGGTTTGTGAAAAAGATAGTGCTGTTATTCATAATTTTGATACCGATGCTATTCAAACACAAATCAAAGATGATTGGATGCTGGCAAAAGGAACAACGCTTGGAGCAGATAATGGTATAGGAATAGCTATACAATTAGCTCTTTTGGCAGACAACACTCTTTCTCACCCTGCATTGGAATGTTTATTTACTACTGATGAAGAAACCGGACTTTATGGTGCAAGTAATTTGGATAGTAAATTACTTCAAAGTACTACGCTTATAAATCTGGACACGGAAGAAGAAGGCGAATTTTGTATAGGATGTGCCGGGGGGATGGATACCTTGGCTACTATCATAAAAGAAGAAGCACCCACACCCGAAAACTTTTTCTTCTTCCATGTAAAAATAAGCGGGCTACAAGGCGGACACTCCGGTGAAGATATAAATAAGGGTAGAGCGAATGCCATTAAAATATTAAGTCAATACTTAGCCATTTTAAAAAGCAAAACGGATGTTCGTATTGCTAACATACATGGTGGCAACCTACGCAATGCCATACCAAGAGAAGCGGAAGCGACACTTGCCGTACCTTATAAAGACAAAGAACTGATACGGGTTGAGATAAATCACTTTATTGCTGATGTGGAAACAGAGTTTGTCGAAACCGAAAACAAGATGCGTATTGAATTGGACTCCTGTGATAAAGAAGAGTTGCTCATTAGTAAATCTATTTCTGATTCACTTATTGTAGCATTAAATAAATGTCCTCATGGCGTTATCGAAATGAATGCTTCCATTCCAACTTTAGTAGAAACCTCTACTAATCTGGCAGCTATTCACACCTTAGATTCTCATATATTCATAGAAACAAGTCAACGAAGTGCCAACGAACTTAAGAAAAAACAAATTGCAGACGTGGTTGCTACAATCTTAAGTGAAACAGGAGCCTCTATTAAAAAGGGAAAAGATTATCCCGGTTGGGAACCTAACTTACAATCGAATATCTTAAAGACTTGTATCACTTCCTACAAGGATTTATTCGATAAGGAACCTATCGTAAAAGTGATTCATGCCGGATTGGAATGTGGCGTGATTGCTAAAAGATATCCGAATATGGATATGATATCTATCGGGCCAACCATTCTTAATGCCCACTCCCCTTCCGAAAAAGTAAGTATATCATCGGTAGAAAAATGCTGGAAATTATTACTGCATGTGTTAGAATAAGGCGACGTTTGAATAAACATTTTGTCCGTTTCATCTTGAAATAAATGATTAAAAAGATACAACGATGTATTTTTGTATTCAAAAGCAGCTAAAAAGGCTAACATGAGAAATTTACATCTTAAATCGGGGTTACGTGTATCAGGTATTATATCTGTATTTGTGGCAATACCACAACTGATTCGCTTTGAAAGTACTAACTTGGTAAGTACATTTATTACCTTTTGTTATGCTTATGTTTTTTCATTTTCAATTTGGATTATTTGCGAATACTTTCTTACACTTAAATGTGTTTCCAAAGGCTATAAAAAGGTTCTTATGGCTGTCGTCATTGGAACAATCTTTTCTGTACTACTTCAATTGTTCGGGAATTATTTTTTCCACAGTATGGCAATTGAAACCACGCGTATTTATGCAGCCTTAAATTTATCCAAGCAACAACAAATGTTGATGAGTTTATTTAGAGGGTTTACATTTACGGGTCTTATTTACTTCGTTGCCTATTACATTAGTTTGACGGAAGAAAAGCAAAAAAACCAGTTGGAAATAGAACAACTCAAACAAGAAAATCTGGAAGCCCGACTAAGCTTACTTAAACAACAGGTAAGTCCGCATTTTCTTTTCAATTCCTTAAGCACCCTCAAAACTATTGCAAAAGAAAGTGAAACAAAGAATTATATTATTCAGCTTTCCAATGTATATCGCTATTTGTTGAACGACAAAGGGTATCAAAACAATAATTTAGTATCGCTTAAAGAAGAACTGGCTTTCACTCAATCTTATCTTTATATCCTGTCGGAACGATTTGAAGATGCTCTCCAAGTTCGTATTCAGGTTGAAGATAAACTTATGAGCAAACGGCTTCCTCCTTTAGCTTTACAGATATTAATAGAGAATGCCATCAAGCATAATATTGTATCTATAGAAGAACCTTTACAAATAACTATTAGTACTGAGAAAGACAAATTCTTGGTAGTAGAGAATAAATTACAACCCAAACTTTCTACAGAGGATAGTTTAGGTATGGGACTGCAAAACATCAAAGACCGATACAAACTATTGGAGGATAAAGACATTGAAATAATCAAAACTGAAGCTTTGTTTACAGTAAAAATCCCCTTACTTAATTAAGACAAGAAAATGAAGCAAGTGCTTATCATAGAAGATGAAATTAAAACAGGCAAAGAACTAAAAAACCTGGTGGAAAGCCTGCGCGAGGATATGGAAGTAACTTCCATTTTATCCTCCATCAAATCGGCTGTGAAGTGGTTGAAAGAAAACCCTATGCCTGCACTTATTTTTTCGGATATTCAATTAGCCGACGGATTATGTTTTGAGATATTCAGACAAGTACAAGTAGAAGCTCCTATTATCTTTTGTACCGCTTATGATGAATATGCCATTCAGGCATTTGATGCCAATGGTATTGATTATTTACTTAAACCTATTGACGAAGAGAAACTGCTTCGAGGATTGAACAAATACAACAAAGTAAACAATCAAGAAGAAAGTTCCGACTATCAAAAGCAGCTGAGCAACCTGTTAATACAAATGGAGAAGCCTTATAAAAACAGCTTACTCATTTATTTTCAAGAAAAAATCATACCAATCAAAACAACGGATATTGACTTTATTCATTCTGAAAACGGCATTGTAACCATCTATATGAATAACAAACAAAAGCATAACACCAACCATACTTTGGAAACAATGGAAACAATGCTGAATCCTGATCAATTTTACAAGGCAAACAGACAATTCATTATTCACCGTCAAGCCATTCTCAATATTGAACACTACTTTACCCGTCGGTTGGTAGTGAAGCTCACTCAAGCTACACCCGAACCTGTTATCATAAGCAAAGTAAAAGCTTCGGAGTTCCTGAAATGGGTAGAAAATAACTAATGACTCATAAGATAGAGAATGTAATTCATCGATATAAAGTTCTCGTTCATCGGGCATTTTGTCCGCTGTATAGAAATTGTTTGTGATGTTAGCTATTATTATTTCAAATTTGCATTGTTTTTTACAATTCAGTTTTATACACTAACCAACCATAATTATTTAAAGTAAATCATGAAATTTAACAAGAAAATGGAAAGTGCTAAATTCCTGTTCGTGGTCTTTTTTCTAAGTAGCATGGGGATACAGGCACAACAGAGGAGCTATTCTTTGAAAGAATGTATAAATTATGCCACCACTTACAATGGCGACTTAAAGAATGCACAAACAGATGTACTGATTTCTAAAAAGAAAATTACTGAACAAGTAGGTACTTACTTACCTCAAATTACTGCGTCAAGTGATTTTGCCGACAATTTAAAACTACCTGTGCAACTTGTTCCCGCCGGACTATTTGGAGGTACTCCAGGTACCTATCTTCCTCTTACATTGGGAACTAAATATTCTTGGACTTCAGGGGTTCAACTTTCTCAAAGTGTTTACAATCCGGCGTTTTCCACAAACCTCAAGTCTGCCAAATTAAACAAAACACTCTCAGAACAATCCCAAGTGCTTACAAAAGAACAAATAATGTATAATGTAAGTGTTGCCTATTATAATTCGTTAGTTATTCAAAAACAATATAATACATTAAAAACTACCTTAGAGTCATCCGCTCAATCACTTAAAATTTTAGAATTAAAATTAAATAACGGAATGGCTAAAAAGATTGATGTAGATAAAGTGCGTGTGAGTTATAATAACACCAAATCTCACATGCAGCAAATGGAATTAAGTCATACACAATCCATTAATACGTTGAAATACAGAATGGGAATGCCTATAGACAGCACCCTTACACTGGCTGATATAAATATGGATTTAGCTACAAATCAGGATCTGGCAAGCTCCAGTAATAATGAAGGTCAATTTGAGAACAGAATTGACTTTCAAATGAAAGAAACGAATCTACATTTACAAGAAAATGCGAAAAAGCAAAGCCTTGCAGCATTTTTTCCAACCTTTTCTTTATATGGAAATTTCAATTATAACGCAATGCAAGAGGATTTGAAATTTTTTCAATCGAGTTCAAATTGGTTCTCTAGTTCTACAATCGGCATACGACTATCTGTTCCTATTTTTGACGGACTTCAAAAGCAATCGAAAGTAGCTGTAGCAAAATTAAATGTAGAAAAAGGTAAGGAAAATCTTCTCATGGCCGAACAGTCAATCAAACTGGATATTGCCAACTATGATACTGAGTTTAAAAATGCAATAGACAATATCAAAAACGAAAAGGAAAACCTTGATTTAGCTGAAAGCGTGTATAAGGAAACTCAATTGCAATATAAACAAGGAATGTCTACATCCTTGGAATTAGTTCAAACGGAAAGTTCATTGCTGGAAGCACAAAACAACTATTTCAATAAATTATTGGATTTATATATTGCAAGAATCAACTTAGAAAAATCAAAAGGAACATTAATAAAATTCATAAATAATCAATTTTAAGCCATGAAAAAGAAAATAACGATAATAGTGGTATGTTTAGTCTTAATAGCACTAATTACATTCAAATTAAGTAGCAATTATAACAAAATCAACGCCAAGGGAAAGGTACATACCGAACTCCCTTATGTTACTGTCAATGTTGCTGAAGCAAAGCATGTACATCTTAATCCAAATATTGAATTGGTTGGTTCGTTGGTAGCATTTAAAGAAATGAATATCATGTCGCAAACACAAGGTCAGATTATCTCTCTAGACCTAAAGGAAGGACAATCAAAAACTAAAGGCAGTGTTATTGCAACCGTTGATAAAAAGTTAAAAGAACTGGCTGTACAATCTGCTAAAATCAATGTTGACAGACTTGCTAAAGATTTGGAACGTTATAAAAACCTTTTTGAAGGAGGAGGCGTTACCGAACAGCAATTGGAAGATGTGAGAAATAATTACGAATCGGCCAAGATTCAATATGAACAAGCTGAGAAACAACTATCAGATGCAACTATACTAGCTCCTTTCAATGGCATTATCACTTCAAAGAAAATAGAGCAAGGTGATTTTGTTAACATTGGAAGTCCTATTGCAACCATCGTAGATATTTCAAGATTAAAGGTAAAACTGAATGTTTCTGAAACTAGCGCTTATAAATTACATTTAGGGGATAAAGCCATCATCACAACTGATGCATACCCTAGTGTAGAGTTTACCGGTAATATTAGTTTTATCAGTCCTAAAGGTGACGACACTCATAATTATCCTGTTGAAATAGAGATTGCTAATAACTCTACACATCCACTCAAAGCAGGGTCATTTGTAAATGTGTCTATTAACTTAGGTGCAACTGATAATGCACTTTGTATCCCTCGTGAATCGTTGCAAGGTAGTATAAGAGATGCCCAAGTATATGTTGCCCAGAATGGGAAAGCAGTATTGAGAAATATTGTGGTAGCAAATGGAGATAATAATTATCTAAAAGTCCTTTCCGGTTTAAAAGAAGGAGAACAAATTATTGTTACAGGACAAGTAAATCTTACTGACGGCAAGGCAATTAAAATTATTAAATAAAAATATCATGACAGTAACCGAAATAGCCATCAAACGACCTACCCTTGTAGTCGTTGTATTTACCGTCTTAGCCATACTGGGAGTAATTTGTTATACCAACCTGAACTACGACTTGATACCGAAAATGAACATTCCGGTAGTAAGTGTGGTAACAATTTACCCCGGGGCATCAGCAAGTGATGTTGAAAGCACTGTTACAAAAAAGGTGGAAGACGCACTTTCTTCATTAGAAAATGTAAAAGACATTATATCAACCTCTCAAGAAGGGGCATCTACTATTGTAGTAGAGCTAGAATCTAGTGCGGATGTAAATTTGTCCATGCAAGATGCACAAAGAAAAGTTAATGCTATTGTAGCTACACTTCCAACCGGAGTAAAATCGCCTACAATCAATAAGTTTTCGTTAGATGAGTTGCCGGTATTAAAACTTGGAGTTACAGGCAACATGATACCATCAGCATTGTATCAGATGATAAAAGATGAGATTAAGCCTCAATTATCAAAAATGAATGGGGTGGGGCAAGTCTCTTTAGTCGGCGGAAGTGAAAGACAGATAAAGGTTGATATTAACAAAAAAAAGCTAGATGCTTATAAGATATCTATCAGTCAGGTATATCAGGTTATTGGCAACGCCAATCTTGAGATGCCTACAGGTAAGATTGAAGGTAATCTAAAGCAATATACGGTTCGCATACTTGGTAAAGCAAAATCGTTGGATGAATTGCGTAACATCATCATTGCTAAAACAAATGATGGAGGAAGCATTAAGCTATCAGATGTTGCCGATGTAAATGATGGCATTGCCGAACCTGCCAATATGAATCGCATCAATGGTATCAGTTCCATTGGTCTTATTATTCAGAAGCAATCGGATGCAAATACCGTAGATGTTTGTGAAAAAGTAAAAGTACAGTTAAAAGTACTTGAGAAACAATACAAATCTCAAAACCTTAAATTTAATATTGCATCCGATAATTCTGTTTATACGCTAACTGCAGCAAATGCAGTGATGGAAGACCTTATGTTTGCTATCATTTTAGTTGCCATCGTTATGTTTTTATTTCTACATAACATTCGAAATTCTTTTATCGTATTGGTTTCCATACCGGCATCTATTATTTCAGTCTTTATTGCCATGTATATTTTCAACTTCTCGTTGAATATGTTAACTTTAATGGCTCTTTCGTTAATAATAGGTATACTGGTGGACGACTCCATAGTTGTCTTAGAAAATATCTATCGACATCTTGAGATGGGTAAAGACAGACGAACAGCTGCCTTGGATGGTCGAAATGAAATAGGATTTACGGCTGTTGCTATCACGATGGTAGATATAGTAGTGTTCCTTCCTTTGGCTGTGGTATCGGGGTTGATTGGAAATATGATGCGCGAGTTTTCCTTGGTAATTGTGTTTTCGACCCTAATGAGTCTTATTGTATCTTTTACCGTTACACCGCTTTTGGCTTCACGATTTAGCAAAATACAAGCACTTTCAAAGGGGACATTAATAGACCGCTTTGCTATAGGGTTTGAAGAAATATTTAAAAAGGTTTTGAATTATTACGAACGGATACTTCGCTGGGGCTTATCTCACCGTAAATCAGTTTATTCTATTGCTTTTGGTCTAATTATGCTTTCAGTTCTGTTGGTTAAATTTGGTTTGATAGGAACTGCTTTTATGACAAATGGAGATCAAGGTGAGTTTACAATAAAAGTGGAAGGAGAACCTCAAAACACACTACATCAAACATCTTTAATAACAGAAAGGATTGAAAATATATTATTAAAGAAACCTGAAGTTATTAAAGTTTTTTCCAACATTGGTTACTCAAGTGCTAATAGTATGATGGGAAGTAATGAACAAAATAAAAGTGAAATAACGGTAAACCTTGTTCAGAAAAAAGATAGAAATATTTCCCTAGAAGACTATGCTGCCAGAACAAAAGAAGAATTACTGGCTATTCCCGGCATAAAAGTTTCGGCCACTCCGACCTCTATGATGGGAAGTGCTGACGATGCACCAATACAAATATTATTAAGAGGCCCTCAAGTTGAGAAACTTTTTAACCTAAGTGATAGCGTTATTAAAGTAATTAAGAAAATACCCGGTATAACAGATGTTAAACTTTCTGTTGAAAAAACAAAACCTGAAATGCAAATCAAACTTAACAGGGAGAAAATGGAATTACTGGGACTTTCTGTTCAGAAAATAGGAACAACATTGAATTTAGCTTTTGCCGGAAACACTGATTTGCAGTATTCCGAGGGAAATAAAGATTATAATATCAATGTGAAGTTTGACCAATTTGACCGAAAAAAGATTGATGACATAGGTTCTTTGACCTTCATTAATGATAAAGGTCAGTCTGTCGAATTAAAGAATTTTGCACAGATAACACAATCCTTAGCGCCAAACAAATTAGAACGCTACGATAGAGTTTCGTCACTTACAGTTAAAGCTGCTGTATTTGGTCGTCCGGTAGGTACAGTAGGTAACGAAGTAATGCAAGCAATAGCCAAAAATATTCATCCCGGAAATATAACCATTGATTATAAAGGTCAAATGCAAAGACAAGCTGAAGCTTTTGGAAGTCTATTATTAGCTTTATTTGCAGCTATTATATTTGTTTACTTAGTAATGGTAGCTCTTTATAATTCCTATCTTTATCCGTTTGTGGTCTTATTCTCACTTCCGGTGGCAGTTATTGGAGCCTTTTTCGCATTAGCTTTGTCTGGAGAATACCTTACCATTTTCTCCATGATCGGGATGATTATGTTGATGGGTTTGGTAGCTAAAAATGCTATCTTAATAGTTGACTTTACTAATAAACTAAGAGAAAGTGGTCATGGCGTTTTAGAATCTTTGGTTGAGGCAGGAAGAGAACGCTTACGCCCAATTTTGATGACCACTCTTGCTATGATATTTGGGATGTTACCGATGGCACTTGCCTCTGGTTCTGGTTCCGAAAGTACAAATGGATTAGCATGGGTTATCATTGGTGGATTGACAAGTTCTCTTTTACTTACACTGGTACTTATCCCAGCGGTGTATATGACTTTTGAGAACCGAAAAGAAAAAATTAAAAAGCGGGCACAAGAAAAAAAACTAAAAAAAGCTACCCTGATAAAGTAGCCTTATAAATAAATATTTATTAAACAGTTTCCAAATTGAATTAATACAAATTCAATTTGGAAACATTCATGATGTTTTAATAACTCTCTATTGAGACCTGAAATTAAGATACTCACATTTTATGAGAATCAATCTTTATGAAAAAAATAATATTACTGTTCTTTGTTGCTTTTAGTTTTATTTCTGTTTTTGCACAAAACTATACGATTAGTGGAACTATCACAGATGCAGACAATAGTGAAACACTAATTGGAGCTACCATTCGGGTAAAAGGAATACCAATAGCAGGTGCTATCAGCAACGAATATGGGTTTTATTCCATTACTATCCCAAAAGGTAAACAAACACTTATTGTGCAATATGGGGGTTATAGTACAGATTCTATTCCTGTCAGTTTGAATCAAAATATGACTCAAGATATAAAACTGACAACACAATCAAAAGCACTTAAGGAAATAGTGGTATCAGGTCAAAAAAGTAACGACAACATTACCACTGCTCAAACAGGTCTTCAAAAACTAGATATGACCGAAATCAATAAACTACCGGTGTTATTTGGTGAAAAAGATATTATAAAATCATTGCAATTGCTACCTGGTGTTAAGTCAAATGGCGATGGCGGAGGAGGTATATTTGTGCGAGGCGGTACCGGAGATGAAAACCTTATTTTACTTGATGAAGCTGTTGTATATAACTCATCTCATTTATTAGGATTTTTCTCTACATTCAACTCTGATGCAATCAAAAATGTAGATTTGTATAAAGGAACTGCACCTGCACAGTATGGTGGTCGTTTATCATCGGTCATGGATATTAGAATGAAAGATGGGAATAAACAAAAGTACGAAGCAGATGGAAGTATTGGAATTATATCGTCTAAATTGAGTGTAGAAGGTCCTATTGTGAAAGATAAAGGTTCATTTTTCATCTCGGGAAGAAGAACTTATGCAGATTTATTCCTTCAATTGTCCAACAAATTCAAAGGCACTAGCTTATATTTCTATGATTTAAATATGAAAGCAAATTATACGCTTGGGAAAAAAGATGCCATTTATCTTTCAGGCTATTTTGGACGAGACGATTTGGGATTGAAAGACCTCTTTGGTATAAATTGGGGAAATGCCACCGGTACATTGCGCTGGAATCATATTATCAATAATAAATTATTTTCAAACACCTCTCTCATTCTTAGCAATTACAGTTATATTGTTGGTGTTACTAGAAGTGGTACTGATTTTTCCCTAAATTCTAATATTCAGGATTACAATTTAAAACAAGAATTTCAATACTATATAAACACACAAAACACACTAAAATTTGGGTTAAGTAGTATTTACCACACAATCCTTCCCGGTGAAGTCAGTCAATCAGGTATCGTTACTCGCAAACTACAAAATCAATATTCGTGGGAAAATGCATTATATATCTCCGATGAATGGAAAGTTGCCAAATGGATGAATTTAAATGGTGGTTTACGGTATAGTTCGTTCAGTGTACTTGGTGCAGGAAATTTTTACAATTTAGATGCCCAACATAATGTTACTGATACAATACATTATAATAACGGAGACATTGTAAAAACTTATTTCAATCCCGAACCACGATTTAATGCAAGTTTTCTACTTAGTGATGCTAGCTCTTTCAAAGCATCTTACTCTCGAAATACGCAATATTTACATTTAATTTCAAATACCACCTCATCTAGTCCAACTGACAAATGGATGAGTACTGACAATAATGTAAAACCTGAAATAGCAGATTTATATAGTATTGGATATTTTCAAAACTTCAAAAAAGACGAATACGAGTCCAGTGTAGAAGTTTATTATAAGGATATGCAAAACCAAATTGACTATAAAGATGGTGCTGACATCTTGTTTAACGACCAAATTGCAACACAGCTGCTTTCCGGAATTGGTAGGGCTTATGGCCTTGAACTTTATTTGAAGAAAAAAACAGGTAAACTAACCGGATGGATAAGTTATACTTTATCCCGCACTGAAAAGAAAATAGATGGTATCAATGATGACAAATGGTATAATGCACGACAAGACAAAACTCACGACATATCTATTGTTGCATCTTATGATATTAGTAAGAAAGTAAATATTTCAGCAAACTGGGTATATAGTACAGGTAATGCAGTAACCTTCCCTAGTGGAAAATATTATGTTGACAACCAAATTGTATGGCTCTATACTGAACGAAACGGTTACCGTATGCCCGCATATCATAGATTAGATATAGGAGTCAATATCAAAATGAAAGATAACAAGCATTATAGCAGTGAATTGGCTGTCGGCGTTTACAATGTTTATGGAAGAGAAAATGCTTATTCCATCGATTTTCAACAAGATCCAAACGACCCAACAAAAACCCAAGCTGTACAAACAGCATTGTTTAGGTTTATTCCATCAATTTCATGGGATTTTAAAATAAAATAATCTCAGATTTTATATTTCTAATTCTGAATAAATATGAAGAAATTATTGATATTGTGCCTCTTTACTCCTTTTATATTCACAGCTTGTGAAACGGTAATTGAACCGAATCTAAAGAATGTGGAACCACAATTGGTAATAGAAGGAGAGATAACCGATCAAGCAGGTCCTTATTTAGTAAAACTATCTAAAACAACAAATTTTACAGCCGCCAGTCAATTTATTGGAGTAGAAAATGCATTAGTCATTTTGTCAGACAATATAGGCATCATAGATACATTGAGTATGACTAAATCAGGCATTTACCAAACAAGCAAAATAACAGGAATTCCTCTTCATCAATATTCATTGAGAGTTGTTTCCGAAGGGAAAGAATACACGGCCCAATGCACTATGCCTCCAAAGGTATTATTAGACACTATTTACCAACAGGAAGATACAATAATTGGAAGAACTAATAAATCTATCAGAATCGTATTTATAGACCCTGTCAACGAAGTAAACCAATACCGATTCCAATTATATAAAAACGGAGAACCTCTGGATAATATTTCTATCCGCAATGATAAATACTTTAATGGACAAAATAATAATGTCAATCTACGTGTCCCTGATAAAGGCATAACTGGAGATGTTTTTATGGTACAATTACTATGTATTGATAAAAGTGTGTACACTTATTTTTTTAGTCTTTCACAGACATTAAGCTCACAAAACGCAGTACCGGCAAATCCAATTTCTAATATAACGGGTGGATGTTTGGGTTATTTCAGTGCAGAAACAATTGACTCAAAACAAATAATTCTAAAATAAAAGTAGAAAACCTATCTTTGGGAAATATTAAATAATGTAAGTTACATGGATTACAATAAACGAAAAATAATAAATGACCCTGTACTTGGATTTATAACAATCCCTTCTGAATTCCTGTATGACCTTATTCAGCATCCGGTCATGCAAAGGCTAAACAGAATAAAACAACTTGGGCTTACTTCATTTGTATATCCGGGAACTCAACATACACGCTTCCAACATTCGATAGGCAGCATGCATCTAATGAATGAAGCTATTGCTCAACTTCGCGCCAAAGGAAATGAAATAACCGATGATGAAGCTACAGGAGTTTTAGCTGCAATCTTACTTCATGATATTGGACATGGCCCTTTTTCTCATGCATTAGAAAATAGCTTAGTACAAAATATAACACATGAAGAACTTTCTCTTTTATTAATAAAAAGAATTAACGAAGAAACAAACGGAAAACTCGAAACGGCTATTTCTATTTTCAAAAATGAATATCCAAAGAAATTTCTGCATCAACTTGTTTCCAGTCAATTGGATATGGATCGATTGGATTATTTAAGTCGTGATAGTTTTTATTCGGGTGTAGCCGAAGGCACGATAGGTGGTGCTCGCATTATAAAAATGCTAAATGTATCCGACGATTGTTTAGTAGTAGAAGCCAAAGGCATTTATTCAATAGAAAATTTCCTTATTGCAAGACGATTGATGTATTGGCAGGTGTATTTACACAAAACAGCCGTAGCAGCTGAACGCATGTTAGTAAATATTTTAAAGAGAGCCAAAGAACTTTCATCTCAAGGCATTAACCTTTTTGCATCACCGGCATTGAATTACTTTTTAAACAATGAAGCAAACAAAACCGTCTTTGAATCTAAAACAGAAGCTTTGAATAATTTTGTTCTTTTAGATGATTCTGATATTTTTTGTGCTCTTAAAGTATGGATGAATCATTCGGACACAATTCTTTCTACATTAAGTCAACATTTTATAAACAGAAAGCTATTTAAAGTGAAAATAGAGACTAATCCGTTTAGTCAGAATGACATTGATTTACTCTTAAATATCTACGAAAAGAAATTTAATTTGAATACAACCGAAGCTTCTTATTTTATGTCTAATGTTCCGATAACAAACGACACCTATAACTCAAAAAATGAATCCGTAAAGATTCTTTTTAATAATGGCAGTTTAAAAGACATTTCTGAAGCTTCTGACATACTCAATACGAGTGTGTTATCCAAAGACATAACCAAGTATTATCTCTGTTATTTACATACTTAAAAGTCATTCTTTCTGCCATTTATATAAAAAAAGCAGAAAGACTTATTTTGTTACGAAAACTTAATATTTATTTCATAAATTTGCGCTCAAAAATTTTAAAAAATGAACTTCTCAGCACAACAAATAGCCGCATTTCTAAAGGGTACAATTATTGGAAATCCTGAGGTAACTGTAAGCAATTTATCAAAAATTGAAGAAGGTCAACCTGGCTCAATATCTTTCTTATCAAATCCAAAATACACAGAATATATTTACACAACAAAAGCTAGTATTGTATTGGTAAACAATAATTTTGAACCAAAGAAACCAATCTCTGCTACGCTAATTAAAGTAGACGACGCCTACAAATCCTTGGCGTTATTACTTAATTTAGTTGAACAAAACAAAGAAAAAAAGACTGGCATTGACCCACTAGCTTTTATTTCAAAAACAGCTACTGTTGGAGAAAATGTTTATATAGGCCCCTTTGCTTTTATTGGCGAGAATGCTATTATTGGGAAAAATTCACTTGTTTACCCGAGCTCGTTTATAGGAGATAATGTTAAAATTGGAGAAAACACCATTATTTTTTCAGGTGTAAAGATTTATGAAAACTGTATAATTGGCAATAATTGCATTCTCCATGCAGGAGCTGTGATTGGGTCTGATGGCTTTGGTTTTGCTCCAATTGAAGATGGAAGTTATGATAAGATAGCCCAAATTGGAAATGTAATTATAGAAGATTCAGTTGAAATAGGAGCCAATTCAACCATTGATTGTGCTACAATGGGTTCTACTATTATCCACAATGGTTGTAAAATAGATAATTTAGTGCAAATCGCTCATAATGTAGAAATTGGAGAAAACACTGCCATTGCTGCTCAATCTGGAATTGCGGGATCAACAAAAGTCGGAAAAAACTGTATCTTTGCGGGTCAAGTTGGAATATCTGGACACTTAAGTATTGCAAATGGTACGAGATTTGGTGCTCAATCAGGAGTTTCCTCCTCCATTAAAAAAGAAAATCTAACATTGTTAGGTACTCCTATACAAGATATAAATAAATTTAAAAGATCAAATGCAGTTTATCGTAATTTACCTGAATTGCAAAATATTGTAACTGAACTCCAGAAAGAAATAAAAAGGCTAAAAGAAATTATTGAAAACAAATAAGAAATTTCTCTTAAAATAACGTTTCCCCTATATATGGCTAATCAAAAAACAATAAAAAAACCATTCTCTGTAAAAGGCAAGGGATTACATACAGGTTTAGACATTACATTAACATTTAATCCGGCTCCTGAAAATCACGGAATAAAAATACAACGCGTTGACTTAGAAGATCAGCCAATCATTGATGCTTTAGCCGAAAATGTTAAAGGAACAAATAGAGGAACTGTACTTTCAAAAGATAATGTTGAGATAAGCACAATTGAACATGCAATGGCAGCTCTGTATGCCCTTGGCATTGACAATTGTTTATTAGAAGTAAATGCTCAAGAATTTCCAATATTGAATGGGAGTTCACTTATTTTTGTAAATGAAATTGAAAAAGCTGGAATTGAAACCCAAAATCTGGAAAAAGAATTTTTCTATGTAAAAAGTAGAATTGAATATATTGATGAAGAAACAGGCTCTTCAATTGTATTATTGCCAGATACAAAATTCAGCATCGATACACATATTTCCTATCCGTCTCAAATACTTTCAAACCAATATGCTTCTTTAGAAGATTTGAGCTTATTTAAAGAAGAAATTGCTGATAGTAGAACTTTTGTATTCGTTCGTGAAATAGAACCGTTACTCACTCAGAACCTTATTAAAGGTGGTGATTTAGATAATGCCATTGTAATTTATGATCAACCTATCGCTCAATTAGAGTTTAACCGAATTGCTAAATTAACTAATCATGATGTAATGGATGCCAGCCAACTAGGCTATTTAAACGGTGCTCTTAAACATGATAATGAACCGGCTCGCCATAAATTATTGGATGTTATTGGTGACCTTGCACTAATTGGTCGACCAATTATTGGAAAAGTGATAGCAACTAGACCAGGACATAAAATAAATACTACTTTTGCAAAACAGATTCGTAAAGAACTTAAAAAACAAGATTTACAAACACCTTTATATAATCCTGATACGGCTCCAGTACTTGATACAAATGCAATAAAAGGGATTCTTCCACATCGTTGGCCTTTCTTATTGGTAGATAAAGTCATTGATATGAGTAAAGAAAAAGTGATAGGTGTTAAGAATGTCACTGCTAACGAAACTTTTTTTCAAGGACACTTCCCTGCTGAACCGGTAATGCCGGGAGTGTTAATCATTGAAGCAATGGCACAAACAGGAGGTATTTTAGCTTTATCTAACATAGAAGAACCAGAAAAATACTCTACCTATTTCATTAAAATAATAGAAACAAAGTTTCGAGGTAAAGTAGTACCAGGAGACACCTTAATTTTCCGTCTTGATTTGTTAGAACCTATTCGTCGAGGGTTAGTTCACATGAAAGGAACTGCTTTTGTCGGTGAAAGAATTGTTACTGAAGTTGATTTCATGGCACAAATAGTAAAGAACAAATAGTTTTAACTTAATAGAATTTTAAACAATGCAAAATTCCCAAGCATATATTCATCCGGAAGCAAAAATTGGAGCAAATGTAACAATTGGTCCATTTGTAACTATCGAAAAAAATGTTGTCATCGGTGAAGGAACAATGATAATGCCTCATGCTACCATTCTAGATGGAGCACGAATCGGTAAAAATTGTCGTATATTTCCTTGTGCTGTTATAAGTGGTATTCCTCAAGATTTAAAATTTCAAGGTGAAGAATCAACTGCAGAAATTGGTGACAATACAACTATTCGCGAATGTGTTACAATTAACAGAGGTACTGCATCAAAAGGCAAAACAATTATAGGGAGTAACTGTCTTATTATGGCGTATTGCCATGTAGGACATGATTGTTTTTTAGGGAATAATATCGTTATATCGAATGGTACATCATTAGCAGGAGAAGTTGTTGTTGATGACAATGCCGTAATTAGTGCAGGTGTGTTAATTCATCAATTCTCTCACATTGGTGCATATGTAATGATTCAAGGAGGTTCAAAGGTTAGTAAAGACATTCCTCCCTATATTACTGCTGGTCGTGATCCTCTTTGTTTTGTTGGATTAAATTCAATTGGACTTCGTCGCAAGGGTTATTCTCTTGAACAAATAGACCGAATTCAACATATTTATCGCTTAATCTATCAATCAGGATTAAATACTACACAAGCTCTTGAGCAGATGGAGAAAGAATTACCTGAGAGTGAAGAAAGAACTTACATCGAAACTTTCATTAAAGAATCAACGCGTGGCGTTATTAGAGGTACTTTAGAATAACATTTCTATAAACCATATAAAAAGAGCTGCATATGTAGCTCTTTTTTTTTACCCTATTTTAAGCTCCTTTTTACGAACGATTTTATTAAATTTGCAATTCTATAAAATAATATATCAATAAAAATGACCGAAATAAACACAGCTCCAGAATCACCAAAAAGAAGTCTCAACTTTATTGAGCAAATGGTGGAAAATGATCTCAAAGAAGGTAAAAACGGAGGAAGAATTCAAACTCGCTTTCCACCTGAACCAAACGGTTATCTACATATAGGGCATGCAAAGGCCATTTGCCTCGATTTTGGCATTGCCAAACAATATCAAGGTATTTGCAATCTCCGTTTTGACGACACAAATCCTGCAAAGGAGGATGTAGAATATGTTGATTCCATTCAAGAAGACATCCAATGGTTGGGTTACAAATGGGCGAATATTTATTATGCTTCTGATTATTTCCAACAATTATGGGATTTAGCTATTAAACTGATAAAAGACGGTAAAGCATACATTGACGAACAATCAGCCGAAGAGATTGCCAAGCAAAAAGGCACACCTACTGTTCCCGGAATTGAAAGTCCATTCCGCAACAGACCAATTGAAGAGAATCTGAGTTTGTTTGAGAAAATGAATTCAGGTGAGATTGAAGAAGGCGCCATGGTGCTTCGTGCCAAAATTGACATGACTTCTTCCAATATGCATTTTCGCGATCCTATTATGTACCGCATTGTAAAAAGTCATCCTCATCATCGCACCGGATACACTTGGAAAGCCTATCCGATGTATGATTATGCACACGGACAATCAGATTACTTTGAAGGCGTAACGCATTCTCTTTGCACATTAGAATTTGAAGTACATCGTCCACTTTACGATTGGTATATAGACCAATTTAAAGACAGTGATTATCGCCCTCGTCAAACGGAATTCAACCGTTTAAACATCACTTATACAGTAATGAGCAAGCGCAAAATGTTGCAATTGGTACAAGAAGGATTGGTTTGTGGTTGGGACGATCCACGCATGCCAACCATTTGTGGACTTCGTCGTCGTGGATATACACCGGCAGCTATTCACAATTTTATTGATAAAATTGGTTATACTAAATATGAGGCGATTAATGATGTGTCGCTTTTAGAATCATCTGCGCGTGAAGATTTGAATGCAAACGCATCTCGTGTAAGTGCCGTACTTGACCCAATAAAACTAGTTCTCACTAACTTCCCGGATGAAAAAGTGGAAATGATGGAAGCTATTAATAATCCTGAAAAAGAAGAAGCGGGCATACATGAAATTCCCTTTACCAAAGAATTGTATATTGAACGTGACGATTTCATGGAGGAAGCTCCAAAGAAATATTTCCGACTTACCATCGGACAAGAAGTGCGTTTGAAAAATGCCTATATCATCAAATGCACGGGCTGTGAAAAAGATGCAGCCGGCAATGTAACCACTGTATTTGCCGAATATGATCCTCAAACCAAAAGCGGTATGCCCGAAAGTGCCCGCAAGGTAAAAGGAACCATTCATTGGGTAAGTGTAGAACACTCATTGCCTGCCGAAGTGCGCTTGTATGACCGCTTGTTTAATGTAGAAAACCTAAGCGAAGAAAAAGATACAGACTTTAGAGATATGCTAAATCCTGATTCTCTTATTACAAATACAAAAGCACGCGTTGAACCTTGGTTGAAAAACGCTAAACACTTGGAAAACTTCCAATTCCAACGTATAGGTTACTTCAACGTAGACCCTGATTCAAGACCGGATGCGCTGGTCTTTAACAGAACTGTTTCGTTGAAAGATAGTTGGGCAAAAGAACAAAACAAACAATAAATCACATCTAAAACGCTCCTAATTTAGTAGCGTTTTTGTTAATAAGTTTTAGCACTCAAATACCAAATATTCAAGCTTTTTGGCGTAAATTTGTAAAAACAAACCGCCATGAATATGTCTGCCGAAGGAAATTTCGAAGATATACTACGACGCTACGAACAGTATATCTCCAGCAATCAAAAAGGCTATTTTGATGTGGAAGAGTTAGAACAGATAGCCGATTACTACCTTTGGAAAGGTCGCACAAAAGAATCTTCAAAGGCTGTTGAACTTGGTCTCACCATGCACCCGGGCAGCTCTGCACTGCTACTTAAGAGAGCTAAGATTTATTCTGCCATGGGTAATTACGAAAAAGCCTTACAAATATTAAATCAAAGTGCTGAAACTAGCGATATCGAAACGATTATGCTAAAAGGGGAAGTACTGATTTCACTCAATCGCTATGCCGAAGCGGACAATCTATTTTCTACCATTCTACAAACCAAAGATAGCGATTTCGATGCCATTTGTTTAGATATCGCTTATATCTATTTGAGTGCTCAAGCTTTTGAAAGAAGCCTAAAATATCTACACGAAGGAATTAAATACAATCCAAATAACATTGATATTTTATTCGAATTAGCTTTTTGTTACGAACAAACAGCTCAATTTGACAAATGCATTGAAACGCACAATCGTATTATTGACCTTCGCCCCTACTCCGGCGAAACCTGGTTCAATTTGGGACAAGTATATTTCATACTCGGCAACTACGAAAAAGCCGTAGAAGCCTACGATTATGCAACAATCATCAATGAAAAAGATTCAGGAGCCTGGTTACAAAAATCACACGCTTTGTTTCAATTGGAACGCTACAAAATAGCTATTGAGAACTACCGCGTATATCTAGAAATGACTGAATACAAGGCTAATGCAATGGTTTACATAGCAGAGTGTTATGAAAAAATGGAGGATTTTGATAAAGCTTTACTTACCTATCAAGAAGCTTTGAACCTAGACGAATCCAACATAGAAGCTTTAACCGGAATTGCTATTTGTTATTTGGAGAAAGAAGAATACAACAAGAGCCTTGACTATTCGACTAAGGCATTGAAAATCACCCCTGAATCAAGTGAATTGTGGGTGTATATTGCCGAGGCTTATGTAAACTTGAACGAGAATGATAAAGCCATAGAGGCTTACGAATCATCACTTGCCTTAGACCCAAATCAAACTGACACTCTTGTGGCATTAGCCAACATTCATTTTGAATTAGAAGAATATAACCTGGCATTAGAATCTTACTTAAAAGCGTACGAAATAAACCAGGAAACAGAAAATATTCATTTATTTCTAGCCATTATCTATTTCAAATTAAATGACATGGATCAATCGCTTATCTTTTTAGAAGAAGCAATCAAACTCATTCCCAATGCTACAGATATGTTTTTTGAAATATGTCCGGAAGCCATTCATCAATTCGAAAACTTTTTAAACAAAAAAAAATAATTAATGGAATTATTTAGCACTATTATCGCGTGGTATATGGCACATATAAATTACCTCACGATCACTATTTTAATGGCAATTGAAAGCACCTTTATTCCTCTTCCAAGCGAATTAGTTGTTCCTCCTGCTGCGTGGCTTGCCGCCCAAGGTCAAATGAGTCTTTTCTTTGTAATCTTCTTTTCTTCATTAGGGTGTGTCATTGGCGCAATTATTAACTACACGTTATCCTTTTACTTAGGTAGACAAATAATTTACGGCTTGGCTGATAGCAAACTAGCCAAACTGTTCTTCATAAACAAAACTAAAATTGAGCATGCTGAACAGTACTTTCGCAATAACGGAAATACTTCTACTTTCATTGGCAGACTAATTCCGGGTATTCGTCACCTTATCTCTATTCCTGCAGGATTAGCTAAAATGAACTTGAAAAAATTCATTCTTTTTACTTTTATAGGTTCAGGGCTTTGGAATATAGTGTTGGCCTTATTAGGTTTCTCTATAGCAAGAGTATTTCCCGATATTAAAAATGCAAAAGATGTTGCTACAAAAGCAACTCAATACAGCCATGAGATCTCATACATTACACTTGGCATTGGAATAGTATTTGTCATTTATCTTATTGTTAAAAACAGAAAAAGAATAAAAAACAAATCTTAATCATACATGAAACTATTTGGACTCATTGGCTTCCCGTTGAGTAGTTCTTTCTCTCGCAATCACTTTAGCGAGAAATTTGAGAAAGAAAATATAGATGCTCGTTATGATTTATTTCCACTGGAAAACATTCAATTATTTTCTGAATTGATTAATAGAAATGAATTTTCAGGATTGAATGTTACTATTCCTTACAAGCAACAGGTAATACCATTTTTAGATGAATTGGATGTAACTGCTAGCGAAATTGGAGCTGTTAATGCAATTCGGTTTATGCGTGAAAACGGCATACAAACAACAAGAGGATATAACACTGATGCCATTGGATTTGAAATGTCTTTAATTCCACTTTTAAAAACACAACACACTAAAGCTTTAATATTAGGTACCGGAGGTTCTTCTAAGGCCGTGGCATATGTTCTTAAAAAAAACAATATCAGTTTCCATTTTGTTTCAAGAAACGAAATGGAGAATCAATATACCTACGAAGACCTCACACAAGAAATTATTGAAAATACGCCGCTGATAATTAACACCACACCGCTTGGTATGTATCCGATAGATAGTTGCCCGGAAATTCCCTATGCATATATTGGCAAACAACATTTATTGTATGACCTGGTATATAACCCTGCGAAAACTGTTTTCTTAGAAAAAGGCGAAAATCAAGGAGCTGAAATTAAAAATGGATTAGATATGCTTTATGGTCAGGCAAAAGCTGCTTGGGAGGTATGGAACTCTTAGAGGTAGCTGTTTATTGATGGTTGCCCTTAGGGCGATATTAGGCTTCGCCTATATTAATTGCAAAACCATTCGTTAAAGTACTAATCCCAGAAGAAATTTACAACAACCTGTTAAACGATCATAACAAAATTGGAGTTAAGCTCAATAACTTTATCAAAGCCCAAACAGCTTTAATCGATAAGCTAAAATAAATTTCGTCTGAATCAAGAATATCGTGAGCGAAGCGAACTAATATCTATAGTATCGGCAAAGCCGAATATCGTGAACGAAGTGAACAAATATCTAAATATATTATTATGAAGAAACTAATTACCCCAACATGCTTGTTGGTAATTTTTCTTATTACCACAGGCATAAGTTTACAGGCACAAGCAACGCCAAACAAACAAGAATTTCTCTCATTCTGGACTTCATTCAAGAATGCCATTAAGGAGAATGATGCGAAATTTATTTTTGACAATATCGTCATACCATTCCAAAGTGAAGGTGGGTATTACAATACAGAAGCATCATTGCAAGATGTGAAAGATAATTACAAACAGATATTACCGCCCTTCCGAAGGGAAATGGAGTTTGTTAAATTCGACGTAGTAATGATTGAAAAAGAAAATGCCTACGTTTGGCTAGGTTACTCTTATGAAGATGCCGCCTATTTCTATTGCTACAAAAAAATGGATCCCAAAGGCGATGCAGCAGCCTCAACTTACGAAGAAAAATATTGGTTCAAAAAATTTAAAAACACATTTAAATTTTATAGAACTACAGCCGGACTCTCTAGTACAATGGATGAGTAAGGACTATTGTTGTAAATCACTAAAGAATGTTGTAAAATCAAATAAAACGCCAGTCTACATAATACTACGGCGCATCTTCGTTATCTTTGTGCGGTTTTTTAATTTAAAACATACATGGGAAATAATCTATTAAAAGGAAAAAGGGGTATAATCTTCGGAGCGCTCAATGAAATGTCTATTGCTTGGAAAGTAGCAGAAAGAGCAGTTGAAGAAGGTGCTATCATCACACTAACTAACACACCTATTGCTGTTAGAATGGGTACAACTGATGAATTAGGGAAGAAACTCAATGCAGAAATAATTCCTGCAGATGCAACAGTTATCGAGGACTTGGAAAATGTATTTAAGAAGTCTCAAGAAATATTAGGTGGAAAGATTGACTTTGTACTTCACTCGATAGGTATGTCGCCAAATGTGCGCAGAAAACGCACTTATGATGACTTAGACTACGAAATGTTGAATACAACACTGGATGTTTCTGCTGTTTCTTTTCACAAAATGATACAAGTGGCTAAGAAAATGGATGCTATCTCTGATGGAGGTTCTATCATTGCACTTACTTATATTGCCTCTCAACGCACATTCTTTGGTTATAATGATATGGCAGATGCAAAATCCCTACTTGAATCCATAGCTCGAAGCTTTGGCTACATTTATGGTAGAGAAAAAGGCGTTCGTATCAACACCATTTCACAATCACCTACTGTCACTACCGCGGGTAGTGGAGTAAAAGGAATGGAAGGACTTTTAGATTTCTCAGATAAAATGTCACCACTTGGAAATGCTACTGCAAGCGAATGTGCTGACTACTGTATCGTAATGTTCTCCGATTTAACCAAAAAGGTCACTATGCAAAATCTTTTCCACGATGGTGGATTCTCTAGCGTAGGGATGAGTCTTCGTGCCATGAACCAATACGCAAAAGGATTAGAGGAATTTAAGGACGAGCAAGGCAATATTATTTACGGATAAATAAAAATATTTGCCCTTCGGGCGATATTTACTTCGTGATATTTGCTTCTTACAGTCGCGATATTGACTCCTTAAGGAAGTGCTAAATTATCATTGGAAAAATAAAACAGTATAAACGAAGTTAATTAATATCGTCCCGTAACTTCGGGACTAATATCAATTAATATCAGCGAAGCTTAATATCGCGTAGCGAATATCCATACATTCATGTTAATTAAAATTTATCCCGAGAATCCTAATCCCAAAGAAATTGCGCAAGTTGTAGAAACGCTGCGCAATGGGGGATTAATCATTTATCCAACCGACACCATTTATGGTATTGGTTGCGATATCTTTAATGCTCGTGGTGTAGAGACTATTTGCAAGCTGAAGAATATTGATCCGCGCAAAGCAAACCTTTCCTTTATCTGCTACGACCTTAGCCATATTAGCGAATATGCCAAAGTAAGTAATTCTGCCTTTAAACTAATGAAGAAAAACGTGCCCGGCCCGTTTACTTTTATCTTAGAAGGAAACAACCATCTACCCAAACTTTTCAAAGCGAAAAAAACAGTAGGCATCCGTGTGCCGGACAACAATATTATCCGCACTATTGTAAAAGAACTGGGTAACCCTATCCTATCCACTTCGGTAAAAGATGATGATTTAGTGCTGGAATACTTTACCGACCCGGAACTTATCTACGAAAAATTTAAAGACCTGGTGGAAATAGTAATTGATGGTGGCTATGGAGCTATTGAACCCTCTACCATTGTGGACTTTACAAATGATGAAATTGAAATAACCAGACAAGGAAAAGGAGAATTGGTGTATTAAGGGAAGCCTCACCAACCTCCCGATATCATCGGGAGGCTAAATACAAAACAACAATGACGTATTAAGAAAATTCGTATTTATTTAATATGTTCCTCTAATTTCAATCTTGACCTCAGAGAGGTCGTATATTTATAGAAAAAACCATTATTTGTATATCCTCGACCCCGGCTGGGGTCGAATATTAATGCATCTGAAGAATCATTCTTAATATGGCAGACACCTATTCCCAAATCTACATTCAAATTGTGTTTGCTGTACAAAATCGTAAAGCTCTAATCAAAGCTTCATGGGAAGATGAACTACAGAAGTATATCACAGGCATTGTACAAACCAAAGGGCAAAAAATGCTTTCAATTAATGGGACAACCAACCATATTCATTTCCTTATTGGTATGAAGCCCACTTGTTGCTTATCTGATTTGGTACGAGAAATAAAGAAATCGTCTAATGACTTCATTAAAGAAAAACACTTGACACCTTTCAGTTTTCAATGGCAAGATGGCTTTGGGGCTTTCTCATATAGTCAGTCTCATTTAACAGATGTAATTAAATACATTGAGAACCAAAAGGAACACCATAAAACAAAAACATTTAAAGATGAATATCTATCATTGTTAAATGCCTTTCAAATTGAATTTAAAAATGAATATCTTTTTGAATGGATTGATGATTGAATCTGTGTTTGGAGTTCTATCAATTTAAAAATGGCATTATAAATTTATATTCGACCCCGCAGGGGTCGCTGTGCCACTGAAATTATATTTTCTATAAATATATAAATCCGCTGGATTTATTATTTTCCGACTCTGGATGATATCATCCAAAACAACAATTGGTGTATTAAGAAAATTCGTATTTATTTAATATCTTTTTCTAATTCCAATCTTGACCTCAGAGAGGTCATATCTGTATAGAAAGAACAATATTTGCATAACCTCGACCCCGGCTGGGGTCGAATATTATTAACTGGAATTATCTTTTCCATAAATATATAAATCCGCTAGATTTATTATTTTCCGACTCTGGATAGTATCATCCAAAACAACAATGGCTGTCTGATTAACTCGGACAGTCATTGTTGTTTTTATTGGATGCTACATTCTCCACGCATTCTGCAAGGCAGGAGCCTTGCTTTTATGTTCGACATAGTCAGAGACATACGCCGAACCCCTGTCCTATTTTACACTACGGACAACTGGGTTGCTAACGCTTGCCGCTATGGCATCGTGTGATCCCGAGTATCGGGGTCGCTCGGTGCTGATCCCGAGAATCGGGATCGCCCACCACAGCACACAGCACAACAAACTGCCCGAAGGCTGTGGCGCATGTGCGATAGCCTTTGTTACCAGCTGGCATTTATTGAGTTATTAATGTAAACTTAGTTTTCTTTTTTCCAGTCATTACACCAGATGATGTATCCAAACTCATAATTCCATTGTATGAAATCCATCGTCCCTTATCTATAGAAAATTCCGCAATTGCTTGGTGAGAAAAACTCATCATTGTAACTTGTGAACCACTACCCATGTAACTAGGTGTATTAAATGTTCCTTTAACATATTCAACTATGTTATATTTTAAAACTGCTATTGTTTCTTCATTTACTTTCTTAATTTCAGTCAATGTTACTTCATTTATTTTGTAAGCACTGTCACAGATAAAATTTTGGTCATTTTCAATCAAATTAACATCAAGTTGCCATGTATCACCTACTTTAACTTCTTTCTTTGGAAGTTCAAAGAAAATTGAGATTAGATTTTTCTGACCAGTTTTAACCCAGAAACTGTGAACCCCACCATTTTCATACACTGAACCACGAAGCATTACACCTTGAGTCATTTTTTGCATCATTTTTTGCATTTCATCCTCTTTCGTATTTTTCTTATCACTTTCTTTTTCAGGGCTATCTTCTTTTGGTCGTGTTTCCATAACAATATCAACAATTCCATTTCCCTTATTAGTTAAAGTAGTTATGAAGTCAATGTTTTTATAAGATTCATTTAGTTTATTAAAGAAATCTTTAGCTTCAGAAAGACCTTTCCCTGATTTATCTGAAAGTGATTTAAAGAAGTTCCCAAAATTAATGTCAACAGAAGAAGTGTCAATATCACTCATTGCTGTTAAGTAATTTATTTTTTCATTTTCGCCAATCTTCCATTTTAAGCTAAATGATTGATTAGTTTGTCCAAAGATTGTAATTGTAAAAAGACAGAATAGGATAGTTAATGTTTTTTTCATGGTGTTTGTTTGTTTTTATTTTTATGCTTGCTGGTAACGCTTGCCGCTTATGGCATCGTGTGACATCAGCCGAAAGGCTAGATGTCGTCCGAAACACAAAGGGCTGCCGGCTGTGGCTAATTTGCGATAGCGGTTGTTAGCCACAGTTATTTTATTGTCATTGATTTAAATGTTTTGTCGAAAAGTATCTCGTTTTCAACTAGGTGCTTTTCATCTGTTGTTGCAATAAATAAGTACCCTTTTTTATTTTTGATAGTTGTATAAATAAATACAATTTGTTTTTTATTATTTACTAAAGAAGTAAAATGTGCTTTATAAGCTTCAAATGCTGGATGAGGAAACATATTAGAGATTATTTTCTCATCTTTATTGGCAGGTATTAACTGATTCTTTAATGCTCTTACAATATTTTGATTGTAATCTATTAAGGTCATTTTCTTGTCATAGTCTTCTTGCACATTTATTCCCATTGAAATAACTTCTTCGGAGTCTTGGTTAGGTTTTTTTATTTGAACAGCATTAGACATAATATCTTCTAAATAGAACCATCCAATTGGAAAATCTATTTCAAATCCATACTTCTTATTTATATATCTAGATTCAAATTTCTTATATTCGTAACTGTTTGTAAATAAAGATGGGTCAAGTTTTCCGATTTGAATGCTTGATGATACAAGGTTAATTAATTGTTTGTATTCTTCTAGTTTGTTTGTGTATACGGTTGTATTGAAGCAAAAAAGAACATTTTGCTCAATAAAATATGTACTGATAGTTGTCATTTCAAATTCATTAATGGAGAAATTGTATTGAAAAGATCTTGTAGGTCTTCCTTGAATCTTATTAACTGCATTCTCAATAACTACATTATTTATAACTTGACTTTTAATCGCTCTCCTTATTTGATTGAATGCAGTATCTGCTGGTACTTGCGTTTTCATAATCTCATATGAAATACTTACTGAAATAGTATTATAAGGGGTTTTGTTTTCTGGTTCCTTATAGTAGCTTTTGAATAGTTTATTTTTCATATTCTCACTTCCATCAACATACTCCCAATTATCTGGTAAAGAAACCGTTATTCCTAACTTAGGAAAAGTTTTTGATATTTGTTTCACTACCTGAACTTGTGAAAAAGTGGATAATAATATGCAAAATGATATTAGAGAAATAAGTTTTAGTCGTTTCATGAGTGTCTTTTTTTTAATTGTGGCTAACGCTTGCCGCTATGGCATCGTGTGACATCAGCCGTGAGGATGATGTTGCTCGATGCTGACACCAAAGGTGTCACCCGATACAAACCACAGCCGATAAACTGCCCGTAGGCTGTGGCGCATGTGTTATAGCGGTTGTTAGGGGCTGGTTTTTTTTCTCGCTTTATTAAGTAGAGATTTTAGTTTAATAAATTCTTTATTATTTGATTTGCCATTTTCATCAACATCAAACCTAAACATGATACCCCATTCAATTTGGTCAAGGATTAGTTTTTTT